>MDTC01274432.1_pt1 | contig 34996 bp, 31 predicted proteins | sample 811181 | NCBI WGS metagenome assembly MDTC01 (sample SAMN05326644, study PRJNA326480) | marine metagenome | isolation source: seawater | place: Pacific Ocean: North | collected 2011
ATGCAGATTCAAGCTCTGATTTATATGCAGATTCAAGCTCTGATTTATATGGAGATTCAAGCTCTGATTTATATGGAGACTCAAGCTCATATTTCTATGAAGATTCAAGCTCTGATTTTTACGGGGATTTAAGTGCGAATGCTTATGGGGATTCAAATTCGGACTTTTTTACATATGTTAGCCCTGAGTTATGTCAGAACGCCGATACGGATCTCATATTTGATGTGAGCGATGAACAGAGCGAACCAAAACTTAAGACTTTAGCTGCTTATCGCGCTGAATCTGTACCTGTAGTGGAGGGTGCATCAGATATGATTGAAGTCTATCGCATCGAGGCAGAAGTCGTCAGCTTAACAGGATATGTGATGTTCTCTTTGCGTGATCATTTTGATGTGGAGCATGAGGTGTACTTTTCGATGAACCATGGCAATCCGATAAAAATTGATGCTGGCTACAATACAGAGTATGCTTTTATTTTACCTCAGCATGAGGTGCAGCACTTAAGTTGGATTTATAAAAGTGCAGGGCAAGTTCAGCATGTTAGCGAACTATCCTGGATTCAAGAACTGAACTTTTTTAAGACTGAACAGTTATCGCTATCAGCTATTAAAGAGGGGCAACTTGCATATCAGATGAGGGTTAAATAAGTATTTTTTTGTTATATAATATGCGTTTTTATAGGTTTAAATAGCTTTAAGGAGTGAAGAAATGTCTTTTTATCAATTTAAAAGTAGTTGTCTTGTATTGTGTGCTTTGATTGCTGATTGTACCAGTTGGTTACTTGGACTTATCGTACTGACGCTTGCTTTGATCTTAGGCATGTATGCTCATGCTTTAGGTTTAGGACTATTGCTCATTGCCTTGTTGTTGTTGCCTTTTTCTCGTCGATTTATTGAAGCCAAAACCGCTTGTCGTTTATCATGGCAAGTACGCATGACTTTGATACTTATCATAGCAGTGCTGATGGTGCTACTGAGTCCATCTGTTCAAAGCTTCTCACAGATGTGGCATGACAGCGCTTTTCATTATCAAAGTTATTCTTTTCATTCTTCATCTGTATCCTAGAAAGAGGTTTTATTATGTTGAACATAGGCCAACAGGCACCAGAATTTACGTTAATGGATCACAATAGCCAAGAGGTCTCACTGGCCGACTTTAAAGGGCAAAAAGTACTGGTTTACTTCTATCCTCGCGCCTCTACACCTGGCTGTACCGTACAAGCTTGTGGCTTAAGAGATCACCAAGCAGAGCTCTCACGACTTAATGTTGTGACTTTAGGTATCAGTGCTGATAAGCCAAGTGCTTTGGCGAAGTTTGTTGATAAGCAAGATTTGAATTTTCTTTTATTATCTGATGTGTCTCACGAAGTATGCGAAGCTTATGGTGTTTGGCAATTAAAGAAATTTATGGGACGAGAGAACATGGGCATTGTTCGCACATCATTTTTGGTTGATGAGCAGGGTAATTTAGCGCATATTTTTGATCAGTTCAAAACCAAGGACCATCACGAAGTTGTTTTAAACTATTTGCAGCAAGAAGCTTAACTTTATTATCCAATCAGGCGGCGTATATCGCCGCTTTCTTATTCCAGAACTTAGCTTGTTTGGCGCTTAAGTAACTCAGGCATGAGCGTGACTACTTGCTGTGTCAAATTATGAACATGATCGATAAAGCGCGAGTGATCAGCAAGAATATCTTGAATCGAAACCCACCGGCAGTCCATGGCATCATCTGACGCTTTGGCGATACCTGAGACATATCGACATAGTACAGGCACTAAAATGTAATGATGATGTTGACCATTGCGGTCGAACTCATTGACTTCGATGACACCAAAGGTGTGTTCAGGCAGACTTTGTACTTGCGTTTCTTCATATAACTCTCGGCATGCAGCATCATTGAGTGCTTCGCCTGGATGCACGGATCCGCCTGGAAAACCCCAGCCATACTTTTGTGGCTCTTTCGAGCGTTGAATAAGGAGCAGTTGATCCTCTTTATAGGTGATGGCAAGTGCAGCAACTTTAGGCGTTGTGAGTTGAGATGGGTGTTCAGACATGATGTGCTCACCTCTATGTTGAGCTGTTGTTATGAGTAGATATGCACCATCTTATTAGTTTATTTTGCTCCAGTCATCTACTTCTTGATTAAATTTCAAAGCTCGGTCTAACAACTTATTTAATGCATTATGAATGCGTTGATCTAAGCTTTGGTTGGCTTGTTGTAATAAGAGCGTGTTGTGGTTCCACAAATAAGGCGCGTTATCATGCTGTAAAAATTCAGCATAGCCTTCGAGCATGCCGATCATCTCTAGTGTATCGAGCTTAGCAAAATGATCGCGTTGCTCATATGTTTTGAGGTAGGCTTGAGCAATCTCCACGCGGCGATTTACAGCACCTTGCAAGAGTTTCTCTACAGCTTTTTGTTTATCATGTCCTTCATTTAAACTTGCTTTGATGTCTAAACAAAAATTAATTTCTTGCATATCTTTGAGGTTTGCAGTGCGAAACTGAGCTAGAGATTTTTGACGCTCAGCTTTGAGGTTGCTAAAACTTGTAGTTTTATTTGCCTCTTTAATATATGCCAAGCTGAGTTCTTTTGCTGTTTGATGAGCTCGATGCGCTTGTGTTGTAACAGGAAGCTGTACCAGATCAAGCCGTGTATCATGTTCTAATTGGTTAAGCTGATAGAGCGGTATATTTTCATAATCTAGTTTAAAGTGTGTGAAGGCATGAAAAGCTTCAGATTTATGACCATCTTGTAGTTGCTTTACTTTATACAAAGGCAAAGGTTCCTTGAAATGAAAGCGTTGTTTAAAGTCAAAATAGGGTTGATCGGCAGAACGCGGTGCTTGTCCATGAAAAACCATGTACAGCGCTCTATCTATCATGCGCCGATAACACATTTGATAAAAGCTTACTTTACCTTTTAGTTTTAATGACTTGGGTTTTTTTGTTTCTTTCTGGTGGGTCATTTTTTGTAATTGTTTAAAACGTGCAGCAATGGTTCGAGCATACAGATTGATCTTGGGAGTGAGTTTCTCTCGTGATTGTGTCCACCTTTGTGCATTGCGTTTATAAGCATGTGTTATCATATCTGAGCTTGTAGGGTTAGGCTTGGCAAATTTCTCTCGGCTTTTCATCAAACGTCTTTGGAGACGCTTTTGTAAAAATAGTTTAGAGCTTTTGAGTTTTTGTATACGTTCGCGGACGAGTTCGCGAAAGGATTCAAACTTCCACAGCATATCGGTAAAAGAAGAGTAACAGTAGTTATAATCATTAACCGCTTTGGTATTTTGCTCAGTATGTGCACGAGGTAAAATGTGGTCGCCATCCCAAATCATAGTGCGTACTATGTTTCGATGTAGCTGATTATGATAGTTTGAAACCAAATAAACATTTTCAGTAATATTATCAATAGCTTTAGTGACATAAGTTAAAATAAAATGATCGGCAAGACTAGGTGTATGAATATGTTGATTGAGTTTGCTTAAAGGCGTATCAAAGGACATACGACTGAGCTGGTGGTTGATATTCCGCAGAGACTCGACACCATCTGTAATGTCTCGATTAGGATAGTATTGCTGTATCTGCGCGCGCGATGCATGTAAATCGAGCAAATACTCCGATAGTTTGATAATGGGTAGTATGTCATTGATCACTGGCGGCTTATGGCTTGACTTGGGTGTTTCAAATCCGAGTAATTGATCGTTGACAACATGCGACAAGAGATAGAGCCCTTGGTATTGATGATTAAAAAAGACCTCTACATGTGTAGCATCACTGGCATTAAAAGCATAAGGTGCTGGAGTGTTTTGGCCGATAGCGGCTGCACGGCTGAATAAATCTTTGATCAGCTGATCTTTGAGCATGGTTGGATCTTCTGTTTCAGCTAAAAGTACCCACTTTGCACTTTTCATGTTAGAAAACGAAGTTAAGTGGTAGGGTTTTTTAAAGAAGATTTCACTATTTTTCTTGCTTGGATTCAGGCTATTCGCATCCCAACTTTTCATCTGAGCATTGCCCAGCATGCGCGATGTATTGCGTATATAGTAAGTCAGATTATCTGCTTGGCCTTGTCGTCCTAATTCAGGCATCGAAGGGGCTTGGATGTCCATGACCGCTGTCGGGCTGAAAACAAATTCATAAATTTGTTCTGTGATAGCATGACTAAATTGCACGGTACCTGATTTTAAGTCCATGATAGATGTTTTCAACTTCTCAACTTGACTGTCCTTATTGATAAAAGTGAACTCAAGCTCGGCTTCAGCTTGATCTGTGATTCGAGATAGATCAAGACTGAGCAGGATATACTCTTGATCCGCTTGAGTCAGGATATGATGAAATAACTCCTTACTTTGGTATTCAATTTTTAAAAACAGCTTTTGATCTTTTTGCTCTTTGACTTTAATACTTTGTGTGCCTGGCATATCAGGAGTGAAACTTCGATTCAAGATAGTTTGTTTTATCTCTTTTTTGATTGTTGTGTCTTGAAAGCCGATACGTTTAATCTGTTTTTCAATGCGCTTTTGTTGCGCTGGCCTTTTGGCTTTCTTTATAGCTAACTGTGTTTGTGTTGTGATCTCTTTTCGATATTGATTCTCAACTTTAGAAAAGGCTTTTGTAAATCGAGAGACTTGGTGGATAGGTTTTTCAGTTATACGAAATTTGCTGATGCTTTTTTCTAGCGATTTCAATTTTTTAAGTTTTCGAATAGGTGATGTGCGGCTTTGCTTAATCTTATTGATTTTTGCTGTAATTTTAGGCTGTTCAACCCAAAACTTTTGCATGAGTTTGATCTTGGAGGTGAGCTGTTGGGATCTTTTAATTTGGTTTTTCAGCAGTGATGTATGTCTTACTAGACCTTGCTTGAGTCCTTGTTCAATGTGCAGGTATAAAGGACTCTGTTCACGCCACAGAAAAGGCGATACTTGAGGCAAAAGAAGAGGTGCTGCGCTATGAAGGATATGAGGTATTTCTATAGCATCAATTTCAGTAAAGTGATCCTGATTCACTTGAGTCCAAAGATAAGAAAACTTGGCGTCAGACGAGGTCGGATTGAAGATCATCGAGTTTTTAATAGCTTGTATCTGTTTGTTGATCTTCTGTTGGGTGATTCGAGTGATCAGTTGTTCTATAAAAACAAGTTTATTGGGATCTTCAGGAGCTAAAGCTCGATAGTTGTGCAAAGTTTTTTGATACACATTGGCTTGTTGGATATGATGTTCAGCTTTTTTTTCTAGATTCTCTAGTGCGGTCTCTAGTATGGGTTCTAGAGCCTTGTTTTTGAGTTTTTTCACTTGTCCCTGTAGTGCATTATGGTTTTGCATGATCTTTTTCAATTCAACTTCTGGCTCGGACTCTGTACCTTTAATCCGAGGACTTTTGACAGGAACAAGGTTTTGTACAGTTTGTAACGCATCTGGCATGTCGAGTGTAGCGATCACCTGCTGCAGTGAACTATGTGTGCCGAAGTCGGCTACAGGCCCCTGAGACAGATCGGTATTAGGCTTTTGTATTAAGGTTTTGTAAGGTGGTGTGTGTTCTTCAAAGTGTTGGCGCGTAAAATCTAAACTGCTGTATGCAACAGGACGGTAAATGAATAAGTTCAGCGCATGCGCTGCAGTATGGAGAAAACACCTTTTGTACATACTATCGTCATCATATAAAGACTGAGGTATTTGTCCACTTTGCTTTTTCAGCAGCCTTTTTAAGTCATGATGCCGACTTGAGATTGTTTGTTTCAGTGATTGAATATGTCGTACTAGAGAGACTTTTTTAACTTGACCTCGCTGTTGCGCACGTTGATAAGCTGATGTTTTGATTCGACCTTGATTAGGACTATCTATGTTTTGTTGCATGGATGCGATGTGCTGAGAAATAGCTTGCGGTTGTAAAATATCTTGCAGCGCTTGGAGCCGTTGAGCAACCAGCTGATTAAAAGCCTGAAAACGCCATAGTTGATTCGTTAGAGCAGACTGACAAAAACCATAAGGCGTTTTAATATACTGTATCGAATCCTGATGAGCACGACCTCTGTATGCATGATGACTATGACCTATTAACATACGAGGTAGGTTTTTCATGAGTTGTGTATTGTACTCAGAAGCATAAAAAATGTTTTGTTTCACGTAATCTTTAGAGTCGGTGAGGTAAGTGAGAATAAAGTGATCTGCTATGGAGCTGAGGTTCACCTCTTGTTGTAATTGTTTCAGAGATGCGTTGCTATCCATCTTTGCGAGTTTTATGTTGAGCTCAATACGTTGCTTGTTGGCTTCTATAGCAGCAATATCTGATTGTGGATAGAGCTGTTGCATCTTGCTCGGTAGAGCATGTGTATCCAATAAGTATTCATTGAGATAATGCAAACTGGGTACTTGAGGTAGCTCATCATGAGGTACAGACTTGACACTTTCAAAGTTCAGCAGGTCATGATTAATGCTTTGAGAAAGAAGATAAAGACCTTGATAATGGCCATTAATAAAGACTTCAACATGTTGACTTCGGCTGGCAGAAGTATGATTTTTTTGCTCTGGATGTCCATTTGCAAGAGAGAACAAATCGGGTAAGAGTTTATGTCTTATTAATTCAGAGGGAAGTGCAATGAGCTGCCATGTAGAGCTGGGCACAGGTGTCAGATCAAGAAACTGCGTTGATCCAGCTTTCAATTCAATCTTACTGCTTGCAGGAAACAATGTAGGTTTGGGGTAATTTAAAGGTGTCAGTTGAGCTTGTGTCAAAGTGAAGTGTTTATTCTTAGCATGATAAGTGATGGACTGTACATCTCCTGCATCATGTAAGCTATTGAGATTCATAGCCTTGATCTCCATAACAGGAGTTGGACTTAAAACAACGGGGTAGACGGTACCTGTGGTATCGATGATCTTAAATTTACCTGAGATAAGCTCGGATACCTCAACAGAAAAAGTTTGCTTTTTATGATGGAGACTGGTGAAGTGAATTTGAATTAACTTATTCTTTAAATCAGGATTTTGTTGTACATCTAGTGCAAGAAGAATATATTCTTTTTGCTGAGCATCCTCTTTGATAAAGTTCATGAAAACAGGTTGGCGCTCAAAATTAAACGTTAATTTTTGATACAAAGTATGCCGTTGAAATTGAATACCATGTTGTGATGCAAGCGCTGATTTTTTCGCTTCGGTGAGCTCTTCTTTTGTATGCTGTATGGTTGGATTACCTAAGTCGATCGTATGAATATCGTTTTCTAGACTTCTTAAACCTTCAATGGTGCGTATTGGTGCAAATAAGTTTTTTAAGCTTTTTTTGGCCTGTTTCTCATAGGCTGCATTGAGTTGTTCAAAATGAGCTTGATATGCTGAGTCATTTTCAATGAGAGGTTGTAATATGTTGATACGCTCCGCAGCATAAGTTAAACGTTTCACTTGTTGATACGCTGACTGAATCAGAGAAATACGCTGTATTTGGTGCATTATATCTGTTTTTTGTTGCATAAAATTTTGGGCTAAAGGACTTAATTCGGTAATCTTTTTTTCTTGCTGACGTACTTTAACTTGCAATTGCTTTTGGTAGTTGGCCTCTGGTATTAGTTTTTTATATGTTGAGCTTAAGGTTTGGAGCTGACGTTCATGGTAGATGTATTGAACCTCTTCAAGCCCCAGCTTTTGAAGGCGTTGTATTCTAGCAGCTTTAATCGATTGTTTGAATTTTGGACGATAAGGTTCAAAACTTTGATACTTCTCTGCAACATAATTGATTTTTTTAAGCTTTTTTAAAGCATAAAATTCCTTTTTTGCTAACTGAATCGCGGTGTTGAGATAGAGCTTTTCAAGCTGTAAAACTTGTTTCATGAAGCTTTTTTTCTGGGCATGTGACTTGAAGCGTTCAACCATATATTGGGTAGCTCTGAGATCATTCAACGTTTTTGCTTTTGTAACTTGAGATGTTGCTAAGCTTATGACTTTTTTTCTATTTTTTTGCAAATACTCTGCATAAAGAGCTTTGATTTGCTTTAAATAGACGGCAGAAGATTGTGTGAGTATGCCTGAATTATAAAGCTGCTTGGACAACATATGAAGCTCAGATAGACTCTGAGCGCGATCTAATCTTTTCTTGATCAAGTAATCTACTTTAATGGAATAAGCCTCTTGAAGCTCACTATGAATATAATAGAGCTCTTCTTGTTCTTTCTGATTGAGATCTTGCATGAATTTTTGGGTTTGAGCATAAATAGGAAACAGCTCGTTAAATTCAGCCGTTTGAGAAACTTGGGATTTAAGCATTACATAATCAGAGATAGCGCTTTTTAATATCGTAGGCTGCTTTGATAAGTCGGTTGGATTATTGGGTATAAGGGATTCTTGTGGTTCTGCGCATCCACTGACAGCTTGGAGAAATAAGAGATAAAAAGTCAAGAAGACCCAACGCATGATCAGTTTACCTTATAGCATAAGTGACCTTATGTCATGAAAAAGAATACTTAGTTCAAGTATAGAACTATTCAGCCTACTTTGAGAGTCGATCATCAGAGACTTTTTTGGGCTTTTTCGAGTTGTATTTTAATTTTTGAAAAGCTTTATTTTTGTTTTTTTTTAAATCGCTATATGTTTTTTCTCGTCTTATTTTCATCTACTTTTCGAGCCTCATAGATTGGTACTGTATTGTGCTTTTATCTTTTTCTTTTAGAAGAACTTTATTTCTTACAGGTCGTTAAAATATCTCCTAGCTCTTGATAGCCTCCTTCAACCCACTCGATGAGAAAAGGCTTAGAAGTACAATGCTCTGTAACAATGCGATATGAGCCAAACTGATTCATTTCAACAAAGAAGTAACCATCGGCAAGAACAGATACTTCGAAACGCTCTTGTGTGTCGGTATTTTCAAGATAAATACTGTTTTTCAGCTCTTTTTTATTGCGAATGCCTTTTAGAGTGCCTTCAACGTAAAGTAGCTGTTCAAAAGGAAAAAATATTTTTCCCATGTAAGTGCCACGTCCTTTAAAATCATGTTTTTTGTAACGTGGTGTATAGCCAATATTTTCATTCACACTGTCGATAAGTAGGCTATTTTGTTGATTATCCATAATACCTGTGATCGTGGCATGTCCTTCGGCATTGGTGGTCGCAATGTCTTGGTTATGACCGAGCCTGAAGCTCACACCTTCTAAGGTTTCTTCATCATTATCTCGAATGCCATTTCCATTGTTATCAACAAAAGCAATGACTTCTATGACACCTTTATTGTATTCGTATCGACTAAGTAGCTTGTAACCCTCAGCAGAAGGTGCAAATTTTATTGTCCAGTTGAGCCCACCAAAGTAGATGTCATCAGGTCTGTGCCCGCCATGTAAATCGTAATCAATATTAAATATTTCTCCTGTGAAGCCTAATTTAACTTGACTTATACGCTTAGGATCACCTGATACTTGGGTATAGACTCTGTTGGATTGGGACATTTTATATGTGAGATTCGCGACATAATTAGACAGCTTTTTATGGGTCTCCACATCGTTAAAATAGAGCGTAGACTCTAGATCAAAGCGATAGAAGTTTGTGCGTAATTGTGCTTCAGCATTAAGAATATCTTTGACTTTATCCTGTACACCACTGAGTCTCATTTTTAATATCCGATGCGTTAAATTCAAACTGTAAGAGATTTCTTCAACTTCTACATAATTATTATTATTCAGTAGATCTCTGGATCTCATTTTCTCGGATTTAAGATACTCACCACTTAGAGACATCCGATCAATACCTGTGAACATTAAATGAAAGTTACGTTCATATCCTTTGTAATATTGTTCATCATCGTAATCAATCCATTGCCAATTTGCACTATAGTTGAAATGAGCGACTTTATCGCCGCCTACACTGTAGGAGTAAGATTTCGAGTCATCACCTAGTTTATAAGTAAAGTCGTGGGCAAAGATAAAAAACCGGTGATCCAAACCATAAATTAATTCGTTTTGCTCCTCAATATTAGGATGATCCGAGCTTTTTAAATAGTGGTTTCCCCCATGAAAAATAGACAGATCTTCGAATAAACCGTAACGTATAATGTAGCTGTGTTGATATTTCTCTGGCTTGTGTTCATGCGATATAGAGGTGTTATTAGAATCTATAAAAGAATAGCTATATTCAAGACTACCTGATTTTAAAATATTGCCTGTGTTGTAATATTGTTCAATATCAATAACTTGAGATCCGTAGTTGTCGAGCTGAACTACCTTGATCTCGTTCAAACCTATATAAACATTGTTGATGTTGGCGGAGTAATAGCCGCGATCGTCACTTCGAATACGGTCAGACAGATTACCGTTCGTATAGACTTCAAGCAATTGGTTAGGTGCTGTAAAGCCTTCAATAAAAATGGAGTTATTGTCTGCATTGGCTTTTTGGCTGGTGGAGTTGAGAACAATCCCTCGTCCTGTGACCATAGAGGATTGAGGAATATGAATAGAATTGACATCTCCTAATTTGACTTCGGAGATAAATAAATCATTTTCTTCATTTTCCATAAATATCTTTTCGGTACGGAAAAAATAGTTTTCCTTATCTTTTAAGTTCTTCGTTACAGAAAGTTGGGCATGTGTCCATAAAATATCAAATTCGGTACTGACTGTGGTTTGATTCACAAACTCAGATTCTGTTGATTCGGCACTACGGTTGCTGATTCTTATTTTGGGTAAACTCAAACCTTGATAGGGTGCATTACTGAGATCGGCACTGATGATTTTAGGTGCATCTAATTTCTTTTGGTATTCATCATCAAATTGCTTATAACGCTCAAAAGCGAGATTATCTGTGGGGTTTATATTGATATTAAGGCTTGCTGTATCACCTGAGATATTCAGGTTGGAGTGCTCATTAATAAAGCCAATAGATGTAAAGATTCTTTCGTCGTTATCTTTAATAAATAAGAGGGTATCATGGCAATCTTGAATATTGAGCGGATAGTCAAAGATTTGATCTGGATCGTCAAAATAGCCTTTAATCTTTCGATCTTCAATTTGATAATTTTTTTCAAGATAAAGTACTTCTGCGACTTCATTTAAATCTATATAGAGCTCTTTTTTCACTATTTTAATATCTGTGATTTCGATTAAGAGCTGGCCTCGATAAAAAATAGTTGCAAAAGCACTTTCATATTGCATTTCAGCTAGGGTTGAAAAGCTGAAACTAAATATGAGAAGACTTAATTTAATGTATAGTAACTTTCTCATACTTTATTATTTTGCCATTGTCTTGAATCATAAGCCAAAAATCTTGTTGATTGATCTGAGAGCGTGGAATCTTCTTAGTCAGGTTGAGCTCTGGTACTTCAGGATAGGCTGAAATTTTAGAATGCCACACTTCATCATACGTAGAGCGAGAATCGGTATTGAGTAGAGACACTTCGAGTCGTTCAAGAAAGCGGGTTTTATTTTTGATGTGTAGTGCAATCTTATAGTGATCTTTGTCTTTTGGGTCGGCATAAATGCGATGTGCAAAAGAAAGCTCGGGTGGCTTTTTAGGCTTGTCATAATCAATGAAAAGAGGCACGTTTATGTCATACTCAACCTCTATATGCATTGCGGTTTTGTTTTGCCTGATTGGGCTACCTTTTGCCGTTTTTTGAAATAAGGCTTTGCGTTGAATATTCAGATGAACATGGTATGAACCAGGATCGACGTTATGTCGCTTTGATCGTATAATTTTGATCGCGCCTCTTTCATGAGGACTAAGCTTCAAGGCTTTGGGCAGAAATTTAATTTTATCTTTGGCTGAAAATGAAAAGTAATGCTCTGATTCTAGAGGCTTGATCTTTCCTTTTTCATTCATTTTGAAGTCTACAGCTTTAATGACGAATGCATAAGCTTTATCACTTTGATTTACAAGATAAACTGTAGTGACATTTTGATCGCTATTGAGTTGAATTTTATTCGGTGTTGTATAAAAATTAGCGTAACTCGTATGCGAAAAAATCAGCATGAAAAATAAAAAGTATAATATCTTCATTTTATTCATAAATTAACCTTTAGAGCTGCTACGTCAAAGGGGTAGAAAACAGATCATTTAAAGTTGAAATTCAAGAAACATACCATATCGCAGCGATACATTTATGATGATACATAGCTCAGAATAGATCAGGTCAAGTTGCAGCCTTCAAAGAGCTCAATGTTTGAGAATAAAGCATAAGAAAGAGCACTTTTGTGGTGACAAAAGTGCTCTTTGTTTGAGGTTCGATCAATCTTGCACTCAGATAAAGTGCAAGGCTATAGATAACTCACAGTTAACGTGATGGGGTTTCCACCTTGGTTTGACGTGGAGTAGCTGCCACTATTCATACTTGCGCCACTAGGCATTTGGAGTGAGCCACCAATCAGTACTGTATCTATGCCTGTTGAAGTGAAAGTGTACGCAGCAGGTAGCATACAATTTCCAGGTGAGTTCATCGCCCCTTGCTTGTGATATTCAACAGAAGCCATATTGAGAACATGATTCATATTGGTCGCTGAAGTCATCGTACCTTGATTTGCGCAGTTGATCATCACTTCTTCACCAGAGTTTGCAGAAATATTAATGGAACCAACAGAGGTGACTCCTGACGATATATAACCTGCTTGAGGCACTCCGGATAACATATTACTGGTGCTTAAGTTCACAGTACCGCCAACAGAATTACTGGTAAACTGAAATATACCGAAATTGATGTTGGTGAGCGTGGTAACAGATAGAGTCGTACTCACGTTGAGATGTGCTCCAATCTGTTGTTCGACAGCATAAGTCGTGGTTGAAGCTGTTAAGATCAGATATAAAACGAACTTAGACTGTGTATTCATGGCGTACTCCTCATGCTCGTCATAAGCTACAAAAAAGCGTAATCGATGTGTTTAGTATTGTACACTAAATTGCGTATTTCAAGTGATTAGTATTTATTTTGTGCATATTATTTATCAAAATTTGATATCAAATTTCAAATAATCAGACCACTTTGCTTTTTTTTATTTTAAATTCAGTGTGTTCAAAAAGAGGGAAGAGCGTAAGCTAAAAAACCTAACTTAAAGAAATTAAGTTAGGTTTTTGATGGAGTATGCTGAGTATTATTGATAGCTAATATTGAAGGTAATAGGTAAGCCACCTGTGTTTTGTGTAGAGTATCCACCTGACTGAATGCTACCACCTGCAGGTACGACAAGGGTTGCACCTATAGAAAGACTATCTGTACCACTTGTGATAAAGCTACCTGTAATAGATGAGCCGCAAGATAGAATGAGGCTACCTTGGTTCATTACATAACTTGTTTCCTTCATTTGAAGCGATATATTTTGGTCAGCTGCATGAGCTAGAGTTGCATCTGCATTACAAGTGATTTGTATGATTTCACCCGCTACGCTTGTGATGTCGAAAGAGCCTACAGCAGAGCTGCTGCTGGTAAAACCTGTAGCACCTGTATTCATAGTTCCATCAACGCTTAAGACGATGTCACCGCCTGCTGATGAGCTGCTATAGTCGATATCACCAAAGTTAATACTTTGCATATTCGCTATGCCAATTGGCATAATAATCGTTGCTTGAGCTTGCACATCAAAATCTTCTGAATATGACAGAGTAGGTATGCTCATGGCGCAAGATAAAACAATAATATTTTTTATTCTCATAGTAGACTCCATGTATATGAACGAGATTATCTCATCCAGTATTTTATTAACTCATGTTGAGTACATCATGTCATGGTTTATTGCAAAAAAATGAAATAAAACAAGGACTTTAGTTTAATTATGGTTCACTATATTGAGAATTTCAAATTATTGACACATTAAAAGTGACTTTTTTGTCCTTTAATTCCATTTATTTTGACAGTGTCAAAAAATAGGCATTTGAGCTGGAGTCAAATAGGAGTGAATCGGTGATTTGCTTTGTTTTTTCTAAAATGAAAAGAGGATAAGAAGTATGATACATCACTTACTTTTACAGCGTTATATACGCTTATTATCTTATGTATCATACTGCTTGTGTAGGTCATTTCATATAAAACGAGTTGTTCATTCTCAGATCATAAAGGCTCATGTATGAGCCTTTAGATTTACGCCAATATCTTGATGAGATATTGAACCGTCTTAGTTATAGCTTATTGTAAAGCTAATAGGTGTACCACCTGCATTTGACGTAGAGTAAGAACCAGCTACAGCTAGTGCACCGTCACTTACATTCAGGTCGGCTCCAATACTAAAGCTTACAGGTGCTGTCGTTGTAGTAGCTAAAAACGTAGGTATAAGTGCGCCACATGTACTCTCAATACCGTTCTGAGAGTATTTAACGTTATTTAAATCCAGAACCAAAGAGGAGTCTGTATCCAGTGCTACGTTCGCTTGTGAAAGGCATGAAATAATGACTGTTTCTCCGGCTTCCATAGCTAAATCAAATCCACCTGCTTGAAAACTTCCTGATTGTATGTACTCAGATGTACCTACATCGCCAGAACCATCAGTATTAAGCGTAACAACACCACCTAAAGCATTGACTTGAAATTGTAATGTACCAAAATCTAGACTTGTAACGTTATTGACAATAATAGATTGGTTGAGCGACACAACTGCTCCTACATCTGTTTGCTCTTGTGCATAAGCAAGTAGGGGTAGAGTAGACGCGAGTGCAATTGCCATTGGAATCGATTTTTTCATAATATTTTCTCACTTCAATCTTGGTTAAATTCAAAAACCTTAAAGGCCTATAACTAAAGTTTAGTTCACAAAATAGCGTATGTCATTTATTTGACTGCTTTTTTTTCTATTTTTCAGTAATTTAAGAATAATCTAGTGATCGATAGAAAGATTTTTTGAGAGAATAAGAGTCTTTGCTTATTCTGTGTAAAGTAGGAGGAGCCAAAAGAATGCTTTTTACAGCCTTCGAAAGGCTGAAGGTATGAAGACCCTTACCCTTTGAGTCTACACACATAGTCAAGCAGTAGGGAGCTTACTTATAGGTACTTTTTATAGTAAGGAGGGGATGAGCTCATTTATAAGTAATAGTGAAGGAAATAGGCTGGCCTCCAGCGTGCGATGTGGAGTAACTGCTTTGGCGTACCGTGAAGTCATGAGGGAATGGTAAGGCTGTTTCAATATATATCAGGTTATTACCCTGCGACTGAATAGGATAAATACCCTGTGTACAAGCTATCATAGCTGGATCCTGACCCACTTGAAAGCCTGTTTCGGTCAAGTCAATTGTTTGGTTTGAATCCTGCTCTGAGGCGAGCTTACCTTTATGCGTACAAGAGATGTCTACTTCTTCACCTAGAGTTGCGAGAATATTGACATGAGTTGTGATGGGCGTACTTTCTAAAAGCGTATAGGTATGAGATCGATCAGTCATTTGTCCAGAGGAATGAACGATTTCTCCTCCAGCGGTTGTTTCATCACCTGCTTGGATATGAAAGTGAATATGGCTTTCATTAGGAGATGTGGTTGCTTCACGTATTTCGACTTGGCTATGTATTACAGATTGCTCAGACTGTATAGAGCGGCTGAATAAAGCCACGCACAAAATAATAAAAAAAGCAAAGTATTTCAATATCTTAATCTCTTTGTGTTGTTAATTGTTTATACTATATTTTTGGGATTATGGTTCATATTTTGTGTCAGTTAGGCAGTAGAGAAAGAGATCTGTATAGAAAAAAACGATGAAGAGGATTGAAAGGGTGATTTTACTCTATCTAAGGTATGAGATAGGTGAGCGGGGGGATACAAAAAAACTCAGTTGATGATGCAACTGAGCTTTTTTTACTGTATTGCAGCTTATAAGTAAGATATGGTGAACTGTACAGGAGAGCCACCTGTGTTGGCTGTAGAGTAACTGCCTTTCACTGCAGCACTTCCAGTAGGTAAATTGATTTTACCGCTGACACCTACAGAATCGGTTCCTGACGATATCATCGTTTGTGAACCATCGGCACAAAGATGAACAATACCATTAAATTTAAATTTAGGTATTTGCATCTCAATTGTGACCGTTGCATCATCTACATGTGCTAGTGTGGCAGTATTACTACAACTGATAACAATATTTGCGCCTAGATTGGCAATAATATCAAATCCACCTGCATTCGCTGTTCCGCTACTGGTATATCCTGTTGTACCTAAAAAAATTTGACCGTATGGGTTCATATTCACAAGTCCACCTGGAGCTGTTGCGTCAAACTCAAGTGTACCGAAGTTTATGCCTTGCACATTATCTATAGCCATTGCTTGTGTAACAATTACATTTGCACTGATATCGGCTTGTTCTTCTGCGCTTGTGAACATGGGCATGACCATTGTTGTAGCACCTAAGAGTGTAAGAAACCTGTTCATCTTTACCTCCGATCGAATTTGGCTCTGGAATACCCTTGATTTAAGTATTGTACACTCTTTTGCGTATTTCAAACGATCATTTTTATTTCCCGCTTAGAGAAAATAAAAAATATTTAAATATCAAAAGTTTAATTTTATTAAGATTTGATATTTATTTTTGTAAAAGGATATAGACAGCAAAAAAAATTAAATAAGTAAAAAAAATGAAGAATGAATCAAGGTTGATAAAAGAGAAAACAGAATAAAGATGATGTGTGAAAAAAAGGAGAAATAAAATATTCAAGATAGACGTCAATTTGTTGACATCTTTCCTGCTCTTTATATTTACTCGTAAGTAATAGTAAAAGTAATGGGCATGCCACCTTGGTTATGCGTTGAAAAGTAACCAGGTATTGCATCAGCACCTGAAAGTAAATTTAATTTACCACCTATGGTAATGGCTTCAATAGGTCTTGCTTCAATATATTTGACACCACTTTGACAATAAGTCAGAGGTCCACGTATTTGGTATTTAGCATGAAGCATTTGTAGCGATGGATTACCACTGAGAACTGAAGTTAAAGTTGCTGTGGACGTGCAAGCAATACTAATTTGTTCACCTCGCGCTGCGCTCACATCGAGTATACCCGCTTCCAACATGGTAACCTGTTGTACCAGGATAAAAGACGCCCAAAGGATTTAAGTGTATAAGACCACCGTTATTCGTGACTGAATATTCAAGTTCGCCAAAGTGTATGTCTGCCTTATTTTGAATACGTAAAACTCCATCTAGCTTTGTTTGAGCATGCACTGCAGAGTATCTCCTCCCTTTGCTGTGTTGGGTTTGTATAACTTTAAATAAAATTAAACTTTTGATTTATTTTATAAAAATTGATTGAAGCATAATTCATTTGAATGGGAAAAATAAAATTATTTTTATTTAATATATAATTTTTCATATATGTTTTTTTGAAATAGAAATAGAATAAATTAAAATTTTTTTGAATTGGTTTTTAAATATAAATTATAAATATGACTTCTTATATATGATTTAAGCAAAATTCAGAATCATATTTTTTATAAAATATAAAGCATCACATTTAAAATAATGTTTTATATAAATAATTGAACTTCAAGATATAAGAGTCTCTTTTTTATATATTTTTCTCAGTTGATATGAACAAGAAACCCGTATCACAGATGTGTATTGTGATACGGGTTTTCATAAACTTGATTCAATGATTTGTCATTTTTATAGCGATAGGATCAATATCTTTTTTGTTTATTTTGAGTATGGCTATTGATAAGTCAAAGTAAAAGATAGGGGCGTTCCACCTGTATTTGAGGTCGCATATAGACCAGGTACAGCAGCAGATCCTGTTAAAAGATTTAACTTTGCTCCGATCCTGATTTGCTCAAAACCTGTTGATGTATACTGCTTTGGCCCGTGGGCGCAAGCTTTGACTACACCTCTTACTTTGTAAGTGGTATCGTTAAGGTTGAGTTGCTGATTGCTGTTTTCATGTGTTAAAACAGCGTTATTAGAGCAACTTACCGTAATCGACTCTCCTGATGGCGCGGCTACATTTAACACGCCAGCTGAAGGTGAACCTTGTGAGGCATAACCTGTGTTACCGACTTGAACATTCCCATTCACTTTTAATGTAACCTGTCCTCCTGCATCGGAAGACTCAAACTCTAAAAGGCCAAAATTTAAATTGCCAGCAACGCTTATACTGAGGGTGTTACTCAGTGATACATCTGCATTAACACTTGATTGTTCTTGTGCATCTGCGAAGAGAGGAAGCACGACAGCCCATGGAGTCAGAAGTTTAAAAACTTTTTTCATTGTTACCTCCAATATAACATGATCGCTTATTTCTATCTTATTGTTATTTAAAGAAAAAGTTGTGCGATATGATAAATTATAGTACATGATTACGCACATTTGGTAGTTTTTTGACATGTGGTGTCAAAAAATAATGGACTGTAGTATTGGATTTGAAATAAATAGAGTATAACTGTTGCGTGAATTGATGATCTATATGAATAAGTATGCTCAAGCGTACAGGAGTTGGTTACAGAAAACGTTTGGATGAAGAAAAAACCCTATTTGGCTTTGCGGAACCTAAGTAAGCCAAATAGAGTTGAGAATTGATCTAGCGCAGCGTTATTTTTTCATATTTGAGAATCTCTTGTCCATCTTGAATCATGAGCCAAAAGTGTTTCTGCTTGAGTTTACTTTTAGGTATTTTTTTCGTGATTTTAAGCTTTTCAGCTTCAGGGTATGCTGCGATTTTAGAAAGCCAAATATGGTCTTTGCTAGAACGTGTATTTTCTGGGAGTAAATAGACTTCAACACGCTCAAGAAAACGGGTTTTATTCTTTATATCCAGCTTAAATGTGTAATTTTTTCTATCTTTCTTGTCACGGAATAAAGCATGTTTAAATGAGATACCCTTGCCTGGCTTAGGTGTACCATAGTCAATAAACAGAGGAATATTAATATCGTATTCAACTTCGATATGGATTGCAGTTTTGTTCTTACCTGCTTTTTCTAAGACAGGACGTTTAGTCAATGCTTTGCGTTTAATATTTAAGTGTACATGGTAAGAACCATGCAAAATACCACTTTTTTTGGCACGGATGATTTTGATGGCTCCGCGCTCTTTAGGGCCGAGTTTGATGGCTTTAGGGAGAAATCGGACTTTATCTTTAGCGGAAAAGGAAAAGGTTTTATCTGGGCTCAATTGCTTTATTTGACCTTTGCTATTCATTTTAAAGTCAACCGATTCAATGACAAAAGCATAAGGTTGATCGCTTTGGTTGACCAGATACATAGTCGTCACATTCTCATTGCTGGCCAGACTTACTTTATTAGGCGTTGTGTAGAAGTTAGCATAACTTATACAAGGAAGAGTCAGGCTTAAAATAAACAAAATAGGCCATAGGAAGAAGCCTTTTAATCTTTTCATAAGATCACCTTTAGATCATCTGAAATTCGTCAGAGTGCCATGTTCAGTTCATTAAACTTGTTATACAATAAAGGTGCCAATATGATAGATAGAAGTGAGATATACAGAGATTGAGGTTTTAAATATGACTTTATTCGTAAGTCACAGTAAAAGAAAGAGGTATACCACCCGTGTTGGATGTAGAGTAAGTACCTGGCTTAGCCTGGCTTCCTGTAGGAACTGTGAGTTTCGCACCAATGTGAATGCTGTCGGTACCTCCTGAAACAAAATCATGCATTCCTGATGAACAAAACCACATTAATCCATTAATTATGTACTTTGCTCCTGATAAAGGAATAGTTTCTGAGGGGTGATTTTCACGCGAGAGTCTGGCTGTAGGAGTACAAGATATATTCACTGTTTCTCCTTGTGCTGCGATGATATCCAAACTACCTGCGGTAGCTGTACCACTGGAGATATAGCCTGTATTACCTAAGAAAACTTGACTTGTTGGTTCGAGTATAATGAAGCCACCTGTGTCAGCAGGATCATATTCTAAAACACCAAATTGTAGGTCTTTGACATTGTTAATGACCACAGACTGGCGCAAAGTCACATCAGCATCCACTTCAGCATAGTTGAGCTGATTTGAAAAAACTTCAAAACTTAAAATACAGGTGCTGCAAAAAACGATCAGTTTTTTCATGGTAACCTCGATTCACTTTGACACAAAACTCAATTTAGTACAGTATGTTCTTCTATTTTCAACATATTATTTAAAGCGTTATAGAATCTTTTATATTGTATTGTTTTTGATGGTTCAGACTTATTTCTGCAACTTTTTTGTCTTTTTTATCATTGTTATTCTTGGGCTTGGTAGACGTTTCTTTATTAGGGGTAAACGCTTCAAGTTCTATGGATAAAGGCTTAGAAATGTGCGGCTGACCAGGTTTTTTCTCTGTAAAAAGTAGGTCTGCTATCACAAACAGTTCAATTTCTTGTTCTCCAGTAGGAGGAAGATGTAAAATATCGCCACAACGATAATATTGTGTATTATACGTCCAGTAAATCTGTGTATTGATGATTTTTGCTCTTGGATTGCGATAGGATGATGTATGGCATTTAATCTTAATGTGAGATGTATCGCTTACTTTGGCAATAATATGTCCTGGATTGGCTCTATTACCTTTTTGAGAGATATTGCTACCTGAGCTCACCCATATCGAACCATCAAGCTCTAGAGACACTTCACCATAGGCAGCATAACCTACAAACTCGAGTTCCCCAAAATGCATATTTCGAGCATATTTAATGTGCACTCCAGCATAACTAGACAGACTCAACATCATCATGATGAGAGAAGCTATACCTATGTAAGTTGCGGACATTATCTTCATCTTAATTTTTTATAACAGCTAAAAGATACTTAAAACATGTATCGGCAAAGCATCAAAAAAAATGATAAGTATTATCGTATTTTTTTATAAAAAAGTAGTGTGCTTTCCATCGAATATAAAATGTATACCATGTAAAGAATAAAAAGATCTGTACTTAGACTTCTTACTTTCTATCTTTTTTACAGATAGGTAATGGTAAAGCTCATAGGTGAACCGCCTGCATTTGAAGTTGAAAAACCACCTATTAGACCTTCAGTGGCGCTTGGAAGGTTAACTTTACCTCCGATGTAAAATTGATTTTCTGCGCTGCTGGAAAAGTTGACAGGGCTGGAAATGCAATAAGACAATATACCATTTAGTTCATAAATAATGTCATAAAGTAAGATAGTGTGATTAGAGTCAGTTGATTTAGCTAGCACGGCGTTAGGCGTACATGAGACGACAATAATTTCGCCCGCAATACCGGTCATCTTAAAGCTTCCTGGTGTGTGAGCATTGTTGCTCGTATAGCCTGTTAATCCAAAGTTTAGAGAACTGTTGGGTTCAAGTGATATTGGACCTCCCTGAGAGAGTGATTGGTACGATAAGGAACCAAAGTTCAAATCACCGATATCAGAAATAGTGACGGATTCTTGTAAGGTCACATCAGACTCAATTTGTGTTTGAGCATATGAGCTAGACGCAGTTGCCAGACTTAAAAGAGCAAGAATAACAGTTGATGTCTTCATGATGATTCCTAGATTGATGGCTCGACTTCTTACGTATAAGCATGGTGTACGCTTAAAAGTATTTCAAGTTTTTAAATAAGATGTATTGAACAATTTTATGCTGTATTAGAAAGGAGTGTAAGGAGTGTAAGGAGTGTATTGCGAAGGTGAAATAATCAAGATATGCGGAGTTTTCAATCCGCATATGAGCTCATGAACTTAAACAATTATGAAATAAACATTAAGGTTGTGTGTACAAAACATGAGGTATTTTGCCGGGCAAGCCTTTAATTTTGGGTTTAAATTTCTCATGAAACAAAAACTCTATGTTTTCATTACCCGCACCGAATGCCCAGAGAAATAACTGTACTCCAAACTTGGTTGGCTGACAGATAATGCCTTCAAAGTCGAAACCTTTGAAGTATTGATGATGATGCTCGGGATAGCCAAAGTAAAAATTTTTATCAATTAAATTATGATTGGCTAAACCCTGAATACTATGCATGGCTAGATTATTCACTTGATTGAATTCGTCTTTATTCATTTTCATCGCTTTAGCGTAAAAAAAAGTCGGCAAGAAGATTTCCATTCTCTCGCAATCATCAAATTCAAAGTGATAGCGCTTATCTTTAAATTTACTACGAATTGTCGAATAGATCAGAAAGTGGGATCTGAGTTGATAACAGGATAAATTATCGACCAACTTAGCCATGGATATCCCGCGATCATCTCTCCCTATTTTATTGCGTGAAGAAGCTAAAATCCCAGCAAAATAGTCAATGGCAACTTTATCATCTGCAAAAGAACCTTCATTGATTAAACTGCGTACCATTTTAGGAGGGATCTGTCCTTTTTGTTTGGTGCATTCAAGAAACTTTTCTTGAGTCTTCAATAAAATACGATTTACATTTTCAAGGCGTTGAGGGCTTAAATCTTGATTAAAGTAGACCGCTGAAGACCCTAAAATTTGAGCAATCATTTCAAGATTGATCTGAGGTTTGTTTGGTGGGGAAATTGAACTCACCATGTTAAACGTCCTTATGGTAAACTCACAGCAATTAAGATTAAGTATAGTGTGCTTTTTAGCATATGGCTGAATAAAAATAGATATCTCATGTAAATGTTTGAGGCCTATGAACCTGTGTTAAACTATTTTTAATAGGCGTTAAGAGTTTGAGAGGTTTCATTTGAGGTTATTATGAACAAACTATTAAAAGATTTAATCCACCTTCATGAAGTAGAAGTGATTGAGCAAGGTTTATATCGCTGTCACAGTCAAACTTTGGGTTTTGGTCATGTCTTCGGTGGCCAAGTGATGGGACAAGCTCTTGCTGCCGCTAAGCAAAGGGTACCCTCTGATCGTATTTTGCATAGCTTTCATGCATATTTCCTTCGAGCCGGCGATGATACCTTGCCTATCGTTTACCGCGTTGAAGTGATGCGAGATGGTGGCACGTACAGCGCTCGTCGGGTTGAGGCGATTCAAAAAGGACAGCCTATTTTTTATGCGACTTGTTCTTTTAAACAGCCGGAAGAAGGCTTGGAGTATCAAGCTCAGATGCCGCAAGTACCCATGCCTGAGACGTTGCAAAACCAAGCGCAACTTGCTGCGCCTTGGCGTGATAAGCTACCGCCTTCTATGCAAGTTTTGTTTTCTGAAGAGGCAGCCTTTGAATTTAGACCGGTAGATGCTATTGATCCACGCTCACAAGAAAAGCAAGAGCCTACTTTTGCGGTATGGTTGAAAGCCAATGGCCAATTGAGTGATGATCTGCGTATGCATCGTTACTTACTTGCTTATGCGTCTGATTTTAATTTTCTTACCACAGCATCGAGACCACATGGTTTATCTTTTTTAGATCCTCAACTCAACATGGCCACTATTGATCATGCGATGTGGTTTCATCGTTCTTTCCGTGTGGATGAATGGCTGTTATATGTGGTTGAAAACAGTTCGACAGGAGGAGGTCGTGCTTTTGTACAAGGTCGATTTTTTACAAAAGAAGGGCTGCTTGTAGCGCAAACTACGCAAGAAGGTGTATTTCGTTTGCGTTCTTAAGTTTGATGTATTGATGTCCACTGTGATATTGTTCTAAGCTTGTAGAGCTATCTTTTTTTGATATAAAATAAAGCAGTGGTTTATTCAACATGATAGAAATGAAAAAGGTTATTGAATGATGTGGGTCAAAAGAATAACGGTTATGCTTGCCTTGCTCATGCTTAGCGCATGCGTCACTGTAAATGAGAAGCCTGAGCCTGTTGTGGTTTCGGGCGCTGCAGGCTTTACTCAGCAATATAAATTGCCTTCTAACGCGATTGCAACGGTCGCTTTAATTGATTTAAACACGCCAGGCGTTGTGATTGAGCAAAAGTCGTTTCGTGTTTACGCACAACCGATTTTGTTTCAATTTATGATGAAACAAGAAGAGGTTGACTCTGACATCAACTATGGTGTGGTGGCTTTAGTGAGTGTGGATGATAAAGTCGTCTTTCAAACATACAAACGCTATCCTGTTATCAACAATGACAGATTTATTACTGAAGTAGAAATGCGGCCTGTACAGTAATCAGTTTGATTTTAAAAAAGCACTTCTTATTTGAAGTGCTTTTTTTATGGAGAAAGCATAAAGTTGCTTGATTTTTAGTTTGGAGCGGTTCAAAGTGTCATTCTTAAAAGTGAAAGCATCACGTTGAATAAGGATATTGGATATGAAGCATTCAGATGATGTGGTTATTGTGGCCGCTAAAAGAACAGCTTTAGGACGGTTTTTAGGGCAGTTTCAGGATGTGCCCGCATCTGAGCTCTGTGCTCAAGTCATTCAAAACTGTGTGAAGACAACACAGCTTGACGCCCATCTCATCGATGAAGCCTTTATCGGCTGTGTTTTGCCGGCAGGTCAAGGTCAGGCGCCAGCAAGGCAAGCCGTCATTAAAGCAGGTTTACCCCAATCTGTTGGCGCAACCACGGTCAATAAGGTCTGTGGCTCAGGTATGAAAAGCGTTATGCTAGCCTATGATGCTATTGTTGCTCAATCTAGCAGCATTGTACTAGCAGGCGGTATGGAAAATATGAGCGCAGCACCTTATCTAATGCGTAAAGTCCGTGCAGGAGCTCGTATTGGTCACACAAGCTGCGATGATCACATGTTTTTTGACGGGCTTGAAGACGCTTATACAGGACGCTTAATGGGATCTTTCGCTGAAGATACGGCTCAAGATATGGCGTTTTCTCGTAAAATGCAAGATGACTTCGCTCTCTCTTCTTTAGCGCGAGCAAAGCAGGCTATTACCGAAGGCGCATTCAAAGAAGAGATCGTCCCTGTTCAAGTGAAAACACGGCAAGGTGAGGTGTTATATGATACGGATGAGTCGCCACACTATGCCAAGCCAGAAAAAATAAGTCAGCTCAAACCTGCTTTTGCTGAGCAAGGTACACTCACTGCAGCGAACTCGAGCTCTATTGCTGACGGTGCGAGTGTGCTGTTGCTGATGTCGGCTTCGAGTGCACAGAAACACCAGCTCACGCCTCTTGCAACCTTACGGGCGCATGCAACGTATTCAACAGCTCCCGCTCAGTTCACCTCTGCTCCTGTTGGCGCTATAGAACTCTTGTTGTCCCGTACGGGTTGGTCTCTTGCTGATGTAGATTTATTTGAAATTAACGAAGCTTTTGCGATGGTCACTATGCTCGCGATAGAAAAGCTGCAACTCGATGAAGAAAAAGTGAATATCTTTGGCGGTGCCTGTGCTTTAGGTCATCCTATTGGCTGCACAGGTGCGCGTATTTTAGTCACTTTAATTCACGCATTAAAACAAAAAGGATTGAACAAGGGCATTGCTTCTTTATGTATTGGAGGAGGAGAAGCAACAGCTGTAGCCATTGAAGTTGAATAAAACCATAATTGAATTTAAGGATTTTCTATGACTTTATCTATACAGCACTGCATAGACGCTACATTTACTTCAGGTATAGGTCAGGATTATATTGATGTGTTTAATCCAGCTTTGGGAGCAAAAATAGGCCGTATTCAATGCGCAGAGCCATTAGAAGTTGAGTTTGCTATTGCAAGCGCAGCGCGTGCTTTCAACTCTTGGAAGCGCACACCTATTCCTGAGCGTGCTCGACTCATGTTACGTTATCAGCATTTACTCAAAGAACATCTAGAGGAACTGACCGAGTTGGTTTCACAAGAGACGGGAAAAATTTATGAAGATGCTAAAGGTGATGTTTGGCGAGGTATTGAAGTGGTTGAGCATGCTTGTAACATAGCAAGCTTAATGATGGGCGAAACATCGGAGCAGGTCGCGCATCATGTGAATACTTATAGTTATATGCAACCTCTGGGTGTATGCGCGGGCATTACGCCTTTTAATTTTCCTGCCATGATCCCTTTGTGGATGTTTCCTCTGGCTATTGCTTGTGGTAATACTTTTGTTTTGAAACCTTCAGAGAAAGTACCACTTACTCCAACGAGACTTGTATCTTTATTTTACGAGGCAGGTGCTCCAGATGGCATATTACAATTGGTACATGGTGGTCAATCTGTTGCTGATGTTTTACTCAATAGCGTTGATGTCAAAGCGATTTCTTTTGTAGGGTCGATGCAAGGCGCGCGCTCTGTATATCAAAAAGCGACGTCTCAATTTAAGCGTGTGCAAGCCTGTTCAGGCGCAAAAAATCATGCAGTGGTGATGCCTGATGCGAATAAAAATAAAGTAATTGAGCATTTACTTGGTGCGTCATGTGGCGCAGCAGGACAACGTTGTATGGCTTTATCGGCAGCAGTTTTTGTCGGCGAAAGCGCATCTTGGATCCCAGAGCTTGCTGAAGCTTTTAAAAAGATAACTCCAGGTTTGGCAACTGATGGTCAAGCTGCTTATGGACCTTTAATTTCAGCACAGTCGAAAGAGCGTGTTGTGAGTTTGATTGAACAAGGCATAGCACAAGGTGCGCGTTGTTTAGTGGACGGTCGTCATTTCTCTTTACCTGACGCACCTAAAGGTCATTGGATTGGACCGACTCTATTTGATCAGGTGCAGCCAGAGATGTCGATTTATCAAGAAGAAATTTTCGGTCCTGTTTTGTCTTGTTTAACGGTAGATACCTTAGATGATGCAATCACTTTGATCAATAACAATCCTTATGGTAATGGTACAGCGATTTTTACTCAAAGTGGTGCTTATGCCAGACAGTATCAATCTGAAGTTGAGGTAGGGCAAGTGGGGATTAACGTACCTATTCCTGTACCTTTGCCTGCATTTTCATTTACGGGTTGGAAGAACAGCTTTTATGGTGATCAGCATACGTATGGTAAACAAGCTGTACGCTTTTATACCGAAACTAAAACCATTACCTCACGTTGGTTTGAGGTCGAGAAAGTACAGCCCAATATGACGATACAGTTAGGTTAAGCAAGGATAGGGATTATGGATTTTAATTTGAATGCGGATCAAAAAGCTTTTGTAGATTTAGCGAAGCAGTTTAGCGATACAGAAATGCAGCCTTATGCGCGAGCATGGGATGAAGAGCATACTTTTCCCAAAGATGTCATTCAAAAATCGGGAGAGCTAGGTTTTTGTGGATTGTACTGTTTACCAGAACAAGGTGGGTTAGGTCTTTCAAGACTGGATGCAACTTTGATTTTTGAAGCTCTATCGCAAGGATGTACAGCAACAACCGCAATGATCACCATTCATAATATGGTAGCTTGGATGATTACGACCTTTGGTCAACCTAGTTTGAAACAAGTTTGGGCAGAATCTTTGGTTTCAGGCAAGAAGCTTGGCTCATATTGTTTAACGGAGCCGCACTCTGGTAGTGATGCAGCGGCACTCTCAACCCGAGCTATCAAAAAAGATGATCACTATTTGATTCAAGGTTCAAAGATGTTTATCTCAGGTGCAGGCTCCACCGAAGTGCTGGTGGTGATGTGTCGAACGGGACAACCTGGACCTAAAGGTATTTCAGCTATTGTGGTGCCTGCTGATAGCCAAGGCATTCACTATGGTAAGTTGGAACATAAAATGGGTTGGAATGCACAACCGACAAGGTTGATTACTTTTGATCAGGTTCGGGTTCCTCTTGATCATCTTTTAGCAGAAGAAGGCGAAGGTTTTTCTTTAGCCATGCAAGGTCTGGATGGTGGCCGTCTTAACATAGCAGCTTGTTCTGTTGGTACAGCGCAAGCTGCTTTAGAAAGAACTCAACAATACATGAATGAAAGGCAACAATTTGGCAAGCCTTTGGCTGCGTTTCAAGCACTACAGTTTAAGCTTGCTGATATGACTACTGAGCTTATTGCAGCAAGACAGCTATTACGTTTAGCTGCATTTAAATTGGATGAAGATGATCCAGAAAAAACCGCTTATTGCGCGATGGCAAAGCGTTTTGCCACCGATATAGGCTTTCAGGTTTGTAACGAAGCTTTACAAATTCATGGCGGTTATGGTTACATTCGTGAATATCCACTTGAACGCTATATGCGCGATGTACGTGTACATCAAATCCTTGAAGGTACCAATGAAATTATGCGCTTGATTGTGGCACGGCGTTTATTAACTGAACCTTACGTTTCTCTGATTTAAAGGATAAACAAGATATTATGATACAACCTGTAATAATTGAAACTTGGAACACGCTCCATGATTTAAAAATAGGCTATGCCTGTTTGAATATGCCCGAACAACTCAACTCGCTCAATCTTGAAATGATACAAGAGCTCAAGCAAGCCTTGCTTGCATGGCAAGAAGATCCAAAGGTGTGTTGCGTTATTCTGGATGGACAAGGTGAAAAAGCTTTTTGTGCAGGCGGTGATGTGCGTAAGTTGTATCATGCCGCAAAACAGCGCCGTGATGAAGACGAGCAAACAGTATCGCATTTCTTCACTCAGGAATATCAACTCGATTATTTGATTCATCAATATGAAAAGCCTATTTTAGTTTGGGGTGATGGTATTGTTATGGGAGGTGGCTTAGGCTTAATGGTCGGTGCCAGTCATCGTGTTGCGACAGAGCGCACTAAAATTGCGATGCCAGAAGTGACAATTGGTCTTTATCCTGATGTAGGCGGTAGTTATTTTCTCAATCAAATGCCTGCTAAAATGGGATTGTTTCTCGGGTTAACAGCGTATCGTATGCAAGCAGGAGATGCGCTGTATGTTGGTCTGGTCGACTTTATAGTTGCATCAGATCAAAAACAACAGGTGTTTGAGCAACTCAAAGGATTAGATTGGCAGAGTGAAGCCTCTTTAAATCATCATCGGCTCTCGGCCTGTTTAACTCAATGTGCTCAAGCATCGCAAGTTGAATCCAGCAGTTTACTTGCAGAGCATCGTCTTTTGATTGAAGACTTAATGTCGGGTAATTTAAATGATATTGAAGAACGTATCCAGACTCTAGATACCTCTCTACCTTGGTTACAAAGAGCATGCAAAACTATGCTTGCAGGCTCGCCACTTTCTCGTGCTTTGGTTTGGTATCAGCACCAACTAGATGAGAATATGACTTTAGCTGAGGCGTTTCGCTTGGAAGTGATGTTATCGGTGAATTGTTGTATGCGTGGAGATTTTGTCGAAGGTGTCAGGGCACAATTAATAGAAAAAGATTATCAACCAAAGTGGCAAGCTTATCAGGGCATCGAGTGCATGTTAAAGCAACCGTGGGCCACCAACCCTCTGGTGCACTTGAGCCCTTAATAAACCACGATTAAGGAGAAGAGCATGCAAAGGATTGCTTATATTGGCCTGGGAAATATGGGATTTCCTATGGCGGCTCATTTGGTTCAAAAAGGTTTTAAAGTCGATGGCTTTGATTTAGATGCTGCGGTGCGAGAGCAACTACCGAGCATAGGTGTTTCAGCTTGTTCCACCATTAAGGAAGTGGTTGCACAGGCTGATGTCATCATCTCCATGTTGCCTGCGGATCAACATGTGCTCGATGTTTATATCTCTGGGCAGTATAATCTACTGTCTTTGGCATCGAAAGCTCGTCTGATTATAGATTGCTCGACCATCAGTGCCCAAACGGCGGTGACTCTATTTAATGCAGCCAAAGCACAAGGCATTCCTTGTATTGATGCTCCTGTTTCTGGAGGTATTGGTGGTGCGAAGTCGGGTCAGCTTACCTTTATTTGTGGCGGTGAACAGGAACATGTTACTCAAGCGGAGCCTATTTTGTTAGCTATGGGTTCACAGGTGTTTTATGCAGGCGAGGCCGGTTGTGGTCAAATTGCGAAAATGTGTAACAATATGCTGCTTGCGATATGTATGATAGGCACGAGTGAAGCACTTCAGTTAGGTATTGATTTTGGTCTTGATCCTAAAATATTATCCGATATTATGCGTGCCAGCAGTGGCAACAATTGGACGCTAGAGAAGTACAACCCTTGTCCAGGTGTGATGGCCTATGCACCTGCTGCCCAAGATTATCAAACAGGTTTTATGGTCGACTTAATGAATAAAGACTTAAATTTAGCCATGCAAGCGACTATGCAGTCGAAAACAGCAACGCCTTTAGGTATGCTTGCGCGAAGTTTGTATCAGCAGCATGCCAGACAAGGTTATGGGCAGCGTGATTTTTCAAGTATTTTTAAATTGTTTGCACAGCTTCCAGAGCTTGCAACAGAAAAGTAGAGGATGGTATGGAATTAAAAGACTGTGTTGTAGTGATCACAGGCGGAGCGCGTGGCATAGGCTATGCTATCGCTCAAGATTTGGCGCAAGCAGGTGCTAAGCTCGCTTTGATTGATAGAGATCAAGAGCAGCTTGAGCAGTCTGCTGCGCATTTAGCTGAGTTAACAGAAGTTCAAGGCTATTGTGTTGATTTAACAGACGAAGAGCTGGTTGAAGATACTTTTTCTTACATTGTGGAAGATTTTGGCAAAGTCAATGTGGTGATCAATAATGCCGGTCTTCTTAAAGACGGTATGTTAGTCAAAGCAAAGCAAGGACAAATCACAGATAAAATGTCGCTGGAGCAGTTTAAGCAAGTATGTGATGTGAATATCACAGGTAGCTTTTTATGTGGTCGAGAAGGTGCTATTGCGATGATTCAAAGTGAACAAGAAGGTTTGATCATTAATATGTCGAGTTTGGCGCGTTCGGGTAACATTGGCCAAACTAATTATGCAGCCTCAAAAGCTGCTGTGGCGACTATGTCTGTAGGTTGGGCACAAGAGCTGGCACGTTACAAGATTCGTTCTGTCGCGATAGCTCCAGGTGTCGTCGATACTGATATGACTCGTGCGATGAAGCCAGAAGCGCAAGAAAGGTTAAAGCAAGCTATACCTTGCGGACGTTTAGCCCACACAGCAGAGATTGCTCAGACGGTGCGTTTTATCATTGAAAATGATTACATCAATGGTCGCGTTTTGGAAATTGATGGCGGTTTGCGGTTTTAGTGTGTGTTGATTCAACCTATGTTGTACAGTAGATAGTATGTTGATACACATTGAGTTGTCGTCCAACCTTGAGATATATGTGGTATAAGGTAGAGTACATGACACAAGATACCGATGTTTATTGGATGAAAAAAGCTTTAGAGCTAGCGCATAAAGCGCAAGAGCAAGGTGAAGTACCTGTTGGAGCTGTGCTGGTCTCGCAAGGTCAAGCTATTGCAACAGGATACAATCAATCGATTTCGAATCATGACCCTTGTGGTCATGCTGAAATCATATGTTTGCGTGCTGCGGGAGCTGCGGTAAACAACTATCGCTTGTTAGATACGACCTTGTATGTGACTTTAGAGCCTTGTCCTATGTGTGCCAGTGCTTTAGTGCATGCACGTGTTTCTCGAGTTGTGTTTGGTGCCTTTGATCCGAAAGCTGGTGCTGGTGGGAGTGTATTTCAGTTGTTAGCTGATCCGTGCCTCAACCACCAGATAGAGATCACATCAGGTGTACTTGAGATAGAATGTAGAGAGCAGTTGCAAGCTTTCTTTAAACAAAGGCGCGCTGTAAAAAAACAACAAAAATTAGATCAAGCTGCTAAAAAGTGAAGGTATAGCAGAGCGAGTATTTGGTTACTCTTGCTCTGCATATTTCTCTTTAAAATAGCGAAATAATTTTTGCCTTTTTCTTATGCTTTTTAGCACCTTGTTTCTTAATGTTTTACGTCTATTTGTGCTTTGTTGGTATCTCTTATTTTTCACTTTAAGTATCCTTACTTATGAAAAGTAATATCAATTTAATGATTGCTGACTTCTTCTGTATCAGACGGCCCTGAAATAAATTGCGTGATCAGTTTGGTCAGGCTGCTTTCATTTTGTATAGGGTGTTCTTTTTCATATTTATGAATCATTTCATCCGTTGTTAAATCATAACTATGCTGTGTATCAATCCATACCAAAGTATCATAGTAACGTCGAATGTTATCGACATAGTGTACCGCTTCCTTACCACGAGCATAACCATATTTGGTTTTACGATAATGTTTTCTTTCATGGAGTAAAGGAAATACTTTTTTTAGATCTTTCCAAGAGTTAGGGTTGAGACCTCGCATTTTAGACAGCTTGCGTGCATCCATCATGTGACCAAAACCGATGTTATAAGAAGCGAGCGCAAACCACATACGTTCATCTTCAGGTACATCTTTAGGAACCCTTTTCATGAGATAGTTTAGGTATTTAGCTCCACCTTTGATACTTTGCTCAGGATCCAGCCGGTTTCTAATTTTCATTTGTTTGGCAGTAGGACGTGTGAGCATCATCATGCCACGTACACCTGTAGGAGATATGGCTTTAGGATTCCAGTGAGACTCTTGATAACTTGTAGCTGCTATTTTGCGCCAGTCGAGCTTACCTGAATACTTTTGAAAAAAACTTTTGTACCGAGGTAATTTACGTTTTACTGCACGAATAAAGGCTTTGGTATCGACAAAATCAAACTTTTTGACATGGCCAAAGTATTTTTCATTGAGTAAATCAAAGGTACCGGCTTTTTTTTCTTTTTTCCAGAAATCAAGCAGTTGACTTAAGAGCTTGTCTGAGTCCTTTTTTGATAAAACCCAAGAAATATGTTCTTTTTTGGTGAGGCTAAATCCTATACCTAGATCCGGTGTATAGCGTCTATTGATGGCTAAAGTAGTCGAGTCAGCAATTGTATATTTTATTTTGCCTTCCACTATCATCGATAAAAGCTCTTCTGAGCTATGATCTTGTGTTTCTTTCCATTTTAAATTGGGATATTGTTTTTGTTTTTCTTTTTGTTTGAGTGTTTGCGCATGAGAAGACTCAGCGACGATCATCACTTCACCTTCTAGCTCTTTTAAAGAGCGAGGTCTTTTAGTTTGGCGCATTTTGTAAACAAGTTGTTGTTTAACCTGATAGAGAGGTGGTGTGAAGATAAAGTCTTGGGCTCGCGTTTGGTTATGAGTGATACTCGCTGCAATGAGGTCGATTTCTTTATTCTTTAATGCATTAAACATTTGGCTTATGTTATCAAACACAACCATATCAAGTTCAGCACCAATGAAGTTGGCAAACTTTTGAGCAAGATCATAATCAAATCCTGAAGCGTGATCTTTATCCTGAATCACCAAATAAGTGGCCGCACCATAAATTGTACCTACACGTAATATAGGCGTTTCTTGAACATCTGTAACTTGAGCATTTACATAAGGTTGACACCCCTGAAGCAGTGTAAAAGTTATAACCGAAATACAAATTACGATAGTGCGCATAGAATTCTCGATAGTTTCCTTGTGATTCAGATCCAAACCATAGACATGTTAGAGCAACATAACTTAGTTCATAGTGTATAGAAAATCATCTCTCATTGTAATCAAAACTCATCATTTTGACTATACTTTAAAGACTTTGCATTTTATAAATATATGGTTCAAATGAATTTAATGATGTTGAATAAAAAGTATTTTATCTATTGTATTTTGTTCATACTACCTTTTTCCACTTACGCAGAAAACGGAAAAAAGGCCTATATGAACTTTAAACCTTTTACAGTTGAACTGATGAGTACATTTCTCACTGCAGCACAATTGGATGCAAATGAAAAGATCCCCCGCCGCGGCCATAATCTAAATTTTTCTTACCTTCAACCTGTTTCGAGATCGTTTGGCTTTGGTTTAGGGGTGAACTATACCCATATCGACTTTACTCTCAAAGATGCCAGCGCTCTGGCAACTTTAATAGGCAATGTGAAGCTTGTGATACAGGACTCCTTTAATTTTTCGATAGGTTATCGAGACGGGTTATGGCTTTATACTGCAACACATTCTATTGGTCATGCTCATGCAAAAGACATCGCCTCTTATTCATCTTCTGTTGTAAGAAGTTATAATATGAATGTCATGAGACGATTTAAAAATAAGAGTTTATTAGGTATAGGTCTTATTTATATTGAAGGTATGAATAATCAAAACTTTTTTCCTTACTTAATTGCCAAGTGGCAGATTAATAAAGATTGGTCACTGACGAACCCATTTAATGCTGGATTTAGTGGTCGAGCAGGGTTAGAGCTTGTATATGAAGGTCTACCACCATTTAATATAGGTGTGGGTGGTGCATTTCGTATGCAAAACTTTTTGGCTCAAGATAATCAAGAGGTGAGTTTGAATCAGTATGTGTACTTTGTCAGGGCGGGTTGGAATCCTTTTGATAAGGTATATATTAACACTTATATGGGGTATCTTTTTGGTGGTGAGTTGAGAATCAATGATAGCCCTTATAGTAATATAGGTTCTCATATGGGATTAGGGCTATCATTTAAAGCCAAGTTTTAAAGTTACTTGAGCGTGGAAGCTGTGTTTTTTTGTCCTTCTAACATGGCAAATTTTACACTCGTTTGAACGGGATCCTCACCGAGCCAAATTTTTAATATCGCTTTTCTGAAGCTTTCTCCCTCTATGGTTTCTTTTACCATATTATTTTTATAAACACGAAGGCCAGCTCCAGGTTCACTTAATAGAAGAAATTCATCTCCTTGTTTAATAGGCTCATCGAATGCACGCACGAGCGTTTCAATTTGTGCTGTGAAAGGCTTGATCTTGTTGTTTGTTGCTTGTTTTAGACCATCTATCAGAGCGCTTTGCATTTTGGTGTTTGAGATCAGCTTAGATAAAATATGTATGTGTATCGCGTTTGCTTTGTTAGTTTTAAGTACTTGTTGTGCTTTAGTTTGTGACTCAGTGGTGTAGAGGCTAGCAATGTATAAGTCAATAAAAAACTTATCTCGCACAGCACCACCATTGAAATGCAGATCATGTTTATTGATATTCAGCGTAGATTTTAATTTGATGTTATTGATCACTTCAACCGACTCTTGGGTTTGCGTGGGGTTTGAAAACAAAGAAGATGCAGATAAGGTTTGAGATGTATTGGCCCAAACGGGTAGTGCAAATGCTGCGCTGATAAGTGCCATGAGATAGAGTGGTTTTGACATAAACAGAATCCTTTTTTTGTGATGGTCGCAAGACAGTGTAAGCGATAAGGATTAGACTGTGAAGGGAATTTAGACTATTTTTGTCATGGTGCCGACTGCCGGAATCGAACTGGCGACCTACTGATTACAAGTCAGTTGCTCTACCTACTGAGCTAAGTCGGCGTGTGTTTTGTTGCGTGTATGGTGCCCGGAGGCGGAATCGAACCACCGACACGAGGATTTTCAATCCTCTGCTCTACCGACTGAGCTATCCGGGCAACG
>MDTC01000616.1_pt1 | contig 34957 bp, 39 predicted proteins | sample 811181 | NCBI WGS metagenome assembly MDTC01 (sample SAMN05326644, study PRJNA326480) | marine metagenome | isolation source: seawater | place: Pacific Ocean: North | collected 2011
AATGAGCCAACGGCTGCAGCTTTAGCTTATGGTTTAGATAAAAAAAATGGTCAAAAAATAGCTGTCTATGATTTAGGTGGAGGAACATTCGATGTTTCTATTCTCGAAATAGGTGATGGTGTTTTTGAAGTTAAATCTACAAATGGTGACACTTTTTTAGGTGGAGAAGATTTTGATGATGCAATTGTTGATTACTTAGTCAATGAGTTTAAAAAAGACAATGGTATTGATTTAAAAAACGATAAGCTTGCATTACAAAGATTAAAAGAAGCAGCAGAAAAAGCCAAAATTGAACTTTCATCTGCAACTCAAACTGAAATTAATCTACCTTTTATTACAGCAGATAAAACAGGTCCCAAGCATGTAAATTTAAAATTTACAAGAGCAAAACTTGAAGCTCTAGTTTCAAGCTTAGTTGAAAGAACACTTGAGCCTTGTAAGACTGCTTTAAAAGACTCTGGTTATTCAGCTGCAGAAATTAATGAAGTAGTATTAGTTGGAGGAATGACAAGAATGCCAAAAATTATTGAGACTGTAAAAAATTTTTTTGGGAAAGAACCAAACAAAAGTGTAAATCCTGACGAAGTAGTCGCTATGGGTGCTGCTATCCAAGCAGGAGTTCTTCAAGGAGATGTCAAAGATGTTCTTTTGTTGGATGTGACCCCGTTATCACTTGGTATTGAAACTTTAGGTGGGGTTTCAACAAAACTTATTGAAAAAAATACGACTATTCCTACTAAAAAAAGTCAAGTTTTTTCAACTGCTGAAGATAATCAACCAGCTGTTTCTATAAGAGTTTTACAAGGGGAAAGGGAGATGGCTGCCGATAACAAAATTTTAGGAAATTTTGAACTTGTAGGCATACCTCCGGCTGCTAGAGGAACTCCGCAAATAGAAGTTACATTTGATATTGATGCTAACGGTATAGTAAATGTTTCAGCCAAAGATAAAGGAACAGGTAAAGAGCAAAAAATTCAAATACAAGCATCGGGTGGATTGTCTGATGAAGAAATACAAAAAATGGTCAAAGAAGCAGAAGCTAATAAAGAAGCAGATAAAAAGAAAAGGGAGTCGGTTGATGCGCTAAATCAAGCTGACAGCTTAATTTTTTCTACAGAAAAAAGTCTTAAAGAACATGGTGATAAAATTACGGAAGAAGAAAAAAAGGCAATCGAAAACGGTATAGCTGAACTTAAAAAATCTTTGGAAGCAAAAAACTCTGAAGAAATTAAGAAGAAAACGCAAAATTTAATTCAAGTATCAATGAAATTAGGTGAGGCAGTTTATAAAAGCCAGCAAAAAGATCAGCCTAAAAATTCAGATCCTAAAGACAAACCTGATGAAAAAGACAAAGAGAATGTTGTTGATGCAGATTTTGAAGACGTAAAAGAAGACAAAGAAAAAAGCGCCTAAGATATTATTAAAATAGGAGATGTCCTGTGACTAAGAGAGATTATTATGATGTCTTGGGTATTTCTAAGTCATCCTCAAAAGATGAAATAAAAAAAGCTTATAGAAAATTAGCTTTAAAATATCATCCAGATAAAACAAAGGGGGATAAATCCTCAGAAGAAAAATTTAAAGAAGCTAGTGAGGCTTATCACATTTTGTCAAATGAAAAGAGAAAAGCAAATTATGATCAGTTTGGTCATGCTGCATTTGAAAATACTGGAGGAGGGCAAGGTTTTGGTGGTTTTGATACATCTTCTTTTTCAGATATTTTTGAGGATTTTTTTGGAGATTTTGGTGGAGGAGGATCGTCTAGAAGATCAAATAACAGAGGGAACGATTTAAGATATGATGTAACAATTAATCTTGAAGAATCTTATAAAGGTATAGAAAAAAATATAAAATATACTTCTTATAATAAATGTTCAGACTGTAAAGGAAGCGGAGCAGCTAAGGGTTCGAAGCCCATATCTTGTAATTATTGCGGAGGTAAGGGTAAAGTAAGAACTAATCAAGGATTTTTTACAATACAGCAAACATGTCCTCAATGTAGCGGCTATGGAGAAACAATTGGAAAGCCTTGTAATATTTGTAACGGAAATGGAAAAGTACAAAGTAATGAGAGTGTTACAGTAAAAATTCCTAAAGGAGTTGATGAAGGAACAAGAATAAGACTATCTGGTAAAGGCGAAGCGGGTACTAAAGGAGGTGCTAATGGAGATCTTTACTTGTTTATTTCAATTGATAATCATAACATATTTAAAAGATCTGAAGAAAATCTTTATTATGAGCTTCCTATTTCTTTTTCAAATGCAGCTCTAGGAACAACCGTAGAAGTTCCTTCAATTGATGGAGGTAAGTCAAAAATTAAAATACCTACAGGTACTCAACATGGTAAACAATTTAGACTTAAAGGGAAAGGTATGCCGGTTTTGAGAAGAAATGTTTTTGGCGATCTTTATATCAGAGTTGTAACTCAAGTTCCTATGTCACTTTCAAAAAGACAGAAAGAAATATTAGAGGAATTTAATGAAATAGAGTCAAACAAGCCTGATCCTGTAATAAAAAATTTTTTTGAAAAAGCTAAAAAATTTTGGAAAAGTTCTTAAATCTAAATGGATACTGATCAAATAATGTCTGCAATTTTTTTAATTGCAGTAATTATTTTAATCTTGCCTGGGTTTTTATCCTCTAACAACAGTATAAAAAAAATTTTTAATAATTTGTCTATTTGGACTATAATTGTACTCATTATTATTGTAATTATCTATTTAATTGAATGATGAAAAAAATTAATTTAACCATTGTAGGCTGCATGGGTAGAATGGGTCAACAACTCATTAAGTCATCTAAATCCAGTAAGAACTTTAAATTAGTTTCTTTAACTGAAAGTAGAAAAATAAATAAAAAAATAACTGGAATTAAACCTGAGTTAAACACGGTTCAAGCTTTTAAAAAAACAAACGTAATAATAGATTTTACTATACCGAAATGCACTTTAGAAGTATTAAAAATTGCAGTAAAAGAAAAGAAAAGAGTTGTGATTGGAACAACTGGTTTCACTAAGAAACAAGAAAAAATAATTAAAAATTATTCAAAAAAAATTCCTATTCTCAAAGCTGGCAATATGAGTTTAGGAGTTAACTTATTAATGTATTTAACAGAAATAACCTCTAAATCTCTGGGTAATAATTTTTTAAGTAAAATTTATGAAGTTCACCATAAGCGCAAAAAAGATCATCCATCGGGCACAGCTTTAATGCTTGGAAAGGGTATTGCCGTGGGGAAAAATAAAAATTTTTATAATATGATTGGAAAAAAATATTTAAATAAAAAATCTTTTCCATATAGCAAGACAATAAATTTTAATTCAATTAGAAAAGGTGAGGTTATAGGAGAACACGAAGTTTTGTTTTCTAGCGGAAAGGAAATAATAACTTTAAATCATGAGTCTTTTGACAGAGCATTATATTCTGAGGGTGCTTTGACAGCTGCGAAATGGATAATGACTAAAAAACCAGGTCTTTACTCAATGAGAAATCTTTTAAATTTTAAATAAACTTTAATTAAGAATACAACAACCCTGTGAATAAAAAGGAAAAATCAAAGATAATTATAAAAATTTTAAATAAAGTTTACCCCAGAGTACCTATTCCTTTAAATTATAAAAACACATTTACTCTTTTAATTTCTGTTTTACTTTCAGCGCAATGCACGGATGTAAATGTTAATAATGTTACTAAAAATATTTATCCTAAATACTATCGTCCTGAACATTTTGTAACATTAGGAAGAAAAAAAATTGAGAGATTAATTAAAAAGATTGGAATTTTCAGAGTAAAAGCAAAAAGTATTTTTTATTTATCAAAAACATTAGTTGAAAAGTACAAAAGTAAAGTTCCAAGAACTTATGATGAGTTAGAACAATTACCTGGTGTAGGTCACAAAACTGCAAGTGTTGTTATGTCTCAAGGTTTTGGGTATCCTGCTTTCCCTGTAGATACGCACATTCACAGACTGGCCCAGAGATGGGGCTTAACTAGTGGAAAAAATGTTATTCAAACTGAGAAAGATTTAAAATCAATTTTCCCCAAAAAGAATTGGAATAAGCTTCATCTTCAAATTATTTGGTATGGCAGAGAATATTGTAAGGCTAGAGAGTGTTATGGTATAGCTTGTAAAATTTGTAAAAAATGTTATCCAAATAGAAATAGACCAACTAAAACTAAAAAAGCTTAAATGAAAATAATAGGAATTGGAAATGCTATAATTGACGTTATTTGTAAAGTAAATGAGGAATTTCTGATAAAAAATAACCTGACAAAAAGTAACATGAAACTTGTTGATGAAAAAGAGTTTAAAACCTTGTTATCTAATTTAAAAATAGAAAAAACTATGGCTGGTGGCTCAGTTGCTAATTCTATAGTTGGTCTTTCTCAACTGCAAAACAAAGTTTCATTCATAGGTAAAATAAATGATGATAAACTTGGCATAGAATACGAGAAAAGCCTCGTAAGTGAAAATGTTGAATTTTGTTATAATAAGAAAAAAGAAGTTACGCCAACTGGCACATGTTTGATTTTAGTTACTCCCGACTCTGAAAGAACAATGTGTACATTTTTAGGTATAGCTGGAAAGATAAAACCAGAGGACATTAATGAAAAATCAGTTAAAGAAAGTGAACTAGTTTTTTTAGAAGGCTATCTTTGGGATGAAGGAGAACCAAAAGCTGCATTTGATAAAGCTATATCCATTTCGAGGCAATCTGCGATGTCATTATCAGATAAATTTTGTGTAAATAGGCATAAGAAAAAATTTTATGATCTTGTTAAAAACAAATTAGATATTACTTTTGCTAATGAGCAAGAAATATTAGAATTAATTGACGAAAAAAATTTTGAAGAAGTAATTAAATTTGGAAAAGAATTAAACAAGTTATTAGTCATAACAAGGGGTAAAAAAGGAAGTGTAGCAATAAAAGGAACTGAAGTTATAGAATGTGAAAGTAAAAAAGATCTTAAAATAGTCGATTTAACTGGGGCGGGAGATCTATTTGCTGGAGGATTTTTGCATGGTCATATAAATAAAATGTCTTTAAAAGATAGTTTAGAGAAAGGAACTTTTTTAGCATCTCAAATTATTCAAAAAATTGGAGCTAGACTAGACTAAAGCTGACTGATTAATTCTACAGCTAATTTTTTTGATAAACCCATATATTTAATTTTTTTAATATCTTCTAAGTTAGATTTATCTCCATTTACAACTACAAAACCAATCATGCCCATAACTTTATGTGGAGTACATTGATAAGCATAAATGCCCGGTTTATCAAACTTATAGTCTACATCTTTACTCATATTAGATCTAAAATCAGATACTCCATCAGGAACTCCTCCACGTATAAATTCAACATTATGCCCTGGATCGGTTGATTTCCACAAAACTTTTTCCCCAGCATTTATTCTTACAATCTTTTTAGAATAAACCATTACTTCATCACCTGATTTATTTAACATTTCTACAGTTACATCCTCAGCATACAAGTTTTGTGAAATAATAAAAAAAAATATGGTGATTGTAAATTTTTTTAAATGAGACATTATTTTTTTTTTCTTTTGAAACTTCCCTTGCCTTTTTTTGGTTTAATCACTCTCTTTCGATATTTAGTAGAAAACAAATCTACAGCAATTTTATTCCTTTTTTTTTTCAAATTTTATATCCATCATCATTATTTGCAATAAGATTATCATCGTGAAATTCACTAAAAATTTTTTTTCTAAGCCTATATATGTGAGTTTCAACAGTATGAGTATCTGCCTCTGGAGCATATTTCCAAATTTTAGTGAGTATATTTTTTTTACTCATTGATTTTTTATAAGTATACAATATTTCTAATAAATCAATTTCTTTATCTGTCAAAATTATAAATTTATCATTTTTTTTTAATTTTTTTTCATTTTTGTCCAAAACATATTCTTTAATTCTGATTGAAGAATTTTCAAGAAATTTTTTTTTTGAGTTTAATTCCACCAGTTTATTTTTTAATTCATAAATATTGATCGGTCTCTTAATGAAATCAGTGTAAACTAAGTTTTTATAATTTTTTGAATTTTTTATTAACAACTTGCTTTTATCTTTTGAATTATTAATAAACCTTAATATTTCTTGATTATCAAGTATATCACTATCAATTACAATTGTATCACATTTTAAAGAACTAATTTCATTTGTTAATATATCGCTAAAAACTAGATCAAATGATAAATCATCTTTAAGTTCTCTTAATGAATTGTTAAAATCTTTTGTACCAAAACAAATTATTTTTGATGAATTATTTTTAGTATGCATATAAAATTAATTAATAAATATCTCTACTTCGAAGAGTATAAAGTAAAATGTGCTATAGGTAAAAGAGGAATTTCTAGCTTTAAAAAAGAGGGAGATTTAGCAACTCCTAGGGGGCAGTTTAAGTTTACGCATCTTTTCTATAGAAAAGATAAAATATCATCTATCGAAACGTCTTTTAAAAAAATCCCTATAAAAAAAAATATGGGGTGGTGTGATGATCCCAGATCAAAATATTACAACAAATTTGTTACTTTTCCATTTAAACAAAAAGCAGAAAAATTATATTTAAAAAATAATTTATACGACATAATACTTGTCACTAACTACAATCAAAATCCGACAATAAAAAGAAAAGGTAGCGCAATATTTTTACACATTACAACAAAAAAATACCTGCCTACTCGTGGCTGTGTGGCTATAACTGAAAAAGACTTTAAATTACTTTTAAAAAAAATAAATAAGAAAACACTGTTAAAAATATATTAAGTCCTTTTTCCAAAAATTGAGCTGCCAATTCTTAGATAAGTTGCCTTAAATTTTATAGCTTCTACATAATCAGCTGACATGCCCATACTTAAATCTTTAAGACCTAGGGACATATTAAGCTCATTTAATGACTTAAAATATATTGAAGCATTCTTATCATGTGGGGGTAAAGTCATTAATCCAATAATATTGAGATTTAATTCATTTACACAATAATTATAAAAATTTTCTAGTTCCTCTGGCAGTATTCCTGATTTTTGCTTTTCTCTTCCTATGTTAACTTGGATAAAATACTTAACTTTCTTATTTTGTGTCTTTTCAATCTTACTTAAAGTTTCAGCTAATTTCTGATTATCAAGAGAATGAATATAATCAAAGAGATCGACAGCTTTTTTTGCTTTATTAGATTGAAGTTTCCCAATCATATGCAAAATAATTTTGTCATTTTTACTTTTTTCTTCACTCCATTTAACACTTGCTTCCTGAACCTTGTTTTCTCCAAAGTGGTTGTGCCCAAAATCAATTAACGGCTTTATATGGTCTATGTTAAAAGTTTTACTAACTGCTATTATATTAACAGCATCATTATTAATATTAGATTTTATTTTAATGAATCTTTCAATTATTATGTTCATATGTTTTCATTTAAAAAAAATTACTATTTATATATAGATAATACTAAAACAATAAATCTTAATTCAATTAAAATAAAGCATAAGTTTAGGATAATTTATAGAGATTATAATAATAAAGAGAGCTATAAAGAAATAAAAAATTTTTATAATAAATGTAAAAAAAAGAAAATATTTTTTATTATAGCTAATAACTATAAGCTATTTAATCGATTGCAAGCTGACGGGTTTTATATTTCTGCCTACAACAAAAAATTTAAACACCTTAGTTATATAGTTAAAAAAACATTAATTATAGGGTCTGCTCATAATTATAGAGAGATATATCTTAAAAAAAAACAAGGATGCTCAGAAATAGTTCTTTCTAGAATTTTTAGAACTGATTATTCAGATAAAAAATCATTCTTGCATGTTATAAAATTTAATTTAATTTCAAATGTTCTAAATTTAAAATTAGTACCTTTAGGTGGTATTAGAGAAAAAAACTTAAATTTTACTAAAAATATCAATTGTAGTTCTTTTTGTATTTTATCAGAGATAAAAAAAAAGCCGGCTATAATTAGCCGGCTTTTTTAATTTTTGAATCAAATCAAATTAAAATGCCATATTTACAGCAAGTACTGTCTCTGATTGATCTTGACCTTCTGCATAGTCGTCATTGCTTATATCTTTAAGACCTAACGCTAACGTCATTCCGCCCATAGTGTATGCTGCTTGCATAGTTGTAACTTTTAACTCAACAGAGTTATCTGTTACACCACTACCAGTAGCAGTTCTTTTTTGACCATCAGATTTCTCTACTTCGTAAGAAATAGATAAAGCGTCATTAACTGCAAGACCAGCTGACATTGCCATGTTTTCGTAGGCTTTTAGATTAGTTGTGCTTCTTCTAGCTGTTTTAGCAGTACCGTCGTTTCCAGCATTGTTACTTGAAACTCCGAACTTTGTAACACCAACAGAAATTGGACCACTTGAATATGTAGCTGATAATCCACCAGTTTCATATTCTTGTTTTCCACCTTCTCCGTCTTTTTCAAAGTATGAACCAACTAAAGTTAGACCTTCTACTGGAGATACAGAAATTTGATATTCTGAAACTGAAGTACCGTCTCCACCTGTTGACTCAGAACCTGCTGAGTTACCAGATGCTTTAGTTTTATCTGCAGATGGTGAGTACGCTAACTTAATAGATGTACCATATGGAAGTAAGTCTGCAGGTGTGTGGTATTGGATATTGTTGTATGAAGAAATGTTTTCTCCGTAAACCATACCACCGCCTGAACCGTAGTCAGAACCAGTAGCATAAGCCGCTTGTGAAGACTTATACTTAGTTGATAAACTTCCTTCAGTATTATAAGCAGCTATCGTACCATAACCTGTTGTTACTTCTAAACGTGTGTCATCAGCTGTCGTTGCACCTGAAGCATTGTCGTCAAGCTCTACTTGGTATTTCCATGTGAAACCATTATCTAGTTCCCCTGTACCAGTGAAAGCTAATTCATTTGTTATACCGATTGCTTTACCTTTATTGTTTGGAGCAGTTGAAGTACCAGATCCAGAAACGTTATACGTTGCCTTAGCAGTACCAGTAACTTCTACAACACCTGCGTTAGCAGATGTCAATAAAGCGAAAGAACCAAATAAAACGAATGCTATTTTCATTATATTTTTCATGTTTTTCCTTTGTTTTAAATTAACTTAATTTAATATCTAACTTTATAATTAATAATTAAGCTTGATTTGACTGTTTTTTATTGAGAATATACAAAAATTAGCTTATTGTTGTATTTATATCACACCTTAATTAGTCTTGATTTAATTATATATTTTAATACAAACAATATTAACAGTAGCATTTAATGTATAAAATCCTAATGAATTTAAAAAAATATGCCTAATTTTAGAAAATTAACCCTTTTTTTCCTATGTTTTCTTATCTTAGGTAGTTGTGGAGGTTTTAAAAAAACTGACACGAGAAAGACACCAATAAGCGGCCCAGAAAGAGCAAGAAAAAATGTAGAGGAAGGAAGAGGGATTTCAATAAAAAATTTAACAAAAAGAAAAAATACGTTTCAATTTAGTTCTTCTAACCCCATGTGGAGAGCTTCTCTAGAGGTTTTAGATTTTTTACCTTTAACTACTGTTGATTACTCGGGTGGTATAATAATAACAGATTGGTACAGTGAAAATCTTAAAGATGACTCTATCAAGATAACAATAAGATTTTTATCCAATGAAATACAATCTAATAGTTTGAAAGTGATTGTTCATAGTAAAGATTGTGCAGCTAACATGGTTTGTGTAGTTAAAAAAATAGACTCGAGAATTGATGAAGAACTAAAAGAGTCTATTTTAAGAAAAGCTTCTTTGCTAAGTGTAGAAGATAAAAAAAAGAAAAAGTAGATTTTAATAATGGAAAGATTTAATTTTCATTTAATTGAAAAAAAGTGGCAAACTCACTGGAAAAATAAGAAGCTCTATAGAGACAAAAACAGCAAAAAATTTTATTGTTTAGAAATGTTTCCTTATCCATCGGGAAAAATTCATATGGGTCACGTTAGAAATTATACAATTGGAGATGTGATAGCCAGGTACAAATTTTCAAAAGGTTTCAGTGTAATGCACCCAATGGGATGGGATGCTTTTGGTTTACCAGCTGAAAATGCAGCAAGAGAAAATAATTTATCACCAGAAGATTGGACAAAGAAAAATATTGCTGAAATGAAAAGACAACTACAAATGCTGGGTCTTTCCATAGACTGGGATCTAGAAGTCTCAACATGTGATGAAAATTATTATAAACATCAGCAAGAATTATTTATAGATTTTTACAATAAAGGTTTGGTTTCAAGAAAAGAAACTTACGTCAACTGGGATCCTGTTGAAAAAACTGTTTTAGCAAATGAACAAGTTATAAACGGCAGGGGCTGGAGATCAAATGCAGTTGTTGAAAGGAAAAAACTTTATCAATGGTTTTTTAATATTACTAAATTTTCTAAACAACTTTTAGAGGATTTAAAAAAGTTAAACAACTGGCCTGAAAAAGTAAAACTGATGCAAAAAAATTGGATTGGTGAGTCAACTGGTTGTGAAATAGATTTTGAAATTAAAGATGAAAAGAAAAAATTAAAAGTTTTTACTACTAGACCGGACACTATCTTTGGTGCTTCTTTTATAGCTATTTCAGTTGACCATCCTTTGTGCTCAAAATTTACAAAAGATAAAAAATTTAATGATTTTAAAAACGAATGTCAAAAAGTAGGTACTACTGAAGAGGCTCTAGCTAATGCTGAAAAAATAGGATTTAAAACTGACTTACAAGTAAAACACCCATTTATAAAGGACAAACTTTTAACTGTATTTGCTGCAAATTTTGTTTTAATGGATTATGGATCTGGAGCTATTTTTGGGTGCCCTGCTCATGATCAAAGAGATTTAGAATTTGCCAAAAAATATAATCTCGAAATAATTGAAGTGGTTGCTGAAAACTTAAAAATTAAAAAAGATTTTAGGAATATTTCTGAAGCATTTACTGAGGATGGTACAATAATTAATTCTTCTTTTTTAAATGGCTTAAATATTAACGAGGCTAAAAAGAAAATTATCAAAGAAATTGAAAATAAAAACATTGGAAAGAAGAAAATTTCTTACAGACTAAAAGACTGGGGCATATCCAGGCAAAGGTATTGGGGTTGCCCGATACCTATGATTTATTTAGAAGATGGCTCCATAGTTCCGGTGGATAAAGAGGAACTACCTATTAAATTGCCTAAAGACATAAATTTAAAAACTTCAGGAAATCCATTGTCTGATCATCCTACTTGGAAAAATACTATACATAAGAATACGGGCAAACCAGCAATAAGAGAAACAGATACACTAGATACATTTGTAGACTCCTCTTGGTATTTTATGAGATTTTGCTCTCCAAAATTTAAAGATAAGCCATTTGATATTGACTCACTAAACTACTGGATGCCTGTTGACCAATATATTGGTGGCGTCGAGCATGCAATATTACACCTTCTGTATTCACGTTTTTTTATGAAAGCAGCAAAACTTACTAATAATAAAATAAAATTTGACGAACCATTTACTGGTTTGTTTACGCAAGGAATGGTTTGTCATGAAACTTATAAAGATTTTAAAGGAGATTGGATAAACCCAGATGATTTACAAAGAAACGAGAGAAATGAATTAGTAGATAAAGCATCTAAAAAAAAAGTTGTAGTAGGGGACTCGGAGGCAATGTCTAAATCTAAAAAAAATATTATAGATCCAGAAAATATGATAAAAATTTATGGAGCTGATGCGGTAAGATGGTTTATTCTATCAGACAGTCCTCCAGAAAAAGATGTTCAATGGTCAAATCAAGGAGTTAATGCCGCTTTCAAATTTTTACAAAAAATATGGAATTTAAATTTAAAGATAGTCAATCGAATTGAAACCCAAAGTGATAAAAATTTAGAATTAAATTTTGAAAAAGAATTTAATAATTACCTTTTTAAAATTACTAATTTGATAGAAAATTTTCAACTTAATGTAGTTGTAGCTCAAGTTTATGAAGTTTATCGATTAATTAATGAGAATATTACTTCAAAAATAAGTAATCAATGTATTAAAAAAGTATTTATAAACTTCATGAAAATTCTTCAACCTATGACTCCTCATATTTCAAGTGAATGTTTGCAAATATTACAAAAAAAAAACATTTCTGAAGATTGGCCTAAAATAGATACTAAACTTATAGAAAAACAGAATATAAAAATTGCTATACAGATTAATGGGAAGACAAGAGATGTAGCGCAAATTGAAAAAGGTTTATCCGAAGGAGAAGTGGACAATTTTTGTAGGACTATTGAAAAAATTAAAAAAAACTTGGATGGGAAGAAAATTATTAGAACTATATTTGTAAAAGACAGAATAATAAATTATCTTACTAAATAAATTATGAACAAATATAAAAATATATTAATATTACTTTCTTTAATTTTGCTTTCAAATTGTGGTTATAAAGCTACTAATAATTTTGTAATTAATGACTTTTCGATTGATAAGATAGTAATAAATGGTGACAAAAAAATTGGTTATTTGATTAAAAGTGAGATTTTATCTTCGTCTAAGGAAAATATGGTCAGGAGAATTAATATTAAAATAGATTCTAATTCAAAAAAAACAGTGAAGGAAAAAAATATATCTAATAAAATTTTAAAATATGAATTAACTATTTTTTCAAATATAACTGTAGAATATCTAAGTACAAAAGTTAAAGTTGTTAAAAGTTATGTTAAATCAGTTGACATCTTTTCTGTCGGTAGTTACTCTGATACTTTAACTGAGGAAAGTAAAAAAATAGAAAACCTTTCAGAAAAAATTGCAGAAGATATAATTCATTTCTTACGAAAGAATTAAAACATCTATGATAATTAAAAGTTATATAATTGAAAAAAATTTTAATGTTTTAGAAAAATATAGCAGTGTATTATTTTATGGTGAAAATAACGGATTAAAAATTGATATAAAAAATAAAATTAAAATTAATAATAAGGATTGTGAAATCATTAACCTATTTGAAGAAGAAATATTAAGGGATGAAAGTACTTTATTAAATAATTTAAATAACTTATCTTTATTTTCAAAAAAAAAAATAATATTTCTTCATGAGGTATCAGAGAAACTATTTAATACTCTGCTTCCTATACTGGAAAAAAAAAAAGAAGATGTCTCAATTTTTATACTTTCAAAAGCTTTAGATAAAAAATCTAAACTTCGATCATACTTTGAAAAAGATCAAAAACTTGCAATAGTTCCATGTTACCAAGATACAGAAAAAACATTGCAAATATATATTTCTGAAAAATTAAGTTCTACCAGGGGCGTAACTCCAGAAATTGTAAATTTTATTATTAAAAACTCATATATGGACAGAGGAATTATTAATAATGAAATAGAAAAAATCAAAACTTTTTGTCTTAATAACGAAAAGATTGAAAAAGAAGAAATACAAAATCTATTAAATATTAAAAATAACGAAAGCTTCGAAAAACTAAGAGACGCAACATTACTAGGAGAGAAAATTAATGTGAATATTTTAATAAGTGAAATACAATTTCAAACAGAAGACTTATTCTTTTATATAAATCAACTAAGTTTAAGATTAACTAAGTTATTAGAAATACAAAATATCAATGAAAATATAAAAAATTACGATGAATCAATAACTCAATTAAAACCTAAACTATTTTGGAAAGATATTCCAATTTACATCAAACAACTAAAAATATGGAATATTAAAGATATAATGAAAGCAATGAATATTTTAGGAGAAACAGAATTATTAATGAAAAAGAATTCATTAATACAAAATGATATAATAATAAAAAACCTTTTAATTAATATTTGTGTAAGAAATTTTAAGAGCGTTTAAGTAGGTTAGAAACCATCTCGAATTGGTCCAAGTTTTTATATTCAATCGATATTTTTCCAGAATTATTTTTTTTATTTTTAATAATTACCTTTAAACCTATAGCATTTTCAATTTTATTTTGAACGTCCGAGATATTAGCATCTTTTTCTTTTTGTATATTGCTACTTTTTTTATTTCTAATCATGCTCTCAACAGCGCGAGCAGTTAATTTTTTCTTAACTATTTCTTCTGCTACAGAGGAAGGATCAGATAATCCAATTAATGGTCTAGCTTGGCCGGGGGATAGTAAATTTTCTTCTATCATAGTTATAACATCTTGTGGCAAACTTAATAGACGTAAAGTATTAGTAATATGGCTTCGGCTTTTAGACATCATTAATGAAATTTTTTCTTGATCATATCTGAACTCTTTTTTTAATCTCTCGTATGCTTTAGCTTCTTCTATTGCATTCAGATTTTCTCTCTGAATATTTTCAATAATAGCTAATTCTAAAGCTTGATTATCATTAATGTCTAAAATTATTATCGGAACTTCATTTAAACCAGCTCTTTGTGCTGCGAGCCAACGTCTTTCTCCCGCAATTATTTCATATTTATTCTTTTTTGTATTATCAATTCTTACTGCTATTGGCTGAATTAAGCCATTTTTATTGATCGACTGAGTTAATTCTTCTAATTTTTCCTCATTAAAGCTTATTCTCGGTTGAAATTGATTTCTGCCTAAATCTCCAATTATCGCTATTTTTTGTTTTTCACCAAAATCTGTCTTGCTTTTTGGATTAGTAACATCTCCAAATAGAGCAGATAATCCTCGACCCAATCCCTTTTTTTTAATGTTATTCATGCCGCGCTCCCAATCTTATCAATCTGTTGACTTAAAAATTCATCTGCTAAATCATAATAAGATTTACTACCCTGACAATTTTTATCATATATTAAACATGGCATTCCATGCGACGGTGCTTCAGATAATCTTACGTTTCTAGGAATGACAGTTTGATAAACTTTTTCTTTAAAGTAACTTCGTGCCTCTATATCTACCTGACTGGATAATTTATTTCTTTTATCAAACATTGTAAGTAATATTCCTCGAATAGATAAATGTGGATTTAAATTTTTTTTAATTCTTTCTATAGTTTTTACCAACTGAGTAATTCCTTCTAAAGCAAAAAACTCTGTTTGTAATGGAACTAAAATTTCATCAGCGACGACTAAGGACATAATTGTCAACAAATTTAATGAAGGTGGGCAGTCTAAAAAAATATTTTCATAATTGGATAATAAATCTTTATTATCTTTAGTTAAAATTTCTTTTAAGATAAACGCTCTATTAGACTCATTGGCAGTTTCAACTTCTAGTCCAGATAAATTTACATTAGAACTAATTAGGTCAAGTCCACCTATATTGGACTTTTGTATTACTTCACTCAACTCTACTCTGCCAATAAGCAAATTGTAAATATTTTTTTCTATTTCATTATTAGATCTTCCGAGTCCTGTAGTAGCATTCCCCTGTGGATCAAGGTCAATTACTAAAATTTTTTTACCTTTTTGGGCCAATGCGGTTGCCAAATTAATCACAGTAGTTGTTTTACCAACTCCGCCCTTTTGGTTTATCACTGATATTATTTTGTTATTCACTTTTTATAAAAATTACAAATTATTATTTTTGATTCGTCATCTGTAATACTATTTTCCATTTTAAACTTAAATGGAACTGTTTTAAAGGCTTTATCTGCATCTTTCTGTGCATTCTTTCCTTTCAAAACTATCAATTTATGGGTTTTTTTACATATTTCACGTGAAATCCTTACTAATTCAGGCATTTTCTTAAAAGCTCTACAAACTAAATAATCAGCATTAATTTTTTGATTATAAATATTTTCATTAATAATTTGTACTTTTAAGCCAATTTTTTTTTTAATTAATTGCAAAAAATTAGCTTTTATTTTTGATTTTTCAATTAATTTCACGTGAAATTCTGGATTATCATTATATATACTCAATATTATACCAGGAAAACCAGCACCAGAACCAAGATCTATCATAATTTTATTACTATCGAAAGAAATGTATTTCACCAGTTGAGCAGAATCTAAGATATGTCTAAACCAAATTCTGCTCTCATCAGATTTAGAGATGAGATTGTATCTCTTGTTATAAATAATTAGTTCTTTTTGGTAAGTTTCTAGAATTTTAACTTTATTTTGATTGAATTTGAGCTTATTTATTAGTAAATTCTTTACTAGAGCCTCATCCATCAAGCAAAAGCCTTAAAAGAACGTCTTTTTATGTGACCAAGCAGTATTGTAGCAGCCGCAGGTGTAATACCATCAATTCTTAATGCCTGACCTAATGTCCTTGGTCTTATTTTTTTTAATTTTGACTTAACCTCGTTGGATAATCCACTTAATAAATCAAAATTAATACTATCTGGTATTATAATGCCCTCGTCTTTCTTAAAAGATGCTATGTCCTTTAACTGTTTTTTTAAATATCCAGAGTAGTGAGCATCTATTTCAACCTGCTTATCTATCTCATGTTCATATTGAGCTATATCTGGCCAAATTGACCTTATTTTCTTCATATTAACTCCCTTAAGACCTAAAACTTGCAAAGCAGTTCTTTTGACTCCATCATAATTTATTTTTATTGAATGATTTGTAGCAGAGTTAGGAGAAATTTTATATTTTTTTAAGTCATTTAAAACTTGAACTACTTTTTTATTTTTAATTACGAAAAGTTTCTTTCTTTCTGAGTTTAGTAAGTTTAAAGAAATACCGAGTGGCGAAAGCCTTTGATCGGCATTATCCGCCCTTAAAGATAATCTGTACTCTGCTCTTGAAGTAAACATTCGATATGGCTCGGAGACGCCTTTAGTAATTAAGTCATCGATCATAACTCCGATATATGAATCAGACCTATTTAAAATAAATTCATTTTTACCCAGAACCTTAAGAGCAGCATTAGTCCCAGCAACAAGTCCTTGGGCAGCTGCTTCTTCATAACCTGTTGTTCCATTTATTTGACCAGCAAGAAATAAAGATTTAATTTTTTTAGTTTCTAAAGTAGATTTTAGTTCTCTAGGATCTATAAAATCATACTCAATCGCATACCCAGCCCTCTTCATTTTTACTTCTTCTAAACCCTTGATTTTAGCTAATATTTTAAGTTGTATCTCCTCGGGAAGAGAAGTTGATATTCCATTTGGGTAAATAGTACTGTCATTTAATCCTTCTGGTTCTAAAAATATTTGATGCTTTTCTTTTTCTTTAAACTTTACAATCTTATCCTCTATAGACGGGCAATAACGTGGTCCCACACCTTTTATACTACCTGAGTACATCGCGCTTCTAGAAATATTATCACTAATAATTTTGTGCACTTCATTATTAGTATAGGTCATTCCACATTTAACTTGTTTGTTTTCAGTTCTATTAGTTAAAAACGAAAAATAATAATGATCATTGTCTGCAGACTGCATTTCTAAATTATCATAATTGATTGTTTTGCCATCTAATCTAGGGGGAGTACCAGTCTTCAATCTACCAATTTGCATATTAAATTTAGCAAGTTGTTCACTTAGACCAGTTGAAGGATTTTCATTATACCTACCAGCTGGTACTTGTGTTTCACCTATGTGGATTAAACCATTTAAAAAGGTTCCAGTTGTAAGTATTAATTCTTTAGATCTTACCTCTTTACCGCTTTGACATATAAAACCGATTAATTTATTTTTATTAAACAAAAATTTTACTAGGGGATCAGCTACAACTTCTAAATTTTTATAATTAAGCAAAATATTTTGCATGTGCTTTTTGTATAACAATCTATCGGACTGAGTTCTGGGACCCTGAACAGCAGGACCTCTACTTTTGTTAAGTAATCTAAACTGAATACCTGATTTATCTGCTACAATACCCATAACACCGTCTAATGCGTCTATCTCCCTAACTAAATGACCTTTACCGAGCCCTCCTATAGCTGGATTACAGGACATTTCTCCTATTGTCTCAATTTTATGTGTAAAAAGTGCTGTGTTTACGCCTATTCTAGCTGATGCTGCTGCGGCTTCACATCCGGCATGCCCGCCACCTATAACAACTACATCATAATTGAGTTTACTCATTATATGAATGTATCTGTCTAATTTAATTTTACAAGGGGTATTTTTACTTGCCGATACAGAAATCTTTAAAGATAGAACCTAAAATTTCTTCAACATCAACCTTTCCGACTAAACTACCTAAATGCCTGGTAGCCATTCTTAGATCTTCTGCTGCTAACTCTATATCTTTGGACAGATCTTTTTTTAAAAACTTATCAATTTCTTTTAAACAATCTTCGAGTTTAATTCTATGTCTTTCTCTTGTTATTAAAACATTATTCGTAGTAATTTTTTTACTTATTTTTTCTTTAATCATTTCTATTAAATTATCTATATTTTTATTTTCTTTAACAGATACAAGAATTGTTTTTTCATCAAATTTAAAGTTTGCTTCGTTTTTAATATCTGATTTATTTAATAAAATTATTGAATCCTTGTTTATCATATTTTTAATCTGGTTATTTACCCTATGTGAAGAATTATCAATCATAATAATATTTAAATCGGCTTCTCTAGATTTACTCAATGCCAATGCAATACCTTTTTTTTCTATTTCATTTTTAGACTCCCTTATTCCAGCAGTGTCGGCAAATATTATTGGATATCCATCTAGATTCAAATAAGTCTCAATTACATCTCTAGTCGTTCCTTCTTGTTCTGAAACTATCGCAACTTCTCTTTTTGATAGTAAATTTAACAAAGATGATTTACCAGCATTTACTTCACCTGTAATTGAAACTAAAAACCCATCTCTAATTTTTTCACCAATTTTATTGTCTTCAATTATGTTTTGTATATCTTTTTGAATTTCTCTAATTGATTTAAAAACTTCATTTAATAATTTTTCTGGTAAATCATCTTCGGCAAAATCAATCTTTGCTTCGATATAAGAAAGAGATTTTATTAATTTTTCCCTAAAATTTATATAATATTTTGAAGCATTTCCTTGAATTAGTTTAGTAGCTTGCTCTCTTTGCAGTTCAGTTTCTGAATGAATTAAATCTCCTATACTTTCAGCTTTTACTAAGTCAATTTTGTTATTTAAAAAAGCTCTTTTAGTAAATTCACCTGGTTCTGCTAATCTACAATTGTCTTCTTTTGATAAAATTTTTAATAGTAAATTAATTACTGCATTACTACCATGTATGTGAAACTCAGCCAGATCTTCTCCGGTGTAACTGTTTGGTTTTGAGAACCAAATCATTATCGACTCAGGATCCACAACTTGATTATTGTTAGGATCAACAATTTTACAGAAGTTTAGAGAGTTTTCTCCAATTTTTTGAAGTTTAGTAATTTTTTTACATATAGCCATGATGCTTTTCCCTGATAATCTTACTATGGCTATTCCTGAGGGGCCTCTACCTGATGAAAGTGCATAAATATTCATATACTGTATTATAACTAATATATTTAATTTATCTTTAAATAATTTATATATTGATATGTTTCAAATTAACTGGAAATTAAAATCTTTCTTTTACAAAGTATTTGGTTTACTTGAGCTCAAAAGCACCTTCTACCTAATACAAAAATATATAACTCATAGGTCAAAAGTTAAAATTGATAATATAGATAAAAGTTGGACTTTGCACCTTAATTCAATAAAAGAAAATAACTTAAATAATTTACTAGAACTGGGAGCCGGAAAGTCTTTAGAACAAAACATTTATTTTTCTTACGCGTTAAATAATAAATTAGATCAAACCGTAATTGATATTAATAAAATGCTTGATTTTGAATTATTCAATGAAGCAAGTTTACAAATTTCTAAAATACTTAATACGAAAAAGAAAAAAACAGTTAAAAGCGTTATTGATATAAGAGAAAATTACAATATAATTTACAAAGCTCCAGCTAATTTAGAAAATTTAATTCAAGAGAAAAAAAAATTTGATATATGTATCAACACAACCACTTTAGAGCATCTAACTATAGACGATTTAAGATACAGTTTAAAACATCTCAAAAACTTAATTAAAAATAAAGGATTTATTTCTTCTGCTATAGATTACAGCGATCATTATAGTCATACAGACAAAAAAATTACATCATTAAATTTTTTAAAATTTTCTAATGCTGAATGGAAAAAATATAATAATAAATATTTGTTTCAAAATAGATTAAGGCACTACGACTACAAGCGACTTTTTGAGGAAAATGGTTTTGTTATATCAAAAGTTACAACTGGACCTAAAGAGTTTCCAAAGGTAAAAATTGCTAAAGAATTTGATGAGAAAAACAAAGAAACATTTATAACTTGGGGATATTTTCTAATTCAAAATAATTAAAATGAAAATTTCAACTATTAATAAGTTTATATATCTCTTTTTAAGCTTAACACTTTTACTCGGTTTTTATTTTGGTGAGGATTCTGCAGGTAGCGGTGGGTTTATTTCAGATTTTTTTAAAACAATGCCTTTTGTAAAAGATCCATTTAATTTTGAAACTCACTTAGGTCTTGGAAAAATCGATAACAAATTTCCATTACATTATGTGCTTGTTTCATTTATTTTTGATATTTGGGGAAGAGTTGACTTTTTTAGACTAACTTATTGTATAATTTCCATTTTTTGCCCTCTATTATTTTTTTATTGCCTAAAATTAAAATTTAAAAAAATTGACCAAAATTTATTATTTCTTTTTTCATTAATAATACTGATTATGCCTTCTTTTAGATCTGGTGCAATTTGGCCTAATACACAAATTACAGCTATATTTTTTCTCCTTTCCTCAATTGTATTTTTGTTAAGGTGGGAAAATAAAAAAATAAAAATTATAAATACTAATTTAATCTTATCTTTATTTTTTATGTCTCTGGCAGTTTATACTCGCCAATTATACGCTTTAGTATTTTTATTTTATTTATATATTTTTTTTACAAAATTAAATTTAAAAAACTTCATATTGGTTACCTTTATAATTTTTTCACTTGCTTTACCCGGCCTATATTTTATCTACAAAGTACCGAGCATATTAACTTTTTGGTTTTCCCCAAAAGCAGAGGCAACATCTTATCCAATTTTTTTCAATACTATTTTGATTAATTTATCAATTATTTCTTTTTACCTTTTGCCTATTTATTTATTTTTATTTTTCGATAAAAAAATTAAAATAAATCTAAAAAATTTAGAGCACCTGTTTACTATCTTTTTTTTGCTACTAATCGTTATTTTTTTATCTTTCTTTTTTAATTATAACTATAAAATGGGTGGTGGCTTTCTAATGAAGCTCTCTGTATATTTTTTCAATAACTTTTACTTTTTTTACTTATCTAGTTTTTTAGGTTTAATATTTTTATATTTTATTGCTATTGAAAATAAAAATAATTTATTTTTAATAATCATTCTTATAATTGGATTTACAACTCATTACATCTTCCAAAAATATTTTGAGCCTATGTTTATAATTCTTCTTTTTACTTTATTTAAGACACGTTTGACGGTCAATTTTTTAAGTTCAAAAAAAAATACTTACTTTTTATACATTTATTATTTATTTTATTTAACGGCCGCGATCACTAATGATGTAATGCAAATTTCTAAAAATATTTAGTTTTTAGCTAGTTTTATTCATCGAGTCGAAGAAATCAGCATTATTTTTTGTATTCTTTAACTTAGAAATTAAAAACTCTATGCCATCCATTGTACCCATTGGACTAATAATTCTTCTAAGAACATTCATTTTTGAAAGATCATCTTTCTCAAATAATAATTCCTCTCTTCTAGTTCCGGACCTTGTAATGTCAAGAGCTGGGTAAATCCTTTTATCTGCTACTTTTCTATCTAAAATTAATTCCGAGTTTCCAGTTCCTTTAAATTCTTCAAAGATTACTTCATCCATTCTACTACCTGTGTCTATAAGTGCGGTAGATATTATAGTTAAAGATCCTCCCTCTTCAACATTTCTTGCTGCTCCAAAAAATCTTTTCGGTCTTTGTAAAGCATTTGCGTCTACACCGCCGGTTAAAACTTTTCCTGAACTTGGTATAACCGCATTATAAGCTCTACCTAATCTAGTTATAGAGTCTAAAAGAATTACTACATCTTTTTTATGCTCCACTAATCTTTTAGCTTTTTCAATAACCATTTCCGCTACTGCAACATGACGTGATGCTGGTTCATCAAAAGTAGATGCTACAACTTCACCTTTAACTGATCGCTGCATATCCGTTACTTCCTCAGGCCTTTCATCTATAAGTAGAACCATAAGAAAACACTCTGGGTGATTTGCCGTAATAGATTGAGCTACGTTTTGTAATATTATAGTTTTGCCTGCCCTTGGAGGGGAAACTATTAAAGCTCTTTGTCCTTTGCCTATGGGGCTTACAAGATCAATAAGTCTCGCAGTGTTATCAGGTTTTTTTTCTACTTTAGTTGTTTCAACCTCTAGTTTGATTCTCTCATTTGGATACAAAGGGGTCAAGTTGTCGAATGCAATTTTATTTCTAACTTTTTCAGGATCTTCGTAATTTATCTTATTAACTTTTAGTAATGCAAAATATCTTTCTGCATCTTTAGGGCCTCTTATTTCTCCTTCCACCGAGTCTCCAGTTCTTAAGCCAAATCTTCTTATTTGACTTGGGCTAACATAAATATCATCAGGACCTGGTAGGTAGTTAGATTCGATTGCTCTCAAAAACCCAAATCCATCTTGCAAAACTTCTAAGACTCCAATTGCAGTAATTTGCTCATTTTTCTCAGCTAATTTTTTTAAAATGGCAAAAAGTATTTCTTGCTTTCTAAGAGTGCTAGGGTTTTCAATTCCTAGCTTTTCGGCCTCCGAAATAAGCTCTGCCGGGTTTTTTTGCTTGAGTTCTTGTAAGTTCATATGAGATTGTTTGATTAGTAGGTAAGTTAATTAAATATAAGTCTTTTTAAAAATATTTCAAGCCCTATAAGGGTTTAAAAACAACAATAAAAATAATGATTATTAGTAAAACTGTTGGTACTTCATTGATTATTCTATAAAATTTAGGTGATTTTTTATTCTCGTTAGTAAAAAATAAGCGAACACATTTGCCTAAATAAAAATGATAGTGAGTTAATATTAGCACCAATACTATTTTAATCTGCATCCACTTTTCAGAAAAAACAGTAATACCCAAAGAATGAATCAACGCTACTCCAAACACCCACGTAGCAACCATGGCTGGAAACATTATATAATTAAAAAGCTTTTTTTCCATCGTTTTAAAAGTTTGGCTTTTATCTTCATTATTATTAGTCATTTCAGCATGATAGACAAAAATTCTTGGAAGATATAATAGACCAGCCATCCATGCGATAGCAGATATTAAATGAAGAGATTTAAATAATAGATAATAGTTCATTTTAAAATAGATGTTTTCTTATAAGGTCTTCAAATAAATTGATATGATCATCATTATCATTCAGGCAAGGTATTAAATCAAAATTTTTTCCTCCATTATTCAAAAAGCTTTCTTTTCCCTGAATATTAATTTCTTCTAGTGTTTCTACGCAATCTGAAGAAAAGCCAGGACATATAACTAAAATATTTTTCATATTTTTTCTTGGAAGTTCCTCAAGAGTTTTATCTGTATAAGGTTTAAGCCATTCGCTGGGCCCGAATCTTGATTGAAAAGATGTTTCAATTTTAACATCATTAAATTTCTCTTTTATTAGCCTTGTTGTTTTTTGGCAATAACACTGATATGGGTCTCCTTTAACAAAATATGATTTAGGGATTCCATGATAAGATGCTAAAATTAGATCTGGTTTCCAGTTAATAGTAGATATTTTTTTTTTAATACTTTTTACAATTGCATCAATATACAAAGGTTCACTTTCATAATGAGGAACAATTTGTAAGCTAGGCTGCCACCTCATATTCATTAAACTTCTATAAACTTCATCACAAACAGTTGCGGTGGTAGCTGCTGCATACTGTGGGTATAGAGGTAAAATAATAATTTTTTCGCAGCCTTTTTTTTGTAATGAAATTAACTTATTATTGATACTTGGATTGCCATATCTCATTGCAAAATCAACTATAACTTTATCATTAGAAATTTTTTGACTTAATTTATAAGACTGTTTCTCGGTATAGTATCTTAAGGGCGACTTATTTTCTTCTTTCATCCAAATTTGTTTATAAGCATGAGCTGTTTTGGAAGGCCTTAAATTTAATATGAATAAATTTAGAATTAGTTTCCATATAAGCGGATTAACTTCAATAACCCTCTGGTCAGATAAAAATTCTTTTAAATATTTTCTGATATCAAACCAATTGGTAGAGTCCGGGGTGCCTAAATTAATAATTAAAACACCTGTTTTTCCAAATTTTATTTCGGGATGTGATTCATCTTTATTCATAATTTTTTACAAAATTTACAAGTTTTTTTACTTTTTCTGGTTCTGTTTCTGGCAACAAACCATGTCCTAAGTTAAATATATATGGCAAGTTTTTAAAAATTTTAAGATACTTTTCTGCCTCTTCTTTTATTTTTTTATCATCCAATAACATGATTTTTGGATCCATTCCTCCTTGTAAGCAAACATTATTTAAATTTTTACTCGCCCACAAAGGATCTAAATCGTAATCTAAGCTTAATCCATCTGGTTGCACTATATCTAAAAATTTAGAATAGTTATTTTTAATTCCCTTGGGGAAACAAATCGTGGGTATTTTTTTACTTTTACAAAACTTAACTATTTGAAGATTTGGTTTATAGCAATATTGCATCATATTACTCGGAGGAATGAGACTAGCCCAAGAGTCAAATATTTGAACCACATCTGATCCAGCGTTAATTTGATTTTTAATATGAATTTTTAAAAAATCATTTAATCCTTCTAGAATAACTTTAATTTCTTTTTTCTTATTTTTTAAAACTTGTTGATTAATATTATTATTATCATCTTTAATATTTAACATGTAAATCAAAAGTGTCCAAGGTGCACCAACAAATGATATTAGAGATTTTTTTTTATTCAATTTTTTTTTAGTTTTAGAAATTGCTTCATAAACAGGGCTTAATGCTTTTTCAAAATTTTTTTTTTTTTGTACCTAAAAATTTTTCAACGTTAAATTTAGACAATTTTGGTCCATGGTTTTTAATAAATTTTACTTCTTGGCCTAAAGCATATGGAACCATAAGGATATCGGAAAAAATAATGGCTGCATCTAAATTAAATCTTTTAACGGGCTGCAGTGTAATTTCAGAACTCAAATCACTATCTAAACAGAGATTAATAAAGTTAGGATTTTTTGATCTAATTTTTCTAAATTCGGGAAGATATCTACCAGCTTGTCTCATAAACCAAATTGGAAAACAAGAATTTTCTTTTTTTTTTAAACAGTTTATAAATTTATTCATTATTAAAATATTATATTTATAAGTTTAATATTTGATATAGGTTATGTTAGTAAGTTTCATAAGTATTTATACATGTTTTTACACAAGTTATTCAGTATAAATATGCTCAAAATCTTTAATAATTAATAGAAAATTAAAAAATTCCACAGTTTTTAGATATTGTTATAATAAACATCAACATCTAACAAATTGTTATAATTGTGTTAAGTATTGTTTATATCTTTTTAGTATTAGAATTAATTATGAATAAAAAAAACTTATTAAAAAAATATCAACAAATTTATGACCGAAAAATACAATGTATATCTTATCTCTGATTCAACTGGAGAGACTTTAGATAGAATATTTTTATCTTTGAAATCTCAATTTTCAAAATTTGAATATGAAAAAAAAGAATTTGTTTTTGTTAGAACTGAACAACAAATTGATAAAATTTTGAAAGAATGTGATAAATTAAAAAATTCAATAATATTATATACTATAGTTGAAACAAAATTAGCAAAATACATATCTAGTCAGAGTGAAAAGAGAAGTTTACCTTGTATTAATATTTTAGGAAATTTGATTTTAACTTTTTCAAAATTATTACACCAAAAAGCTTCTCATAAACCCAGCGCCCAACATGTATTAGATGAAGACTACTATAAAAGAATGGAGGCAATACAATTTACAATGTCACACGATGATGGGAAAAAAACTGAAGATATAGAAACGGCAGATATAGTTTTATTGGGAGTAAGTAGAACAAGTAAAACCCCTACATCTATATATTTAGCTAATAGAGGATTTAAAACTATAAATATTCCACTAGTTTTGAAACAAGAAATTCCTGCAAGTTTAAAGGTAAAAAACCCTAAACCAATTGTAATAGGACTTTATGCAGACCCTGAAAGATTGTCAGATATAAGGCGTAATAGGGTAGCTATCATGAGAGAAAGCAATCTACCCACTTACACTAATCTTGAGTTCATAAAAAAAGAAGTAGACGATTCAAAGCTTTTATTTAAAAAATATAATTGGCCGACAATCGATGTCACAAGAAAATCCGTAGAAGAAACTGCCGCTTCTATTATAAAAATTATTGATATTAAAAAAATAGATGAAATTAATTCTTGCTTCAAAAAGTGGTGTTCGAAAAAAGATTTTAGAGAACAATCAAATAGATTGTGAAGTTATACCCTCTAATGTTGATGAGGATGAGGCTAAAATGTCTTTGGAGGAGTCTGGAGCAAATCCAAAATCTGTGTCTAAAAATCTTGCTGAATTAAAATCAAATAAAGTTAGCATTAAGTACCCTGATAGATTAGTCCTAGGAGCCGATAGTGTTATCTCACTTAACGATAAAATAATTAACAAACCTAAAACAAGAGAAGAAGGGTTGAGTATATTAAAAAAATTAAATAATTCCCTTCATTATTTAATTAGCTCAATATGTATTTCAAAAAACGGAGCCATGATCTGGCATTATTCCGAAACCTCTGAGCTAAAAATGAAAAATTTGTCATTAAAAGAAATAAATAATTATCTCAATAAAATTGAAACAAAAACATTATTAGATTATGGTGTCTATCAAGTAGAAGCCGATGGAATGAAATTATTTGAAAGCATTAAAGGAGACCTCAATTCTATCATGGGATTACCAATTGAGAAATTAAAAGAATATTTAAATATTATAGAAAATAAATGAAAAAATTTTTAATTATTGGGAATCCAGTTGATCATTCTTTATCCCCCACACTTCATAATTATTGGTTTAATAAATATAAAATAGAAGCTAACTATATTTTATACGGTATAGATGAAACAAAAATAAAAGCAGTAGTAGATAAAATAAGAAACAAAGAGATTAAAGGAATAAATGTAACTATACCATATAAACAAAAAGTAATACCTTTTTTAGATAAGTTGGTAAATGACGCTAAAGAAACAAGCTCTGTTAACACAATTTATTTAAATGAAAAAAATGAAGTTATAGGAGAGAACACAGATGTTTATGGCCTTCAAGCAGGTTACTTAAAAGAAATTGTAGATAAAAAAAAAAATAAGAAAGTACTGATACTTGGTGCAGGAGGAGTGTCACCATCTGTTATAGTATCGCTTTTAAAATCGGATATATTAGATATATCCCTTGCAAATAGAACTTATGAAAAATCACTTTTTTTAAAAAAAAAATTTTCAAATCTAAAAATCTTAAAGTGGGATGAAATCGAAAAAAATGTAAAAGATTTTGAAATCATTGTAAATACAACCAGTTTAGGATTAAAAAACGGAGAAGATTTTGATTTAATATTTAAAAAATTTAAAGAAAACTTGATTTATATTGATTTAATATACAATCCATTAGAGACAAAAATGATTAAATTTTTTAAATTAAATCAAATAAAAACTTATAACGGGTTAGATATGCTTATTTATCAAGGACAAAAATCATTTTATTTATGGAATAAGATTAACCCTGAAATAGATGAAAAGCTTATAAATTTATTAGAAAAAAAAATAAAATGATATTAATAGGTATAACCGGGCTTGTAGCTTCTGGTAAATCAAAATTTTCTTCATATATTGCCGGAAAAAAGTATCCACTTTTTAGTGCTGATAAAATTGTACAAAAACTTTATAAACAAAATAACTTTAAATCTAAATTGAAAAAAACATTTAAATTGAAGAACCAAATTAATTTGAAGAAACAGATGATGGAAATATTATCTAAAGATAAAAATCAATTTAAAAAACTTGAAATATTAATACATCCTTTAGTAAGACAACAAATGATAAAATTTATTAAAAATAATAAAAAAGTAAAAATTAAAATTTTAGAAATTCCTTTATTAATAGAAAGTAAGTTGTATCATTATTTTGATAGCATTGTTTTCATAAATTCGAAGAAAGAAATAAGACTTAAGAGATTTATTTCAAGAGGTGGCAATAAGTTAATTTTTAATATTTTAGATAAAAGGCAATTTAAGACTGCACATAAGACGTCGTTCTGTGATTATATTGTTAATAACAATAAAGATTTAAGGTTTTTAAAAAATAAAGCTAAGAGTATAATAAAGTTTCATGAATGAAATTTTTTTGGATATTGAAACCACAGGCCTTTCTTTTAAAGAAAACCACAAAATAGTAGAAATAGCATGTATTGAAACCCAAGATCTTGTGCCGACAAATAAGGTTTTTCACAAATTGATAAATCCAAAAAGAGAAGTACCAAAAGAGGCTTTCATGATTCATGGACACTCAACTGAACTTTTAAGCAAGAAAGATTCTTTTGAAAAAATCGCAGATGAATTTACGAAATTTATATATGGAAAAAAAATTATTATTCATAACGCTCCATTTGATTTAGGTTTTATCAATAACGAACTAAGTTTGTTAAACAAAAATAAGATCGAGATTAAAAATGTAATAGACTCATTAGAGTTGGCAAGAAGTAAATATCCGGGTACTTCAAATTCTCTAGATGCTTTATGTAAAAAATTTAACATCGATTTGTCACAAAGAAAAAAACATAATGCATTGCTAGATTGCGAACTACTTCGTGAAGTCTATGTAAATATGCTTGATGTTAAAGAACCAAAATTAACTTTTATAAATAGCAGTGTAAATAATTTAATTAAGAATGATTTTGAAAAAGTAGACCATTGTAAAAAAATAATAAATCCTACTGAAGTAGAAACACTGAGCCACAAAGATTTTTTAAAGAAAGAGCTAAAAAAAAATTTTTATTAGTTCTTATTTTTTTCATAAAGTTCTAAAAAATTAACCTCTCTGTCAATTTTTATATCTTTATACCCAGAACTTTCAAACAAAAATATAAAACTATTTCTAACTTCTGAGTAAATTTTATTTGGAACTTCTATCAATATAATTTTTTCAAGGTCTTCTTTATTTTGAATGGCTTTGGTTATTTCAACTATAGTTGAATGACTAATTTCAGTTGTAATTTTCTCACTATTTTTTTCAGATGAAATTAAACTAAGCTTTGTTTCTACTTCTATTATTTTTTCTTTTACCTGATTACTTTTTATATCAATATTAATTTTGTATTTAGAAATATCTTGAGCAAGTGAAAAAAAAGTTTTTGTACTTGGTATTTTAAATTGAAGATTTTTAATATATTTGGCTATTATTTTATAGTTCATTTTGATCATTCTTTTTTTTTTCAATTATTTCACCGTCTAATATAATTTTATTTTTAGGTTGTTTAATTTTATTTTTTTTGATCAAATTTTTAATTAATATTTTTCTTGTAAAAGGGAATAATAAAAAAAATCCAATTGTGTCAGTAAGAAAACCGGGTAAAATTAATAAAATCGAAGCTATGGCAATAGAAGCTCCTGAGATCATTTCATAAATCGGAATTTTATTTTTATAAAGGTTTGTAAATCCTGATTTTAAAGTATTTAATCCCTCAACCCTTGCATAATAAATACCAATAAATGCAGTTAAAAAAATCAAAAACACTGTATTTATAGCTCCAACCTGTTCGCCTACTTTTATTAAAATTAAAATTTCTATTGCAGGTATTCCAATAATTATGAGCAATAATGAGTTCATTTGTCTGATACAAAAATATATTAATAATGTATATTTATCAAATAATGAGTAATAATTTTGGATATATAGACATAATTTTACTAGCTATGATAGCTGGTTTTATAATTTTAAGGCTAAGAAATATTCTTGGAAGAAAAACTGGTCATCAAGATAAGGTTTTTACGAGTTTTTCTGAAAAAAAATTTGAGCAATTCAAACCAGAAAATTCTAAGCTTGAAAAGATAAAAAATGATATTTTAGATAAAAATCAAAAAGATGAATTTTTAAAAGGAGCCGAGTTAGCTTATGAAAGCATAATCACTGCATTTGCGAAAGGTGATAAAAAAAAATTAAAAAATTTATTAAGTGTTGAAATGAGAAATAATTTTGATGAAGCTATTAATCAAAGAGAAAAAAATCAAATAAAGTCCGAGCTCACCTTCGTTGCCATGAAAGAGTCAAATTTAGAAAAATTTGAAAAAATAAAAAATGATTTTTATGCTACAGTGAAATTTGTTTCTGAAATTATTTCAGTCAAAAGGGATAAAGATAATAAAATTATAGAGGGAAATCCTGAAAAAATTAAAACAGTAATAGATCACTGGCGTTTTACTAAAAATGCTTTTACTAAAAATCCGACTTGGTATTTATCTCAAATTATAAGTAAGTGAAGAAAGAAAAAAAAATCTCAAAAATAGATAATGAAGTTTGGGAAAATTATATTAACGATCCTAGAGATATAATTGATAAAGAAAATACAAAAAACATTTATTTAAAAAAAAATAGAAGATTAAAGTTTGATTTACACGGTTATTCTTTATTACAAGCAAATAAAAAAATTGAAGATTTGATTTTAAATAATGTAAATTTTTCAGAAATTTTACTTATTACAGGCAAAGGGATTCATTCTAATTCAGATGAAGATGTTTATGTTTCTAAGAACTTAAGTAAACTCAGGTATTCTATTCCAGAATTTATAAAAACTAATGAAGAGTTATCTCGAAGAGTTATATCGATTATAGATGCATCAATTAAAGATGGTGGGGACGGAGCTTTAATTATAAAGTTAAAAATTACAAAATAAATTTAGATAAATCTGTATCTTTAACTAAATTGCCCAAATTATTTTTTACATAAGATTTATCTATAATAATTTTTTCACCAGCTTTATCAGAAGCATTAAAGCTTATATCATCTAATACTTTTTCGATTATTGTGTGAAGTCTTCTAGCACCAATATTTTCTACAGACGCATTCACCTCAGCAGATAATTTAGCTAACATATCTATACCGTCTTCAGTGAATTCTAGCTCAACATTTTCAGTCTTGAGCAGAGCCTTATATTGTTTAATTAAACTATTATCAGGTTCTTTTAAAATTCTTTTAAAGTCATTTTCGTTTAAAGCACTTAATTCAACTCTTATTGGCAGCCTACCTTGTAATTCGGGTAGCAAGTCAGATGGTTTTGCTAATTGGAACGCCCCAGAAGCTATAAATAAAATATGATCAGTCTTAATTGGACCATGCTTAGTACTCACAGTAGTTCCTTCAATTAAAGGCAACAAATCTCTTTGCACACCTTCACGAGAAACATCCCCTCCCGCTCGATCACCTCTAGCAGATACTTTATCAATCTCATCTAAAAAAACTATACCGTTTTCTTCGGTGTACTTTTTAGCCTCTTTGACAATTTTATCTTCTTCAATCATTTTATCTGATTCTTGGGCGACTAAGATGTTATGTGATTCTTTTACAGTCATTTTTTTCTTTTTTCTCTTTTTATTACCAATTGATTTTCCAAAAATATCTCCAATATTTACCATACCGACGTTTGCTCCTGGCATACCAGGTATTTCAAAACTTTGCATATTAGAAGGTGTATCGTTTACTTCTATTTCAATTTCATTTTCATCAAGATCACCATTTCTCAATCTTTTTTTAAAACTTTCTCTAGTCGCTATACTTGCCTTGTTACCCACCAAAGCATCTAAAACCTTTTCCTCAGCAGCCTGTGATGCTTTTGCATTCACTTCTTTTCTTTTTTTCTCTCTTTCCATTGCTATAGCTATTTCAATAAGATCTCTTATAATTTGTTCAACGTCACGCCCTACATAGCCAACTTCAGTAAATCTAGTTGCTTCAACTTTTATAAAAGGAGCCTCAGCTAATTTTGAAAGTCTTCTTGAAATTTCAGTTTTTCCGACTCCAGTTGGACCTATCATTAAAATATTTTTAGGTAAAACTTCTTCTCTCATTTCACCTGTTAACGCTTGTCTCCTCCATCTATTTCTTAGTGCTACAGCTACAGCTTTTTTCGCCTCTTTTTGTCCTATGACGTATCTGTCAAGTTCTGAAACTATTTCTCTCGGCGATAGAGCACTAACACGAGATCTATTTTTTTCCTTAGTATTTTTTACTAGATTTAAGTTTGACACTTTTTTTGTTCCAACCATGATTTATATTTTTTCCACCGTAATATTATTATTTGTAAAAACACATATATCTGAAGCAACTTTAATTGATTTTCTTGCGATTTCTTCTGCACTTAAATCAGTCTCAATTAGTACTTTAGCTGCGGCTAAAGCATAATTACCTCCAGAACCTATTCCTATTATCCCATCTTCGGGTTCCAATACATCTCCTGTTCCAGAAATTATGAAACTATTTTCTTTATCTGCAACAGCCATTAAAGCCTCCAACCTTCTTAAAAATTTATCGCTTCTCCAATCTTTAGCTAATTCCACAGCAGCCCTAGGAAGATTTCCTGCATGCTTTTCTAGTTTTGCTTCAAGTCTTTCAAACAAAGTAAGTGCATCAGCAGTTGATCCTGCGAATCCTGCAATTACTCCTCTTTTTTCAATTTTTCTCACTTTTTTAGCTTTACTTTTAAGCACAGTATTCCCAAGACTAACTTGACCATCTCCAGCCACAACGGTTTCCTTATTCTTTCTTAACAAAACAATTGTAGTTCCGTGCCATTTTTCAGCTGTATTCATGATATTATATGTGGAGATTAATTTTATTTCTTCAATAGTGAATTCAGATTTATTGATATAATGTCTAATTGTATATATATCTTTAAATAATTCTCTTTGATATATGAAAAGAAAAGCAAAAATTACAAGAAAAACTAAAGAAACCAGCATTTCGGTCGCAGTCAATTTAGACGGAAAAGGAAAATATAAAATTAAAACTGGCATTGGTTTTCTTGACCACATGTTAGAGCAGTTATCTAAACATTCTTTAATAGATTTAGAAGTTAAAGCTAGAGGTGACACACATATTGACTTACATCACACAACAGAAGATTCTGGTATTGCAATTGGCGAAGCTATTAAAAAGGCTGCAGGAAATCGAAAAGGAATTAAAAGATATGCCTCTACGATGATACCTATGGATGAGACGCTTAGCCGAGTTTCAATTGATATATCGAATAGACCGTATTTAATTTGGAAAGTTAATTTAAAAGTTGAAAAATTAGGAGAAATGGATACAGAGCTTTTTAAAGAGTGGTTTCAAGCATTTTCACAATCAGCTGGAATTACTTTACACGTAGAAAATATTTACGGTGAAAATAGTCACCACAAAGTAGAGTCATGTTACAAAGGATTAGCAAGATCTCTGAAAGATGCTTTAATGATTGATAAAAGAATCAAAAATTCAATACCATCCACTAAAGGTAAACTTTAATTATAAATGTTATTAACTGTTGTTGATTATGGAGTTGGCAATTTAAGGTCAATTGCTAAATCGATTGAAAAAGCAAATTCTGATAATAATTTAGATTACTCTGTTAAAGTTAGCTCAGATGTTGATGATGTGAAAAAATCGGATAAAATAGTTTTACCTGGACAGGGTTCTTTTAAAGCTTGTAGAAGTGGAATCGATAACATTAAAGGATTACAAGAAGAGCTAAATGAGAGTGTCCTTGTAAAAAAAAAACCAATCTATGGAATTTGTGCGGGAATGCAACTATTTGCCACTACTGGACATGAAGAAGAAAAAACTTCAGGATTAAATTGGATACCTGGCGAAGTAATTAAATTAGATTTGGGAAGATCTAATCTTAAAATTCCTCATATGGGTTGGAATGAACTAAAAACAGAAAATATCTCTAAAGTTTTTCAAAAAGTGATCGATAAAAATCATGCTTATTTTATTCATAGTTACGAATTTATCCCAAAAAATAAAAAAAATATATCTATAACGACCAACTATGGGAAGGATGTAACAGCAGCGGTATCCTCCGATAATATTTTTGGATCTCAATTTCACCCAGAAAAAAGTCAAAATACTGGATTGAAAATTTTAACCAATTTTTTAAATCTTTAAATGAAAATTTTTCCAGCTATCGATATTAAAGATAAAAAATGTGTGAGATTAATCAAAGGGAACTTTGATGACAAAACAGAATATGAAACCTCACCAATTGATCAAGCTGGAAAGTACAAAGATAATGGTTTTAAAAATTTACACATTGTTGATTTGGATGGAGCTTTAACTGGCAACACAGTTAACATAAAAATTATTCAAGAAATAGTAAGGAAATACGACTTAAATATAGAAGTTGGTGGGGGCGTCAGATCGATAGATAACATTAAGAAGTATGTTGACTCAGGTGTAGAAAAAGTAATTTTGGGAAGTGCTGCCATAAAAAATAAAGAATTTCTTAAAGAAGCTTGTTCCAAATTTATAAACAAAATTGCTTTAGGATTAGATTCTAAGGAAGGAAATCTTTTTGCTTCAGGTTGGAAAGAAAATTTAAACACTAAAACCTCTGATTTTTTAAAAGAAGTAAATGATTTCGGTTTTACCAGACTAATTTATACAGATATTAATAGAGACGGAACTAAAAAAGGCCCTAACTTTGAAGAAACAAATAAAATTACAAAGATATCTAAATGCCCTGTAGTTATTTCTGGAGGTGTTTCTTCAATATCCGATATTAAAAAAGCTAAAGATTTAAATAATAAAAATATTGAAGGAGTAATAGTTGGTAAAGCTATATACGATGGTGATATAAAACTAGATGAACTTGCAAAGGAACTAGATGCTTAAAAATAGAATTATACCTTGTTTAGATGTAAAAAATGGAAGAGTAGTTAAAGGTATCAATTTTGTAGACTTAAAAG
>MDTC01267246.1_pt1 | contig 34937 bp, 38 predicted proteins | sample 811181 | NCBI WGS metagenome assembly MDTC01 (sample SAMN05326644, study PRJNA326480) | marine metagenome | isolation source: seawater | place: Pacific Ocean: North | collected 2011
CCGGGTCGCCCGACTCCTGCGGCCATTGTCAGCACGGTTGCGAAGCGCTGTCCAGCGGAAACGGAAACACATCGTTAACAGCGCATGCGACTCCGCGTAATGGGACGGGGTTTGTCTGAACGGGACCCACATGACGAATGTGGGGCGCGTCTAGGGTTCCGCCGGCAGCCGGCCGGGTCTGGTCCGAGAGACGCAGGCGGCGGGCACCGGAGCCGGCCGTTCCACGGCGGGACAAAAGCCCGGGAGACTCCAGCGTTTCACAGGAGGCTCCGCAAGCATGATTCTTCTCGGCGTAGGCGCCAGCATCGTCGTCGTCACCCTGATCGGTCTGGCGGTCGCCCGCCGGGTCGGCGGCGACAGCACCAATTTCCTCGTCGGCGGGCGCAACCTCGCGCTGCCGCTGGTCGGCGCCGCCCTGATGGGGCAGGCCGTCGACACCAACGCCACCCTCGGCAACACCGACCTGAGTTCGGCGTTCGGGTTCTGGGCCGGTGCGGCGCTGCCGCTGGGCCTGGGGCTGTGCCTGCTGATCACGGGGTTGTTCTTCGCCAAGCCGATGAACCGGATGGGGCTGACCACGCTGCCGGACTACTACCGGCTGCGCTTCGGGCGGCCCGTCGAGATCATGGCCTCGATATTGATGATGCTGGCCTTCGCGATCCTGGTGGCCGGCAACCTGGTGGCCGGCGGGTTCCTGTTCGAGTACTTCGTCGGCTTCCCGTACTGGGTGGGTGTGGTGCTGATCGCCGGGATCGTGCTGCTCTACACCGGTGCCGGCGGCATGCTGGCCGACGCCTACACCGCGATCGTGCAGATGAGCCTGATCCTGGTGGCCGCGGTCGCGACGCTCATCTGGGTGACCGTCGCCTACGGCCTGACGATCCCGGAAGGCATGGGGCCCTTCGACTTCGGCCAGCTCTCCGACCCCGCGCAGGGCGCTGCGATCAACTGGGCGACGCTGATCGCGCTGGGCATCGGCGACATCGTCGCGATCGACTTCATGCAGCGCATCTTCTCGGCCCGCTCGCCGGAGGTGGCCCGGCGGGCCTGCTTCGTCGGCGCGGCCGGCGCGGCCGCCATCGGAATCCCGTTCGCGCTGGTGGCGCTGGCGTCCACGGCGATCGTGCCCGAGGGCAGCGACGGTCCGGTGCTGTTCGTGCTGCTCAACGACTTCGCCCCGATCGGGCTGACGGTCCTGGTGCTCGCCGGCATCGTCGGGGCGTCGATGAGCACCGCCAACGGGGCCATCCTCGGCACCGCGGCGGTGGCGGTGCGCAACGTGGGCAACGTCAAACGCGTGCATGTCGAGGGCCGGCCGGATCCGCTGCTGAAGGCCACCCGGTGGGCGATGCTGCCGGTCGCCGCGGTGTCGATCGTGTTCGCGCTGGAGGTGCCGCAGACCGGCATCCTGCTGACGCTGGCGTTCGACCTGCTGTTGGCATGCCTGATCGTGCCGTTCATCCTGGGCATGTATTGGCGACGCGGCACCGCGATGGCCGCCGGTGCCGCGATCGTCGTCGGCCTGGTGGTGCGCCTGGGCCTGTTCGTGTTGACCCCCACCATGTACGGCGTCGACAACACCATCCTTTACCTGCCCAACGGCCTGTTCGACGCGACCTTCGACGGCTATCCGACGTTCCTCGCCTTCCTGGCGTCGCTGATCACCTACGTGGTGGTCGCACTGATGCGTCCGCCGGCGCCACTGCGCGGGCTCGACATCCAGGTCGCCGAGGACATCGACGAGGCGCTGGCCGCGGCCGCGCGCACCGGTGCCGAGCCGGAGTTGGTGCCAGCCACCGCGAAGACGCCCGACACCGCAGCCGGATAGCTGCTGGATCCCTAGCCGGCGACAGGCGCGACGGCCGCCCACGGCACCGTGAGGATGCCGTCACGCAGACTGCGCCTCGGCGCAGACACCGGAAAGCCCTCGGCGGCAAGCATTTCCACCATCGCGCGCCACCGCGCGCGGGGGCCGAAGACGCCGTGTCCGGCCACTCTGGCCCACGCGTGATCGGCGGCGGACAGCAGCGTGTGGATCGGCTCGCCGGCGACGTTGCGGTGGATCAGCGCTTTGGGCAGCCGCTCGGCCAGATCCGAGGGGGTGTCGATGGCGAACGGATCGCACGCCAGCGTCAGGCTCAGTGGGGTTGCGGCGTCCAGCAGGATCCAGCAGCAGCGTCGGCCCAGTTCGTCGCAGGTGCCGTCGAGGATCAGTCCGCCCGGCGCCACCCCGCGCTGCATCGCGGCCCATGCGTCTGGCACCGTCTCGACGGGATACTGCCGCAGCACGTTGAACGCACGCACCAGCACCGGACGCCGGCCGGCCAATTCGAAGCCGCCGAGCGCGAATTCGACGCCCGGCACCAAGCCTCCCCGGATGGCGGCCTGACCGGTGCGGACCCGCTCGGGGTCGATCTCGAGGCCGACCACGCGGACGTCGGTGCGCACCTCGCGCAGCCGGTTGGCCAGCTCCAGCGTCGTCACCGGCAGCGCCCCGTATCCGAGGTCGACGACCAACGGGTCGGCGGCGGTCTGCAGAACATGGCGGACCCGCGGCTCGTGCACCAGCCAGCGGTCGCTGCGACGCAACCTGTTGTGCCCGGTGGTGCCTCGCGTGATGGCGCCGAGCGGCTGCGGCATAGGGACGATTCTATGGACCAGATCAGCCGTTTTCGGTGATCCACACCGTGGTGAACCGCTGCTCGGCGATCAGCAACTCAACGAGCTGGTTGCCGATGAAACCTTCGATCTTGCCGCCCACGAGCGGAATGCGGACCTCGACGGCCGCCTGCACCGCCAGCCGCGAGCCGCGCGCCGTCGTCGGGCTCAGCGACAGGTCGCCGGTCAGGCCCACCGGCGCACTGGGGATCGATCCGGTGACCACGGCGCTGGCCTGACCGTCGCGCACCGGAGTCCAGGTCTCCTCGCGGACGAAGCTGAGGTCACCTCGATGGAACTGGGTGACCACTGCGGGCAGCCGGTCCGACCGCAGCGTCTGGGTGGTGCGCACCCGGATACCACCGTCGGCGCCGATCACCATCTCGTCGAGGCTGGCCTCGTCGGCACCGGAATCCTGCAGCCGCACCAACCAGTACTGCTCGTCGCTGAACGCCCGATGGACCTGTTCAACGGTGCCCTCGTACTCGGCGGCCATGTCGAATGAACGCGGCATGGCAAATCACGCTACCGTTACCGCCCGTGGTCACTTCGTCTATCGCGGGCGTGGCGGTCGCCGAGGACGTTCCGGTGGCACCGCTGACCACGCTGCGGGTCGGGCCCGTGGCCCGCCGGTTGCTCACCTGCACGAGCACCGAGCAGGTGATCGCCGCCGTCGCGGCCACTGGACCGGAGGCCTTGATCCTCGCCGGGGGGTCCAATGTCGTGCTGGCCGACGACCTACCGGATCTGACCGTCGTACGGCTCGCCAACACCGGCATCGCCGTCGACGGCGCGGTGCTGCGCGCCGAGGCCGGTGCGGTCTGGGACGACGTCGTTGCGACGTCCCTGCGGCACGGGCTGGGCGGGCTGGAGTGTCTGTCCGGCATTCCCGGCTCTACCGGCGCGACGCCCGTGCAGAACGTGGGAGCGTACGGCGCAGAGGTCGCCGACACCATCCGCCGGGTCAGGCTCCTGGACCGGCGCACCGGCGAAGACCGCTGGGCAGCCCCGGCGGAGCTCGGATTCGGTTACCGCACAAGCATTCTCAAGAACACCGCTGATCTGGTGGTGCTCGAGGTGGAGTTCGCTCTCGACGCGGTCGGCCGCAGCGCGCCCATCCGCTACGGCGAGCTGGCCACCGCGCTGGGCGTCACCGCCGGCGAACGGGCCGACCCGGCGGCCGTGCGGGCCGCGGTGCTGGCTCTGCGTGGCCGCAAGGGCATGGTGCTCGACGACCCCGACCACGACACCTGGAGTGTCGGGTCGTTCTTCACCAACCCGGTCGTCACGCGTGCCGAGTTCGAGCGGCTGAGTGCGACCTTCGGGGGCCCCGTCCCGCACTACCCCGCCGACGGCGGGGTGAAGCTGGCCGCCGGCTGGCTGGTCGAGAACGCCGGCTTCGGCAAGGGCTTTCCCGGGCCGGGCGCCCCCGCGCGGTTGTCCACCAAGCACGCCCTGGCGCTGACGAACCGCGGTAACGCCACCACCTCGGACGTCCTCGCGCTGGCCAGGACCGTTCGCGATGGGGTGCGGACAGCGTTCGGGATCGAACTCACACCCGAGCCGGTACTGGTGGGGTGCGCGATCTAGGTACTCTGGGAACACGTGAGCCCTGCAGATCCGGTGCCGTTCCTGAACCGTCGGCGCGCGCTGGCCGCGTTGGCGGTCGGTGTCGTCGCGCCCGGTGTGCTCGCGGCGTGCAGCCGGTCTGGCGAGAGCGCGTCTCCCGAGGAGCGTGACGAGCCGGCGCAGCCGCAGCTGAAGTATCAGCCCGCCCATGCGGCTGTCGACGTCTCGCCCACCGCCCCCGTCGGCGTCGACGTCACCGACGGCTGGTTCCAGAAAGTGAGCTTGACCAACACCGACGGCAAGCTCGTCGCCGGGGAGCTCAACCGGGACCGTACGTCGTTCACCGTCACCGAACCCCTCGGTTACGGCGCGTCCTACACCTGGGGCGGCACGGTGGTCGGCCAGGACGGCAAGTCCGTGCCGGTCACCGGATCGTTCACCACGATCGACCCGGACACCCAGGTCAACGGCCAGTTCCAGCTGGCCGACGGACAGACCGTCGGCGTGGCGGCGCCCATCATCCTGCAGTTCGACGCCGCAATCGCCGACGAGGACCGTCCGGCGGTCGAGAAGGCGCTGAGTGTGACCACGACACCGCCGGTCGAGGGTGGCTGGGCGTGGCTGCCCGACGAGGTCGGCGGCTCGCGCGTGCACTGGCGCACCCGCGACTACTTCCCGGCGGACACCACCGTGCACGTCGACGCCAAGCTGTACGGCGTGCCGTTCGGCGCCGGCGCGTACGGAGCGGCCGACTCGACTTTGGACTTCACCGTCGGCCGTCGCCAGGTGGTCCGGGCCGAGGCCTCCACCCACCGCATCCAGGTGCTCGACGGGGCGGGCGCGGTGATGATGGACTTCCCGTGCAGCTACGGCGAAGGGGATCTGGATCGCAACGTCACCCGCAGCGGCATCCACGTCGTCACCGAGAAGTACGAAGACTTCTACATGACCAACCCGGCTGCCGGCTACGCCAACGTGCGGGAGCGCTTCGCGGTGCGGATCTCCAACAACGGTGAGTTCATCCACGCCAACCCGGCCAGCCTCGGCTCGCAGGGCAACAGCAACGTCACCAACGGGTGCATCAACCTCTCGCTCGAGGACGCCGAGCAGTACTTCAACGTCGCGATGTACGGCGACCCGGTCGAGGTCACCGGCACCCGCATCCCGCTGTCCTACGCCGACGGCGACATCTGGGACTGGTCGGTGCCGTGGGAGGAGTGGGTCGCGATGTCCGCGCTGACCGACGAGCGGGCCAGCGAGCTCCCCGACACCGCACCCGCCACCCCGTCGGGTGCCCCGCAGCCGGTGGACAGCCGCCCCGGCCGATAGCCGTTGAGGCTGCGCTGGCGTCGGGAAAGTGCGAGTAGACGCCGCGCTGGCTGCAGTCTGAACGGGTTTTCAGCGGTGGTAGGCCGGCGGCAGCGGCATCCCGAGCTCAGCCATCACCGCGCGCAACCTCGTCGGGTAGTCGGTGATGATGCCGTCGGCGCCCGCGGCGATCTGGACGCGCATCGCGCCGGCGTCGTTGATCGTCCACGGCACCACCGTCATGCCGGCGCTGTGCGCGCGGGCGACGAAATCGGCGTCGGCGACCAGCCGGAAGTCCGGGTCGTCCGGGGTCAGGCCGTAGGGCACCGAATAGCCCGGTGACAAGACGGTCGCCCCGACCAGCTGCGCGCCGGCGATGGGATCGGCCACATCGGCCGGGTCCACCCCGGCCAGCCAGGGTGATCCCGGCACCCAGGTGGTGTCGTCCCACAACGCGACGCGGGGGACGCCCGGCGCCTTAGCAGCGACCAGCGGCAGCGTGCGCCAGTCGAAGCTCTGGATGTCGATCTTGTCGAGCTTGCCGGCAGCACGGGTGGTGGCCAGGATGACGTCGACGAACTGTTCCGGACTGGCCGACATGGCCGGGTTGTCCGCCTCGATCTTGGTTTCGATGTTGTAGCGCACGCCCGCCCCGTACTCGTCGGCGAGCGCGAACACCTCGGGCAGCGTGGCGATCGTGTTGCCCGCCACCACCTCCGCGTCCGGATGTTCCGGCAGCAGCTTGCCGCAGTCCAGGGTGCGGATCTGGGGCAGCGTCAGGTCGTGCACCAGCTTGCCGACGTAGGGGAACTGCGGGTCGCCCGGTACCGCGGGCGCGGTGTCGGCGCACTTGGCGGCCTCGATGCGGGGGTCGTGCCAGACCAGCGGCTGGTTGTCGTGGGTGAGCACGATGTCCAACTCGAGCGTGCTGACACCCAGCTCCAGCGATTTGGCGAATGCCCGCAGTGATTCCTCGGTGGTTTCCCCGCGGCCCCCGCGGTGCGACTGCAGGTCGAAGGCTCCGGGCTCGGCGGAGGCGGGCGGGGCGGCGAGGACCGCGGTGGCGACGAGGGACGAGGTGAGCAAGCTGGTGGCCCGGCGCATGCCGGCACGATAGCCATCCGGGGCGAACGCCACGCGACGACCAGACGACCACGAGGCGTTGAGACTGCGCTGGCGTCGGGAAAGTGCGAGTGGCACCCGCACTGGATGCAGTCTCAACGTCAGTTCAGGTGCGGTCTCGACGGCCCGTCAGGTGCGGTGGAAGCGGGAGCCGGCGGCGCCGCTGACCTGGTCCCGCGGCCGGACCACGATCAGATCCAGGTCGACGTGCGCGGGACGGGAGGCGACGAACCCGATCACCTCGGCGATGTCCTCGGCCACCAGCGGCGTCACCCCCTGGTAGACCTTCTCGGCCCGCTCGGCGTCGCCTTCGAAGCGGTTCAGCGAGAACTCGGTCTGCACCATGCCCGGGGCCACCTCGGTGAGCCGCACCGGCTGGCCCAGCAGCTCGCTGCGCAGCGTGCGGTGCAGCACCCCCTGGGCGTGCTTGGCGGTCGTGTACCCCGCTCCGTTGTCGTAGATCTCCACGGCCGCGATCGAGGTGACGGTCACGATCAAGCCGTCTCCGGAGGCGATCAGCTTGGGCAGCAGGGCCTTGGTGACGTGCAGCGTGCCCATCACGTTGGCTTCCCACATCCAGCGCCAGTGCTCGACGTCGGCGTCGGCGACCGGCTCGAGCCCACGGGCCCCGCCGGCATTGTTGACGAGCACGTCCACCCGGTCCAGCCGACCCGCCATCGCGGCCACGGCTTCGGGGTCGGTCACGTCGGCCATGATCGCGGTGCCGTCCAGCTCTGCTGCCAGCGCCGTGATCGGCCCTTCCCGGCGAGCCACACACACGACGTGAAAACCCTGCGCCGCAAGTGTTCTCGCCGTCGCCTCACCGATGCCTGCGCTGGCTCCGGTGACCACCGCGACGCGGCGGGAATCCGATGGCGTGGTCATACCCGACACCTTAGACCCCGCGACGGCCGCCACCGGGGCGCACCGACGGTGGGCGACCGACCGGGAGTGATAAGGGGTCGTCTTGGCCCAGCGGTGTAGACATGACAGTGTGTGTCCCGCCTCCGAACCCACCGGTGCGCCGTCCGCTCTACCGGTTCCCCGCCGGGTGGCGGTGCTGTCCGTGCACACCTCACCGCTCGCCCAGCCGGGCACCGGCGACGCCGGAGGGATGAACGTCTACGTCCTGCAGACCGCGCTGGAGCTCGCGCGGCGGGGCGTCGACGTGGAGATCTTCACCCGCGCCACGTCCTCGGGCGACGACCCGGTGGTGCGTGTCGCGCCGGGGGTCCTGGTGCGCAACGTCGTTGCCGGGCCGTTCGAGGGCCTGGACAAGAACGACCTGCCCACGCAGCTGTGTGCGTTCACCGCCGGCGTGCTGCGCGCCGAGGCGACCCACGAACCCGGCTACTACGACGTCGTGCACTCCCACTACTGGCTGTCCGGGCAGGTCGGTTGGCTGGCCGCCGACCGGTGGGCGGTACCTCTGGTGCACACCGCCCACACGCTGGCCGCGGTCAAGAACGCCGCGCTGGCGGAGGGGGACTCCCCGGAACCGCCGATGCGGGCGGTCGGTGAGCAACAGGTCGTCGACGAGGCCGACCGCCTGGTCGTCAACACCGAGCACGAGGCCCAGCAGTTGGTGTCGCTGCACGACGCCGACCCCGACCGCATCGACGTGGTGCATCCCGGTGTCGATCTGCAGACCTTCACCCCGGGTGACCGGCGGCAGGCACGCGCGGCGCTGGGCCTGGCACCTGACGTCCCCACCGTGGCGTTCGTCGGCCGCATCCAGCCGCTGAAGGCCCCGGACGTGCTGCTGCGGGCGGCGGCGCGGCTGCCCGGCGTGCACGTCGTCATCGCCGGCGGGCCCTCGGGGTCCGGGCTGGCCGCCCCGGACCTGATGGTTCACCTGGCCGACGAGCTGGGTATCGCAGACCGTGTGACGTTTCTACCTCCCCAGTCGCGAGCCGACCTGGTCCGGGTGTACCGGGCCGCCGACATCGTGGCCGTGCCCAGTTACTCCGAGTCGTTCGGGCTGGTCGCGGTCGAAGCGCAGGCGTGCGGCACGCCGGTGGTGGCCGCCGCGGTCGGCGGGCTGCCGGTGGCGGTCCGCGACGGCGTCAGCGGCTCGCTCGTGCCGGGACACGACATCGACGACTGGGCCCGGACCCTCGGTGAGGTGTTCGCCCGCGGGCCGGCGTCGATGGGTTCCGCGGCCGTCGAGCACGCCGCCACGTTCTCCTGGGCGCACACCGTCGACGGTCTGGTCGACAGCTACGGCCGGGCCATGACCGACCATCAGGCGCGGCATCAGCGTCAGCTTCCCGGGCCGCGCAGCGGACGCCGCTTCTCGAGGCGTCGGGGGGTGCGCGCATGAGCACCGAGGGCATCGATCCCGGCGAAGTCGCCGCCCTGATCGAGAAGACGCTCAACGAGCACGACCTCGTCTACACCCGCCACGAGGGGGCCCACGGCGGACTGCCCGGGCTGATCGTCGAGCTGCCGGGCGAGCGCAGGCTCAAGACCAACACCATCCTGACCGTCGGCGAGCACTCGGTGCGCGTCGAGGCGTTCGTGTGCCGCAAGCCCGACGAAAACCACGAGGGCGTCTACCGCTTCCTGCTCAAGCGCAACCGCAGGCTCTACGGTGTCGCCTACACCCTCGACAACGTCGGCGACATCTACCTGGTGGGCCGGATGGCGCTGGCTTCGGTCACCGGCGCCGAGATCGACCGGGTGCTCGGACAGGTGCTCGAAGCCGTCGACGGCGACTTCAACACGTTGCTGGAGTTGGGTTTTCGCACGTCGATCCAGAAGGAGTGGGAGTGGCGCGTCTCCCGCGGCGAATCGCTGAAGAACCTGCGGGCGTTCGAGCATCTCATCGATGATCAGGACGACGACTGAGCTCACGCGTGAGAGGATTTCCGGCATGGCAGATACCGCGACGCTGATCCTGCTCCGTCACGGCGAGAGCGAGTGGAACGCGCTGAACCTGTTCACCGGCTGGGTCGACGTCGATCTGACCGAGAAGGGGCGCACCGAGGCGGCCCGGGCCGGAGAGCTGATCAAGGCCCTCGACCGTCAGCCCGACGTGCTCTACACCTCGCTGCTGCGACGCGCGATCACCACCGCCAACATCGCGCTGGACAAGGCGGACCGACACTGGATTCCGGTGCACCGCGACTGGCGGCTCAACGAGCGGCACTACGGCGCGCTGCAGGGCCTGAACAAGGCAGACACCAAGGCCAAGTACGGCGAGGAGCAGTTCATGGCGTGGCGGCGCAGCTACGACACGCCGCCGCCGCAGATCGAGGCGGGCAGCGAGTTCAGCCAGGACAGCGACCCGCGGTACGCCGACATCGGCGGTGGCCCGCTGACCGAGTGCCTCAAGGACGTGGTGGAGAGGTTCGTCCCGTACTTCACCGAGGTCATCGTCCCCGACCTGCAGGCGGGCAAGACCGTGATCATCGCCGCGCACGGCAACTCCCTGCGGGCGCTGGTCAAGCACCTCGACGGGATGTCCGACGAGGAGGTGGTGGGGCTCAACATTCCCACCGGCATCCCGCTGCGCTATGACCTGGACGGGGATCTGAAGCCGACCGTGCCCGGCGGCACCTATCTCGATCCCGAAGCCGCTGCCGCGGGTGCGGCGGCCGTCGCCGCGCAGGGTGCCAAGTAGCGACGCGCACCCGTTCGGCGAACGATGGGTGAACACTGGAGAACGCCGGTCGAAACATCCGTCTTTGCATCTGTGACTTGTCCCGAATTGGCCGCACGCTGCTGGGATGACGTTCACCGAGTTTGTACGCTTTTCGCGTGAGCGTCGTATCGGCGCTGCTGTTGGCAGCGATCGTGGCACTGCTCGCGTTGTCGATCGGTGTGTCGGTTGGGGCGTGGGTGGGACCCCGCCTTCGCGATCAGCGGCAGAGGCGTTTCGCCGAGGAGTCCGGCATCACGGTGTCGCAGATGCTCGTGCACGTGGTGGCTCAGTCCCCGGTCGGGATCGTGGTCGTCGACACCTACCGTGACGTCGTCTACACCAACGAACGCGCGACCGAACTCGGTCTGGTGCGCGAACGGTTGCTGCACGACCGCGCGTGGGCGGCCGCGCAGCGCACCCTGGCCACCGGTGAGGACAGCGAGTTCTCGATCTCGGCGGGCCGACGCAGCAGCCGCCACGCCCGCTCGGGCCTCTCGGTGCGCGGGCATGTCCGCCTGCTCACCGAGGAAGACCGGCGGTTCGCCGTTGTCTACGTCGACGACCAGTCCGAGCACGCCCGGATGGAGGCGACCCGCAGGGACTTCGTCGCCAACGTCAGCCACGAGCTGAAGACCCCGGTCGGGGCGATGGGGGTACTCGCCGAGGCGATCCTGTCCTCTGCCGACGACGAGGACACGGTGCGCCACTTCGCCGAGAAGATGGTGACCGAGTCCACCCGCCTGGCCAACATGGTCGGCGAACTCATCGAACTGTCCCGCCTGCAGGGCGCCGAACGGCTGCCCGACATGGAGGCGGTCGACGTGGACACCGTCGTCGCCGAGGCACTGTCGCGATACAAGGTCGCCGCCGACAACGCCGACATCTCGATCACCACCGACGCGCCGACCGGGTTCCGGGTGCTGGGCGACCAGACACTGCTGGTGACCGCGATCGCGAACCTGGTGTCGAACGCGATCGCCTACTCGCCGCACGGGTCGTCGGTGTCGATCAGCCGGCGTCGGCGCGGCGACAACATCGAGATCGCCGTCACCGACCGCGGCATCGGCATCGCGCCCGCGGATCAGGAGCGGGTGTTCGAACGGTTCTTCCGCGTCGACAAGGCGCGTTCCCGGGCCACCGGTGGCACCGGCCTGGGATTGGCGATCGTCAAGCACGTCGCCGCCAATCACAACGGCTCGATCCGGCTGTGGAGTCAGCCGGGAACGGGGTCGACGTTCACGTTGTCGATCCCGGCCTACCTGCGCCACGCAGATCCCGCTGACGATGACGCCGAGATTCACGACATCCCGGACATGGACAACGAACGAGAGGACTAGAACGACGATGACCAGTGTGCTGATCGTGGAGGACGAGGAGTCCTTGGCTGATCCCCTGGCGTTTCTCCTCCGCAAAGAGGGCTTCGAGGCGACCGTGGTGACCGACGGGCCTGCCGCGTTGGCCGAGTTCGACCGCACCGGCGCCGACATCGTGCTGCTCGACCTGATGCTGCCGGGCATGAGCGGCACCGATGTCTGCAAACAGCTGCGGTCGCGCTCCAGTGTGCCGGTCATCATGGTGACCGCCCGCGACAGCGAGATCGACAAGGTGGTCGGGCTCGAGCTCGGGGCCGACGACTACGTCACCAAGCCCTACTCCGCGCGGGAGCTGATCGCCCGCATCCGGGCGGTGCTGCGTCGCGGCGCCGACGCCGACGACACCGGCATCGGTGACGGTGTGTTGGAGGCCGGGCCGGTCCGGATGGACGTCGAGCGGCATGTGGTGAGCGTGAACGGCAGCCCGGTCACGTTGCCGCTCAAGGAGTTCGACCTGCTGGAGTACCTGATGCGCAACAGTGGCCGGGTGCTCACCCGCGGTCAGTTGATCGACCGGGTGTGGGGCGCGGACTACGTCGGAGACACCAAGACCCTCGACGTCCACGTCAAGCGGCTGCGCAGCAAGATCGAGGCCGACCCGGCCAATCCGGTGCACCTGGTGACCGTGCGCGGGTTGGGTTACAAACTCGAAGGCTGATCCGGGCGGGTGACGCTCGTCGCGTCGTCAGCCGGTGACGCCGCCCATGATCTCGGCCACCTCGACGGTGTTGACGCCGGCTTCGACCGACGGGTCGGCCTCGGCGAGGGCCAGCGCCTCGGCCCGGTCGGCGCAGCGCAGCACACCCAGACCCCAGACCCCTTCCGGATCGGCCACCGGGCCGTAGACCACGACATGGCCGCCGTTGCGCAACTGCTCCCAATACGTGCCGTGCAGATCCATCGTGTGCTGTTCGTCGTCGGTCAGGGTCTGCGCGAAATCAGCCCGCGGCGGCATCAGCCGGACGAGGAAGAGGTTCACTCCGCGGCCCGGGTGGCCGGATGCACGGCGACCAGCCCGAGACTGCTGCGCCGCTTGCACATCGCCGCGAGCTCGGCATAGGCCTTCTCGCCGAGCAACTCGGTCAGCTCCGGCGCGTAGGACTGCCACACCGGCTTCTTGCCGACGTGCGCCGCCGGGTCACCGGTGCAATACCAGTGCAGGTCGTGTCCGCCCTCACCCCAGCCGCGCCGGTCGTACTCGGTGATCGTCGATTTCAGGATCTCCGAGCCGTCTGGGCGGGTGACCCATTCCTGCGTGCGCCGGATCGGCAGCTGCCAACAGACCTCGGGCTTGAGGGTCAGCGGTTCCACCCCGATCTTGAGCGCCTTGGTGTGCAGCGCGCACCCGATGCCACCCGGCCAGCCGGGACGGTTCAGGAAAATGCAGGCGCCCTTGTACTTTCGGGTGCGCCAGTTGGGCTTGTCGTCGTATTCGTCCATCTCGAGATAGCCCTTTTTGCCCAGGCCCTTGTCCCGGAACTGCCAGTCCTCGTCGGTGAGCAACTTCACCGCGTCGTCGAGTTGGGCGCGGTCGTCGTCGTCGGACAGAAACGCCCCGTGGGAACAGCAGCCGTCGTCGGGCCGGCCCTCGACGGTGCCCTGGCAGGCCGGGGTCCCGAACACGCACGTCCACCGCGACAACAGCCACGTCATGTCCGCGGCGATCAGGTGTTCGGGATTGTCGGGGTCGTAGAACTCCACCCATTCGCGGGCGAAATCCATTTCGACCTCTCTCGGCTTCATCGTCTGCTCTTCGCGCAAGCGCTCATCACAATTCTCCGCTCTTCGCGCAAGCGCTCATCGCCGAACCGGTCACGGTTTCCCACGGTAGACCCATTAAGTTGGACGAGTGCGATTAGGCGTGCTCGACGTGGGCAGCAATACCGTTCATCTGCTGGTGGTCGATGCCCGCCGCGGCGGGCACCCGACCCCGATGAGCTCCACCAAGGCCTCGCTGCGGCTCGCCGAGGCGATCGACCAGTCCGGCAAGCTGACCCGTCGCGGCGCCGACAGGCTGATCGGCACGATCGACGAATTAGCCAAGATCGCAACCAGTTCGGGGTGCGCCGAGCTGATGGCATTCGCGACGTCGGCGGTGCGCGACGCGAAGAACTCCGAAGACGTGCTCGCCCGGGTCAAGGGCGAGACGGGGGTGGCGCTGCAGGTACTCAGCGGCGTCGACGAATCGCGGCTGACGTTCCTGGCGGTGCGCCGCTGGTACGGCTGGAGCGCCGGACGCATCATCAACATCGACATCGGCGGTGGATCCCTGGAACTGTCCAGCGGTGTCGACGAGGAACCCGACGTCGCGCTGTCGCTGCCTCTGGGCGCAGGCCGGCTGACCCGGGAGTGGCTGCCTGACGATCCGCCGGGCCGCCGGCGGGTCAACATGCTGCGCGACTGGCTGGCCAAGGAGCTGTCCGAGCCCGCCGCCGAGATCGCCGAGGCCGGCGGACCCGACCTGGCGGTGGCCACCTCGAAAACGTTCCGGTCGCTGGCCCGGCTCACCGGTGCGGCGCCGTCGGGGGCGGGGCCGCGGGTCAAGCGGACGCTGACCGCGGCGGGGCTGCGGCAGCTGATCGCGTTCATCTCTAGGATGACCGCGTCCGACCGTGCCGAACTGGAGGGAGTGAGCGCCGACCGGGCGCCGCAGATCGTCGCCGGGGCGCTGGTGGCCGAAGCGTCGATGAAGGCGCTAGGTATCGAAAGTGTTGACATCTGTCCATGGGCGTTGCGGGAGGGTCTGATTCTGCGGAAACTCGACAGCGAAGCCGACGGCACTGCACTCGTCGGTGGAGCCGACCCAGCTCGCGGTAACGGTGGTGCAGGTAAATCCACCTCACGGCAGATGTCGGTACGCAATGCTGGACGGTAAGCAGCGAGGCTCAAAGGCAAACAGGCGATGACTGGACCAGATGACCACAGCAGTACCCGGCCGATCTCGGTGGCCGAGCTGCTGGCCAAGAACGGCACGATCGGCGCGCCGCCGGTCGGCGGCAGGCGCCGCCGTCGGCGGGGTAACGCCGACGCCGTCACCGTCGCCGAACTGACCGGCGAGATCCCAATCATCCGGCCGGACGAGCCGGAACCGGCCCCGGCGCCGGTCGACGAGGCGCCTGCCGCCGAGACCGACACCGCAGCCGCTGCGGACGCTGAGACCGCGCCGTCGACCAACGGCGAGGTCGACACCGCCGAACCCGAGCTCGAGGCCGCACCCGACGCCGAGCCGGAATCCCAGGTCGAGGCGGAACCGGAGGCCGAGCAGGAACCCCATGCCGAGGCGGAACCCGATGCCGAGGCGGAGGCCGTCTCCGATTCCGACGTCGAACCGTCCGCCGGTGAAGGCGCCGCGGAGGCCGTCCTCGACGACGACTCCGAGGACGACTCCGACGACGACTACGCCGATGCGGTCGCCGAGTACAGCGCGCGTCTCGAGGACCGCGCGGCCGAGCCCGCCGAGGAGCCTGCGCCGCGGCGATTCGGCTTCGGGCGACTCAAGCGGTCCCCGGCGCCCGACGTCGATGCCGAGCAGATGAGTCCGGACCCGCTCGACGGCGCCCCGGCCGAGGTGGACGCCGACACGCTGCTCGAGGGGGCCGACGAAGCCGAAACCGCCGAGGTCGACGACCTGGACAGCGCGGCCGCCGAAGCCGACGTCGACGCCGACCGCGAGGCCCACGGTGCCGAGCGCGACGACACCGAGTCGGCCGACGCCGACGATTCGGGGCTGCCGTCGTACCTGCGCTCCTCGTCCGAGCCGTTGTTCGGAGGCCAGACCGTCGCCGACGACCTGGCCCGACGTGCCGGCTCGTCCCGCGACGACGACGTGGACGGTGACGACGTGGACGTGCTCGAGGAGGACCCGACCCGACCGATGTCCTCGGTCGCCCACGGGGCCTGGATCGTCGGGCAGAGTGTGCTCGCGGTGGTCTTCGGCGCGGGCCTGTTCGTCGCGTTCGACCAGCTGTGGAAGTGGAACAACATCGTCGCACTGGTGCTGTCGGTGCTCGTGATCCTCGGATTGGTGGTCGGCGTGCGGGTGGTGCGCAAGACCGAGGACATCGGCAGCACGTTGATCGCGGTGGCGGTAGGGGCGCTGGTGACGCTCGGCCCGCTCGCGCTGCTGCAATCGGGCTGACGGCCCGCCACATCGTGCGTCCCGCCATCAAGGTCGGTCTGTCGACGGCCTCGGTCTATCCATTGAAGACCGAGGCCGCCTTCGAGTACGCCGCCAAACTGGGCTACGACGGGGTCGAGCTGATGGTGTGGGCCGAATCGGTCAGTCAGGACATCGACGCGGTGGCGGCGATGTCGGACCGGTACCAGGTTCCGGTGCTGTCCGTGCATGCGCCCTGCCTGCTGATCTCCCAGCGGGTGTGGGGCGCCAACCCGATCACGAAGCTGGAACGCAGCGTGCGTGCTGCCGAGCAGCTCGGCGCCCAGACCGTGGTGGTGCATCCCCCGTTCCGTTGGCAACGTCGCTACGCCGAGGGATTCGCCGACCAGGTCGCCGAGCTCGAGGACGGCAGCGACGTGATGGTCGCGGTGGAGAACATGTTCCCGTTCCGGGCGGACCGCTTCTTCGGGGCCGGCCAGACCTCGATCGAGCGGATGCGGAAACGCGGTGGCCTGCCCGGCCCCGGTATCTCGGCGTTCGCGCCGTCCTACGATCCGCTCGACGGCGGCCACGCGCACTACACGCTGGATTTGTCGCACACCGCGACGGCCGGCACCGACGCGCTGGACATGGCCGCCCGGATGGGGGACGGGCTGGTGCACCTCCATCTGTGTGACGGCAGCGGGGCGTCGACCGACGAGCACCTGGTACCGGGGCGCGGTACCCAGCCGACGGTCGAGGTGTGCGAGATGCTGGCCGCGGGCGATTTCGCGGGCCATGTCATCCTCGAGGTGACGACGTCCGGCGCGCGCACTGCGGCCGAACGCGAATCCCTGCTCATCGAGTCGCTGCAGTTCGCCCGCGCGCATCTGCTGCGCTGACACCGAGGACGGCACATTGACGAGCTCGACCCTGTTCACCGACGCCATGGCGCTGACTTCGGCGGGTGACGGCGCCTATGACGGGGTGCTCAACGAGCACTGGACGATCGGGCCGAAGGTGCACGGCGGGGCGATGCTGGCGTTGTGTGCCAACGCCGCGCGCACCGAATACGGCGGACAGGCCGACGGAGTCGAACCGATCGCGGTGTCGGGCAACTTCCTGTGGGCGCCCGACCCGGGACCGATGCGGGTCACCACCACAGTGCGCAAGCGCGGCCGCCGGATCGGGTTGATCGACGTCGAGCTGACCCAGGACGGCCGCACCGCCGTCCGTGCGGCGATCACGATGGGGGTGCCCGAGCACCATGTGCCGCCGCTGCTGTCGGACAACCCCGTCGTGCCGTTGATGACCCCCGAGCCGCCGCCGGGCCTGGAGCCGATCGGGCCGGGTCACCGGATGGCCGACGTCGTGCACCTGGCCCACGGCTGTGACATCCGACCGTCGTTGACCACGTTCGAGCGGCGCTCCGACGGAGGGCCACCGGTGATCGAGTACTGGGTGAAGCCGAAGGGGGTCGCCCCGGACGTGTTGTTCGCACTGCTGTGCGGTGACGTCTCGGCGCCGGTGACTTTCGGGGTGAACCGGTTCGGCTGGGCGCCGACGGTGCAGCTGACCGCGTATCTGCGGGCGACGCCGGCCGACGGATGGCTGCGGGTGCTGTGCACCACCACCCAGATCGGTCAGGACTGGTTCGACGAGGACCACATCGTCGTCGACTGCGAGGGCCGCATCATCGTCCAGACCCGCCAACTCGCGCTGGTGCCGGCCGCGCAGAGCTGAGGTCGCGCGTGCGATGCTGTGCGGCATGGCCAGAATCGCGATCATCGGCGGCGGCAGCATCGGTGAGGCGCTGTTGGCGGGGCTCCTGCGGGCCGGCCGGCAGGTCAAGGACCTGGTGGTCGCCGAGAAGAATCCCACGCGGGCGCAGTACCTGTCCGACAAGTACTCGGTGTTGGTGACATCGGTGCCCGACGCGGTGGATGCTGCCACGTACGTCGTCGTCGCCGTCAAGCCCGCCGACGTGCAGAACTTGATCGGCGACATCGCCGACACCGCGGCGCAAGCCGAGTCCGACTCGGCCGAGCAGGTCTTCGTGTCGGTCGCTGCGGGGGTGACCACCGCGTTCTACGAGAACAAGCTGCCCGCCGGGGCGCCGGTGGTGCGGGTGATGCCGAACGCGCCGATGCTGGTCGGCGGTGCGGTCAGTGCGCTGGCGCCCGGCCGATTCGCCACCGCCGAGCACCTCAAGGAGGTGTCCGCATTGTTCGACGCCGTCGGCGGGGTGCTGACCGTCGACGAGTCCCAGCTGGATGCGGTGACCGCGGTCTCCGGCTCCGGGCCGGCGTACTTCTTCTTGATGGTCGAGGCGCTCGTCGACGCCGCCGTGGCCGCCGGGTTGCCGCGATCGGTGGCCACCGACCTGGTGACGCAGACCATGGCCGGTTCGGCGGCGATGCTGCTCGAGCAACTGGACCAGACCGAGTCCAATGGCAGCGCACAGATGGGCTCGATGATTGACACCTCTGCGGCGCAGCTGCGCGCTACTGTTACCTCACCGGGCGGCACTACCGCCGCTGGGCTGCGGGAACTGGAGCGTGGCGGTTTGCGCTCGGCGGTTGCCAGCGCTGTGGAGGCCGCGAAAAGGCGCTCTGAACAGCTCGGAATTACATCCGAGTAGTTCACGAATTTCGGACTGATTAGCCCACACCCGTCGCAGTAACCCCACCTGCCACGCTATTCTCCCAGTGGTAAGCACGGGTCGGTGCCAGCAGTGGGGAAGCTGCTGGAACTGCCCGTGCCTGATGGATTGGGTTGCGATGACGTCTATGAACGGGCCATCGGGCCGGGACTCGACCGGCGGGAAGGCGGCGCGCGACGCCGGCCAGTCCGACGGCCAACAGCCCCGCGCTCAGTTTTTGACCGTCGCCGAGGTGGCGAGCTTGATGCGCGTCAGCAAGATGACGGTGTACCGCCTGGTGCACAACGGCGAGTTGCCTGCGGTCCGGGTCGGTCGCTCGTTCCGGGTGCATGCCAAGGCCGTCCACGACATGTTGGAGAGCTCGTACTTCGACGCCGGCTGAACACCGCCCGCGTCTGGATCCACCGTCTGCCGGTCGGCTCTCGCAGAGCTGCGGCTGACGGTGGATTTCGGCGTGACGATGGTCGTTAGGTAATGTGGCCTGTCGAGACCGGCACCGGTTCGCACGGTGTTCGAGACGTTTTCAACCAACTTAGGTAGCGGAGTTCATGGGTTCTGTCATCAAGAAGCGGCGCAAGCGCATGTCGAAGAAGAAGCACCGCAAGCTGCTTCGTCGCACGCGGGTGCAGCGCAGAAAACTGGGCAAGTAGTCCGTTCGCCCGGCCGTTAGGCTGACCGAATGGATTCCGACGGTCGTCCCGGAGGCCGGTCTGCCGACGCGGACACTCCGGACGCCCGTGACCCGGTCGACTATCCGAAGGTCGTTCTGGTCACCGGTGCCTGCCGATTCCTGGGCGGTTATCTGACCGCGCGTCTGGCGCAGAATCCGCTGATCAATCACGTGATCGCGGTCGATGCGATCGCGCCGAGCAAGGATCTGCTGCGCCGGATGGGGCGGGCCGAGTTCGTCCGCGCCGACATCCGCAATCCGTTCATCGCCAAGGTCATCCGCAACGGCGACGTCGACACCGTCGTGCACGCCGCCGCCGCGTCGTACGCCCCCCGCTCGGGAGGACGTGCCACGCTCAAGGAACTGAACGTAATGGGCGCCATCCAGCTGTTCGCGGCCTGCCAGAAGGCGCCGTCGGTGCGCCGGGTGATCCTGAAGTCCACCTCGGAGGTGTACGGCTCCAGCGCCCGCGATCCGGTGCTGTTCGCCGAGAGCAGCAGCCGGCGCAGACCGCCCGGCGAGGGCTTCGCCCGCGACAGCATCGACATCGAGGGCTACGCGCGGGGGCTGGGCCGGCGCCGATCCGACATCGCGGTCACCATTCTGCGGCTGGCCAACATGATCGGTCCGGCGATGGACACGGCGCTGTCGCGCTACCTGGCGGGTCCCGTGGTGCCGACGGTCATCGGTCACGACGCCCGGATACAGCTGCTGCACGAACAGGACGCGCTGGGCGCGCTGGAGCGGGCCACGATGGCCGGCAAGGCCGGGACCTTCAACGTGGGCGCGGCGGGCATCATCATGATGAGCCAGGCGATCCGCCGGGCAGGGCGCTTGGCGCTGCCCGTGCCGCGTTCGGCGCTGGTGGCCGTCGATTCGCTGTGGCGCGCCACCCGCAACACCGAACTGGACCGCGAGCAGCTCGACTACCTCAGCTACGGCCGGGTGATGGACACCACCCGCATGCGCACCGAGTTGGGCTACACCACGAAGTGGACGACGGTGGAAGCGTTCGACGATTATGTGCGGGGCCGCGGACTCAAACCCATCGTGGACCCGCTCTGGGTGCGTTCGGTGGAGGAACGCGCCGTGGCGGCGGCGCAGCGCTGGGGACGCTAGACTCTTAGGCCAAAGCGGGTCCGGGGGGACTCTGGGAGAGGGTAACGACGGTGGCGGGCGAGCCGAGAGCGAAAGTGATTCCGCTGCACTCGAATTCGAGTCGAGGTGCGGCGCAGCGTCGTGCCGCGGCGCAGCGCGCTGACGCCGCGAGGCGTCACCCGTCGGTGTTGGCCGACCCGACCGGGCGCGCCTCGGCAGAAGAGATCGCCGCCGTGGTCCGCGAGATCGACCAGCACCGGCCCGGCTTGCCGGGCGCACCCGAGGGTGACGCGACACCCACCGAGCTGGCCAAGCGCATCGCTGCGGCCGCCGACTTCCTGCGCAAGCGGATGATGGGTGACTACACCGTCGACGAGTTCGGTTTCGATCCGCACCTCAACGACGCAATCTTTCTTCCTTTGCTGAGAGTGTTCTTCAACAACTGGTTCCGGGTCGAGGTCAGCGGTGTTGAGAACCTGCCGGAGACCGGTGCCGCGCTGGTCGTCGCCAACCACGCGGGCGTGCTCCCGTTCGACGGTCTGATGACGCAGGTCGCGGTGCGGGACAAGCACCCGGCCCACCGCGATCTGCGGCTGCTGGCCGCCGACATGGTGTTCGACATGCCGATGGTGGGCCAGGCCGCGCGCAAGGCAGGACACACGATGGCCTGCACCGACGACGCGCACCGGCTGCTGGCCGCCGGCGAGCTCACCGCAGTGTTCCCCGAGGGCTACAAGGGGCTCGGCAAGCACTTCAAGGACCGCTACAAACTGCAGCGATTCGGCCGGGGCGGGTTCGTCTCCGCGGCTCTGCGCAGTCGGGCGCCGATCGTGCCGTGTTCGATCGTCGGCTCCGAGGAGATCTACCCGATGGTCGCCGACGTCAAGTTGCTGGCGCGGCTGCTGGGACTGCCGTACTTCCCGGTGACCCCGTTGTTCCCGCTGGCCGGCCCGCTGGGCGTGGTGCCGCTGCCGTCGAAGTGGCACATCCAGTTCGGCGAGCCCATCGACACCGCCGACTACGACGAGTCCGCCGCCGAGGACCCGATGGTCACCTTCGAGCTGACCGATCAGGTGCGCGAGACCATCCAGCAGACGCTGTACCAGCTGCTGGCGAATCGCCGCAACATGTTCTTCGGCTGACGCCGGCTACTTTTGCCCAGCAACGAACTTCGACAGCGCTGCGGTGTCCCGCCCGGCCGCGATCTTGGCGGTCAGTTCGTCGGCCTCGGTGTCGGACTCGGCCTCACCCATGACGGTGACGATGCTGGTGATCACCGGCTCGCCGTTGTCGTCGGTGACCTCGCCGCGGATCTCGGTCAGCACCGCACCGTGTGACTCGGTCACCGAGTCGAGGTAGGAGTCGAACCACAGCTTGTCCCCGGCCAGGATGGGCCGGTGGAAGACCAGCTTCTGATCCCGGTGCAGCACCCGCTGCATGTTGATGGGCAGGTCGAACTGGTTGAAGATCTCCTGCTGGACCCGGCGGCCGGCCACCGCCATGAACGTCAGCGAGGCGATCAGCGCGTCGTGGCCGCACTCTCGGGCCGCGTCCTCGGTGAAGTGCGCCGGATGGTCGTCCTTGACCGCGCGGGCGAACTCGCGGATCTTCTCGCGGTCGACCTCGAAGTAGTCGGGGTACCGGTAATGGGTCCCGATGATGTTCTCAGCGATGCTCAATTCGGCGTCTTCCCGTCGTGTCGGAGTGGCCCGTCGTGTCGGAGTGGCCCGTCGTCTCGAGGTGGCGCGAGCCTATCAGCGCCGGTCCGACCGACCCCGGTCAACGTTCCTGCCTGCGCGACACCACCGCCGCGAGGGCGCCTCCGGCGGCGCCCAGCGCGAGCGCCGACGGCACCCCGATGCGGGCCGCCTTGCGTGCGGTCCGGAAATCGCGGATCTCCCAGCCCCGCTGGCGGGCGATGTCGCGCAGGTCGGCGTCGGGGTTGATCGCCACCGCCGTGCCGACCAGCGACAGCATCGGCACGTCGTTGAAGCTGTCCGAATACGCCGTGCAGCGGCGCAGGTTGAGACCTTCCCGGATCGCCAGCGAACGCACCGCGTGGGCCTTGCCGGTGCCGTGCAGGATGTCGCCCACCAGCCGTCCGGTGAACACCCCGTCCACCGACTCGGCGACCGTGCCCAGCGCACCGGTCAGACCCAGCCGGCGCGCGATCGTGTCCGCCAGCTCGAATGGGGTGGCCGTGACCAGCCACACCTGCTGACCGGCGTCGAGGTGCATCTGCGCCAGCTCGCGGGTGCCGGGCCAGATCTTGTCGGCGATGATCTCGTCGTAGATCTCCTCGCCGAGCTCGACCAGCTCGGCGGTCGAGCGGCCCTCGATGAACGACAGCGCCTTGCGCCGGCCCGCGGCGACGTCCTCGCTGCTCTCCCGTCCGGTCAACTGGAACTTGGCCTGCGCGAGCGCGAAGCGGGCGAGGTCCTTGTAGGTGAAGTACTCGCGGGCGGCCAGCCCGCGGGCGAAGTGCACCAGCGACGAGCCGTGCACCAGCGTGTTGTCGACGTCGAAGAACGCTGCGGCGGTCAGATCCGGCGGCGGCGGCGCGGGGGAGTCGATCGGGAAGCTGTGTGTGTCGGCGGCGACGTCCGCGCTGGCCTCGCCGGCGAGCCGCTGCGCGTCGAACGCGATCTCAGGTCCACCGGTATCGGACACGGCTACAACATTAGGACACCTGGCGGGGATACTGGCGAGGTGGATCGACAGGTGCGGTTGCTGACCCGGGAAGGGTGCCCGATGTGCGCCACCGCGGCCCGCCGGCTCGACGAGCTGGCCGCCGAACTGGGGTTCTCCTGGACATCGACCGACGTCGACGTCGCCGCGGCGGCCGGAGATGCCGCGCTGCGGGCCGAATACGGCGACCGTCTGCCGGTGGTGCTGCTCGACGGTGTCGAGCACAGCTACTGGGAGGTCGATGAGCAGCGACTGCGGGCCGACCTCGCCCGCTGAGGGCCCAGGAGAACGAGCGAGCAAATTTGGTAGCCCAGCTGGTTAACGACTACCTTTGGACACGTGCTTAGCGTGGTGGTGAGGCCATGAGCGTGTTGCTTTTCGGCGTCTCGCACCGCAGCGCGCCGGTATCGGTGCTGGAACGGCTGAGCACCGATGAATCCGACCAGGCCAAGATCCTCGATCGGGTGCTGCAGTCGTCACTGGTCACCGAGGCGATGGTGCTGTCGACCTGCAACCGGGTCGAGGTCTACGCCGTGGTCGAGGCCTTCCACGGTGGGCTCTCGGTCATCGGCAACGTGCTCTCCGACATCTCCGGGATGTCCCTGCAGGATCTCACCAAGTACGCCTACGTCCGGTACGCCGAAGCCGCCGTCGAGCACCTGTTCGCCGTGGCCAGTGGGCTGGACTCGGCCGTCATCGGTGAGCAGCAGGTCCTGGGTCAGGTGCGCCGCTCCTATGCGGCCGCCGAGGCCAACCACACCGTCGGGCGCACATTGCACGAACTCTCCCAGCGCGCCCTGTCCGTGGGCAAGCGGGTGCATTCGGAGACCGGCATCGACTCCGCGGGGGCGTCGGTGGTGTCGGTCGCGCTGGGCATCGCCGAAGACCGGCTGGGATCGCTGGCCGGCCGCAGCGCCGTGGTGGTGGGCGCCGGTTCGATGGGGGCGCTGGCCGCCCACCAGCTGATCCGCGCCGGCGTGGCCCGCATCCACGTGGTGAACCGCACGCTGCCCCGGGCCACCCGGCTCGCCGAGATCATCCGCGAGCACGGCGCCGACGCCGAGGCGTTCCCGTTCGACCACCTACCGCCGCTGCTGTCCGATGCCGACGTCGTGGTGAGTTGCACCGGTGCGGTCCGCCCGGTCGTCTCGTTGGCCGATGTGCACCGCGGCATGGCCCACGTGCACACCCCCAAGAAGCTGGTGATCTGCGACCTCGGAATGCCGCGCGACGTGGACCCCGCGGTAGCCGGGCTGCCCGACGTGGTCGTCGTCGACATGGACCGCATCCAGCGTGAGCCGTCGGCGCGCGCCGCGGCCGCCGACGCCGACGCCGCCCGCGCCATCGTCGCCGCCGAGGTCGCCAGCTACCTGGCCGGTCAGCGGGTGGCCGAGGTCACCCCGACCGTCACCGCGTTGCGCCAGCGTGCCGCCGACGTCGTGGAAGCCGAAATGCTCCGGCTGGACAACCGGCTCCCCGGACTGGACGCCGCGCATCGCGACGAGGTGGCCAACACGGTGCGCCGCGTCGTCGACAAGTTGCTGCACGCGCCCACGGTGCGGGTCAAGCAACTGGCGAGTGCGCCCGGCGGCGACAGCTACGCCGAGGCGCTGCGCGAACTGTTCGAACTCGATCAGCAGGCCGTCGATGCGGTCGCTGCTGGCGAACTACCCCTGGTGGCAACCGATCTCGACAAGACCGACTGACCCCGCCGCGCCTGCAGGCCCGGCCGAAGGACATCACGTGATCCGCATAGGCACCCGAGGCAGCCTGCTGGCCACCACCCAGGCCGGCGTCGTGCGCGACGCCCTCGTGGCCAACGGGCACGACGCCGAACTGGTGATCGTGTCCACCGCCGGTGACCGCTCCAGCGCGCCGATCGCCGAGATCGGCGTCGGGGTGTTCACCGCGGCGCTGCGCGAGGCCATCGCCGACAACACCGTCGACATGGCGGTGCACTCCTACAAAGATTTGCCCACCGCGCAGGATCCGCGTTTCGTGATTCCGGCGATCCCGGTGCGCGAGGACGCCCGTGACGCGTTGGTGGCCCGGGACGGGCTGGTGCTCGGGGAGTTGCCGGCCGGCTCGGTGATCGGCACCTCGTCCCCGCGGCGGGCGGCACAGCTTAAAGCACTGGGTCTCGGTTTGGAAATCCGCCCCCTACGAGGCAACCTAGATACCAGGTTGAACAGGGTAAGCAGCGGTGATCTCGACGCCGTCGTCGTGGCCCGGGCGGGTTTGGCTCGCATCGGACGTCTCGACGCGGTCACCGAGGCGCTGGAGCCGGTACAGATGTTGCCGGCGCCGGCCCAAGGTGCGCTCGCGGTCGAGTGCCGTGCCGGCGACACCGAGCTCGCGGAACTGTTGGCGGAACTAGACGACGCCGACACCCGCGCAGCGGTCACCGCCGAGCGAACCTTGCTGGCCGAACTGGAGGCGGGTTGCTCCGCACCGGTGGGCGCGATTGCCGAGGTGGTCGAGTCGATCGATGAGGACGGCCGCGTCTTCGAAGAGCTGTCGCTGCGCGGCTGCGTGGCGACGCTAGACGGATCCGATGTGATCCGCGCGTCCGGAATCGGCGAACCCGGGCGGGCACGAGAGCTGGGGCTCTCGGTGGCCGCGGAGTTGTTCGAGCTGGGCGCGCGCGATCTGTTGGACGAACGCGGGAGAGACAGATGACTCGCCAGATGAGCATGCGGGGGCGTAAGGGCAAGCCCGGCCGCATCACTTTCGTCGGCTCCGGACCCGGGGACCCGGGTCTGTTGACCGCCCGTGCCCGCACCGTGCTGGCGCACGCCGCCCTGGTGTTCACCGATCCCGACGTACCCGAGGCGGTGCTGGGCCTCGTCGGCGCCGAACTGCCGCCGCCGTCGGGTCCGCTGCCGGAGGCGGCCACCAAGAGTGACAAGTCGGGCGGCACCGACCCGAGCGGGACCGGCGCCGAGCCGGCCGCTGATTCGGTCATCCCGGGCGGGCCCGATGTGCGTCCCGCACTCGGTGACCCCGCCGAGGTCGCCAAGACACTGGCCGCCGAGGCCAAGGCAGGCGCCGACGTCGTCCGCCTGGTCGCCGGCGACCCGCTGTCGGTGGACTCGGTGATCACCGAGGTCAACGCGGTCGCCAAGACGCAACTGGTCTTCGAGATCGTGCCGGGTCTGCCCGACACCACAGCGGTGCCCACCTATGCGGGCCTGCCTCTGGGTTCGGCGCACACGGTGGCCGACGTCCGCGGCGACGTGGACTGGGCGGCGCTCGCCGCTGCTCCCGGGCCGCTGATCCTGCACGCGACCGCGTCGCATCTGCCCGAGGCCGCGCGCACCCTGATCGAGTACGGGCTGGCCGACACCACGCCCACCGTGGTGACCGCCCATGGCACCACCTGCCAGCAGCGCTCGCTGGAGACGACGCTGGCCGGGCTGCTGGACAAGAACACGCTCGCTGCCGCGGCCACCGACACCCCGCCCGCCGGTCCGCTGGCCGGGCCGCTGGTCGTCACGATCGGCCGCACCGTCACCAACCGGGCCAAGCTGAACTGGTGGGAGAGCCGCTCGCTGTACGGCTGGACGGTGCTGGTGCCGCGCACCAAGGACCAGGCCGGCGAGATGAGCGAGCGCCTGGTCGGCCACGGCGCCCTGCCCATCGAGGTGCCGACCATCGCGGTCGAGCCGCCGCGCAGCCCCGCCCAGATGGAAAGGGCCGTCAAGGGTTTGGTCGACGGCCGCTTCCAATGGGTGGTGTTCACCTCTACCAACGCGGTGCGCGCGGTGTGGGAGAAGTTCAACGAGTTCGGGCTGGACGCGCGGGCGTTCTCCGGGGTGAAGATCGCCTGTGTCGGCCAGGCCACCGCCGATCGGGTGCGCGCCTTCGGTATCAACCCCGAGCTGGTGCCCACCGGCGAGCAGTCCTCGCTGGGGCTGCTCGATGAGTTCCCGCCTTACGACGACATTTTCGATCCGGTGAACCGGGTGCTGTTGCCACGCGCCGATATCGCCACCGAGACGCTGGCCGAGGGGCTGCGCGAACGCGGTTGGGAGATCGAGGACGTCACCGCCTATCGGACCGTGCGCGCGGCGCCGCCCCCGGCACACACCCGCGAGATGATCAAGACCGGCGGCTTCGACGCGGTCTGCTTCACCTCGAGTTCGACGGTGCGCAACCTGGTCGGGATCGCCGGCAAGCCGCACGCCCGCACGATCGTGGCGTGCATCGGCCCCAAGACCGCCGAGACCGCAGCCGAATTCGGGTTGCGCGTCGACGTGCAGCCGGAGGTCGCCGCGGTGGGCCCGCTGGTGGAGGCGCTGGCCGAGCACGCCGCGCGGCTGCGGGCCGAGGGCGCGTTGCCGCCGCCCCGGAAGAAGAGCCGCCGCCGCTGATCGCAGGAGCTGGCTCCATGTCCTTCCCACGTCACCGTCCCCGGCGGCTGCGCTCCACCCCGGCCATGCGGCGGTTGGTCGCCCAGACCTCGCTGGAGCCGCGGCATCTGGTCCTGCCGATGTTCGTCGCCGACGGAGTATCGGAACCCCGGCCGATCGCCTCCATGCCCGGTGTGGTGCAGCACACCCTGGACTCGCTGCGCCGCGCCGCCGCGGAGGCGGTGCAGGCCGGAGTCGGCGGACTCATGCTGTTCGGTGTGCCCTGCGATGAGCACAAGGACCCCGTGGGTTCGGCCGGAACCGATCCCGGTGGAATTCTCAACGTCGCGCTGCGCGACCTGCGCGCCGACGTCGGCGACGCCACCGTGCTGATGGCCGACACCTGCCTCGACGAGTTCACCGACCACGGCCACTGCGGCGTCGTCGACGCGTCGGGCCGGGTGGACAATGACGCAACGAATGACCGCTACGTCGAACTCGCTGTGGCACAAGCAGAATCGGGTGCGCATGTAGTCAGCCCGAGCGGCATGATGGACGGTCAGGTGGCCGCCATCCGTGACGGTCTGGACGCTGCCGGGTTCATCGACACCGCGATCCTGGCCTACGCGGCGAAGTTCGCGTCCGGTTTCTACGGGCCGTTCCGTGAGGCCGTGGCCTCCAGCCTGGAGGGTGACCGGCGGACCTATCAGCAGGAACCGGGCAACGCTCGCGAAGCAGTGCACGAGGTGGACCTCGACATCGAGGAGGGTGCCGACCTGGTGATGGTCAAGCCCGCGATGGCCTACCTCGACATCGTGCGGGCCGCGGCCGACATCTCACCGGTTCCCGTTGCCGCATACCAGGTTTCCGGCGAATACGCGATGATCAGTGCTGCCGCGGCCAACGGCTGGATCGACCTGCGCACCGTGGCGCTGGAGTCGCTGACCGGCATCCGCCGCGCCGGCGCGGACATCGTGCTGACCTACTGGGCCGCCGAGGCGGCCCGATGGCTGTCGTGACCGAGCCGAGCGCACCCCCGGCACGACCGGTCGACGTCGACACCGCGTTCTGGCTGTGGGTGGTGGCGCTGCCGCTGATGGTGGCCGGCTACGTCATCGACCTGCTGGCCGCCGACTCGCGCCCGGACGGACTGGTGATCGCGATCTCGCTGGTGTTCGTCGCGGTGCTCGCCGCCGTGGTCGCGACGTTTCTGTTCTTGATGCGGCAGGGTTATCGCTGGGCGCGCACACTGCTGACCGGTGGGGCGCTCGCGTCGGTGGTGTACTCGACGATGAACCTGTTCACCGGACAGCGGGCGATGCCCGTCGAGATCGGCTATTCCGCAGCGGCGATCTTCGGTTCGGTGCTCCTCGCCGGCGGGGTGTACCTGCTGCACCGCAAGGATGCCCACGAGTTCTTCAACCGGTGATTGGTTAGGCTGACCCGACCATGACCCCATCGCCAGCGTCGTCGAACCGGCCCCGCGTCGTCGACATCGCGTTCTGGCTCCTCATCGGTGGGGCGACGATCATGATCGCCGGTGGGCTGATGGCGGTCTCGGCCACCTACGAGGCGGCGCGCTCGGCGCTTCCCGACTCCATCACCGACTCCGATGTGCGCAGTTACCTGACGATCTATCGGATCAGCGGGGTCGGCGTCGCGATCGCCGCGGCGGTGTTGGCATTCCTCGCCGGCCGGGCGCGGCGCGGGGACGCGCGCTTCCGCCGAGCCGTCTTCGGCCTCGTGTTCGCGATCCTGGTGGTCGTGCTGCTGCTGGCGGTCGGCGTCGGGGTCGCGCAGCCGTTGGTGCTGCTGGCGCTGTTGCCGATGCTGGTCGGGGTGGCTCTGGCCGCCGGGCCGTCGGCGCGCGCCTGGTACGCCGAGGGTGGGCAGCGGTGAGCGCGCCCGCCTCGTCGGAGGTGCTGTTCTACGAGCAGGGCGCCAGCTGGCTGTGGGTGCTGGCGGGCCCGCTGGCCGGGTTCGCGATGGCGATGATCCAGCTGTCGGCCGGCTACGGCATCCAGTGGGTGGTCCCCGGTATCTTTTTCGTGCTCGTCACGGTGTTCCTGGCGATCCAGGTCAAGGCGGCACGCATCCACACCTCGGTCGAGCTGACGGTCGACGAGCTGCGGCAGGGCACCGAGATCACCCGGACCGACGAGATCGTGCGGATCTACCCGGAGGCCACCGGCGCCGAGACACCCAAATGGCAGTACGCGCGGGCGCTCGGCGAGCTCACCGGGGTACCGCGGGGGCGTACCGGCATCGGGCTGCGGCTGACCAACGACCGCAGCGCGCAGGCCTGGGCGCGCAAGCACCACCAGCTGCGGGCCGCGCTGACCAACCTGCTCGAGGAACGCATTCCGCCGGAGCCCTCGGCGTGAGGCGACACCGTGCCGTGCTCGGGCTGCTCATCGCCGTACTGGCCGCCGTCGGCTGTGTGGTGAGCTGGTTGGCGGCCGGGCGCGAGGTCGTCGTGGCGCCGGTGCTCGACGGCGAGCCGTCGACGATGTCGACGGTGTACTACGCCCCGCTGCTGACGCTGTCGATGCTGCTGGCCGCCGCGGCCGGAGTGCTGGCCGTCGTCTCCGTCGCCGCGCTGCGCCGCCGCTGACCCCCTGGTGCCGCGAGGGTGCACAGGCGGTAGTTCTACCGGGCTCCTAGCTACAGGGAATGCACGTTCGCGTACCCCGGCGCTTGGTACAAAGTGCAGAATCTGTAACACTGTGTCCCATGACGGAGCTTGCGCAGCGACCCGCGCCCGCCGAACCCGCGCCCGACGCCCTGCCGCTCGGGCCGGAGTCGCTGGTCTGGCGCTGGTTCGGTGACAACCGGATGTTTCTGATCGGCCCCCGGCCCGCCGTGCTGCAGAACATGCTGGCCGACCTCGGCCAGGGGGTCTACGACCACTCGACCTTCTTCGCCGACACCGCCGAGCGGCTGCGGCGCACCATCCCGCCGATCTTCAACACCGTGTACGGCTCCGAGGACGAGAACGCGGGCACCCAGGTCCGCGACTTCCACCACCACGTCAAAGGTGACCTGCCCGGCACGGACGGCAAGCGCTACCACGCGCTGGACCCGGACACCTATTTCTGGGCCCACGCCACCTTCGTCGAGCAGGTTCTGTATTTCGCCGACACGTTCGTCAAGCGGCTGACCGAGTCCGAGAAGGAACAGATCTACCTGGAGTCGAAGACCTGGTACCGCCGCTACGGCGTCAGCGACCGCCCGATGCCGGCCACCTACGCCGAGTTCGAGAAGTACTGGGATCACATGATGGAGCAGGTCCTGGTCGCCCACCCCAGCGCGAAGTACGGCGTCGGATATGTCACCAAGGGCTTCCCGAAGCCCAAGGCGGTGCATCCGCTGGTGTGGCGGCTGGTGGCGCCGGTGTTCAACCCGCTGGCCGCGTTCCTGACCACCGGCGGCCTGCCGCCGCGGGCGCGCCACTTGCTGCAGCTGCCGTGGACCGACCGTCAGGAGCGCCGCTACCAGAGGTTCGCCGCCTTCTGGCGGTCCGCTCCGGTGAACTGGCTCTGGGATCGCCTCCCGATGCGGGTGCGCTACAGCGGCTATGCGGTGAAGGGCTATGCCCGGTCCTGACGCGTCCACCGAACTGATCCTCGACGCCGCCGTCGTCGAGTTCGAACGGCACGGCTTCCGCCGCGTCGCTCTCGACGACGTCGCGCGCCGGGCAGGGGTCAGCCGCACCACCATCTACCGCCGGTTCGCCAACAAGGACGAACTGGTCGGTGCGGTCATCGAACGGGAGAACGTCCGGCTCTTCGCCGACATCGCTGCTGAACTCACGAGGGCTGCACCGCAATCCAATTACTACGTCGAGGCGTTCACGCTGTCGATCCTGAAGTTCCGCAGCCACCGGGTGTTGCACCAGATGATCACCGATGAGCCCGGCGTTGTTCTGCAGCTGGCGGGTCGCTATCACCGCAAGGCCATCGACAGGATGGCCGACGCCCTGCGGGTCATCTTCCCCTCCGGCTTCGCCGAACGTATCGGAGCCGCGGCAGTCGACGAACTGGCCGACTGCATCCTGCGCTACGCCGCGATGGTGTTGCTGCTGCCCAGCGCGCAGCCCCTCGAGACCGCCGACGACGTCCGCGCATTCGCGCGGCAGCACTTCCTGCCCAGCCTGCCCGCCGCGTTGCGCTCGGTCGGGGTGTGAACCGTGTTTTGCAGATCACAGTTTCGGGCAGTCCGCATCGCATGGACGCTAACGAGACCTCCGATCAGCAACTCACCGAGAAGCCCGAAGTCACCGACGAGCATCGAGAGAAGGCCAAGAAGGTCGCCGAGGCCAACCCCGACAATCAACCGACGACCACGCTGCCGGGCACCGGGGGTACGGTCGCCGGAACCGCTGTCAGCGACTGGGTCGACGAGGAGGACAAAGGCAAGATCGAAACCAGCGCTGAAGAGGGCAAGGTCGAGTACCGCAACACCGAGGAGTTCCGCAAGAAGCTCGACGAGTGAGGCGCTCTCGCGGGTCGCCGCCGATCCACCTAGGCTGACTCGTCGTGAATGCCCTTGACCGGGTCGCGCCCGCGTTCGTCGACATGGCCCACTCCATCGTCTGGGCGTCGGTGGCGACGGTGGACTCCGACGGCAAACCGCGCACCCGCATGCTGCACCCCATCTGGGAGTGGGACGGGACTGATCTGTTCGGCTGGATCGCCACCGTGCCGACCCAGCTCAAACGCGATCATCTGGCCGCCCACCCGTGGGTGTCGGTGAGTTACTGGACCACCAGCCACGACACCTGCGCCGCGGACTGCCTGGTCGAGTGGTACACCGACGACGACACCTGTTCGGCGGTGTGGCAGAAGTTCGCCTCCGGCCCGCAACCCGTCGGTTATGACCCCGCGATCATCCCGCAGTGGAAAGACGGCCCCACAGCAGAGCAGTTCGCCGTCCTGCGACTGGCCCCCTACCGGCTGCGGGTGATGCCCGGCACCATGCTGACCGCTGGCCGCGGCGAAGTTCTCACCTGGAACGACAGCAGTGGTCGCCGGGACTGATACCGCCGGCCCGACGCTGGCGCCGAAGAACCCGCTGCCGTATCGACAGCTGTTGCGTCTGGTCCGGGCGCTGGACACCGGCCAGCTGGCCATCCGGGGCGCCGGCGGGCCCGTCACCCGGATCCAGGTGGCGCCGAAATGGCTGTTTCCGCCGTTCGTGGCGGTCTTCTCACCCGAGGCCATCCGTGACGTCCTCGGCCGCAACGACGCGTTCTCCGAACGGTGCATCGTCCACGAGGAAGTGCGCGACATGGCCGGCGACAGCCTGTTCGTGCTGCCCAACGAGCCATGGCGACCGCGAAAGCGGGCGTTGCAGCCGGTGTTCACCAAACACAACGTGCGTGCGTTCGGCGGCCACATGTCACGGGCCGCCGAGCAGTTCACCGAGGCATGGTCGACCGGTGGCGAGGTGGACCTCGACCACGAGTGCCGGCGCCTGACCATGCAATCGCTGGGCCGCTCGGTGCTCGGCGTCGACCTCAACGACAACGCCGACACCATCGCCGAGCACATGCATGTCGCATCGTCGTATACCGCGGATCGGGCGCTGCGCCCGATCAGGGCCCCGCGCTGGCTGCCGACGCCGGCGCGCCGCCGCGCCGCCGCTGCCGTGCAGTCGATGCTGCAGATCGCCGTGGACATGCTGCAGGCCTGCCGTGCCGACCCGGGTCTGGACGCGCCGCTGGTCCGGGCGCTGATGGACGCCACCGATCCGGAGACCGGGCGGGGCCTGTCCGACGAAGACATCTGCAACGACCTGCTGATTTTCATGCTCGCCGGGCACGACACCACGGCGACCGCCCTGACCTATGCGTTGTGGGTGCTCGGACACCACCCCGAGGTGCAGGACCGGGTGGCGGCCGAGGCGGCGGCGCTGGGTGACCGCCGATTGGAACCCGCCGACGTGCCGCACCTGACCTACACCACCCAGGTGTTCCACGAAGCGCTGCGGCTGTGTCCGCCAGCCGCCGGAGTGGGGCGGATGGCGGTGCGCGACATCGAGGTCGCCGGCCACCGCGTCGAGGCCGGCACATTGATGGCGGTCGGAATCTATGCGCTGCACCGCGATCCGGCCATCTGGCCCGATCCGGACCGGTTCGACCCGGACCGGTTCAGTCCGCAGAACGTCAAGGCCCGCGACCGCTGGCACTACCTGCCCTTCGCCGGCGGTTCGCGCTCGTGCATCGGTGAGCACTTCGCCCGGTTGGAGACCACGCTGGCGCTGGCGACGATCGTACGGAGCCTGCGGGTGTCCTCGCGCGAGTCCGAATTCCCGGTCGACGTGCCGTTCACCACGGTGGCGCACGGGCCGATCCCGGCTCACGTCACCCCGCGGTCCTGAGCAGGATCGTCGCGGTTTCGTCCCGACGCGAACGCGGCTAGATCCGCTCGATGCCCGGCACCACCCAGTCGCCCTCGAGCACCGCGTCCTGCGGAACATAGACGCGTAGGTAGACGCGGAAAGCGCCGTCCGGCACGGGGATCCAGTTGACTGTCGGGTCCTGCGGGTCCTCTTGGGAGAAGACGATGTCGATCGAGCCGTCTTCCTGGTAGACCAGGTCGCCCGAGCCTGTGCTGCTGACGGCGTAGATCTCCTGCTCGTTGGGCACCAGGAACCCGTCGGAGTCGTACACGGTGATGGACCAGAACGCGTCGGCCGGCGGCTCCTGGCCGGGCTCGAAATGCAGCTGGTAGGAATGACGGCCGTTCAGTCGGCGCAGATTCTCGTCGAGGAACGCGGTGGCGTAATACGCCTCCTCGGGAGTGTTGGCTCCGAGCCCGATCTTGGCCACCCCGGCCCGCAGCAGGTAGTCGGTTCCGTAGTCGCCGATCGCAGGATCCGGTGAGGCCCACCCGTCGTTGCGTGCCGCCATGGCGTATTGAGCCACGCTCACCAGGGGACCCAGTAGCGCCGAGATCGTCCGGACAGCCGCCTGCGCGGCCCACTGCGACGCCGGGCTGAGGTCGGCGTCGGAAACCTCCAGTCCCGGCCCGACCCCGACCCGGGCCAGCTCGGCGAGCTTGTCGGCATCATCGGCGGGGGGCGGGCTGGCGACCATCGCCGCGCTGATCGCATCGAGCGCGTCGATCCCGGCCGGCAGCGGCGCTGAGGTGGTGGTGTCGAAGTCCTCGATCGGATAGGTCGGCGGCTCGCCGGGCGCGGTGATGGTGTACTGCCGCATCAGCGCCACTGCTTCCTGCTGGTCGGCTTCGTCGCCGGCGGCGGTTCTGCCCAGCAGCCAGATGTCGGCGTAGGGCACGACGATGACCTCAGCATCGGGCGGGATCTCTCCTTGCGGGCCGTCCTCCCAGACGATCGCGTAACTCGCCGCCTCGGAACCCGTTGTCCGCGAGCCGATATAGCCGACCACGTTGGTGTAGGGGTCCATCAGCTGGAAACCGAAATAGCGATCCCCCATGTCGGGATGCGACAGCACCACCGGTCCTTCGCTCAGGTCGAGGTAGGCCAGCGTGTAGAGGGTGTCCACGTTGGGTGCGACGACCAGACGCTGCTCGGGGTCGACGTAGCTGGTCAGGGCGATCAACGTGTTGGTGCCCGGGGCTTCGTCCTGCAGGCGCTCGGTTTCCAGCAGCGGGTAGCCGTAGAGGTAGGCCTGGGCGGCCAGCAAGGCCGCCTCGAGCGGTCGGGGCGGCG
>MDTC01098844.1_pt1 | contig 34921 bp, 19 predicted proteins | sample 811181 | NCBI WGS metagenome assembly MDTC01 (sample SAMN05326644, study PRJNA326480) | marine metagenome | isolation source: seawater | place: Pacific Ocean: North | collected 2011
CAATAATTTTTTCCCATTGGCTTTACCAACAACGATAGTGCGAAATATTTCTTTGCTCTTCTAGTCTCGATGGTTCGCTAGGCTTTCTTCATCTTACTTTAACTATGATGGAGTTTTTTCCCCTCATTTTTCATAGCTTTTGGCTTTTTGTGGGAAATTCTTGTCTTTACTCTAAGAATATATTTTTGCGAAATCTTAAACTGGCTTATATTGAGTTACTTTCTTCTTTTTTTCACATACGCATCTGAGTAATGGTTATTAGATAGTATTTCCCAGATTTTTTTAATGTCATCCCTTGTGCATCTTTCACCTAATTTCATTCTGTTCCATCCGGGCAACGTTGGTTTGCGAAATGAATGAGTGGTACTGACTCTATGATAACACCTCGTGCTGTATTGATTTGGCTCCGATGCGTCTGCTTCAGTGTGGTCGTGATTTTGGTCGTCGGGGGTATTACTCGCTTGACGGGTTCCGGTTTGTCGATGGTTGATTGGCGACCCGTGATGGGGGTGTTGCCTCCTCTCTCCGAGACCGAGTGGGAGGAGGTTTTTGATCAGTACAAAGCTTTTCCCGAATATCAAAAAGTTAATATTGGAATGAACATCGAGGGCTTTAAAGCTATCTTTTTTTGGGAGTACTTGCACAGAATTCTTGGTCGTATCGTCGGGTTGCTTTGCTTATTGCCTTACCTGTGGTTCTTATGGCGAGGTCGATTAGGCAAGTCCATGAACATTAAGGGTTTGTGTCTAGTGATCCTGGTCGGATCACAGGGGCTGATGGGCTGGTATATGGTTAAAAGCGGTCTGGTCCAAAATCCTGAGGTTAGTCACTTCCGATTGGCTTCTCATTTGGGACTTGCTTTTGCTGTATTCGGCCTTGCTTGGTGGATGATTTTGGGATTGTCGAAAAATGAGCCTGTCAATGATGGTTCCTTGAGGTTTCGCTCCATCGCCATCGGATTGCTACTTCTGCTTTGTCTACAGATCATTTATGGTGCATTCACTTCGGGCATGAAAGCCGGTTACGGCTACAATACGTATCCTAAAATGGGAGACGATTGGGTGCCGGAAGCTTTGTTCGGTTTGTCACCTTTTTGGCAAAACTTAGTTTCTGATAAGTTTTCCGTCCAATTCATCCACCGTTGGCTGGGTTCGGCTTTGACGCTTTCGACGATCTGTATGGGGTGGTTTGCAATTCGTTCGGGTTCTTTGAACAGATTGCAAACTCGTCGACTTTACTGTTTGATAGCCCTTGTTTTGACTCAGTTTTCGCTTGGGGTTTTAACTTTACTATTCTTAGTTAATCTTCCTGTGCTTTTACCTGCCGTTCATCAGCTTTTGGCCCTGTTCCTGTTTGCCGCCTTTCTGGCTTTTGTACATTCCCTTGGAAAGTCTCCCACCTCTGTTCCGCGAGTGGCGTAACTTTCTACCAAAACAGATTCAAGTAATACTCTACTTGTATTTTCGTTAGTGCCAGCCAAGCCATTCCTTCAAGGTCGCAATGTCTTTCCTGAATGCCTCTATGTGTTTAGGCACAAGTTTGGGGTCTCGATGGTTTATGTATTCTTCGTGCAAATTAATGGGTCCATCGAATCCGCTCTTAATCAGTTGTTCCGGATATTTTCGGTCGACAATGCCTTCCGATAAAGGGCAGTTGAGCCGTTTGTTGTTTTCCCAGCGAAAACTTTTGACGTAAAGGGCTCCGATGCGTGGTCGTATCAAGTTTGCTTGAATCGGCCAGGAACGAGTGGCTTCGGCCGTCAAGTGGGCCATGTCCAAACCAACGGAAATATACTTGGAGTCATACCCCTCGAATAGTTTGTTGAGGTCCCATAACGGGGCTCCGACATAATTACTTCCGGAATGATTCTGGTAGATCGCCTGAATTCCTAATTCCTTGTTGAGAGCAACCAAATTGTCTAGCACGGGGCGAAGGTCCTTTATTTGTTGGGCAATCGGGCGTTTCAAGTCGTACTTGTAATAGCCCATGCGATATCGCTTCACACCTAGCTTTGCGGCTACCTGTAATTGCCGGACGTTGAGTTTGTCATCCGCGTTGTTGATGCCCGAGGCCATGATGGTCAGGTCGAGCTTTCGTTTTCGCAGGGCCTCGACCATTTTGGGGAGTTCTTCAGGCACTTGCACAGGTGTTACGTGACCGCCGGGGCGTACGGTCCCCTCTATCCCGTCTAAACCCAATTCGGCAATGACGTCGGCCAGGTCATCGTATGAAAGCGATTGAAAAGGTTTGGTGAAGACGCAGAAAGGATTACGTTCCTTCGGTTTGGCCAGTAGGCGTGAGGAGACCAATGCAGTCGTGGCGGATGAAGTGATGAATTGCCTTCGGTTCATGATGATGAAAGTATCTTTAATCTTTTGTCCATGATTGATGTCTGAGCTTTGCAATTAGAAAAAAGAATTGTTTTTCCTACCTATCTGTTGGTGTTATCACCTTCATATGTTTTCTTAATAAATATTGACTTTGATGCTTGTTGAATTGGAATTCCAAGTGTAGCTAAATTCCATAATGCCTCATATCAATGAAATTTTCTCTTTCTCCTAATCACTTGTGCTTAATGTTATTTTAAGGACAAGTTGATTTTTATCTCATAGGCATGATTCGGATGGCGTATAAGGGGTGTTTTTATCTTACCCTTGGGTTGGTTTCGATCTTCCCTTCACCTATGCCGGCAGCGGACGATCCTCTTCTTGAACAGTACTTTATCGCCAATGCTGCCTACAATCGTAAGCTTTACCCTGTTGCTGTTGAGCAGTATAAGCAATTTCTCCAAAAGAACGGTGCTCACCCCAAGGCTGATTTGGCTCGAAGGGGCTTGGCACTTAGCTTGTACGCACTGAAGCTTTATGATAAAGCCATGCCGGAATTCGCGACGTTGTTGGCTAAGCGCAACCTGGAAAAGTCGATTAATCGTGAACGACTGATCATGCTCCAGAGCCAATGCATGATGAACTCGGGCCTTAAAGAAGAGGCACGGAAACTTTTTATCGCTCATCTGAATAATCTGAAGAACCCGTCCTTCAAGACTGCCGCTCTAGCTGCAATTTGCGATGTTTCCTTTGAAAAGTCGGAATGGGCATTGGTTGTTGAGTGGACTGGCAAGTTGTCGGCTTCCAAGCCCAGTGCCAGTCAGGCGGCACGAGCCCTATACCAGCGTGGTTTTGCATTCTATCAAACGAAAAAAACGCAGGAAGCCGTCGAATCGCTTGCGAAGGTTTCCGCATTGGAGACTTCTCCCCAATGGAAAACCCTTTCCGCCTATCTTCTTGGGGAGTGTCACACGATATTGAAGGATTACGAGAAGGCAGAGTCAGCCTTTGCTGCAGCTCTTCCCGGAATGTCCGGACACGATGGAGCTGAGTGTCAATATCAGCTGGGCTTTACGCGTTTTCGACTCAAGAAATACGAGATCGCGATACTGGATTTCGAAGCTTATCTGAAACTGGCCAAACCAGATGAAAAAGGCAAACCTGCTCCATATGTCGAAGATGCCAAGTTCTTTGTGGCTCGTTCTCTTCTCGAATTGGAAGAATATGCAAAGGCGGACAAAAAGTTTTCTCCTCTTGCGATGGGCGATAGCCCGGTGAATGCACGGTCCAACCTTTGGTGGGCGAGGGTTTTTTCTAGGCGTCAGGACAACTTCGACCGATCCGCCCAAATTTTAGGCGATTACATTAAGCGTCTGGGCAATAAGGCGAACAAATTGCCACTTATTGACGATATCCAATTCGATTATGCCAATGCCCTCATCGGTAGCAAGACTCCCGACTGGAAACTTGCTCAAGCGGCGTTGCAGCAAATTGAGAGTCGGCGTGTCTTCGGGCAAATGGCTGAGGTCATGGCGCAACGCGCCACCTGCATGCACAAGCTTAAGGAATTTGAGAATAGTTTCAACGCCGCCAACGCTTTTCTTAAAGCTTTTTCTGATCATTCTCTAGCAGGAGATACTCGTTTTCTTCGTGGTGAGAATCTGTACCTGCTCAACCGCGGAGACGAAGCGGCCAAGGCATTCACGGAATTTATCAATGCGCACAAGGACCATGCCAGCGTCTTTGTCGCTCGGATGCGCATTGCCCAGATCCATCACCTTGCAAAGCGTTGGCCTCAGGCTCTTGCCAGTGCGGGACCATTGCTGGCCCAGAAGCCCGAAGGCCAGTTTTTTGCCCAATTGTCGTTTGTCGTGGGTGATTGTCATTTCCGTCAAGAAAAGTGGAAGGCTTCCCTGCAGCCACTTGAAGATTTCGTCGCCCAATGCGTCGAAACCAAAGAGAAGAAAAAGCCCAAGGTTACAATGGGTCCGAACCTCGATACCGCGCTCATTCAGTTGGCTGTGGCCTACGACCGTTTGGGGGAACGGGACTTGGCTCTTGGGCACTTGCTCACCTTGGTCGATTTTTATCCCGAAGTCACCCCCCATATGCCCCTAGCTCTTTCCGAACAAGGTCGGCTCTCCTTTCAAACGGGTGATTTAAGCCGAGCCCGAACCGCTCTCGAGCGGTTTCTGAAGGAGGACAAGGAAAACGTTGCGCCCTTTAATAAGACAGCTCCCAACCAGCGCACGCGTGTGAATTATTATTTGGGTTGGGTCAATGCGACCCAGAAAAAGTATGAAGAAGCGTCCGAGCATTTTTCCAAAGTTCCGCACAATGATCCACTTGGTTCCGACGCCGCCTTGCAACATGGAATATCTTTGATAAACGCCGAGAACTTTGTAGTGGCCACAAAGCACTTTCCCAAGATGCTCAAGCAGTTTAAGGAGCATGAGAAGTTGTCGCTGGTGGTCTACTATTCGGGGTTGTCAGCAGCCAAGCTGAAAGACTGGGCAAATGCATCCACCTACTTCAAGCGAGTAACCGAGGAATATCCGAAATCGGAGTTTGCCGACCAAGCTCTCTACGAATGGGCATGGGCCGAGCGGGCCCGAAAGCGAAACAAGGAAGCCACCGAGCTCTATGAGAAATTGCTCGCTACGCACCCGAAGAGTCCGCTGATAGTCAAGGTTCAGAGCGAGATGGCAGAGCTCAATATTGATGTCGGCGCTCAGGAAAAAGTTATAACCGAGTTGACGGCGACGTTGAAGACGGTCGAGGATGAATCCCTTAAGGAGTCCATCCGCATTCAATTGGCTAGCGCCCACTTCAAGAAAAAGGATCATGAGCTCGCTGCAAAAATGTTCGAGCAACTTCTCGTGGACTACCCGAAATCAAAATTGCGCGCCTCCATGCTTTTTCAGGCCGGAGAGTCGCGATTCATTATTAAGGAGACTTTGCCGGCCCGAGACCATTTTGCCGCCGCTGCTAAGATTTCCAGATTGGATCCCGTCTTAGCGGAGACCATCACCATGCGTCTAGGCGAAACTCAGGCTCTTACGGGGGAGCACACGAAAGCCGTCAAAACCTATCGAGAGTTCTTGAGGCGTTTCGGTCAAAGCAAGTGGTTGCGCAATGCTCAGTTTGGGCTTGGTTACGCCCTTGAGAATAGCGACAAGCACAAGGAAGCCATCGCAGAGTACGGCAAACTCTTTATCGATCAGAGAAAAGTGGACCTTTGGACGGTGCGCGGAAGGTTTCAAACCGGTGAATGTTATTTCAATATGCAGCAATACGAGCAAGCAGTCGCAGAATTCGTAAATATTGAGATCAATTTCAAGAAATATCCTAGTTGGCGGGCCAAGTCAGTGCTGGAAATGGGACGCGTTCTGCTTGCGCAAAAAAAACGTGAGGATGCCGTGCAGCGCTTCAAGGAGGTAATTACTCGCTATGGCGAGGAAAAGGCGGCGATCGTCGCACGCCAATACCTAGACCAGCTCCGTTCCGGCTAAACATACTTTTCAATCCAAACACCATGAAAATCAATAACAGCAATCCAATGTCACTTATAAGCGGGCGCAATGCCTTATCTATCGGGGCCTTTATCTTCCTTGCCTTCTCTTCATTTGCAATGGCCGCTGAGGTCGGGGCCGGAGCTGGTGACGAGAACGACACAATGTTCGCCTTGGTGAAGAAGGGCGGACCGGTCATGATACCTCTGGCGATAGCGTCAATCCTCGCTGTGGCTCTTGGTATCGAGCGTTTTATTTCCTTAAAGAAAGAACGCGTATTGCCTGAAGGTTTTCTCAGCGGTTTCGGCGATGCATGGAACAGCGACCCCAGCGGCAAGTCGGCCGAAGACTTTTGCGACGAATCGGGAGGTGCCGCAGGTCATGTTTTCAAGGCCGGAGTTCAGTGGCGGAACGAGGGCCATGAGGCCATCGGCAAAGCGATCGAAGACGCCGGAAGTCGTGAGGCCGAAAAAATTAAGCGAAGCGTGCGACCTCTCTCGGTTATTGCCGGGGTTTGTCCCCTTCTTGGCTTGCTTGGCACTGTTTACGGCATGATTGACGCTTTTCAGAAAACCGCGTCCAGTGGTGGAGCGGCTAAGACCGCTGATTTGGCTAACGGCATTTATCAGGCTCTTGTCAGTACTGCAGCCGGTCTGACCATCGCCATCCCCGTTTTGTTGCTCTTTCAGTGGTTGTCCACTCGAGCGGATCGCGCGATCGATCATATAGACGAGGCGGGCACTGAATTTATCGTCACTCACGCTCTTGCTTCAGGTAAGGTGGCGGTCAAGAAAACGACGACGAGAAAACCAGCGGCCAAGGCAGCGGCGAAGAAACCTGCCGCCAAGAAATCGACCGAGTCCACTGCCGACGAGTCATGAACTGCCGGCGCAAAAGTTCTTCTTCGGAGGGGGAAATCATCAATATATCCAGCATGCTGGACGTGATGTTCATCCTAATCATTTTCTTCCTCGTCACCACTACTTTCAAGGAAGAGGAAATCGATCACATGGTGAACTTGCCGGTCGATGCTCGAAATCAATCCTTGACCCAGTCGACGGGTAACTTGGCCAAGATCAATATTCGGAAAACCGGAGCTTACGTCCTCATGGGCAAACAGGTGACTGAAGAGCAAATCGAGGTTTGGATGGATGCAGAGGTAAAAAAGAAACCCGACCTGAAGGTGTTAATCCGTAGCGATCAGGATGCCAAACACCTCTATCTGGCAAACGTGATGTCGATTTGCAGGTCTGTTGGCGTACCCAAAGCTAATATTGCCGTAAAAACGGAAAAGTAAAACGATCTGAAATGCCTGAGACTAAAACAGACGGAGACAAAGCCGAGGAAGAGGCCAAGCCTTTCTTAGGTTTGACTCGCAGGCGACGTTACAAAATTTACGCTTGGGGGGCTCTTGCCATCGTGCTCGGAGCGGCTATCTGGAGTTTGTCTTACTTGGAACCTTGGCGTTGGCATAAGTACACCGATAGTATTGCGGTAGAAAAAGTAGCAAGAGACGTAGAGCCCGGTTACGTACTCTGGGACAAGGCGGAAGCTGTTCGCGAAGTTAATGCTTCGGGTGATTACATAGACCAAACGGCGATCTCGTCGGATGGTTCTCGCATGGTCTACGCCAGCGACGTCGACGGCAATAATTCGAACCTTTTCCTTCGTCTCTGGGACGGTAACAACTGGGGCGAATCCCGCCCGATGCGTGCCCTGAACAGTAAGTTTCACGAGACCTCGCCTGCTCTTAGCGGCGATGGCAACTTGCTTGCCTTTACCAGCGACCGACCGGGAGGGCAGGGCGGCAAAGATATCTGGATCTCGAAATGGGATGGTGTCGAATATGCATGGCCGTTGCCTCTTACCACTAGGGTGAATACTCCTTTCGATGAAATCGACCCGGCCATCACTCCGGATGGACTTACGGTATTCTTTGCCTCTAATCGTCCGCATCAAGCTGCGGACATTAGCGAAAAGGAAGCGGTCAAGGCGGCCGAAGTCGAGCAACTTGCCGACGTAGCGGACCGAAAGGTTGATTTTGACCTTTATTCGGCTGACGTCGCTGGGGACAAGTTGTCCGGACTGATCGTCGAACGTCAGCTCAGTATGCTCTACTCTCTACGTGAAGGCGCCCTAAAGGATTCCGAGGTGATGGCTAAACTGGGTGGTTCGAATGAAACCGAAACAGCTGTCGACAAGGCACTTGCCTACATTGTCTCCCAGCAGGAGGAAGACGGTCGATGGGATATCAAGAAGACCGGAGGTCAAGCAGGGCATGACGTTTCCGCGACCGCCTTCAGTCTTCTTGCCCTCTATGGACGAGGAGAACGTCATGACCAGCAATGCAAGTATCAAGACAATGTCAGGCGTGGTCTCGACTGGCTCAAGGCTCAGGAGACCGGTATCGGAGACATGCGCGGTAAGGGCAATATGTACGATCATGGCATCGCAGCCCTCGCACTGGTCGAGGCTTATGGCGTAACGAAAGACCCGGATTTACGACCAATGGCGCAAGGCGTCATCGATTTCATCGTCGATTCCCAGCACGAGGAAGGCGGTTGGCGATACAAGCCGGGAGACCGAGGCGACTTGTCGGTTAGCGGCTGGATGGTCATGGCACTGGCCAGTGGAGACATGTCAGGTATCCCTATCCCGAAAAAAACCTGGGAAGGAGTGAGGGGGTTCCTTGAGATTGTCGGTGGCGGTAAGGACGGGGGGTCTTACGGCTACACCGATTCTCCAGGCAAGGGTAACTCCGGCAAGCATGCAATGAACGCGGTCGGCTTCTTCTGCGCCCAGCTCACCCGTTCCTCGGCGAACGCTGCTAAGGCCTTTGAATCGGCTCTTATACTCGATGGAGTCGGATTTAATCTGGCCGACATCTATTACGCTTACTACGGCACGCTGGCCGCCTACCAGCACCAGGGACCCGTATGGCGCAAATGGATCAAGAAAATGCAGGCGGAATACCTTAAGGCACAAGCCCCTGATGGATCTTGGCAGCTTAGCGGTCCGCATGCAGGCGCCATGGGCCAGGTGATCATGACCTCTTTGGTGACTCTCTGTCTCGAGGCTCATTACCGCTACACGCCTCTTTACGGGCTTGGTTTCGAGCCTGACCCCGCAGGGCCTAGCCTGGACGTGATTGAGGGAGATGCTTTACCGGCGACGCCGATTTTTCGCCATGCCAAGCACCTGCCGGTTCTCAGTTCTCCGAATAACGACAGCGCCCCGGTCATAACCGACCATGGCGATTTCCTATATTTCGCCTCGAATCGTGAGGAAGGGTTCGGCGGATCGGATATTTACCGTTCCAGACTTATTCAGAACATTCCCAAGCCACCTTCGAATCTCGGTGAGGAAATCAACGGCAAGTTCAACGAAAGCCATCCCGCCACCCGCATGGCCGGCTTTCATCTTTTATTTAACTCCGACCGAGCGGGCGACGACTTCGGACTTTACCACGCAAAAAGCAAGCGAGTGCTTCGTCGCTACAATTATTCAACTATGCCTACCTCGGCATGGTTCGGTCGCAATGCGGGCTGGTTGATTGCTTTCGTGCTGTCCGGCGTTCTTCTTTTTTATCTGTCACGACGCGCCTTCAGGAAACCCTTGTCCCCAAAGGATGAACCCGAGGCAGTCGCCTAGCCAACTGCAGGTTGATAATTTAATTTCAATGGACTCCACCAAACAGGAACCACTTAGCAGCAAGCGCCGCATCGGACGTATGCTTGCAGCACTGAGCGCACTGGTGGCCTTTGCCACGATATCTTGGTTCATCTGGGACAATTTGCGGCAAAACGTCTGGGTCTACTATACGGACGACGCAAACACTTCGGTCGGGGTGGATGAAGACAAAGCTCGCTTCGTTCTTTGGGAGGAGCCCGTGCAGAACGTTTTTACCGAAGAGGCGGATCCCTTGAATCCCGATGGGGTCGACGCGGTCAATCAAGAGGGCGACCGCTTGGAGGCCACCTTCTCCCCTAATGGTACCACCATGATTCTTGTACGTCGGGACAATAATGACACGGGGACGGATATGTATCTTTCTCAGTGGAACGGACGCGTCTGGTCTCGCCCCGAGGCAATCGTTGCCCTCAACAGTGATTCAAATGACCGTGGGCCCGCCTTTTCCCGTGACGGCGATTATCTCTATTTCTCCTCTGATCGTGACGGTGGAAAAGGAGGTTACGATCTTTACGTTGCTCCCAAAAATACTGAAGGCTGGGGTGCTCCCGAGGCTCTCGGGGAATCCGTGAATACATCGAATGACGAACTTGGACCTGCCCTCTCCGCCGATGGCGAGCGTCTGTTTTTCTCCTCTGACCGAAACGGAAGGGGTGACGATATTCTAGTTGCCCGAATAATCCGCCAGACCCCTGATATCGATCCTGACGAAGAACAGTCGCCCGCTGTACCGGGATTCTCTGCTGCGGAATCGGTAAGCCACCTTAATTCGAAAGCGGACGACATCCAAGCCGCTCTGAGCAAGCGAGGGGACCATATTTTTCTGGCTTCGGATCGTGAGCGGAATGATGAAGCCGGATTCGGTCTATACATCAGTCGTGTTGCGGGGGGCAAGGAATCCCCTCCTGAAAAGGTTGACCTGTATTTAAAGAAGGGGGATGCCACCGACCCGGCGGTGCGGATGGACGGTTTCGATCTGTTGTTCAGTTCGAATTTCGAGACAGAGTCGAATTCGGGCGAGATTAATCCAGATAGTTATCTTCTGTACCGTTCGACGACTCGTGAGGTATTCGAGTACACCGATCTCTCTCGCTGGGACCAGTTCATGGAGTTGCTCGGCAACATCATCTGGTGGGTACTGCTAGCTCTTGCCGCTCTTGCTGCTCTCATCTACCTTTTGGAGCACTGGAAAGACATCACGAATCTATATCACAAGTGTTTGGCGGGTTCCGTTGCTCTCCACTTGATCGTTCTCTTTCTCATGATGATCTGGTTGATCACGAAAGAGTTTTCGGCGGGGGGTGAACCGCAGTCGCCCGAAATAGCGATAAGCATAGATGCCTTGGCCCAAGAGGAACTCGCTCTTGAGAGCACCCCCGAGGAGGCTAAGGTTTCCGAAACTCCAATCGCCTTGATCACAGACCGTCTGGAAAGTGACTTCAAAATCCCTGTACTCGAAGCTCAGGAGTACACCAAGACGACTCCCATAGTCACCAGAACCAGCAAGACTTCTTTGGTGAGCGACGTCCGTCCGTCCAAGGCAAATACCGAATCAGCGGATGAACCGGTAACCAAACCGGATAAAATCTCTCCCCTGCTTACCTCATTGCCTGAAACTTTTATACCCGAGTTGGAAATCCTCGAACTAGAGGAGAGCGCTCCGGGGGAAATACAAAAGGCCGAGGAAAGAGCAAATCCTCTAGCCGACGTGTTTCGTCCGACCGAGGCCGTTCCGCAGGTCGAGACTAAGAAATCCGAAGAGAGCGCAGTAATTGCAAACACCGCATCCGAGAGCACTACGGAGGTCGAACAAATCGAACCCGGAGATGCCGCCGCAGAAACCACTGACACCGGAGGCGATGTTGTGGTTGCTCATAGTGGCCTTGAGGCTAAGGGGGACCTTCCGGACTTCGACGGTAAGGGTACCATTGCTTCCATGAGTCTTAATCTTCCGGGGACTGATCCTGAGACCGATCCTTTGCTCCCCGGCCAATTGCAGACCCCCAAGGATACTCTGGACCCGACGGCCCTTACCAATTTGCTTCGGAAGCAGCGCGACAAACCTTCACTCGAAGTCATTGAGCAACTCGGTGGTTCGGACGCCACCGAGCGTGCCATCGGTCTTGCGCTTCTGTGGCTTTCTCGGAATCAGGAGCCCGATGGGCGTTGGGATACGAAAAAGCATGGAGGCAAAGGAGATTACGACACGGCCAGCGCCGGTTTTGCCTTGCTCTGTTACTATGGTTGGGGGGTCAGTCACAAAACGCCGGGCAAATTTCAAGGTACAGTTCAGAAAGCGCTCAAATGGCTCATTGCCCAGCAGAAGGAGAACGGCGACCTGCGGGGAGGTGGTCGCATGTATTGCCATGGTATTGCCGCCATCGCTCTCTGTGAAGCCTATGGGCTCAGTAAGGATCCTGCATTAAAAGAACCTGCGGAGAAAGCAATCGAACTGATCATCGCCGCTCAAGATCCAGCCAAGGGTGGTTGGCGCTACAATCCAAGTCCCAGTGGTGCCGATACATCGGTCACGGGCTGGCAATATATGGCTCTGCACAGCGCCCGTATGGCCGGTATTGATGTGGAGGAAAGTGTCTTTGAGAATGCTCGTCGATGGTTCGACCACGCCGGGGGGGGGAGACATGGTGGCATTTACGGTTATACTGGTCCCGAGAAAAACAAGCCGGCGATGGTGGCGACGGGAATGTTTTGCCGCCAACTGGACCTCGTTCCACCGACTGACCCGCGGATGCCGGAAAGTGCCCAAGTCCTCAAAATGCGTAAAATCAACGTGAAATCTCCCGACTACTATTACCTCTATTATGGTACGCTCGCTCTCTACCAGCACCAAGGTCCGATCTGGGCGGACTGGAACGAGCGACTCAAGGAAACCCTTCCTCTTCTGCAGAAAAAGAATGGAGCAGAGGCCGGGAGCTGGGACGTCGGTTCCGCTCACGCAGTGCCGGGTGGTCGCGTGGTTTCCACTACCTTGGCTACCTTGAGCCTGGAAGTTTACTATAGGCTTTTACCTATGTACGGTTTTCGCAACAAGGACGCAGCTCCACCTCCGCTCAAAACCAAGGGTAACTGACACTCCATAGGGTTCGCTGGTTCCAATCCCGTTTTTTTTACTTTGAGGCGTTCCAGTTGGGTGACTCCAGCCCCATCAGGTGTTTGCGGAAGAACTCGACCCTACGACGGTGTCCGTGGCGACCATCTCCACCATGGCCGGCACCGGGAATCATAATGAAGTCGAAGTCCTTGTTCGCCTTGATGAGGGCATCGACGAGCCTGTAGGTGGATTCCGGAGGTACGTTCTTATCGAGTTCGCCTACGATAAGAAGCAGTTTGCCCTTAAGTCTGTGGGCGTTGTCGATATTGGATGATTCGGCATAGTGAGGACCTACGGGATAACCCATCCATTGCTCGTTCCAAGATGCCTTGTCCATACGGTTGTCGTGGCAACCACAAGATGAAACTGCGACCTTGTAGAAATCCGGGTGGAAGAGTAGGGCGCCCGTCGAGCTTTGGCCTCCTGCTGATCCGCCGTAGATCCCAACTCGAGAGACGTCGTACCATGGGTTGTTCTTGGCGAATGCCTTGTGCCAGAGAATTCGGTCTGGAAATCCTGCGTCCTTTAGGTTCTTCCAACATACGTCGTGAAAGGCCTTTGACCTGTTGGCCGTTCCCATGCCGTCCATCTTCACCACGACGAATCCCATGTCAGTCCAAGATGAGAAAGGTTTTCCAGCGCTGAACTGCTTTGGTGTGTATGAATCATGCGGACCTGCGTACATTGCCTCTAGAATTGGGTATTTCTTGTTCGGGTCGAAATTGGCAGGCCGGCAGACGATTCCCCAAATGTCGGTCTTGCCGTCGCGACCCTTCGCGGAAAATACCTCCGGCGGTTCCCATCCCTCGGTCTCGAGTTCGGATGTGTCGGCCTTTTCCAGTTCACAGACCAGTTTTCCGTCGGAGACTCGGCGCAGCTCATGGACATGTGCCATGTCAATTCGTGAATAGGTGTCGATTATGAATTTGCGGTCGGGCGAATAGGCGATCTTGTGCCAGCCATTTCCTTCGGTCAGAGACGTCAGTTCGGTTCCGTCGAAGTTCACCCTGTAGTAATGCATGAGGTAGGGGTCCTGATTCGAGTTCCGCCCGGAGGCACGGAACCAAACCTGCCTCTTTTCTTCGTCGATCCAATCGACGTAACGAACCACGAAGTTTCCCTTTGTTATCGGGTTGGTGATCTTGCCTTTTTGGACGTCGATGAGGTAGAGGTGACGCCATCCGCTTTTTTCCGAGAGGTAGATGATCTCTTTGGACTTTGTCAGCCAATTAACCAAAGGCACGCCGAGGTTTTTTGGGTGTTCAGTCCAGATGAAGGTCTCGCTTTTCTCGTCTATTAGGTCGCGGGTTTTTCCCGTGAAGGTATCTACTTCAATGAGTCTAAGTCTCTGGTGACCTCGGTCGACTTTGCGGTAGCGGGCATAGCGTCCATCAGGAGTCCAGCGCAAGTTGGGCCAACCAAAGTCTATTAAGCCAACCTGAGGTTTAAGATGGTGCTTCTTATTGTCTTGTCCGTCACTGATTTTGGCTTCTAGGTCAAACCAGTTCAGCTCATGCTTCGTGAACTTGTCCCCGGGTAGGGGATATTTGCGGGTGTGAAGCTTTGCGCGACCACCCGTCTTTGGCGAGGATTCTAAAAGGTGAACGTCGCCGACTTTGCCCGGTTGTACTCGAAATGAAATCAAGTTATTCGAATTCGATGACCAAAAGGGTCCTTGGTAGCTGTTGTCCGGTTTGCCATCCTTGCTCAACTGAATGTCCTCTTCGCCCTTGGTCGACTTTACGAAAACATTGTGATCCTTGATGAAAGCTTTCCACTTTCCGTCGGGCGAAACGTTGCGACTAGGTCGGTATTGCTTGGGCTTGGGCTTAGGTTTCCGCTCGTTTGGCTTGTTTGTCGAATACGAGGTTTTGGGAAAGGCTTCGGCTTCTATTTTCGTAAGCTTTTTCGTTTTTCGATTCCATTGGAAGTGAAGTCCTTTGATTCGGAAATATGCGAGGTTTTCGGAAGTGCCGAAATGTAGTTGATCCACCGACAAACTGCTCGCCTTAACCCCCTTGACGCCAGCCGCCAGAAGTGCTTTTGCAAGACGCTCATGGTCGAAGGCTTCTTCGCGGACACCTTTCCTCAGGTCGACCAACACGAATCTTCGAGTTCCTTTTGGAAGATCGTTGCGATACCAAAAGTGAGAACCGTCGCCTGACCACTGGGGACTGATGCGACTCTTGTAGACGTTTGCTGCGTGGGCTTTTTCGGTCAGGCACAAGTTGGTCGCGCATGCCAGTGTTGCCAAGGCAACGCAGTTATGCTGCTGAAATATTTTCCGGAAAGGATTCTTCATAACGTATCTTCACTGGTTTGGAAATGTTTGCAGAGGAGTCGAATTTTGTTCGTTCTTTCGGAGAAACCTCTATTACTTTTCTTCAAGTCGATACAGCATTTTATTCAACTCTAATTTTCATTAAATATGATTTATTCTCCATCTCATGCATCGTTGTTTGATAGCCTTGCTTGAATCATTAATATGAAAATAAACTTCTAAGGTGAAAACCCTACTGTGCATTACCATTGGGATTATGTCCCTACTGACGGCTAGGCTCGAGGCGGGTATCAAGCCTGTCATCACCGCACCGCGTGGCACGAGCGGTGGTTCCGTTCCCATACGCGTAACTTTTACTTACAAGGGCCTTCCGACTCCGGTGAAAGATTTTGCGGCCAACGACGTGACTGTGACCAACGGTTCCCTAAGTGATTTCTCCGGCTCGGGCCACACCTACAATTTCAAGGTTTCACCTACCGCAAAGGAATTTTCCGTTTCGGTCGGTGCCAATGCCGCCACGAATCGTTTCTCCATCCTTGGCGCAGGTGACGAGAAGGTTCCGTTCTACACATGGTCGCGGCAGATGGAAATTTCGTTTCCCGGTTACGGAGATGAACACGCGAAGCTTAAGGATTTTCCGGTGCTGGTAGTGTTTCGAGATGACCATGGGGTGAACTTTGCAGACTTTAATGCTTATGACGGAGTTCCTTGGGCGGATCTTCGTTTCACTGCCTCCGACAAGAAAACGGTTCTTCATTACGAAGTGGAGACTTGGAACGACGCTGATGGCATATCATGGGTGTGGGTGCAAGTGCCCGAACTGGACCATGATACGAAAATCTACGCGTTCTGGGGAAAAGCGGGAGAGGAGTCTCCGACCTACTCGACGAATGCTTCTACTTGGAGGAACGGGTACGTTGGCGTCTGGCACCTGAATGAAGGCGCCGCTCCGTTGGCTGATTCTTCGGGAAGCGCCAATCATGGTGAAAATATCGGCTCAGGCGTAAAATATGGTCAAGCAGGCAAGGTGGGCAAGGGAGTGAGAATGACGCAGTCGGGTGGAAACGGAGGGATAAAGGTGGCCGACAGCGCAACACTTGATTTCGGAAATGGCAATTTCACCATCGAGATGTGGGAGCGTAAGGAAGCTCGCTCATTGGGGTGGAAGAACGTCGGAGATTTCGGAAAGTGGCAGACCGGCGCCCAACTGGGAGAAAACGAGTGGAGCTTGGGTACTACTAAGACAGGCAACGACGACAAGCCCGGCTTCAGCGTTGAAATCGGCGAAATCAGCTACAGCGTCCATGCTTCCGATGATATTGCCATCAATGCTTGGAATCACTTTGCCGGTGTACGCCAAGGGAGCACCATTCGGCTTTACGTCAACGGGGTTGAGGTGGGAAGCGAGACCGATGTTTTCGGAGCCGTTAACAACATTGGACGCGATCTTCATTTCGGATACTTTCAATTCAAACCGAGCCTCAGTACCCACGCCACTTTGGATGAAATTCGAGTCTCTTCGTTGGCTCGTTCTGATGACTGGGTTTGGGCAACCCATCGGTCTTCGGCAGAAAATGACAAGTTCACGACTTATCGCCCGTCGACGTCGGATGGAGAAGAATCGGTGGCCTCCTTCAAGTCCTTTACCAAGCACTGGGCCTATGACGTTCCGAAACGGCCCAGCTTGCCCCAGGTCAAGGATGCGAACTGGTGCCGGCAATCGATCGATAATTTCGTTCTTGCCCAACTGGAACGTCGCAACCTTCGGCCAAATCCGCCCGCAACGCCAGCCGCATGGTTGCGTCGCGTTACTTTTGACCTCGTCGGTCTTCCTCCAACTCTCGATGAACTGGACGCTTTTCTGAAGGATTCCACGCCCAAGGCGAAAAGCAAGGTGGTCGACCGCCTGCTTGGTTCTCGCCACTTCGGCGAACGTTGGGCCAGGCACTGGCTCGACCTAGCGCGCTATGGTGATTCTACAGGTATTCATGAGGACGTCGTCCGTCCAAGCTGGGCATGGCGCGACTGGGTCGTGCAGTCCTTTAACGACGACATGCCCTTTGATCGTTTCACCATCGAGCAGCTCGCCGGCGACCTTTTGCCGGACGCCACCCTCCGGCAGCGGGTCGCCACCGGGTTTCATCGAGCCGCCCCCTTTAACACGGAATCCGGCACGCCCAAAGAGGCCCGTCGTACCTATCAAGTTCTCGACCGCGTGAACGTAACCGGGACAGTCTGGTTGGGAGCCACTCTCGAGTGCGCTCAGTGCCACGATCACAAGTACGATCCATTCACTCAGGAGGATTACTACCGACTATTCGCCTATTTTAACAATACCCCTGATGAAATGGGTAAGAGCATTGGAGCGGGACGAGCGGCCATGGCCGGCCCCACCGTGAAGGTCGGAGGCACTACCACCTTTGTCATGCAGGAAATGGCCAAACCTCGGAATACTCGCGTTTTCGAGCGTGGTAATTACGAGACTCCCGGTAAAAACGTGACCATCGGTCTGCCCCAATCTCTCCATCCCCCCAAAGGTGATCTTCCCTCCAATCGTCTTGGTCTTGCTCGGTGGTTGGTCGATCCCGGCAATCCGTTGACTGCCCGCGTCACCGTGAACCACTGGTGGTCTGAGTTGTTCGGTATGGGACTGGTGCGAACGGGCAGTGATTTCGGCACGCAGGGGGACACACCGACACACCCCGAACTGCTCGACTGGCTGGCGACCGATTTCATCGATCAAGGTTGGTCCATGAAGCGTATCTTGCGAACCATCGCGCTTTCCTCCACTTACGGGCAGTCCTCAAACGTCCGGCCCGAATCTCTTGAGGTAGACCCGGACAATCTTTGGCTGTCTCGCTCTCCCCGCCTGCGTCTATCGGCCGAGGCCATTCGCGACAACGCCCTTTCCGTTGCCGGTATCCTGTCTTCGGCGTTGGGTGGACCGCCCGCATACCCTCCACAACCGGAGGGCATCTGGTGGATACGAGACGCTAAATCTCCTGTCTACAAGACTTCCGTCGGCGAGGGCAGATATCGCCGTTCACTCTACACCATTTGGCGTCGCTCTTACCTGCATCCTAGCTTGGCGAACTTCGACGCTCCCGATCGGATCACCTGCGCAGTCCAGCGAGACCGTACCAATACGCCCCTGCAAGCCCTTACCCTACTCAACGACCCCATATACTTGGAAGCCGCCTTTGGGCTTGCCCGACGATTAGCGAGTGAACCTACCCTTGTCTCGACCGAGCAACGAATAATCCGAGGTTTTCGACTGACCACTTCCCGTATGCCCACGAATGAAGAAAGTGAACTTCTCCTGCGCTTGTTTCGGAGTCGACTTGATCGTTTCAATGCGGATTCCGATTCTGCTTACAAGTTAATCGAGTCGACAAGGGGAGGACTGGCGGCGGGCATATCCCCAATCGATTCTTCCGCCGCCGCCGAGTTGGCCGCTTGGTTTCACGTCGCCAACGTTTTACTCAATCTCGACGAGACCATTACCAAGGGATGAAGAAATACCTCGAACCGAAAGTGACCGCTACATCAAGCTTTTCACGGCGTGCCGCCCTTTCGGGCATGGGCATCGGCCTTGGCTCAATCGCCCTGAACGCCTTGTCCGCCCGCCGCGCAATAGGTTCACCCGCTTCATCGACGAATGTCCTAGCTCCAAAGCCCCCTCACTTTGCCCCACGAGCCAAGAACGTTATTCTTCTATTCGCGAGTGGAGGAGTCTCTCATCTGGAACTGTTCGACCCCAAGCCCGAACTGGTGAAGAACAACGGCAAGATGGTTCCCGACGAACTAATCAAGGGACAGCGTTTCTCTTTCATCAACCCCAAGTCCAAGCTTCTCGGTTCGCCCTACAGTTTCAGCAAGCACGGTGAATCCGGCATGGAATTCGGAGAACTTCTTCCAAATCTGGCTCGACTTGCCGACCGGACGACTCTTGTGCGCAGCGTCCGCACCGACAACGTCAACCATACGCCCGCTCAAGTCATGATGGCCACGGGCGTGGAACGCCCGGGCAGACCTTCTATGGGGGCTTGGGTGACCTACGGTCTAGGGTCAATGAACGCCGACCTGCCCGCCTTCGTCGATATGTACAGCGGCAAGTCTCAGACCCGTTCGCCCCTGAAACCCTCCGGTTTTCTCCCTTCCGTGCATCAGGCCGTTACCCTGCGGTCCGGTCCGGACCCCGTTTACTATCTTTCCGATCCGGATGGTATGAGACGCGATGACCGTGAAGTCACCATTCGGGCGATCAACGACCTCAATCGAAACCGACTCACCGAGGTGGGGGACCTGGAGATCGCCACTCGAATCGCACAGTATGAAATGGCTTTTCGGATGCAGCGGACCGTTCCCGAACTCGTAGACCTCTCAACCGAACCCGCCCATGTCTTAAAAGCCTACGGAGCCGAGCCCGGAAAGCCGTCCTTGGCCGGAAACTTGCTTATGTCTCGGCGAATGATCGAACGAGGCGTCCGATTTGTTCAGTTGCGCGACGGCGGGTGGGATCACCATAGTAAAATATTCAAGGAGCTACCCGAGAAGTGCGGTCAACTCGATCAGCCCTTGGCCGCTCTGGTCGAAGACCTCGACGAACGTGGCCTCCTTGACGAAACTCTAATCATCTGGGCTGGCGAATTTGGACGTACGCCCATGCTTCAGGGAAGTTCCAAGAAGGAATCCGCCGGACGCGATCATCACAAGGAAGCATTCACTGTTTGGATGGCGGGCGGCGGTCTCAAACCCGGCCTCACCTATGGTTCCACTGATGATCTCGGTTTCATGGTTAACGAAAACCCCGTTCACGTTCATGATCTGCATGCCACCATTTTGCATCTTCTGGGCCTTGATCATGAACGCCTGGTCTTTCCCCACGGCGGTCTTGATCACCGACTGACGGATGTCCACGGCAAGGTCGTTCAAGGCCTGTTGGCCTGACGAAGTTTTCCTCTTTTGCGAATTCTCGGGAAAAGTCGGTGAGGTTTTTGGTCGTTTCCCATCAACCGCCCGTTGACGTTTAGTCTCAGTTAATTACATTCGATTCGCCTTTTAACTTCACGAACTACAATGGAAATTATCTTCACTTTAATCATGCTGATACTGCTTCAGGCAGTATTGGGTTTCGATAACCTGCTTTATATCTCTCTTGAATCCAAGAGAGCGCCTGCAAAAGATCAGGCGAAAGTTCGCAAGTGGGGAATCGGCCTCGCCATAGTTCTCCGCATCGTTCTGCTTTTTGCTCTCCTTCAAGTTCTTTCGGTATTCGAAAGTCCATTTCCACGCTTGTTCTGGCCCGGAGTGATCGACGCCAAGCTCAACTTGCACGGGGTAATCGTTATGATCGGAGGCGTTTTCATCATATATACGGCTCTGCGGGAAATCTATCACATGCTCTCTCTTGAAAAGCTTGGCCATGACGCTGGCGCCGACGGAGCAGGTTCGACCAAGGCCATAGTCGTACGAATCGTAATTATGAACCTTGTCTTCTCCTTTGACTCCATTCTGAGCGCCATGGCCCTAACCGACAACTTTTGGGTTATGGCTTCGGCAATCATCGTCAGTGGAATCCTCATGATTTGGCTGGCGGACAGAGTCTCGGAATTTTTGGAAAAGAATCGTATGTACGAAGTCTTGGGCTTGTTCGTACTCTTCATCGTCGGAATTATGCTGGTAAGCGAAATCGGTGGGCATGGCGAAGGGGTTGAGACTTATCTCAAGCTTTTTGGACACGAGATTCAGCCTATGAGCAAGGCCACCTTCTACTTCGTTATCGCCATACTCGTTCTCATCGATCTCGTGCAGTCCCGCTACCAAAGAAATCTTCTCAAGATAAAAACGGCCGAAGTTGAAAAGGCAGGGCCGGCGACTTGAGGTTTTGATTACCTTTCCAAGTGCCTCTCGGAGAGGTTAATTCGGTTTGGTCGGTTTACGGGTGCGCGGTGGAAGGCGCGTGATTATCGAGTGCGGTGGATCCTCTTTGGGTACTGCCAAATTCTTGCGGTGCATGGCCAATTGCTTGTTCAGCCTTTTTTGCACCTTGGCCATGTCTGGTAGCCCGTAGACGCTCGTCATCTCACTAGGGTCGGACTTGAGATCGAACAGTTCCCACTGGTCGACGTCCTTTTCATAGAATCGGATCAACTTGTACCTTCCGTCGGCTACCCCGTAGTGGCGCCGTACGTAGTGATAACCGGGGTATTCGTAGTAGTGGTAATAAAAGCTCTTACGCCAATCCTTGGGTGTCTTACCCTTGAGTAGAGAAACCATGGAGCGACCATGGAGATCGTTGGGAGTCTCGATACCCGCCACTTCGCAAAAAGTTCCGGCGAAATCGATCGGAGATACGATGTCCCCGTTGCGGCTGCCCGGCTTGATCACCTCGGGCCAACGCACGATCATTGGTGTACGCAAGGATTCTTCGTACATCCAGCGCTTGTCGAACCAACCATGTTCGCCAAGATAGAAACCTTGGTCCGAGCAGTAAATCACTATGGTGTTTTTGTCCAAGCCCATCTCCTTAAGGTAGTCGAGCATGCGACCGACTCCGTCGTCAACCGAAGCAATGCAGCGTAGGTAATCCTTCACGTAACGCTGATACTTCCAGCGCACCAAGTCCTTGCCCGAAAGGTTGGCCTTGGCGAGAGCCTCGTTCTTGGGGTCGTAGGCGGCGTTCCAGAGTTTTCTCTGTTCAGAGGTAAGATTGCGGGGTGCGTCCATCTTCAAGTCTCCCCGATTCATGGTTTCCGCAATAGTCATGTCCTGCTGGTAGGCGGCCAGTGTGCGGCCTTTGTAATCGTCGAAGAGGGTGGGTGGTTCGGGCAGGGTTATGTCGTCGTATTTGTTTAGGTACTTGGGTCCGGGTTGCCAGTTGCGGTGCGGAGCCTTGTGCTGAAACATGAGCATGAAGGGTTTGTCCTTGTCTCTTTTGTTTTTCATCCAGTTCAGGGCGAGGTCGGTGATGATATCCGTGGTGTAACCCATGTGCTTGATGACCTCGTCGTGCTTGCCGTCCCCGTCCGCGTCTAGGCGCATGGGCGGGTTGTAATAGGGGCCTTGCCCGATCAAAACTTCCGAGTAGTCGTATCCCTGGGGGGACATATGCGTTCCAAGGTGCCATTTGCCGACGACTGCAGTGGTGTAGCCCGCCTTGCGCAGAAGCTTGGGGAAGGTCTGCTGGGTTCCATCGAACTTGTTCCCGTTCACGAGGAAACCATTGGCGTGGGAGTATTTGCCGGTCTGGATGGCGGCCCGCATCGGTCCGCATATCGAGTTGGTCACGTAGCACTGCTCGAAGAGCATGCCGTCACGGGCGAGCGAATCGATGTTCGGGGTAGGGCAGTGTTCCTTGAGCCAGGAGTCGTACGCCCCGACGGCTTGGTAGGCGTGATCGTCGGTGAAAATGAACAGAATGTTCGGGCGTTTGGTTGCGCTCAGTGAAAAAGCGGTCGTGGCAAGGATTAGAAAAAGAAATTTCATCCCTCCGACCCTAGCGACTCAATTTCCTTGGTCAAGTGCGAGAAGAGTTTCCCTCCATCTTTAAAACAGTACCTTCTTTTCCTTGCGAAATCATACCCGTGCTTCTTTTGTCGAACCAAGTGCTGAAATTCCTACCTTTCCATTTATGAAGAAAACTTTTTTTCTCGTCCTTCTTGCTTTCGTGTTTTGTTTCCTCCAAGCAAAAGAGCCTGTTCCCAACGTGCTCTTCATCGCGGTGGATGACCTGAACGATTGGGTGAACTGCATGGGGGGAAGAAAAGGAGTTCACACCCCGAACCTCGACCGCTTGGCGGCCCGTGGCACCTTGTTCACCAACGCCCACTGCGCCGCTCCCGCATGCAACCCCTCGCGGGTGGCGGTCATGTCCGGGGTGGCGCCTTCCTCCTCGGGAGTCTATAACAACGGACAGGACTGGCGGCGCAGTCCGCGCTTGGCCGATGCGGTCGCCCTCCCCGAACATTTCCGGGCCAACGGATACTGGGCAATCGGTGGCGGAAAGATCTTTCACGCTCTTTCCTGGATCAACGATAGCTACGGCAAACAACAAAACGAAGCCAAGCTTTGGGACGCCTACTGGCCATCGGCCACTGACCCCATGCCTGATCCGCAGTGGCCCAAGGCGACCGAAGCCAAACGTGCATCCAACGGATATCTTTATTCCAAGCCCCTCGCCGTGGGCAAGGACAAGAAGGGCAGACCCCCGGCTTTCTTCGATTGGGGAGCGGACTATCAGGCCGAGTCGGGCACAGCCGATCACAAGGTGGTCGATTGGGCTAAAGGTGAATTAACGAAGAAACGCAAGCAACCTTTCTTTCTCGCAGTGGGCATATTCCGTCCCCACATTCCTTGGTACGCCCCAGCCAAGTACTTCGACCTCTATCCCGAGAAAGAGGTCTTTTTGCCCAAGATAAAAAAAAGCGACCTCAACGACGTACCACCTCGCGGACATGCGGGCATACGAAAGCAGTGGCACAAGTGGATGGTCGAAAACGACGAGTGGGGTGGAGCCGTACGCGGATACCTCGCCTCCATCAGTTATGCGGATGCCCAAGTAGGCAGACTTCTCGATGCCCTTGACCAGAGCCCACACGCCAAGAACACAATCATTACCCTTTGGTCCGATCACGGAATGCACATTGGCGAAAAGCAACAGTGGGAAAAATTCACTCTCTTTGAGGAATCCACTCGGGTTCCTTTTCTCATCGTCGCCCCTGACGTTACCAAGGCCGGAACCGTCTGCGACCGCCCGGTCAGCTTGCTGGACCTCTATCCCACCCTCAATGAGCTTTGCAAACTACCCAAACGGGATGACTTGGATGGCGTGAGCCTCGTCTCGCTCCTTCGCGAACCCAAGGCAAAATGGGACCGCCCTGCCATTACCACCTGGGGGAAAGGCAACCACTCAGCCCGTGGGCAGCGCTACCGTTACATCCTCCACCCCAACGGCGCGGAACAAGTCTACGACCACAAGACGGATCCGGACGAATTTACCAACTTGGCTGCCAAGCCCGAATTGGATCCGGTCAAAAAACGGCTCGCCAAATGGTTTCCCAAAACCAACGCCAAGCCCGTTTCCAACAAATAGAAAATCCCGATGCTCCCGAGGATTCACATCGGAGCGAATGCCTAATCGACCCTAGATCCTCTTCAGGTCGCGGAGGAATTCGCGGTTCTCGTCCGCTTTTCCCTTCACTTGCCGGGCAACTTCGTCGACTTCCTTATATGCGTTCCAGTCGAGCGTGAGGACGCGCGTATAATGGTCCATTTCCTCAATGAATTTCTCGTATCCATGATGGAGTTTTTCCATGTAGTCGAGCGTGATCCCGCCCTCCGCATCCCGTCCGCGCTCTTGGATCCTTTGCATGGAGACTTCCGGGGTGACCCGTAAATAGATCAGGACGTCGGGGTAGACGAGGAAACGCTTCATGACGTTGAAGTGACCGGCGTAGGTCTCGTAGTCGCGCTTGTCGATGAAGCCCCCCTCGTGAAGCATACGGGCGAAAATAGTATCTTCGTAGATGGTCCGATCCTGAACGGCTCCCTTTTCCTTGTTCCACACGATGCGCTGGTGTTGTTCGAACCTGCGGAAGAGAAGGTGGAGCTGCATCATGGCTCCCCATCGGTTCATGTCTTCATAGAAGTCGGCCAGGTAGGGGTTGTCCTCCACGGGCTCTTTGAAGGCCTCGTAGTCTAGGCGCTCCGCGAGTTGTTGGCAAAGGGTGCTCTTTCCGGCCCCGATGATTCCTGCAATTCCGATGAACATGATTGCATCGACTCTACCGCTCGGACGAACTCGGTCAAGCTTGGGGTGGGGGAGCCATTCGCTTATTTCGGAATGGTGATCTTCACCGCCCAGCGTTTATCCCATTGATGAGTCTTCCAATTGTCCTTGGATGCATAGGTGAGCACGATCATTTGATCATCGGCGTCGCCAGCCCTGTCGATCACTTCGAGGTAAAGAAACCCGTGGCGAAGCCCGACCCCTTCGGTCGGATTCCTTGGGTTCGTCTTCGCAGCTCCCGCATCATCGGGGTTGAATACCCAAACTCCTTCCTTGAGGTTTCGGTTGAATTCTTTTCCATTCCATCTGGTTCGGCTGGGTGGAGACCCATGGGTGTGGCCGTGGAAGAGAGCAACGACGTTGTATCGTTCGATCAGCGCCCAAAAGGCGACCAAGTCTTCCTCGGGCCAGTCGAAATGCGGACCGAACGGATGGAGGTGAAAGGACAGGACGATCGGTCTGCCCGAGGAACCGATTGTTTCCTCTAAATCTTTCTCGAGGAACTCCAGGCTCGAGCGGGGAGCGTAATGATGATCCTTTCTGCGCTTGTCGCCCGCACCTGCGAACATACCGAGGTTCACCAAATGCAGAGGGCCCCAATCCCAGGAGTAGTGCAGGCCGTTTTCGGAAATCATAGCCAGGTTGGGTCGTTTCTTGTTCCTCGCGATGATGTCATCGATGATAAAGGTATCACCTTGTGGGCCGTCATGGTTGCCATGGAGTTCGTAGACCGGGTAGGGGAGTCGACCGTCCTTGCCTGTCAATCCAAAGTCCGCCTTGTAGCGCTTCCATTCGAAACGTTGCATGGCTGGGTAAGGCCCGCCGTTTTTATCGGCGCTGTCGATAAGGTCGCCAGTAACGATCATCCCGAGCAGATTGGTCGATACCTTCCCCCCGCCTAGAGCAGCGGGGATCTCCTTGCCGGCCAAGGAACCGGCCAGGCGAATGAATCGTTCCATGGCTTCTTCCGAGAACGGATCGAGAGCTTTTGGGGTAGCCGATTTCTCGGCATGGTATTGCGGATCTCCGCAAACGATGAAGGCGTACCGTTTTTCCTCGGCGAGGGACAGGCTTCCGAAAAACAAGAAAAGACAGAGACTGGGTATCGGAAAAAGTTTCATGAATCGGAAACTTTTCCCCTTATGTTCCGCAAAAGGTTTGCAGTACCTTTTCTTCCGGTTTCGGAGGGGGTTGGTAGGGCTTGAGGTGCTCTCCGTCTTCGTATGGTTTCTCGAGGGCCTTCAAAAGCTCTTGGAAGGGCTTTAGGTCACCTTCCTCTCCGGCTTGCAGGGTTTCCTCGACCTTGTGGTTGCGGGGAATGACGGCCGGGTTGACGGACCGCATGAGGGCGAGGGATGACTCCAAGTCTTGTACTTCGTCCCTGAGTCGCTCCTGCCAGCGGGTGTGCCAAGCTTGGAAGTTTTCGGTGCTGTACAGTTCACCTGCCGGATGATCTCCCTTGCTCAAGTCACGGAAGGTATTGGTGAAGTCGGTTGAATTCTCATCCATCCAATCGAGCAACTCGGTGATCAGCTTTTCATCATCCTCGCTTACCTCGGCGAACCCGAGCTTAGTTCCCATCATGGAGAGCCATTTGGCTTTGTAAACCTGCTCGAATCCGTTGAGGGAGTCCTCGGCCATGGCAATGGCCTCTTGGCTTTCTTCGTGGATCAACGGGAGCAGGCTTTCGGCTAGGCGAGCGAGATTCCATTGGGCGATGTACGGCTGATTTACATAAGCGTAGCGCCCCTTGTGATCGATCGAGCTGAAGACCGTATCGGGGGCGAAGGCGTCCATGAAGGCACAGGGACCGTAATCGATCGTTTCTCCGGATAGGGCCATGTTGTCGGTGTTCATGACACCGTGGATAAAGCCCACTCTCATCCAATGGGTAATTAGATCGGCCTGTTGCTCGACGGTCGCTTCGAGCAGGGCTAGGGCTTGGTTTTCCTTTTCCTTGATCTCGGGAAAGTGCCGTTCGATGAGGTAGTCGAGAAGGGATTGGGTGATTGCCTTGTCTTCATGCATGGATGCAAATTCAAAGGTTCCCACCCGTAGGTGCGAGCCGGCGATACGAGTCAGAATTGCTCCGGGCAATTCGTTTTCCCTATGCACTGTTTCCCCTGTAGCGACGACGGCAAGACTACGTGTGGTGGGAATCCCGAGTGCATGCATGGCTTCACTTATGACGTATTCCCGAAGCATCGGCCCCAAGGCGGCCCGCCCGTCTCCTCCTCGAGAATAGGGAGTTCTTCCCGAACCCTTGAACTGAAGATCGAGGCGTTGACCGGATGGGGTGAGGTGTTCACCTAGCAAAAGAGCCCGTCCGTCCCCAAGCATCGTGAAATTTCCGAATTGATGGCCCGCATAAGCTTGGGCCAGGGGGGCGGTTCCGTCGGGGACGAAGTTTCCGGAAAGGAGCTTGGTTCGTTCTTCCCCGCTCATGCCTGAGAGGTCGAGACCGATCACGTCAGCTAGCTTTTCATTGAAGATCAAGAGCTCCGGTTGGCTGACCGGAGACGGTGAAAGTTTTGAGAAAAAGACCCCAGGCAGTTCCGCGTAGGTACTTTCCAATTGGAAACCGGATTTAGTCATTCCGTTTTAAAATGAACCGCCCGAGGGTGTTCAGTTTAATTTTAGGTATTCCACCACGTCGCGTAACTGCTGGGCATCGAGTCCCAAGCGACTGGCCGGAGCCATAAACGAGTTCTTCACTTGTTTGCGCGAATGGATGTCCGCTTTCGCGATTACGAGGTCCTCTCCTCCGAAAACGCGAATGACCACCGGATCGCCTTCGGCTTGCATGAAACCTTGGATTTTCTTGTCTCCTTTGACGATGAGTTCCGTACCTTCGAAACCGTGTGAAAGTTCGGCCGATGGATCGAGAATCGAATTGAGAATGATTTCGCGCGTTTGCCCGCTTCCCCATCCGGCCAACGCCGGTCCGAACTCTACGCCGGAGGATCCGATCTTGTGGCAAACGTAGCACCGTCCGATCAAGGCCTTGCCTTTCTTTGCATCTCCCTTGAGCGAAAGGATTTCAGGGGCCTTGGGCAATTTGACCTCGGGTCCGAATTCAAGAGGCGCGAGCCTGTCGACGTAAACGGTCGGTCCGGCCGGTTTACCCGAGAGTTGATCCTTTGCCTTGTAGGGGTTCCAAATTCCTTGGTCTCGCTTGTCGATGAATATGGAAGCGAGCTTGGCCGTTTCTCCTTCCGTTCCTTTTGCTATTTCCACCATTGCGGTGGCTGCCTGAGGGGCTTCGATCAAGCTGATGGCAAAGAGCATGGATCGCCTGAACGCATCATCGTTTTCCTTGTCCATTGCCCAACTCTTTAGCTCGTTCACCGCACTGACCGGGTGCAACCTCCAGACTAGTCCGGCATATTCTGGATTGAATTTCTTGCTCGAGCGCTTGTTTCGCAAGGCGGCGTAGACCTTTTCCTCCTTGTCGGTACAGCCTATTCCAAAAGCTTCCACATAATAGCGGTCCTTCCCATCATACCCATCGGCAATCTGGAGAAGCAGGTCACGGGATTTTTCGAAAGGAACATAACGGAGGGCCAAGGCCACTTCCCTGCGAACCAAGGGTGATGAGTCGCCGGCCAGTTTCGCCGCATGTTCCAGAGCCCGATGGTTCTCATGCCTAAGGGCCCGGAATGCGCAAATACGTACTTGGGGATCCTTGTGCTTGAGGCGGGCCTCGACTACGGACAGTCCTTCCGGACCGAGTTTTGCCAGTAACCAGGTTGCCCGGGCTTGGATGAAACGATTCGGGTCATCGAGCAATTTCTTGACCGCGGGAATTGATTTTGCACCTGCTGCCTCTAGAGGTGCCCGTCCGAGTTCGCGCACATTAGGGGATGGATTGCGAAGAGCCTTGATTTGTCCGCTGGTGGAGGAAAGGTCGAACTTAGGGACTGAAAGTTTGGCTCCCTTGGGCGCGATCCGGTAAATCGCGCCGGTCTGACCGACGTCTCGGGTGCTGTGTCCGCCCACTCGTGCATCGAACCAGTCGGCGACGTAAACGGCGCCGTCCGGGCCTACCGTGACGTCGCTTGGACGGAAGAGGGTGATGTAACCGATTTGGCCGCCGGCATTCCTGAAGTCGGCACCTGCAAAATTTTTCTTCGGGTTGCTGGTGATGAAAATATCGCGCTCGGGCAGGGTGATGCCCGCGCCCTCGAGTTTCGGATGATATCCAAATAAAGTATTACGCGCGGGTTCGCAACTGATGACGTATCCCCCGAACCTGTCTTCCATAATCCCGTTTTCGTAAAAGGCGATTCCTGTGGGCGAACCTCCGCCGTAAACGTCACCGGCCGGTACCGTTCCGGGATCTTCCTGTCTCCACTCGCCCACTTGTGTTGTTTGTCCGGGCATGATGTCGGCCCTCCAATTGCGCTTTCCGTTGCGAGAGGCGAATCCCATGTTTCCATATTCCATCAACCAGGCCGTGCGGCTGGCCGGGGGATCATCGTTGTCGTTCTGGAAAACGTCCCCGAAAGAACTTACCGCCTGTTCGTACGAATTGCGGAAATTGTGCCCGATCGGACGCAAGCCGGTTCCGTCGGGGTTTACGCGAAGAGCGACTCCGCCGACGTATACTTGTCCGTCCCCGCTTGGCAATCCCGATACGTTTCTCGACGAGTAAAAACTGCCTGCGTTCAGTTGCCAGCCTTCCTTGTCGGTGACTTTCGAGCCTTTGTTCCCATGGTTGAAATAGTACTGTCCATTCGGACCGACCGTTACCGAGTGCAGGCTATGGTCGTGGTTGTTTCCGTCGAATCCGGTCAGCAAAACCTCGCGCTTGTCTACACCCTCTTCGAATACTGCGTTCCGGTTGACGTCGGTGTACACGATCAAGTCGGGCGGTTGGGAAACGATGATACGGTTGTCGACTACGGCCACGCCGAGGGGTGAGATGAAACTCTTTTCCTGTACGAAGACATGGGAACTCTCGGCTACTCCGTCACCGTCCTTGTCCTCGACCACTACGATCCGGTCGCCGGCGGCTTCGGTTCTTCTTCCTCTGTAATTTCGTCCTTCCGCCACCCAAATACGCCCCTTGTAGTCGATGTCCATGTTCGTCGGGTTGTAAAAGAGGGGAGACTTTGCCCAAAGCGTGACCTCCAGCCCTTCTTCGGCCATGACTAATTGATCCGGCGGGTAATGATCGATGCTGGGGGCAAGCCCACGATCCTTGGCCGCGGCCTTGGAGATGCTTCCGAGATGCGCGGGCTTGTCGAATACCAAAAATTGCACGCTGGTCTTGGTGCCTCCCTGTTGCTTGCTTCCACCCTCGTCCAATCCTCCTCGGGCTAGAAACTTTTCAAATTTGTGTCCGTTGGGGAGTTGGTAGTGAATCACGCTGTTGGCATGGGCGCCAATACCGTAGGCAACCGGCTTGCCGTTTATTTTCAAGGGTTTACCTTCGCAGTTCTTGTTGATCTTGACTCCTCCCCAACCCGTGCTTGCGGACTTCCACTTGAGCTCAGTTAATTTGGTCTCTTTGCCGTTTGAATCGACCAGACGAGGTTCCACCCAAGCCGCCCAGTCGCAGGAGTGTCCGTCCCCACCATCGGCCATGACCAGATATAGATCCTTTGCCCCTTTTACGTTTGCCTTGATTTCACCGGCGTGTCCCTTGGTCTTGGTGGTGATGACTTTAGTTGCAAAGAGAGCGTCCTTGGCGACGAGCGGTTTAGTCTTTGGGCCGGCTGATGCGCTATTTTTGCCCCCGAGCCTGCTCGTTGGGTTGGGGAGTGATTTCACTCCACCTTTGGGAACCTCTAGCTTGGCTGTCCAGACGATTGCGTTGAGTACGCAGGTGCGAAAATCATCTTGATCCCAAGATTTGTGATGATGGGCGCCTGTCGTTCCGAATCCCCGTTGCCCGTTCTCTCTCTCCGATGCCCAAGCAACGTGCTGCTTTTCCTTCCGTTCAAGAACCGCCTTCCTTACCGCCGGGTTATTGCTGTGTGGGCCGTCTCCGCGCTTAAGTGTGTCCGCAGGGGGTAAGGCGCTGAGGATAGGGGTGACTCCCTTCATTCCATCGCGAAAACGCATGTGGTAGTACCATTCGTCCTTCAAGGTGAATGGCTTTACCCCATTGGCGACAGGATGCTTGGGCATGGACTTGAACTCGGCCGTCCAGTGAGGGTTGACCGACCAGAAGGTCTCGAAGTATCCACCGATCCACTTGACGAACATGTTACCCGGGGCGCCCTTGGGAACTTCCACCGCGTAGTGCACACAGACCAAGCCCACTCCCTTATCGGCTAAGGCGTCGAATTCCTTGAGGTGCTTGTTGATCGGGTGCCTCCCTCCGCCGTCCGAGAGAACGACTACGGTGGCGGTTCCCTTAAATATCGAAGGATCTTTCGGCCATCCTCCCTTGTAAATGGCCGTTTCTATGGCAAGTCCGGATTCCTTGGTCAGGGCATTGGACAGAAGATCCACTCCGTCTCCCCAGTTGTGGGCGCTTGAGCCGTGGCTGTCGCGACCGGAGATCAAGACTACCTTGGTCTTGGCCCAGCCGAAGGCGGGCATTAGCATAAGAAGAGTTAGGGCGAATTTAAGGGAGAATTTAAACATATTGTTTTTAACTGCGTTTTACTTGTCAGGACATCGGCACATCTTAAATCGTATTGAAGGAGTTCGATCAGACAAGCCGAATAGCCTTGCCGTACGAGAATATCACACGACGGTCTTTTGTCGGATTCCTGCAGAGGAATAGCCCGAATAAACCCGAAGTAGGTTAAATCACTTGTCCAAATCCTTCCCGTACTCTAAAAGACTTTCCCTCCAATCGCTCATCAAATATGTCACCATCGACCATCATCTACACCAAGACAGACGAGGCTCCTGCTCTCGCCACCTATTCCTTTTTGCCCGTCGTTCAGGCCTTTTCCAAGACCGCCGGGGTAAACGTAGAGACGCGAGACATTTCCCTCGCAGGTCGCATCCTCGCCAACTTTCCCGAAAATCTGACCGAGGACCAAAGGGTGGGGGACGCCCTTGCGGAGCTGGGCGAATTGGCGAAGACGCCCCAAGCGAACATCATAAAGCTTCCCAATATTTCCGCTTCGGTTCCTCAAATGAAGGCGGCCATTGCCGAATTGCAGGTGGCTGGTTACGGCGTCCCTAATTACGAGGACGCCGAGCATCGCTACGCCAAGATCAAAGGTTCCGCGGTAAACCCTGTCCTTCGAGAAGGAAATTCCGACCGCCGAGCGCCTAAGGCCGTTAAAAATTACGCCAAGGCCAATCCCCATTCCATGGGAGCATGGTCGGGCGATTCGAAGACTCATGTCTCTTCCATGTCTTCCGGAGACTTTCGTTCCAACGAGAAGTCGGTGACGGTCGAGAATCCCACCGAGGCCAAGATCGTCTTCGCCTCGGCGGACGGAACCGAGACCGTGCTCAAGGAATCCGTACCTCTACAGCCGGGCGAAATCTTAGACGCCACTTTCATGAGTAGGAAAACTCTCGTTTCCTTTTTACAGGAACAGGTGGCCGAAGCCAAGGAGCAGGGAGTTCTCTTTTCCCTTCACATGAAGGCGACAATGATGAAGGTGTCCGATCCCATCATCTTCGGCTACGGCGTGGAGGCGTTCTTTCGTGCGGTTTTCGACAGGCACGCCGACAAGATAGCCTCGCTCGGAGTGAACGTCAGAAACGGTTTCGGCGACCTTTTGGCCAAGGTGGAGTCTCTCCCGGCAGACGAAAAGGCGGAGATCGAGGCGACCATTCGCGAGTGCTACGAAAACGGCCCTGACTTAGCCATGGTCGATTCCGACAACGGAATCACCAACCTGCACGTCCCTTCCGACGTCATCATCGACGCATCCATGCCCGCAATGATTCGCACTTCCGGCCAAATGTGGAACGCCGAGGGTAACCCGCAGGACGTCAAGACCGTAATTCCGGACAGCTCTTACGCCGGTGTCTATGCCGCCACCATAGACTTCTGCAAGGAACACGGCGCTTTCGATCCGACTACCATGGGTTCCGTTCCCAACGTTGGGCTCATGGCGCAAAAAGCGGAAGAATACGGTTCGCACGACAAAACCTTTGAAATTTCCTCCGACGGCTTCGTCCGTGTCCTCGATTCGAACGGAAACGTCCTCGTCGAGCATGCCGTCGAGGCGGGCGACGTCTGGCGGGCTTGCCAGGCAAAGGACGCCCCCATTCGAAACTGGGTCGAGCTTGCGGTCTCTCGGGCTCGGGCCACCGGAGCTCCCACCGTTTTCTGGCTGGATGAAAACCGGGCTCACGACGGCGAACTCATCAAGAAAGTCAACCGCTACCTAGGTGATCACGATACCGAGGGGCTCGACCTGCGGATTCTCTCTCCCGCCGAAGCCACAAAGTTCACCCTCGCTCGCTCCAAGGCGGGAGAAGATACCATTTCGGTGACCGGAAACGTTCTTCGGGACTACCTGACCGACCTTTTTCCCATTCTGGAAGTGGGGACCTCCGCCAAGATGCTCTCCATCGTCCCCTTGATGAACGGCGGTGGTCTCTTCGAAACCGGGGCAGGAGGGTCCGCCCCCAAGCACGTCCAGCAGATGGAAAAGGAAAACCACCTCCGTTGGGATTCCCTCGGGGAATTTCTAGCTTTGGCCGTTTCCTTCGAACACCTCGCTGGGACGAACGACAACCCTAAGGCCGCCGTTCTCGGCCGAACCTTGGACGACGCCACGGATCTCTTCCTGCGCAACGACAAATCCCCCTCTCGAAAGGTATACGAACTCGATAATCGTGGAAGCCACTTCTACCTGACCCTCTACTGGGCGCAGGCTCTCGCCGAACAGTCCGACGACTCCGATCTCCAAGCCGCCTTCGCTCCCGTCGCCGCCGATCTCGCATCCGGCGAGGAATCCATCGTTCGCGAAATGATCGAAGTTCAAGGCCCGCCCGCCGACTTGGGAGGCTACTACCTCGTCGACGAAGAAAAGACCTCTGCCCTCATGCGCCCCAGCGCGACCTTCAACGAAATCATCGGAAAGCTTCTTAGTTAGGAATCGCCCCGCGAAGAGTAGCCTGTGGACTCCCGCTGGGCTTGGCTTGACTCAGCTGGCCCTTGTTAAAGGTTTCCGTTTTATTTGTGGAATAATCTTCAGCGTTTTTTTCGGATTGTCGGTCTATGCGGCGACGAAAGACGCGGGTTGGGGTTGTTTGAGCTTTTGGGTTCTCCCTTTTGGGTACATTCTGATGAGCATTTGGACGAGCGATAAAGTTTCCTTCCTGATCAAGGGAATGCTTTCTCATGCGTTACGTCTTGGGAGGATTCGTTATGGTGAACGTGCATTGGCTTGCCGGTTCGCTTATCGTTTTTTTTGCGTCTGCCGTTATCTTGTGGGTTTCTGAGGTGATCTGATAACGGGTCCTCAATGCCTTCGAATGTCGCGTTTACGCTTCCAAGTTCCAGCCCAGCGATTTATTGGTCTTCCTCATGGATGATCTCCACATCTCCTGGTCTCAGCTAGGTTGTGAATGTTGTCACTAGGCACATCTTTCGAAATATGACAAAAGGTGTTTATTGGTTGCGCAATGATTTGCGAATAAGCGAAAACCTTGCACTCGCTCGTGCAATTTCCGAATGCGACGAAGTCTTGCTCGTAAAGGTTTTTGACGATCGTACTTGGGATCCTTCGCGCATGAGTTCGGTCCGAGCAAACTTCGCTTTGCAGTCTCTGTATGCTCTTCACGGTAAAGTCAATGACTTGGGAGGCGTCATCGACTTTATTCATGGAAGGGCTTCCGAAGAGATTCCCAAAATCATGAAGAGCTGGGGCGCCGAGCGCTGTTATGCTCAGCGAGAAGATGCTTGGGATGAGGTCGTCGAGGAGCGAGAAATAGGACAGAAAGTGGAGCTTGTCCTAAGCGAGGGTAAGGGCTTGTTTTCAGAGGAGGATTTACCTTTTGACTTAGTCGACTTGCCAATGGTTTTTAGTTCCTTTCGGTCCAAGGTCGAGAAAGGCCTGAATGTTCGACCCATTTTGAAAGCTCCTCGAAGAATAAATTGCTCTTGGACTGCTCGGGGCGAGTTTCCCGACCTTGCCAGTTTAGCTCATCAGCAACCACATTTTGATTCACGTGCGGCGATGAATTTCTTGGGAGGTGAAGATCGTGCGCGGGATTGGATGAATGAATGGATTTGGAACCGTGATTGCCTGAAGACTTACAAAGATACTCGAAACG
>MDTC01001660.1_pt1 | contig 34897 bp, 28 predicted proteins | sample 811181 | NCBI WGS metagenome assembly MDTC01 (sample SAMN05326644, study PRJNA326480) | marine metagenome | isolation source: seawater | place: Pacific Ocean: North | collected 2011
CAAGTTGCTTCAGCATGTAGCTACTGCATTGACAAAAGCAAAGTAGAACCTGTGGGCAGAAAAGTGTTGTTGGATAGATACAAGCAACAAGGATACGAATTCTTTTATGATCTACAATTGAGCAATGTGTGTAATCTTGCTTGTACAATGTGTAACTCAGAATACTCATCTAAATGGGTAAAGCTAGGCCAACAACTAAACAAAGATTATTTGATCGGCTTCAACAAAACAAGCAACACAACATGGAACAAAGATATTGCAAACAAAGTGGTCACAGACATTAACAATAAGTCAATGCTTGGCAATGTAGTTGTCAGCATTAAAGGAGGAGAACCAACTGTACAACCTGAAGTTATAGAATTCTTTAATGCCTTAAAACACAAACATCATGTACACCTGCACATAGTTACTAATTTACAAAGATGGCCTGTTTGGTTTGACACAATGTTACACAAATTTAAATCAGTAAAGATTACTGTCAGTATAGAAGGAATTGAAGAAACATATGAGTACAGCAGAGTATATGGTTCATGGAAATCATTTGACACAAACGTTAAGCAATTAGAATCAGCGGTCAAGCAAAGTAATATCAACTGGTCGTTTGGTCCTTTGGTTACTGCACACACAGTTGGTGACACATCTAGAACGTTTAACTACATAAAACAATATCGATATGGTGATATATCTAACTTTGTATACTCGCCGATATATGTTAATCCAACCATACTGCCAGATGACATCACTCATGCTATTGTTGAAGACATGCATGAACAATTTGATCTGCTAAAACAATCAATGATCAACACAAAGCACAACAAACAACAATTTGAAAACTTTATTGATTACACAAAACAACTTGACAAAACTTTAAACACACAGTTTATTAATACACCAACGGGCAAGTATTTTAAGCATTATTTCAAATAAGTATTAGTATGTCAACAGTAAAAAACTACACAAACTACCCTGAGTATCAAAAAAGAAAAGAAGAAGTTATTCAATGGTTACTTAACGAAGGACACAACTATTGTGCGTTGCCATACACCCATATGGCTATAGAAGCCAACGGTGACATAAGACCTTGCTGTGTAGGAGAAAAATTTAAAGGACTTAACATTAAAAACAAAACTATTGACGAAGTATTAAATGACCCTCAGCGACAAAAATTTATAGACGTGTTTGACAAAAGCATGAAAAGTAGTTTATGTAATGCATGTTGGAAAGACAATGACAAGCATAGTATGAGAGTACAAGCTAGTACAAAATTTGATGTCATACAAGACACTATTGATGCAATGGAAAACAAAACAAGTCAAAGAACTAGATCACTTAAATGGTTAGAAATTAAACCAGGTAATAGATGCAATCTAAAATGTCGTATATGTGGAGTACACAATAGTAGTCAATGGAGCAAAGATGAATATCAATATAAATTTGATCACGGACTGACAGATAAAAAATTTAAAGACAGTACTGAATTTGAATACACTTCAAGTTGTGACTGGATAGACAACAAAGAATTTTGGACAGACGTTAAAAGTTTTAAAGAAATAAGCACCATACATTTTATGGGCGGAGAGCCATTTATGGTGTTGGAACATTTTAATATGCTAGAAAAAATAATACAAGACAAAGATATAGACAACACCAATATAATAATACGTTATAATACTAATGGAACGTATATGCCAAATAAAAAACAATTAGATATTTGGAAACAATTTAATAGAGTAATATTATCAATCAGCATCGATGATATTGGGGAACGATTTGAATATCAACGATCGTTAGCAAAATGGAACGAGGTAAGAAATAATTTAATTGATTATAAAAAATTAGGTCAAGGAACAAATAAGTTTGACGCAGTTTTAGATCCATGTGTAAGTATTTTTAATGTTTGGTGGGTAGATCAAATAGAAAAAGAGTTTAATGATTTAGGATACACATTTAAATTTCCACAAAGACATTTTGCACGTGGTCCGTATGATGCAAGACTTTTACCAAAAGAAGTTAAAAACAAGTTGATAAAAAAATATAAAAACAAAAGTGTTTGGCAAGACAATGTAGCAGAATTTCTTATGTCAAAAAAAGTACAGAAAAGAACTGACTTAAAAGACACTTTTAATAAAATTGAATTCTTTGACAAGCTAAGAAAAGAAAACTTTAAGCAAATAAATAATACATTGTATAACGAAATAAGGAAACACAGTAATGGAATTATTACTTAAAGCAATCATAGGTGGTGCAGTCATTGCCACAGTTAGTACAGTAAGTGAAAAATACCCAACCATAGGTGCATTTGTGTTAGGCATACCTTTGGCCACGTTTGTTTCATTTATCTTTATGTATTACGCAGGAGTAGATGCAAACACGTTTAAAACAGTAAGTACTCATACAGTTTATTTTGTATTGGTTAGTTTACTATTTTTTCCTATATTTGTTTTTATGTTATCCAATTATGGATTCTGGTTATCTATGTTGGCAGGCACAGCTATAACAGGATCATTAATGCTTGTACTGTCTAGATTTTTATAGTAGTATTATATTATATGGAAAAAAATAAACAACATTCAGATACATGGTGTCCGATACCTTTTGTAGCAGTTAGCTACCATCCAATGGGTGCGTTAACACGTTGCATGATGAGTGAAGAACTTATGAGCTATGATTTAGATTGGGATAATCAAAGTTTCCAAGATCTTAGGAAATCTATGCTTGATGGTAAGTGGGATCTACCTGGTTGTAACAGTTGTAAAAGCAAAGAAGATTTTAACATAACAAGTCAAAGAGAACGTTGGTTATTTGGAAAAACAAGAAACAGATTATCGGAAGATGCTTATGATAATCCAACTTTAGTTAACAACACAGTAAGACATTTATTTTTAAATTTCAATAATGTGTGTAACTTCAAATGTAGAATGTGTTCACCAAAATATAGCAACAGCCTTATCCCCGAACAAAATTTTATAGAAACAAAGTATCCAGACGTTGGCAAAAAAATTATTGACGAAGAACATAAAAAGCAAATAAAGAATATTAATGACGTCGAAGACTTTTTAGAAAAGAATAAACATAGATTAAAAAATATTACACAAATATGGATCACTGGAGGTGAACCATTCATTGGAAAAACATTATATAACGTAAAAGATATTTTATACAAGTATGCAAAGCCAGAACAAATATTTTTGACAATCACTACTAACGGTTCAAAGGTTGACGTAAATCGATTACAAGAATTTGATAGATTTAAAATGTTGCACTTAGATATTAGTTTAGATGTTGTGGGAAATATGTTTGAGTATATGCGTAGTGATGGAATATTTACATGGTACCAAATGGATTCGTTTATTAATAAAGTTAGTACTTTTGGATTTGGAAATTCAAAATGGTTTAAATTTAGTTGTAACAGTAGCTATCAAATTTATAATGCGACAAAGATGAAAGAACTATATGAGTACAATCATAATTTAGAAAAAGAATATGATTCAAAAATATTAACCAACCAAAGAGTATTAATAGGTCCTGCGTATTTCCAAGCAAGACATCTACCAAAAGAGATCAAGGTAATTGCAAATGAAAAAATTGAAAAGCTCTTAGAATACCAATGGCTTGATCAAGATGACGTGCAAAACATTAAAGACTGTCAAGAAATGTTAAACAAAGATGCTGGTGATGAAGAATGGAACAGGTTTAAAACTATGACCAGAATACAAGACGAGTACAGAAAAACTCATCTTAGTAAATATGATAATGCTTTGTCTGACTTTGTTTACAACTAATTTTGTTGTCTAATATCATATACAAATTCTTTTCCTATCATTTCGCAAGTCCAAACATTACCATTGTATTTTTTAAAATGCATTTTGATAGTGTTCTCAACTAACATAGAAATATCACCATTAGGATGTCTTTTCCATATTTCTGCTTCGGAAGTCACTCCAGTATCTGTACATGTAATTTTAACTATTTCTAATTCTTCTTTACCTATATTCATACTTACACTATACTACAAAAATTATATTTGTCAACTATAATTGTTTTAATTTAAAGTTTATACAGTCTATCTTCTTTTGGAAAGTCATTACTGCTTGTTCTCTAGTTGGCCATTTAGCACTAGGTTGCTTAATCTGAAAATGCCAACCATATTTTCCATCACAGTTTTTATCACACCACATTATTGTTTTCATATTGATGTCTTTTGATAATTCTGCTTTGAATCTAAAGTTTTGATTGTATCCACACCCTTTACGTATTAAACCATTGTTCTCTAAACGACAGTCATCATATGCCCAATCATTATCCATATATTTTACCTAAAGTATTCTTGTAAATGTTTCCATTCTGGAAAAGTATCAAACAACGATCTATTTCTTTGCTCGTCATTTTTTTCAACTTCTCGTTTAATCATTTCACGCCATCTTTGTTTCTTAACAAGAGGTGACGTTGGTTTGTCGATACACTGTTTTATATAATCTGCTAATTCCCTTAAATGAAATCCTAGTCTATGGTCTTTGTGTTCTTGCCACTTGTTCATGTAAAACTTATGTGCTTTGTGTAAATCAGTCAAAGGCAATATATCTATACTCATGTATTCTGGCCATTGCACAATGTTTGTTTTTATATTTTTTAAACCTTGATCATGATACAATTGCCACACATCATAATATCTATACAAGCTAAACCAACTAACACTTGAATGGACACTTAACTCCATTCCTTTTTTTGTTTCTCCCGAGTATGGATTGCTTTTTAAAAATTCAATAAGAGCTTTTGAATTTTCGTAAACAACATTCCAATCATCAGCATCACTTCTTAAATACGTGTGTGCATCTCCTATGGCATCGATGCTCATTGACCATTTCCATTTATCAAAGAAAGATAAAAGATCGATTATATTTTTTTTACCATAACTCAATCTACTTGTGTTACTGACAACGTTCCACTCTGTGTCTTTTCTATTTTGTTTTATAAATTCTTCCAATAGCATATACGTACCAGGCATCATTACAGGTTCACCACCTGCAAGGTTAACTAATTTGATATGAGGTATATGTTTCTTTAATCTTAATAAACTTATGTCAAAAGTAATAACGCCGGTCTTTTCATCAAAGTTGTCATACTGTTTAAGTTTTTCTATGATTTCGTTTTTTTCATCTTTTTTGAAATACTGATACCACCCACTGCTTAAACTTAATCCGCAAAATCTACATTTGTAATTACATAAGTTAGAACTCCTAACATCTAGATATCTCAACCTAAAGTTATCATTCAAAGAAAAATCTTTTAAGTTAGTAACATCATTAATAAAATCGTCATTGATTATTTCTTTATAGTAGTCGTTAATTTCTGTTCTCATGCTTGGAAATTTTTTCTGTTCTCTATTCCAACAACTGGAACAGCTAGAAGTTTTAACGCCGTTGTATAAATCTTTTCTTAGATTTTTGTATGGTGATAAGTTCATGGTTGATTGGAGATCACCAGTGTATGATCCTAGTTTGGTTTGTTGTTCACAACACGCACTCACTTCTCCGTTAGCAAACATGTAAGTGTGGATCCAAGGCAAAATACAAAACGTGCTTTTGTCCATCAACGATTACCTGTATATAAAAGGATCTTGTTTTCTAAGTTTTTTTATTTTTTTACGATAAGCTCGCCAGATTTTAAATTCAAGCCATTTATCTTTAATCCAATTAATCATCTTTGTACCTCTTTTACATATTTATCGTACTCACATATTTCAGCAAGTTCCGGAAATGTATCAGTGAATTTTTCTTTTCTAAATTGATCTTTACGCACAGTCCAGGTAACAAATTTCATCCAATCCCAATATCCATCGTCGTCTTGATTCATATAATCGATAAATGTTTTGACATTTGGATTCGGATGTGTATTTAATTTTTCACTTATTTTTCTTTTAGCGTAGTATGGCAAACATTTTATATTATAATAGTTTGGATAGCGTAAGCTGTTTAGATATACACTGATGCCGAATTCATCTGCCCATTTTAAAAATTCTGGTACATACATCACGTTAAAAATATTGATAGTGTGACAAACTCCAACAGTAAATTTTTTACTTTGTTTATCCTTAAATGCTTGTAATACTTCTAATGCTTTATTCCATTTAGCAGGATGTCTTTGATATTCAAACTGTTCTCCGATTCCATCAATTGAAAACTGAACATCAACTGTTTTGAAGTGAGGCCATATGTCTTCTAATGCCTCATTTGGTAATTGTGTTCCATTAGTGTTATAATGCACACCGATATGTTTAGCATAACCTTTGTCAACACAAAATTTTAATAATTCAAATTGATCCTTAATCATAAAAGGCTCGCCACCAGTGAAGTCAATATATTCTAACGTTGGCAATAGTTCTTCAAGTTGTTGCCAAAATTCTTTATTAGTTTCTGGCCAACTGTGTCTGATATGTGTTTCTTCGTGCTTGTCTTCTTTATCATAATGCTGTTGTTCTGCTATCCATTTAGAAGATGAATGTGTTCCACATATACGACATTTTAGATTACAAATATTTCCTAACTTTAAATCTAAATATTTAATTTTAGGATTATCAATTATGTCCTGTGTTATGTGATGTTTGAACCTAGCATTATCTCTAATTCGTTTTGATACTTTTCCACTCGCTTCTTCTGACCAACATCTTGTGCAACCTTCTGGCATTTTTCCATCTAAAAAATCTTGTCTTAGATTTCTATAATATTCGCTTTGCCATGCATCATTAAGAGTATTACTGTTTAAATTAAAGTCTTGATTATTTTGATCACTCATGTTAATATTATACATACAGCAAGGTTTAACCCACCCTGCGGCTGTGGACTCTAATGAAATCCATGGTAATATACAAAATGATTTTGGAATATGCATAACTGTATTTAACATAACACAAAAAGGTCAAAATGTCTATACAAGAAAAATATAACAATTATAAAGAACAGCTTGAGTTATTAACTGAAAATATGGACAAGTATCAGTTCTTAATTGATCTAGGAGCAACAAAAACAATGCCAAAAGAGTTTAGAGTAGAAACTTTTTTAGTTCCTGGATGTATGAGTCAAGTATGGCTAGTTCCAAAATATGAAAGCGATGTTGTACATTTCATGGCTGATTCAGATGCACACATTACGAAGGGGGTTGCAACATTGGTAGCAGATATTTTTAGTAACTCAACTAAAGAAGAAATAAAAAATACTGATTTAGATTCTATAATTGAAGGACTAAAGTTAACGTCAATACTTTCTCCCAATAGACGTAATGGTGCCTACAACATGTTTGGTAAAGTAAAAGACTATGCAAAGTAAATACAAAATTGCATGTTTGGGTTGTTCATTTACTGAAGGAATAAATTTAGAGCCACAACAAACTTGGCCACACATCTTAAAAGTTTGGTTAGATAAAAAACAAAAAATACAGTCAACAATTTATAATGCTGGTAGAGCCGGATCGAGTGTTATGCACAATCATTTGTCAGCAAACTTTTTACTAAAACAATTCGATCCAGATATATTTGTAGTACAAATAACTACATATGATCGATCAATGATGTTCCTTGATCCTATTAATGAAAAAGAAAATGATTTATATAAATTTGGTTACGATGAAGATGCACCAGATTACTTTAAGATATGGGATAACAGTAAGTCATGGATACATCTAAGTCCAGGACTTGGATGGGCGGCAAGTGAACACAACAACAATTCAGAGTATGATTGGTTACTTGAAAAAATATATAACAGTGATATTAAAGATAAAGTCAATCCTCCTATATCATATGAGCAGTTTAAAAATTACATTGCGTTATGGCATGAACAAACTGATCCAAATCAAGCCTACAGATATTTTTATTATTCACATGTTTATTCTTTGATAGATTTTTTAAAAGCTAAAGGAAAAACTGTTATTCCTTTTTATTGGTTAAAGTTTCGACCTAAATTTAGATCTCATCTGTTTGGCGAACGACAATATGCCTGTATGGAATCAGCAATGGGTAGGAGTTTCTTAGATGAGTTTGCAGTCGACAAAGGTTTTCATTTAGATCAAAAAGGACACATTAGGATGGTGAATGAGTTTTTAGGTCCGCAAGTTCTGGAAACAATGAAATAAAATCTTCGTTACGTAGTTTATCAACCATATTAGTTCTTTCCCAAAACTTTGGTAGTAAGTGTGAATGATCTTTTTCATACATAAAATGAATTAACTTATCATAACGTTTCTCTTTATTGTTAGTGTAAGTGTCAAACCATTCTTGTTCTTTAACATATCTTTCTTCTAAACGTTTTTTAATCTCTAAAGGTAACACTTGTATGGAAAGCTCTTCAGGTACAAACAATGGATTGATTAAACTGCCACCAACAGCATCTACCCAGCCTTTTTGTATCCATTCATGATGAAAGTCTGGCACATGGAAACTATTATACACATTCAAACACGTAGCAAGGAATACGTACACATCTGGGCATACTTCAAACATACGTTTTCTATTTTCTTCAACTTGTTCCCATGACTGTCCTTTACGTAAGTATTCACCACGTTCACCCATGCCATCTAATGATGCACCAATCTTAACAGACTCAAAACGATTCCATATTTCCATAACATCAAGACCTTTGAATACCATTTGTGAAAAGTTTGTATTGTATTTTAATCTTACATGATACATTTTTCTTTCGTCAAGTTTTTTAAGAATTCTATAATGCTCTTCCATTATGAGTGGCTCACCGCCTGCAAAATATATTTCTTCTAAGCCGTCCATGTAAGGTTCAACTTTTTTCCAAAATGTTTCTTCGTCTTTATAAGGTCTTATAATTTTTTTATGTGGTAGTGGACCATACAGTTTAACATTATCATCATACCAACTTGATGATAGATCTGGACCACATGTTCTACATTTAAAGTTACATAGATTTGAAAATCTAAAATCGATATAAGGTAAGTTAATTTTTTCAACTGTACCATCTTTTAGTGTGGTTCCTACCTTATCAAAATGATTTTCAAAAGCTTCGTTGGCCCAAGTCCTTGTTGTATTCAATCCACTTGCTTCCATAGAATAACAACGAGTACATTCTTTTGTTGGCTTGTCTTCAATCATCGCTACACGCATTTTTTTAAGTTTTTCTGAATTCCATATTTCTTCAAATGATTGATCTTTCAAGTTACCAAGTATTTCATCCATTGGTGCCATACAACATGGCAATACTCTACCATCTGGCCATGAATGCAAATGGGTCCATGGTAACATACAAAAACGTTTTGATTTTTTTAATGCAGTATCTTTATCCATCGACATGCTCACTTAAATAATCTACTAGACTTGGTATCTGTGTATTAATTAATTTTGTTTGATTATATGATAATATATATTGTGTTTCTTTTGAATTTAACCATTTATTAAGATCTTGCAATGGCATATTAAATATACGTTTTAAGTTATCGTTTACTATCCGATCAAATCTTTGAGGATAGTCAACATAATCAAAACTGTAATTGACCATATCTTGATATAATCTTATACCAAAAAACTTTTCTAAATGTTTGCACGTTCCTTTTGATCCTAAAACAATAAATGGATTTTTATATAATATTGGTTTCCAAATTTTTTCCGTAACAAAAATACTTGTATCGCTAACAATACTTTCATTAACAATATCAAACACAGCTTGTTTATATTCAACAGGTAATATTTCTTGATTACTTTGCTCGTCGATAGTTTTGGCATCGAAGTCTAATAATAATGTTTGTCCTTGAAAGTTTTCATTCGCCATATGTTTTGTGTTAGCACCGTATCTATTTAAATATGTGATATAGCCTTTTTCGTTCCAACTGTTTGAAAATAATTTTTCAAGCATTCTAAACCTATGTGGTTTGGCCGCGGCATTCATACAAATAAAATGTTTATATTTGTCTGTTAGTGTTTTTCTTTTAATTTTATGTTTATTAAAATGTTCAATAGTTCTTTGAAGAAGTGTGTAAGGAAAATATACACAATGTCCTATCACTTGCTTTTCTTTATAATTCTTACACCAGCGTTCGTAATTCTTTTTTAAATTTGCATCACACATTACTAATATAACTTTTTTAGCATCATACTCTCTTAATAAACTGTGCAATTGTTCTAAGAACGTGTCTGGTTGTTTATGATGTATTTCGCCTTCGAATGCATTTGAGATTACAATATATGGACGGTCTTTTAGTTTCATGTATTCACTGATAGTATTTTTTAAATCAGCAAAACCACGATCTCTTCCACAATCAAAATCGTATATAATAAAATTTTTATTTTTATAATTTATTTGTTGGGGCATTCTTTTTATCCATATAATTTGACAAAATATTTCCAGCTACATCTTTGCTATATCGTTCAACAGATACTGGCCAAATATTAATAGTTGAAAAGACGTCAGTGTTCGTTAAGTTACTGTACAACCAACTACTTAATTCATTGTGTTGCCAAGCACCAGACAATTCACTATCAAGTTGTCTAGGTCCCCACACTGCACAACCTAAGCAAATTTTATATTGGTTAGGTCCTGTTCTGTTTGCAATTGAAGTTAATATATGTCTGTTTGTAGTCATTGAAACTCCAGTTGCAATTGGCACTGTATCTCTATCAAAATAATCCTGTGAGTGTAATACAAAAACTTGATTTGTATTAATTGGTCCACCATAATATACAGGTGTATCGCCCATATCTGGTAAAAGTGATATTCCCATATCACCAAACAAGTCACACATTAAAATTGTTTTGGCTGGTTTGTTAAAGATGATTCCCCCTGCTCCTTCATCATCGTGTTTGTACATGGCCAAAGTTGTATGGTAAAATCTTGGATCTGCAAGATGTGGCATTGAGATTAACATCTTGCCTCTAGTTTTATTCACACTTGGTTGTACATCATTTAACATATAATACTACTTATCATTCAAAAAATTTATTAGTTTTACCCACTCGGAGGTATGTTTTCTTGCAAAAAAGTGATTGTGATTGTGTTCTAATTTTTCCCATACACTCCAATATGCTTTGTGTAATTCTGTTATATCTTTCTCACACCATTTTTCAACATTATTCATTATCATAGATAATCTTTTTGCTCGGTCGGTCATATCATCATATGATTCATCAAACAGTTCTGGAAATGTTTCGTATCCTTGTTCTCTTAAATATTTTAAACAACCTGGTCCACTTGTAATAACAAAAGGATGATAATTTACAAAAGGCATGTAAGTTTTTTCTGTGACAAACAATGGTGCTCCAGGATTTGATTCAAATACTGTTTCAGTAACAAAACTAAAATATGTTTCAGTAAAATGTTCTTTAATTAAAATACGTTGATTCATATCTTCGCCAATAGTGTCAGCATTATGATCAAGTATTATCGGTGTTTTTTCTTTAAGCCATTTTTTACTATAGTCATCTATTTCATCATAATAGTGTTGTTTTGATTCAGGAATATAACTTTTTAAATTGCCAATGCTATCTGGCGTAAAATATCTATTTAAAAAACTGTGTATCATTTGATCATTGTATCCTTTACGATACAGCTCACTCATTATATAAATTCTGTGCTCTCTTGGATTTGCGTTTTTGCATAAAAATTTATGTGAACGAATATGATTTTGATCAAGCTCTTTTGGATCAATTAATTCTTTTTCAGCGTCGACTCCTTTACGTTTATGATTCATAAAATATCTTACATCACATTCGTGCTTGTAGTTTGTTTCAAATACATTGAAAGGATACATAGTAATCTTTTGATCGTTGCCTAATCTTTTATAAAACAAATATTTCTCATAATTTTTTTCAATATTTAAATCACCATACACCATTACAACTTTTTCAAATGGAATTCCTTTATCATTTATACTCCAAGTTATATCATCTAAAAATCTTGGCATGGACAAATGAAATCCTTCTGACGGAAACCAAATTAATAACTTAACTTTATTATTTGGATCACGTAGCAAATTTAACACTTTATCATCGATGTGATGGAAAACATTTTCATAAAAGAAAGCCAAGTCTATCCATTCCGGTTGTATATGATAATATGTTATTTCGTCAGGATCAAAATTGTCAACAGTTAGTTGTTTCCATTCAAGGCCAACTACTTCTAACATTTTTTCTAAATAGTATGACTTAACATTGCCATAACCATTTGGATTTATTTTGCGTTTGTGTGGAGGCACACTATTTGAAATAGGTGCGTTGTTGATCCAAGTTTGATATAATAGATTAAGCATTTTTTTCTATCCATGGTATAATAACTTTTTCGTTGAATGCTTGATGACATTCTCTTGATGGATGCCCGATCATAGTTTTCTTTTCATCAATGATTGACCAACCCTGTGGAGGATTATTAATATGATCTTCATCTAAATCTCCTGCATAGCCGTTGTCAATACCCCATTCGGATAATCCTTCATCATTATTATGGAACCACCAATTGTCCCAATCAATTTGATCATACCAAGCTCTGATCTCTGATGGATTTCTTTCTAGTTGTATCTGATATCTTTCTTGATGCAATTCTTTCATCCAACTAAAAAACAAAGGTTTAACATTACGCACTTTACAAATATTCTGCAAACTAACAATAGCTATCAATGAATCAATTAATCTAATTGGATCATTGTCTGCATACATTCGATAGTTCTTTACGAACTTGCCACAAAAGTTTTTCATTTTTCTTTCTTTAATACCAAATATATTTGTAGGTGTAGTATTCCATAAACCTACATTCCACCATTCATAATCTCCTGTGCTTTTAATCCAGCAATATTTTTCTTTTGCAGAAATATGTGAATGTGGATATTTGTTTCCTTCGGTTATATCTCTTAACGTCCTAAAATTATCTTCTGCTATTACTAACTCAAATCTATTGATGCCAGACAGTTGGAACACAGCAACATCATAATTATTTTGCAAAAGTTCTAATCCTGCATTTCTAAAATTAAATTCGTTACCAGAACCTCCTTGAGCAACGTTTGTTACGTCATAGTTCAAAGCTAAATGTCTTGCCCAACTATGAGGCATGTGTGTAAATGAACATCCGGTAGTTAATATCTTCATTTGCTATTCATCCTTAACTTTAAAATACTATGTATAGTTTGTGCCCAAGTATCTGAGTCAAATTCTCTTATATCAAAATCTACTTCTTCACCATTAGCAAGTATAGGAGGAATAAACATTTGATTTGTATCTTCGTATTTTGATTGGCTAACAGTATTCATCCATACAGTTATGTCCGCATTAAATACTTTCCTAGTTTCGATAGTTGGACAAACAAAATCACATATAACATGATTTCCTTTTTTGATAATCATGTCTGCCAGTTTGCTCATACGTTTAGCTTGTCTTAATCTACCAAACTCACTAAAGTCCCAATCATTTTCACTTTTGCGTATAGCATCAGCATTTAACCATTGTGCTTCAATCAAAGGCTTTAATTTTGAAGCAAGTGTTGTTTTACCACTTCCTGGCAGTCCCATGATTAATATTTTAAATTTCATATCAAATCCTCTACTATTGATTGTGCAAAATGTCTTTGTGCTTCAGTAGTTGGATGGCTTCCTGGAAATTGTTCATATCCATTATCAATACACCATTCTTTTAAACCACCATATTGATTAGTCCACTCGCTTTTATGACTATGATGGAACCACCAATTGCTCCAGTCTATTTGTTCCCAAAGGTGAACAGCATTTTCAAATTGATTAATAATTAATTCTCCATGCTCAGATGAATTGTTTCCATCTGCATTGTTATTGCCTGTGAAAATATCTTGCCAGCACATATTAATTAATTTTAAATTGTGTGCTTTACAATACCATTGTATTCTTAACATATTTTCTAATGTCTGTATAAATTGTAATTCTTCATTGTGAAAATTTGTAAGATATGTTTTCATATCATTATTTAAATCTTTACTTTCAAATTCCCAATGACCAAAACCTCCTCCGCTTTTTACCCAATTGGAAGTTTCGTGTGTCTGCCACTTGCCTGTATAAGGTTGATTTTGAAAACCACCATTGCCTTTCATGTCTTTGTAAATCTTATTATAATTATTTGATTCAGTATTATAAAATAATTCAAAACGATTTGGATTAGACCACATCACTGCAACAGTTGGATTTTTATCTAAGTAATGAGGTATCGTGGCAATTAAGTTTCTACTAATCAAACTATTACCACTTGCCATCTCTGCACAATTAATTACTTGCCAATCTTGGATATGATTTGGCCAAGCAATGTTTGGTTCTACAGCATGAGCAGTAAAACTACAGCCCGATGTTATTAGATATTTGTTCATATATAACCTTGTGATATTCTGTTTGCCAATCATTCATGATTGCTAGTTGTTGATTGTAAATCATTTTGTGTTTGACTTTTTCTATGTCAATAGCAATTTGATCTAATGGTGTATTACAAAATTTTAATATTTCATCTTTGGGATTATTTGAATAATCTATTATTTCATCATACAATTTAAATCCATACGATCTTAAATTTTCATAATATGCCTGTGCATTGCTTGTACCGTAGTATAAAAATAACTGTAAATTTAATATTGGTTTCCAACTTTTTTCTGTAAAGAATACAGTATCGTCTTCGTGTGTTTCATTAATTACATTTAACCAACTATTGGACATTAATTCTTTTGGAACTATCTTATCATCTTTTATTAAGTCGTCTGCTTCTATATCTAATTTTATAGATTCAACTTGCTCATTCGTTGTATTGTATACATTAACCAAGCTGATATAGTTGTCCATTAGTCTATTTTCTTTACAAAAGTTTACAAATTCTACACGCATAGGTTTTGCCGCACCGTTTAAACTCATTAAATGTTTTTTTCTATCGTAATTAAATTTTTCAACATGTTTGTACTTGCGTTGTACTGTTAAAAAGTAAAACGGATATGTGTATCTATTTTTTATAATATATTTTTGATTGCTATCTTTACACCATCGATCATATTGTTCATTGAAGTTTATGCTTGGCATAATGATATGTACGTCATTTTGATCTATGTTATTTTCTTGCAAACGTTTGTGTAACATTTCAAATACAGGTAAGTCATCTTCTAATGATGGTCCTGGCAAATCCGATTCAGTAAGTTCTTCGATAACAAATGCACATGGTTTATTATTTTCTTTGCAATTATGATACTGAGGACCATGAGCAATCATTAATGGTAATGGATCTCCTACAAACAGTCCTTCACGTTCTCCGTTCTTACTTGGAGTATATCTCCAATAAGGATAACTGTTGTATAGCATTGTCATTGCATTAATCCTTTTACTAATTCCAAATGTGTTTGCACACGACTTTGTAAGTGTGCATAATTGTATATGGCAGTTTGCAACATATCAACAGGAACTCCGTTCTTACATAATTTTTCAACTTGATCAATCGCCAAGTTCATTCTTTTGTAAGCATTTGGCTCTTGATCATATGATTCATCTACATAAGGTGCAAAAGTTTTGTATCCTTGTTTTTGTAAATGCGACAAATAACTTTGTGTTGATAGCATAATAAAAGGATGGCAATTAATAATTGCTTTATAAGTTTTTTCTGTTGGAAAAAATTGTGGGTTACAATCGTGTGCACCACTGTGTGTTTCAGATATAACACTCATGTAAGTATCAGCAAACAATTTTTTATCAAAAGGATATCCACTAAAATGTTTGCCATACAGTCCTTGTTCTATATTATTTTTATCCAATGAGTGTGGCCAATGTTTACACAACTTTTCAAAATCTTTTTCTGACAAAATACTTGATACATAAGGATAGTAATCTTTTAATTCTGGAAAATGTTGTTCGTCTTCGTCAGTTCTTGTTAAAGTAACTAATCCATGATTCATTAATCTACGTTGCCAGTATAAAGCAATTTGTTTTAATCTCATAAATTTGTTTGGTTTACCATTAAGAGATAAGAATGTTCTTACTGCATTTTTAGTTTTAGTTTCTTCTGGAGTAACATGATCGCATATCTTTTCATTAACAATTTTATTATAAGCATCTACTTCATAATATGGAAAAGTAATTATGTTAAAAGGCTTTGGTTTTAAATTATGTTTTTTTGCAATCACATCATGTGTTTCTTTACCTAAGTCTGTTGAATAAAAATAATAAATGCTTTTTGGGTCAACACCTTGTTCGTCGACCAAGTCATGTCCAAGCAACACTTGTTTCTCGACATGTTTATCATGTGCAAATGCAGGTTCACGCATATAACATATAGCTAATTTTTTACCACCTAGCTTTATTGAATTTAAAACTCCATGGTACCAAACATCATGTTTTACAAAAGGATAATCAATGTCACTGCCATAAAATGCCAGTTCATAGTTTTCACCAATGTCAACAAATTGACTTATTGATTCTTCTTTAATGTATTGTCCTATTATTAATGTTGTCATTATATTATATTAATTTTTCTATTCTTGGAATAATAACATCTAATGCAAATTTATCGTGGTGTTCTTTTGTAGGATGATTGCCTTCTGCAAATCCTGGATCCCACATTTCATCTACGCACCACTCTGCCATTCCTCCATATTGCTTATGAAACCAAAACATTGACCAATCTACTATTGACGCATCTACGTCTATGTTTGATAATTCGTCCTTCCACCAAAAATTAAGCATTGGTATTCTATTAAGTTTACAGTACCATTGAGTTCTAGCAATATGTTCTAAACTTTCAATAGCACCTTGTCTTTCATTATACATTCTTCTATATGGTTCGAACAAGTGTTTTTCTGCCAAATCGTTATCAGAAACTTTACTATCTACGCCATTTCCTCCATTTTTAACCCAATAACCATCTTTTGATTTATCCATATATGGAGAATCTTCTTTGAATCCATAATCATGTCCAGTTAAAAATGCACGTCTATGTATACCACTCCACTGACAAATCAGTATATTGTTTTGCCCTTTTAATTCTTCACATTTTGTAATTGCTTGACGAGAAATGTAATCTTGGCCAGCGGCACATGATGCCACATTGTGAACTTTCCAAAGTTCTTCTAACTTTCCAACCCAGGTCATTTCTGAATTGTAAGAAAAGCTACAACCTGAAACAATTATATTAATCATGTTCTTCCTGCCCTTACCTTATTCTCATATCCTGGTTTTGTTTTACTTAACTGTAAATCTGCCGCACATGTACATTCCATCTTATCACATGTGATTGGTTTAGTTGGCATAGTAAATCCTTCGTGTATGTTTCCTAATTTCTTTCCTGCTTTCTTAACACAGTTCCATACGTTACCGTCAGCATCAATGCTGATTTCTTGTATACCAGCCCAGCATGTCCATCCAAAAAATTTATTTGTTTCATTAGCAAGTAGTTCATTTTGATTTATATCAGCTGACGTTCCATCTTTATAATGTGCTATAGTGTTGGCTTTATTTGATATCTTCATGATGCTGATCCTTCTAAAAATTTAATTTCATCTGATGAATAATAAGGTTGATTTCCAGTTTGATGTTTCACAACTGAATAACTTGTATGACCATCCATTCCAGAGTTCCATGGCTGTATAATTTTTAAGTCTTTACCTACCTGTGGTCTTATTCTTCTCATTACCACTTCTATATTTTCTTCTCTTAATATATCTAATATTTCTTTCGCTTTATCAAAATGTCCGGGCAACATCATCATGTGTACTCTTGTCTGACCTTTGTCTTTATTTTTGTATGCATTGTTTACAGCCAAGATATTATTAACAATCTTATCATGTACGGTATGTTCAAAGTGATAAGAAAAAGTTATTTGATGTAAAGTTTCTGTTGCCCTGATATATTTTTCTGTTGGAAGTGAGCCATTTGTAACAACGGTTTGTCTCCATATGCCCATGTCATGTCCTCGTTCTATTATGTCAACAAACTTGGGATGTACAAACGGCTCGCCACCTGTCCACGATATTTTTACTTTCTTTGTTGTGGACTCCAACAAAGTCTTAAATGCTTTTTCAAATGTTTCTATTGGACCATGTTTAGATGTATTGTCATGTGTTCCTATATCACAATAACTGCAATCAAAATTACATCTACGTCCAATATTCCATTCCACCTTTAACCAGTCATCTTTTACTGGAGTCAAGTCTTCAACTGCTACTAATTTTTGAACCATGGTTCCATCTCCGGTAAATGTTCTAGTATATTTGTGTTTCGAATTCGATCTAGTTCTTTTGTAAAATTACAAAACGTATTCCATTTTTCTTTATTAAATTTTGCTCTTTTCATACTAGATAACAAATGGTTAAAATCTTTTATATGGCTTAAACTTTCAACACATTTTTGTTTTAGTTGATCTGGTATGTTAATTGGAGACAAGTAATCTGGTTGATTACATATAGTTGTAAATGCTTGTTGCGGATCAACCATTGTTTGATTATGAATCCATTTATATAATTCATTTAATCTAGTTACATTATAAGTCTGCATTGTAACATTAAACATTGTGTGAATATTTTTTGTTTCAGAATATTTTTTATAGTTTTCTACACAATGTTCAAAATCATAATCCCCGCCACGTATGTATCTAAATAATGTTCCTGTTCCTTCTATACTAAAGACCATCCTGACTGATTTAAACTGCTTTAATAAGTTTAGAATATTTGGATTTTGTACAGTTCCATTTGTTGTGTATTGCAGAGTAACATTTTTATGATGTCCTTTTGATATTAATAATTCTAAAAAGTCTGTGTGATTTTTAGCCAACATTGGTTCACCACCTTTAAAATCAATACGATTTATCAAAGAAGCATTGTTAACTAACTGTTCAACATGACTATTGTTGTGTTGTATAATTTTTTGCACATCTGGGTTTGATTCTTTTTGAAAGTCTTTTGATATAGAAGCAAGTTGAATATCTTCTTCAAACCATTGATTTGATGCCCAGCTACCACACATTCTACATTTTAAATTACATACATTTGAAAAATTTAAATCCATTTGTATCCATTGCGGTTCTTGTACATCTGCATTAAATTTATAATCTTTAGGAATAAATTTTTCAAATTTTTCTTTGAACCATATTCTTCTACTAGTTCCTATTTGATCTTCTCTTTCCCAACAAGACTTACAAGCCGACGGTCTTTTTCCTTTTAAAAATTGTTCACGCAATTTTTTCATATGATCACCTTTGTAAGTTTCTACAATGTTATCATTCTGTTGTGTGTTACCTGCTCCATTTTTATATTGACAGCAAGGTTTAATATTTCCGTTTGCACCAATAGCCAATCCAAACCATGGCATACTACAAAAATTTTTTTGATCTAAATATGATGCACTCATACAAAGTATTCCTTTAAGTCCTCATACAATTCAGGAAACGTATTTTGAAAACTTACATTTCTTGAATTATCTAATTTAGTTGTAAATTCTGCAAAGTACTTTAATTTTTCTTCATCTACAAAGTCCATGTGTTTTTCTAAATATGCAATATATGGATTGACTTTGTTTGGATCTTTACAAGTAGTTTGATAATTTTTTAAAATCTTAATTGCTTTTTCTTTTACATGTTTTGGTAATATTTTTATTTCCAAATGTCTTGGCGTGTTTAAAATACGTGTAGAACACTTATCATCAAAATGTTTCCATAGATTATGAATTGTGTATACATTGTATAATTGCCATGTAGTACTAATATCCCATCTTGTTTTTATATCTGCTTTTTTAATTTTATCAATACTTTTTTCTATCTGTGACCATTTACTTGGAAACCTAATATAATCATTTTGTTTACTGTAATCATCAATGCTACCTCTAATCCAAACTAGCTTAAAATTTTTCCATAATTCAAGTACACGAGGTTGCACGGCTGTCAAGTTTGTATCATACTCTAACGTAACTTCGTTTGCTCTTCCGGCATCGATTATTTTTTGTAAAAAGCCATAATGCTTTTCTATCATTAATGGTTCACCGCCTACAAGATAAACTTGTTTAAGATATGGTATTTTTGATTCCATATGATTCCAAAAGTCATCACTTTCATGCCAATCATACGTTCCATTAGTTGCAACCAGTCTCCCTTTTTTATTTCGATCAAGTGTAATTTTTTTACCATTATCATAGTAACTGTTACCACCTTCAACTAAAATATAATCTTCGTACCATTGTGAACTTGATGCAGGATGACACATTACACATTTTAAATTACATAGATTACCAAAACGCAAATCCCAATATACTGGCTCAGCAGTTGTAGACCCATCTTCAGCAGTGAGTTGTTTTGCTTTTTCTAAGTTAAACCAATTGTACCATCTATTGGATGTTTGTCTTTTACTTGCAACTCCTACTTCTTCTTTGTTCCAACAAACTTGACATGCTTTGTGTTTTTGACCATTAAGCATACTCAATCTAATTTCTTTAGCAAAGTCTCCATTCTTTGCTTCATCTATTGTGTCTTTTGAAAAATTATATGCATCGCCGTTTGGTTTACGAATAGCTCCTCCACTGGAATCACTTGTCATAAGACAACAAACACGAATATCGCCATTTGGTTTTGTGGCCGCTTGTAACCACGGAATAATACAGAACGAGTTTGACATACTAGTACTTATCTAGCTTATTTTTGTGCAAAACAATTGAATTACAATATTTGATCTGCTAGTTTTAAATCAATCATTTGTTTAGCAGTAAAGTATTGGTCACTTGGTGTATTTAATTTTTTACGTACATCTGCTAAACTAAATCCAGTTGCTTCACGTAGGATATTCAAACATCTTAGTTCACAGTTGTTATTTTCTTTCATTTGTGATCTCATATCGTGCATTTTTGACTCCATTGCATCTGAATGTTGATGATTTAATATACCTGTATTTTTTCCAATGTATCTTTCACCTTGTTTACCACTTGCAAAAATTAGTAAGCCAGCACTCATAACAGCACCAATTCCAATAGTTGAAATATGATGATAACTGTCTTTCATTACGTCAATAAGTGCAAATGATTCGTACAAATCTCCACCCATAGAGTTTATATATAATTTTAATGTTTTCTTAGGTTTCTTGGATAAATTTGCTGATAAGATCCATTTAATTGTTTCGGTAACATTATCGTTTCCAATATCGCCAGTCAGATAGTGTATATCATTATCATGTAAATGAGCATCTATCTTATCAGCGGCAGTATATTGATCATATTTTTTCATTGTTTAATGCACCTATATACGTATTTATTGATTTTGTATTATATAAGCTGTTAATCAAATTATTTTGTTTTTGATGGATATGTAGCATTTGGCATACCAGCACCAGCAGTAAATTTAGGGCCTTTTGCAGGACCATATCTTTTGTTAGTGTTGCTGATTTTTCCGCCAATTTGTGCATCTTCTGTATTCTTTTTGGTTTTTCTACGTAGAACAGTTCCTGGACCACCGGATTTGAACCCGTTTCCGTTGCCCATGCTAGTTGCAATTGAACCACTAAATGTTTCGTCTATTTCTCTAATTTTCATAACAATTTTATTTATGTTTGATAATTATATACGTAGTTTACTTTATACATAAATATTAATAACGTAGCAGTTTAAAGGATAATGAATGGCATACAACACACCAACTTCGTACAATAGTTCTACAGGGCAATCAGCTAGAGTAATCTCTCCCTCAAGAAATCTGCCAGATGCAAGTAGCAACTATTCGACCCCAAGAATATATAGAGGATTCAGTTCTAATAATCCAAATGCTCGTAATGGTGTGCTATATGATGCTGATATTATCAAACAAGATATCTACAATCATTTTATGACTGCTAAAGGTGAACGTGTTATGATGCCAGAGTTTGGTAGTATAATATGGGATTACCTATACGAGCCTTTGGATGAAACAAATAAACAAATTATTGAAGAGGATGCGAAAGACATCATTTCACAAGATCCAAGAGTTGCTCTTGAGTCATTGGATCTTACAAGTTTCGAACATGGAGTAGTACTTAATGTTCAATTAAAAATTTTACCACAAGATTTTACAACGTCGATGGCAATTGAATTTAACGTTAATGGAAATTCTTCAAATAGTGGTAGTACAGGTGGAGGCGGATACTAATGGGACAATTAATAAGACAATCAAATTTATTTGCCGCTGAAGATTGGAAAGTAATTTACAGATCATTCCGTGATGCTGATTTTAAATCATACGACTTTGATACTATCAGAGCGTCAATGCTTAATTACGTTTCAAGAAATTATCCAGAAGATTTTAATGATTATATTAACTCATCAGAGTTTATTGCTATTATCGATTTACTAGCATACCTAGGACAAAGTTTATCATTTAGAATTGATTTAAATGCAAGAGAAAATTTTGTTGATACAGCATCAAGAAGAGAATCAATATTAAAATTAGCAAACATGTTAAGTTACAAACCAAAACGTAATTCAACAGCACGTGGTCTTGTAAAACTTACATCAATTAAAACATCAGAACCTGTAACAGATTCAGCAGGTAACAATTTAAGTAATGTTGAAGTTAGATGGAACGATCCTAATAATGCAAATTGGTATGAACAATTTATTACAGTATTAAATGCGTCAATAACTTCAGCTAACCAATTTGGCAAGCCAACATCAACAAAAACAATTAATTCTTTAAAAAATGATTTATATAGTTTTAACAATATCAAAAGTGTACAGGTAGCATATCCTTTTACAACTTCTGTTAACAATAAAACATATACTTTTGAAATTGTTCCAGCACAATTTAATACAGCAGGATTCATAGAAGAAACAAATCCAAATCCATTAAATGCATTTAATGTAATTTATAAAAATGATGGAAAAGGATATGGAAGTGCTAATACTGGTTTCTTTTTATATATGAAAGAAGGTGCATTAGAATATCAAGATTACAATTTTGATCAACCAATTGAAGATAGAACTGTAGACATTGATGCTAACAATATTAATAATACTGATGTTTGGGTACAAGAAATTAGTGACACCGGACTGGTCCAATCTAGTTGGAAAAAGACTCCAGCACTTTCGGGACAAAATATTATATACAATAGTTTAGCATTAAGTGAAAGAAATATTTTTGAAGTAAAAACAAGATTAAATGATCAAATTACTATTCAATTTTCAGATGGTAATTTTGGTAATATACCTGTTGGACTATATCGTATTTGGTATAGATCAAGTGAACTACGAGGCGAGGAAGTATCGTCAGCTGATATACAGAACAAAGGTATTTCTTTTGGTTACATAAACAAGCAAGATCAAACTTTTGATCTAGCAATGACTTTTAGTTTAAATTATAATATTACAAATTCTTCTGCTAGAGAAACAGTAGATGAAATTAAATTAAATTCAGCACAAGCATATTATACACAGGATAGAATGATTACTGCTGAAGATTATGGTGTGTTTCCTGTAACTAAAGTTGATGGCATACAAAAAATAAAAGCAATTAATAAAACACATGCAGGACATTCAAGATTTGTAGATATACAAGATCCAACTGGTACAGTTGCAAATGTAAACTGTATTGGTGAAGATGGTATTGCATATAAATCTCCAAACACAACTGAAAGCATAATTTCTGTATTAGATAACAGTTCATATGAAGCAGTAGTTGACGAAATGGAGAAAATGATACAACTACCACAAATGCAAAATTTTTATTTTGATACTTACAAGAAAAGTATTGAGCAACATATTGCAACAGGAAGTGAAACATTTAAATTTGAATCAACAGGATCAAACTCTGCATATTGGAGAACATTACCAACAGCGACGTCAAGCTATTATGGTTACTTCACAACAGATAACAGTGCTACTAATAGACTTATTGGAAACAATCCGTCAACAACAAGGCATGGTTATATTAGAAAAGGATCAAAAGTAGAATTTGTAGATTCATATAGTAACCCAACAAAAACAATTTGGGCAACAATAAAATCAGTATCATCAAATGGTAATCCATCAGGTCTTACAACTGGTCCAGTACAACTTACAGAAAGTGTTCCGGCAGGATATGTTGCACGTTCAGTAGTTCCACATTTTAGAACAACATTTACATCAAGCGAAAGAGCAACACTTTTATCACAACTTACATCATCATCAACAACACTAACAACATTTGGTTTAGGTTACAATTTTTATAATGCATCTTCGAAAACAGAAGGATGGTATATTATTAATAATACAAATATAGATACTACAAATGAATTTACTACACAGAACAATCCAATAAGTGGAGGAACAGCAGGAACAAGTAATGATTCAAGTTGGTTAATTAAATCACAATTTACAGAAAAAGGTGCAAACACATCTGCTAAATTTACATTAACAGCAAGAGGGTTAGATTACGTTTTCCAATCAACTGATGACGTAAGATTCTTTTATGTAAAAGATTATAAAACACTTGATACACAAACTGGTTTAAGTGTACAAGATAGAATCGATATTCTAGCAGACGTAAACACAAAAATTGGTAAAGGATCAGGTGCAACAGCAACAGCAACAATAGGTGGTGGATCAATTACAGGATATACAGTAACAGCAGTTGGATCAAATTACTCTTCAGCACCAACTGTAACTATAACAGGTGACGGAACAGGTGCAACAGCAATTGCTACAATTCATAATGGATCACTAATTGCTATTACTCCAATACAGGCAGGATCAGGATATACATCAGCAACAGTAACAATTGACACACAAGAAATTGGTGGAAGATTGCCAGACCCAATTAGATTAGCAGTTATTGATAACTTTACAGAACAAGACGGTTACATAGATAATCGCAAGGTAAAAATTGCTCCTTATGATTCAGATGAAGATAGTATGCCAGATTATCCATTGGCAATGGATGACTTAATTTATGATACAACGTCTTCAAAGAATTATATTTTCTTTGAAAGTTATGTTGAGTTTGACGGGTACACATATTATAAATTATCGTCAGTGGTTACTCCAGTTGCAACTTTAACAAATTCAGGTATTGAATTTTTAACAACAACTAAAAAATTTTACAACAACGGATCGTTAGTAACAACAACTGGTCAACAAGGCGAGTACACAGCAACTATCGGTTCAACAATTTATAGATCAAACATTGGTAGGGCATATAAAACTACTAGTGGTTTAAGTGATCCTTTATTCTTCCAATGGAAGCATACTGCACCAAGAGATCAAAGAATTGACCCAAGCATTTCAAATATTATAGAGTTAATTGTGTTGACTACAGATCATTACAATGAAGTGTTGTCATGGACAGCAAATAACAAATCAGCTTCTGAATTTCCAACAGAACCAAGTGTTGAAACATTAAACAGTTTGTTTGCTTCATCATTACAACCATATAAAGCTATAGGTGATCAATTAATTTATACACCAGCTAAATTTAAAAAACTGTTTGGTACAACAGCTGACTCGACATTACAAGGAAAATTCAAAGTAATTAAGGCACAAGGTGCTACATTAACAGATAACGAAATCAAAGCTAGAGTATTAAGTGCAATTGGCACATTCTTTTCAATATCAAATTGGTCATATGGTGAAAGTTTTTACTACACAGAATTGTGTGCATTTATACACAGCCAACTATCAACACAGATTAGTTCAGTTGTAATTGTTGGTTCAGATGCTGAATCAGTATTTGGAGATTTATTTGAAATTACTTCAGAGCCAAATGAATTGTTTTATTCTACTGCTACAGTTGACAACATTGAGATTATTAATTCATTTACTGATCAGAATTTAAAAAAGGGGTCGTAATCAATGGCTGAGCAATTTATTGCATCAAAACAACTACCATATGTTCTGCAATCAACAAAGTTAAAAAACTTTTTTGACTCAACAGTAGATCAATGGTTTAAAAATGAAGATAGTGTTTTTGAAAAAGGCTACATTGGTCAAAGACAAGGAAGATTATTTCAAACCAATAAACATTCTTATGTTCCAGAACCAACAGTTGATAGATATAATTATCAACTTGAGCCGGCAACAATTGTTAGAAATGCAGACACACAAACAATATCATATCAATCAACATATGAAGACGTTGTAAATAAATTACGTTTCGATGGCGGTAACATTAAAGATCATGCAAGATTGTTTGAGTCAACTTATTATTCATATGCTCCGCCAATTGATGTTGACAAATATTTAAACTATTCAAATTATTATTGGTATCCATATTCAGATGATTTATCAACTGAAACCGGTGGATCATTTGCTAACATACCATCTAAACCAGTTGATGGAACATCAACAACTAGTATTACTTTACCAACTGATGTTGTTGGACAAAAAAATTATACAGCACCAGATGGAACAGTTTTTACAAATGGTTTGCATATTAGATTTGAAGGTTCTTATGTAAGTGGTACAGCATATCAATATTATTACACAGTTGATTCATTGACTATATCAACAGCTGGAACAGGTTATGCTGTTAATGATAATATTTTAATTGGTAGTAAGGTTATTGGAAAGGTTTCAAGCATTGGTGGAAGTGGACAAATTACTGGTGTAGAAAAAACTTTAGATTCACTAGATGATGGTGTGTATCCAGGCACAGTTACAATCACAACTACAGGCGGTAGCAGTGGAGTTATCAGTGTAGGAACAACAAGAAAAGCAATTACATTTTTTATTGAAGGTGTTGGTAAAGAAATTAAATTAGTTGATAGTAGAGTTTTAAGAAACATTAATGACTCAACATCAGCAGTACAAGATTACATTACTGTACAACGTGGAGCCAAAGATGGAAACTTATGGTCAAAATCAAACGGTTGGGTGCATAAAGATACTTTAGAAAATTATCCGTCAGTAACTTCACAAGCACAAACAGATCAATTATGGGATGATTCATCGTGGGATACTACAGCATATGATGTATCAATAGTACAATCAACAACAGCTTTCCAAAGATCATCTGGCAGAAGAGCACAAAGACCAATTATTGAATTTGATAGAGATATTGAATTGTATGATTATGGTAAAAATCATCTTGCAGATGTTACTGTAATTGAAAACTTATTAACTAAAACACAAATCGAAGGACAAGCAACAGTAACCATTGATGGAAAATTAATTCAAAATAGAGATACAATATTATTCATAAATGCATCAAGTCAGGATGACTATGTACAATGGGACGGTACAAATGTTTTATGGGATCATGATATCGACTCAGATCCAACTACTGGTGGCGGTGGTGGAACAGGTGGTGATCAAGGATGGGACGTTTCTAGTTCAACGTTTGCAGTTAGTTCATCAATTTGGCAAGTATCTGGTGTTGGATCAAGCATAAAACTAACTCAACTTTCAAGTAACATTGATTCTTTTGATAAAGTTTATATCAAAGAAGGAACAAATTACAAAGGAACCGAATGGTACTATGATGGTTACAATTGGAATCAAACACAAACTAAAACAGGATCAAATCAAGCACCGTTATACAATTTATATGATAACAACAAAACAATACTAAATGACGCAGGAGTATATCCTTCATCAAACTTTGTTGGATCGAAAATATTTGGATACAAAGTTGGTTCTGGTACAAATGATACTGAACTAGGTTTTCCATTATCTTTCTCAGCAGGTGTTGACAAGAGTGACATACAATTTTCTAATTATCTAAGCGAAGACACTCACACATATAGTTCTGGAACAATCGACGGTTACAAGTATTATAAGAAAAATACATATCCTGAAATTATTTCTAAAACAATTGATTATGAAGTAAATGTAAATCCAAGTAGAAGTAATCAAAGTAAAAATGTATATTACATTGATAACAAAGAACAACCTTCATTAATTTTAGTTAGAGGAAATACATATAATTTTAAATTTAGTTCGCCTGAATCATCAGCAACAGGTTATTCAAATGCCAATCATCCGTTTTATATTTCAACTGGTGCAAGTTGGTCATCTGGTGCATACACTGGAGAGTACACTGGTGGAGTTTCAGGTTCAAGAGCATACTATGGTGGCACAGCATCAACATTAAAATTTAAGGTACCAGTTAACGCACCAAATACATTATATTATCATTGTGGTAATCACGATAAAATGGGTAACAAACTAGTTATAGTTGATAACCCAGTAACTAAATTAGCAGACGCTCAAGAAGTTAATTATAAAAACGAATGGATCACTGACCCATCAAAAAAATTAACTCAAACAATGATTCAAGAGCATACAGTAAGTAACAAAAACTTATCTACGCCAGTTGTTTTAGAAGTTATTCCAACATCGATACTTGATGTTGATATTTTTAAAAATGGTGAAAAGTTAGTTTTTGGAACTGACTTTACTGTAACTGATAGTGTATTAATTAATTTTACGAAAACATTAGTAAGTGGTGATTTTGTAAAAGCTCATTACAAAACAAATAATCCAGCGCCACTTAAATCAATTAACTATTATGAAATACCAAAAAATTTAGAAAACAATGCTTCAAATCAACCAATTGGCACAACTTCATATAGTGAATTATTTCAACACTTCAAGTCAATTATACAAAATCAAAAAGGGTTTTCTGGATCAGTAAATGGTAATAACAATTATAGAGATACAGAAAAGAATTTAAGTCTAGGAGATGTAATTTTACAACATGATTCACCTTTACTTAAAACTATGGCAATTGCCAATAATCCAAATTTGGATATTTCAGAATCATTACGATATACTAAAAATAGATATCAAGAGTTTCAATTAAAATTTTTAAATGCAGTAAACAACATTCAAAATGCAAGTGATGTATCAGGCTTAACAACTGCACAAATTGTTGATCAAGCAATAGCTTCACTCAATGTAACAAAGACGAATAATGATCCTTATGCATACTCAAATTTGATAGCAAGTGGAGATAGATATACATCTGAAACTCATACTATTTCTTCAACTAATTACACTTGGGGTACGCAAAGTACATTTTTAAATTTAAATGCAATTACTCAAGAGGTATTTAATTTACAGCCTGGACTAACTTTATCAAGTGCATTTGATCCTGATACTGATTTCAGCACAAAGGCATTATACATTTATAAAAACAATGTACAAATGTTAATGAATCATGATTATATAGTTGATCAATCATCAAATGGAACTAAAGTAGTTTTCTTAGGAAGAGTTGCAGACAAACCTCAAGTAGGAGATATTATCACAATACGTTATTATGAAACCAAACAACCAACTTGGATACCAAGCACACCAGCATCATTAGGTGTTGCGAAAATTTACCGTCCGATGGAACTTACAGATTCAACAACATATTCAAGTGGCACAAGAAATTTTGTACAATGTCATGATGGATCTTTGGTATTAAAATACAATGACTTAAGAGATACTGCATTATTAGAATTAGAAAAAAGAATTTATAACACAATGCATCATGTAATTTCAGATCAAGATAGATTGCCATTATATGAATCAAGCAGTGTTATACCAAACAAATTTAGTTCAACTAGTTGGAGTAGAACAGAAATAAATTCTATATTACGTCCAATATTCACAAGATGGGCAAATGAAAACGCAATCAATTATCAAGAAAACACGGGTTACACAAATGTAATTAATTTCTCAAGTACATCAGGAACATTCCAAGTTGGAGAAAAGATCAACGGTGGATCATCAAGTGCAAAAGGTGTTATTACAAAAGTAGGGACCAACACAATCACTGTAAATAAAGTTATCGATTCTTTCCAACTTTCAGAAACTGTAACTGGTGAAACTAGTGGTGCTACAGGAACAATAGCCACAGCAGATGGTGTAGTAGTTGATTGGAAAGTAATGAACTATTCTACACTGAAAGATCAAGATGGTGAAGCGTTACCTGGACACTGGCGAGGAATATATCGTTGGTACTATGGAACAGATAGACCTCACACACATCCATGGGAAATGTTAGGCTTTTCTCAAAAACCAATTTGGTGGGATCAATATTACACATGGACAGCCACAGCCGTTAGAACACAATTGATTAACGATATCGAACAAGGTATTATTAGATCAGGTGCTAGAGAAAATTATTCTGATAGGTCATATTTAAATGCTGATAATCAATTTAAGAAGCCTGGATTTAGTTCATACGTTCCTGTTGATTCAAGCGGAAAACTTTTAAGTCCATTACAAATTGGTATTATAAGTTCTAATCCTGAAGAAGTGTATGCACAAAAAGATTGGGCATTTGGAGATGGTGCACCAGTTGAACATGCGTTTGTAACTTCATTAGAATATCCATATGCTTTACAAAAACTTTTATATCTTACAAATCCAGCTTCATATATCGAAAAGTTATGGAATGTAACCAACATTTCAAAATCAAAAAGTGATACAAATCAAACTATTGATTCAACTACAGGTAAACGTGCAGTAAACACAAATTATTATGTACACACAGAAACAGATACAAGCAACACAAGATATTTAAGATCAGGTATACAAAATTTTATTTCAGAATATATTATTAGCCAAGGTGGTACAATTAAAACATCTTTTGGTGATGTAATTAGAAACTTACAAGCAAACTTAATGTATAGATGTGCAGGATTTATTGATTCAACTAAATTAAAGATTGAATCAGAAGCATATGACTCAACCAGTAAAAGTACAAGTATTATTATTCCACCGGAAGATATAAATGTAACATTATATACAGGTGCCAGTGTTGAAGAATGTTCTTATAGTGCATTTATAGTACAAGTAGTTGACGGCGGGTATAAGATTTACGGATATGATGTAATCAATCCTTACTTTACAATTTATCGACCGTTATCAACTAGTGCTACAAGATCAATACGTGTTGGTGGTAAAGATATTTCACCAGTTGAATATCAAACTGGTATAGCTTATCATAAAGATGAAGTTGTGAAACATCAAAATGAATTCTACCAATGTACAGTGCCACACATTGCACAAACAACTGACGTTACACCAAACAATTTATATTGGAAGAAAATTAAAAATTTACCACAGCAAGGTGGAACAGAAGTTGAGAAATCATTACAATATGATTTTAGTCAAACTGAAAATGTTGATTACGGAACTGTATTAAAAACTAGACAAGAAGTTTATGATGTAATCACAGGGTATGGAATTTATTTAAAATCAAAAGGTTGGTTGTTTGACAATCATAATGTTGATCTTGGTGAACGAATGGATTGGGATTATTCAGGAAAAGAATTTTTATTTTGGAGTTTAGGTAAATGGCAAATTGGTGACTATGTTACTTTAAGTCCATCAGCACAAGATATAAAATTTAAACCAAAAACTGGTACTGTGCAAAGTTTAGTTGATGTTGTCAATGGAACGTACAGTGCATTAAACAAAGAAGGTTTTGGATTGATTTCAAAACAATTATCAGTTATTAGAGATGATGACATGGTATCAATATCACACAAAACTGGTGTTGGTATATATGGTTTAAGATTGTTTGTAAAAGAAACTGAACACTCGATTACACTAAACAATAATACAATATTCAATGACACAATTTACAATCCTTTATTAGCACAAAGACAACCAAGAGTTAAATTGTCAACTGTAAGAACTTCAAATTGGAATGGTAAATTAGAAGCATCTGGTTTTATTATTAATAATACTTCATTAGTTAATAACTTTGAAAAATCTGTAAAAGATACATTAGACTTTTACAATATAGATGCTGAAAAAGTTGATACTGATTTTAGAGATGCGGCTATGCACTTAATTGGTTATCAAGAAAGAGAATACTTATCAAACTTAGGTGTATCAAAACGTAATCAAGTAAAATTATATCAAGGTATGATTAAGCAAAAAGGTACAACAAATGCTATTGATAAATTATTACGTTCAACTACTGTAAGCACAGATCAAACGTTTGATACATATGAGGAATGGGCATTCAAAGTTGGCGAATTTGGATCTACAAACTTTAATCAACAAATTGAATTAAGATTACGAGCTCAAGATATTATAACTGATCCTTTAATGTTTGAATTTGTATTACCTTCAGATGGAACTACAACTACAGGTTATGATATCACAACTGATGAAACGATCACAATTGATATTGATGACACGACACGTTGGTTGAAAAAACCACATGGTGAAAAAACTTTGGCTAACTTATGGCCAACGACGTCAACAATAAATTCAAATATACCAACTGCTGGTTATGTACACTTCAATGATGCAACTTATCAAGCATATGATTCTACAGCATTAGATAATGTGTACGGTTCACAAACAGGCAATGTTACAATTGGATCAACAGCTTGGGTAGCCAAAGATGTTGTTGGTGGAAAAGATTGGAATGCATATAAATTATTTGATACTGGAACAAAGATTGATAATATTATTTCAAACGGTGACGCTAATACTTCTATGAAAGTTACTGTCGACGGAACAGCAAATGATATAGGTAGTTCTAAAAAAATAATTTTACATAAAACTTATGATGGAAGTGGAACATTAGTAATAGATCCTCAAAGTTGGGGTACACATACATTAACTTTAAAAACGCACACACCAACAGCACCTAGCTTAACTGTTGACTTTGCAAATGTGGCAGGCAATGGTGCACAAATGGCCGTTGGTAATATTGCAGGTTCAGTTAATGCAGTAACGTCAACAGGAGGTACAGGTTTTGCAGTTGGTGATCTTATTACATTTACTGGAACATCTGGTAGTGGTGCTGTAGCAAAAGTTGACGCAGAAGTCGGCGGAGTTCCTACAACACTTGTAATGGTCAGCAATGGATCTAATTATTCAGCGGCACCAAATGGATTTTCAGTTACCAATGCATCTGGTGTAGCAAAAACATTAAACGTAAATTACACTGCACCAACATTTTCATTTACTGGTTCAGGTGCAAGTGGTGTGTTTGGCGAAATACAAGATCTTGTAATTACAAATGGCGGAACAAATTATCAAGCACCTACAATTGTAATTACAAAATCAAATGGTTCTTCAGTTACTATACCAACAGGCAACATTACGAAAAATGCAAGTGGCACTATAACAGCAATATCAGTTCCTAATTATTCTGGATCATTTAATAACCAAGGATTTAGTTCCGGAATAACATCAACAGCAACAGGTAGTATTACTGTCAAAGATTCAAGAGCAAATCATACTATTAACTTTGGTGCAAGTTTATCAAAAGTACATCAGCTTTTAAATTTAACAGCAAATGTTTCTACAGCATTTGATGGCACAACACCAACTGTTACAATTGACTATTCAGAAGACAACGGTGCAACATACTCGAATTTAGCTTTAGCAACACCGATAGACTTAGGTTCAGTAGCTACAGCAAATGTAAACTTTAGTGGAACAGTAACAAATAATGCTAACGTTCTTGTAAGAGCAAATGTTTCAGTATCGTCAGGAACAACAGGTAATGTGACACTATCATTAAATTATACTTCGAAACAATACGAAGTAACCAAAGCTGACGGAAATGTAGAGTTTGTAACTACAGCAGATAATACAACAATTAATTCATCCGGTATACAATTACTTGATTGGAAAGATGCAAGATTAAACAGCACATTAGATTCTGCTAGAATTAAAACAACACCAGCTCTAACATTACAGGATTTCTTAGGAAGCAATGGTATGAATTTAAACAACAGTGCATGGTCAGAAGGTGATCTTGTTTGGTTAGACAATGACTCAACTGGTTATTGGGGAGTTTACAGATTTACATCTAATACTTCAATAAGAACAACTTATGCTAATATTAGAGGATCAGAGCCAGCTGAGATTATAGCAACAGGTGGATATTGGATACTACACAGTGGAGTTGATTATGATGATCCAACACAAACTAATGCAACTTATTTCGATAACACTAAACGTAGACAGAAAGATAAAGTAGTTACAGATCAATTTGAAAAAGCTGTTATATATGATGATAGAAACAATAAAGTTGATTTAACTCTTGTACCTTATGATCCAGCAAAAGGTATACTACCTCCAAGTGCTGATAGAGAAATTGAATATAAATCAGAAATTGATCCAGCAGTATATAACAATCATTCTGATTCAAGTGAAATTAGTACAAGCAAACCATGGCAAGATGAATATGTTGGTCAAGTATGGTGGGATTTATCGACAGCAAGATATATTGATTACGAATCACATGACAATGCTTATCGTAGAACATATTGGGGTAGATTATTTCCAGGAGCATCAGTAGATATTTACGAATGGGTTAAATCAAGTGTAGCACCTTCAAGTTACACAGGTACAGGTACAGTAAAATCAACAAGCAACTATGCTACAAAAGTTGAAACTAATAGTGCTACAGCAACTACAACAACAACTTACTATTTTTGGGTAAAAAATACAACAACAGTTCCAGAGTTGCAAGGTAGAACGAATGACGTGGCAACTGTGGCAAGTATTATTACATCTCCAATAACACAGGGATTAAATTACTTTGCACCTATATCACAAAATTCAATTTCAATTGCTAACGTATTAGATTACACTACAAAAGAAAATACAGTGTTACAATTGAATTATAGAAAACGTCAGTCAAATGACAAAACTAACTCGCAACATGCACAATGGTTATTAATAAAAGAAGATTATCCAAATGCACCAATTCCAAATCAAATTTGGAATAAGTTGGTTGATAGTTTGGTTGGATTTGACTATTCAAATAGTGCTGTACCAGATATGACTTTATCATTGCATGATAGATATGGATCAAAAGTAAGACCGAGACAAAGTTGGTTTAAAAATTCTAAAAATGCTAGAAAAGTTTTACATGAATCGTTGAATGCTATTACTACATCTATTTTATTAGACGTAAATCATTTTGGTTGGGATACAGATTTAACAACATCAAATTATTACGAAAAAACAAATTGGTATTACAATACAACATTCAATGATGATACTGTTATCGATCGTATAGTAA
>MDTC01248784.1_pt1 | contig 34889 bp, 26 predicted proteins | sample 811181 | NCBI WGS metagenome assembly MDTC01 (sample SAMN05326644, study PRJNA326480) | marine metagenome | isolation source: seawater | place: Pacific Ocean: North | collected 2011
ACGGACCGTCAAATCACTGCCTCCCGGTGTCGAGTTCCAGATTCTTTTCTTCTCTGGACCCTCCTGGTTCGTTGGCGAATATGATAGAAAGAAGACCCATGCTGACTGGACCCGTCATGCCGGAGGCGGAAACTTCTGGGAGTTCATGGGTGGTGATCCTAAAAAATGGCCAAAGGTCAAATACCTCAAAGCCACGCCAAGTACCCTTCGCCGCGTCGCTGATATGATTCAGGAAACCCCCATGGTCGGAGGCACCGATTGGCGTGATCCACTCAAGATGGCGATGACGATGCAACCTGACGTGATCTACTTCATGACTGACGGAGCGGTCGGAAAGCATCCCGAGAAGAAGCCCGTGGTAGAAGACGTGCTCGACTTCAATCGCACTCAGAGTAAAGCAAAGATTAACTCTATCTGTTTCATGGTCCTGAAAGCTTATGAGAATTTGAAAGAATTGGCCGACAAGACTCGTGGAGAGTTCACCCTTGTCACCGAAAACGGCGAAATCCTGCGTGGTCGTGATGTGGAGAAACTGGCGAACAAATAGCCCGCTTTATCCACTCAACGCGTCGCGAACGCGATCCAAATTTTGCCTCTAAAACAGCGGTTTCCCGAACATTTTCGGAGAACGATGTCACTGTCACTATTCTTTAAATCGACGCCAACAATTCTCGACTCTCTGGGGGGACCTTCCTTCCGATATTTGAGTAGCTTTGCTGCAACCCCAGCTTTGTCCCTGTAAATTCTAGCCCACCGACTGAAACTACGAACACCCACGTCACCACCTAAAGAGTCGTAAAACCTGAAAGAAGCGGGCTACCGATTCGACTCCGTCGGCCGAAAGGTCAACACCACCCGGCAGCGATGATTGAATGGCTCATGCTCCAACCACGGCTCTTGGAAAAGATAATAGCCGCGCGCCTCGTGAAAGATAATCTGCTGGAGAATCGAACTCTCCAGATCTGGGAATTCAACATTGTCATCGACCCAGTCGAGTCGTTTTTCCACGCGCCGCTTTACCGAACAGAACCGATTGATGATTTGATCTTCAAGATTCTGGATTTGGGCCAGTGCTTCATTCTTAGGCATTAGTAATCTTACGCCTGCCATCCTGAATTGAAGCACTGAAAACAGGTTTTCAGTCTGAAACACCAAATCTCGGGCATACCCCCCCGATTGCCTCCCGCTAAAAAGTAGCACGGTATTGAAGTCGTTTTATAAACGCCTGCTTGAAACGCAGGCTTCATACTTTGAGGGTCACTGATGACTGTTGTTGCAACTGGTATTCTACTCTTAAACGGCGAGACAAATCGAATTCTGTCATTAACTTGACGCGGATATTTATGCTCTGGAAACCGCACATCATCCAACTGACCGAACAACCAGCAGCGCGCAGCAACAAAATTGACGCGCTGTTCTTCGCTCCGATCAGTGAAACCAGCCTCAACCGCTGGGAAGACGAGCGGGATTGTTCCCTCCCCTCAAAGATGCGTTCGTTCTTACTCCAGTCCAATGGACTGGAAGCTCAATGCGGTATGATCTGGCCTGTGCTTCCTCTTGAGCAATGGGAATACATCCGCGACGAATGCCGCTCACCTCACCCATGGCTCCGGTTTGGAGAAACCGGGAAATATCAATACCTGCTGCCCCTTGGCCACAGCCCTTCAATTTATCGCTGTGAACTCCACGGGTCAGATGAGGAATTCTTTGCGAGCAATTTTTGTCACTACTTGGAGAAAGTCTTTCGAAACGAGGCTTAGCAGCTTCGCCCCAGTTATGTTTGCCAACATGAGCAGCGAAATGGTCGTTAAGTTCGTTGAACTCTAGGACGCGCTTTAGCCTAAGCTGCAACCCGTTCAAGTCACTCAGGTCTCCTACTAGAACCGCTGATCTTTTTGAACAGCAGCCCTCTTTATACTTTTCAAAGGTCCGGCTCGTATCTCGCGAGCAGGCAAAATCCTTGAGCTCTATTGAATCAGCGGGTTCGACCGTCCGCAATGATCTGGTCGAGGCGAGCTTTCATCTCCGCTGCCTTTTGGGGATTCGCCTCAGCAAGGTTGTTCTTTTCGATCGGATCGTCGGCAAGGTTGAACAATTGAATCTTGGGAACTTCCGTGTTCTCAAGTAATTTCTCGACCACCACATTACGAGCCTTGCTCGCAGCGTGAAACTGAAGTTTCCAATCGCCTTGGCGGAATCCAAAATTACCGCGACTTCCATTATCCTGCTGAACCAACTCACCACGCCCTTTAGCCCCTATTTTCCCAAGGAGAGCATCCATCACATCGATACTATCCTTGGCTGAATCTGCTTCAAGGGGGGTATCCGTCAAACTCGCAAAACTCGAGTATAGATCGATCGTGCAAACCACCTCGTCAGAAACACCCGGCTCGATCGTTCCTTTCCAACGAGTGATAAACGGAGTGCGGGTTCCTCCTTCATAGACGCTGTATTTACCACCAGTAAAGCCTCCACCAGCTTTGTGATCTCCGAGTTTTTCAAGAGCATCGTCTGCGTAGCCGTCATCCATCACTGGTCCGTTATCCGAACAAAACAAGACAAGGGTGTTCTCAGCGAGACCAAGCTTATCGAGCCCCTTCATGATCTCACCAACGCACCAGTCCAATTGGACGATAACGTCGGCCCGATAACCCAGATCGGTTACACCTTGAAATCGCTCGTGCGGAATACGTGGCACGTGAAGATCGTGAGAAGCAAAGAAAAGAAAGAATGGCTCATCTTTATTCGCTTCCATAAACTCCAGCGACTGCTCAACCCACTTGTCCGCTAGATCCTCATCACGGAAACGGGCAGAATGCCCGCCGGTATAAAATCCTATTCGGCTTATACCGTTGTGAATCGTGGCATTATGTCCATGAGTCCAGTCCATCTTCAACGTCTCACGCTGATTAATGCCGGTAGGGTGCTCAGGGCTGGGGGCCTTCATTCCAACCCAAATAGGATCATCGGGATCAAGATTGAGGACGCGATGGTCCTTCACATAGACCTGTGGTACTCGATCATTGGTTGTGGGTAGCAGAAAGCAGGTATCAAATCCGATTTCCAACGGTCCGGGCATCAATTTTCCGTTCCAATCAGGTCCCCCTTCGCCGCCAAGGCCTAAATGCCATTTTCCTACAACCGCCGTACTGTAGCCCGCCGTCTTGAACATATCCCCGATACAGGTGATATCCTGATCAATCCGCAACGGCGAGCTAGGCGGAGCAATCCCGGTATTTTTTTCACGGAAGGCGTAAGTGCCGGTGAGGAAAGACCACCGTGTCGGTGTGCAGGTCGATGCTGAGCAATAGCCGCTTGTGAATCGGACCCCTTCCGCAGCGAGTTGGTCAATGTAGGGCGTTTTAAAACTCTCGGTGCCATAGCAAGAAAGGTCTCCATAGCCTAGGTCATCTGCCATGATAACGATGACGTTGGGTTTCTGTGGCTCTGCAAATGCGATACCGATGCCACTGATGACAGCTAGGGCGAGACAAAAAATATTTTTCATAACTGATACTGGTCCATGTTAGCGAGACCCCTCGAAGAATCCACTAATTCTTAATGCTAAACATCTCGACCAACTCACTCTCTGATATCCGCTAGCCCATTACGGGTATCAAAGGTCGAAAGTCGGCCCGACGAGTAGAGACAAAAATAAACGAGCTGAGCCCGAAATTCAGCCGAAGAGGCCGCAAACGGAAACAAGCACCGGTATAAAATTACGTCTCCTTTGCTGACAACCCCTCGGATGACAGTGAACTACAAACGAGGCTTTCCCGGATTCACCGGGGCATCCCAACCGGGTGCCCCCCAAAGGCGAAGCTTTCGCTTGAATACCTTACTTCCACAGGTGGCATAAAGGGTGTCCTCAAACAGGAAGATATTGGAGGGGTGACGCTCGCCGATCGGCGGAGGTATAATAAAATGAACCCGTCCGGGTTGATCGCAAATCTGGACTCCCAACGCTGACGCCACCAGTAACCACCCCTCTCGGCTCATGGCCATGCCATCGGCATGACTCCTTATATCGACTGACGCTGGCGGCAGGTGAAGGTGAAAGTAGGGCTGAACGTGTGTCAATCCACCACCTTCACGGCGCTGAGCCGACCAGATGTATCGGCCGGGGTAATCGGCGGAAAATACAAGTGACTGATCGGCACTGAGAATAACACCATTCGTGCCAGAATAGCTGCCTTCAGCCATACGAGGTGCTTCGTCCCGAGGCATCACCCAGACTGCTTTTTGGCCGGGAACAGTAAAGTAAACTGTCTCGTCATGAGCCACCACGACATCGTTGGGTCGCAACCCCTTCGCATGAACCGTCATTTCCTTGGTCTCAATGTCCCACGAAACCAAACCACCCGGAACTCTCTGACAGCCATAAAGAGTCTTCCCGTCTGGTGCAAAAGCAAGGCCGTTGGTATTGCCTGTATCCTCTAGAAACAAGGTTGCTTTACCATCTTTACCAACTCGCCAAATCTTGGCTCCTTCCAAATCAGTGAAGAATAATTCTCCATCCTGATTCACTGCAGGTCCTTCTGTGAAGAGATGGCCTTCGCTTACCAGTTCCCAGTCTTCCTCCTCAATAAGAAAGTCGCTTGCCTGGCTCTGGGGACGGTCAGGATCTGAATGATTGCGAATCTCCGGATCTGATACCCAGTCTTTCCAGAGCCATCGCATCACATCCGGAAAAATTGCATAACCATGTTTCCGATTGTGGCCGCCTTCTCCCCACTCGTAATTCACTTCGTAGCCAGCCCAATTCAACGCCGCCAACATATCCTGATTTGCCGCCCACCAGCTACCGCAATAAAGATCATTGTCGTTCGTGCCGCTCTGAAGGAAGACTCTGATGGGTTTGGGCTCTGTCTTGCGAATCAATACAGGAAACTCATTGCCGCCTCGAAGGCCAACATAGGTGCCAACTTGAGAGAAGACCCGCCGAAACTGATCGGGACGTTCCCACGCGAGAACAAACGCCGCAATACCTCCAGTGCTGGAACCGACGGAGCCTCGAAAATTTGGATCCTTGCTTATATTCAATCCATCGAGTGCCACCGGCATCAGCTCATCGAGCAGAAACGAGGCATATCGCCCATCGACGGCATCAAACTCAAAAGATCGATTAAATCTTGGTTGGGCATCTTCATGCGCAGCCGGCACCACCCCGGGATTCACGAACAGGGCGACTGTCACCGGCATATCACCAGAATGAATTAGATTGTCGAACATCGTCGGAACCACCTGCAAATAACGCATACCATCTTGAAACACGATTAATGCAGCAGGTTCATTTTCAGTGTATTGCGCCGGAACATAGACCCCATAATCGCGAGCCGTCCCCGGAAAGACTTCACTCTGATCAAAAACCCCTTTTATAACTTCACCTCGTGGGACCCCATCCTTTACCAACATGTCAGGATGAGTCGGATACTCTTCCTGAGCAAAAACGAGTGAATCTAATAGAATGAGGAAAGCAACAGTCCGAAACATATCGAATGATGGCAACGGTTAATGGCTGTTGCAAAGTTAGGGTGACGAGGTCCGAGAAATCGGATACTGATTAGAGGGACATAATCACGGATAAAATCTGACCGAATTCTTTGTCAGACACGCCTTTAGGTGCTTCGACTGTCTTCGGGTCTATCCCAAAGACTTCTTTCATAAAGACAGAAGATACAAGACAGGCTCCGAGTGCCGAAGGATGCGATCCATCGGCCTTGTAGAGCTTTTTACCTAACCCCGGAAACTCTTCTCTTATCTTTTTCCACGCTTCGCCGACCGAAACCATCGGCGCTGAGTTTCGTCTCGCCGCCTTACTGTAGGCACCGATAAGCTTTGCCTGCATCGTCTCGTAGTCGGGATAGATGCCAGAATTACGTTTATCGCCGTCTCTTCTTCCCCAGGTTTGATAGAAAACCGGTTCAGCCCCAGTCGATCGAATGATTCCACAGAGCTCGCCGGCCGCTTCCTGAAACGAATCGCCAATCTGACCGGGCAACCCGGGCGTCTGACTTTGTTCCTGTAGAATGACAAGATCCCAGTTGCCTTCCTTGATTACCTTCATCGTTTTTTGGTTTTCGAGATGCCGGGTGAGAGTACAACCACCGGGAGTGATGAATTCAAAATAAATCTGATCAGCGCCAGCATCCTTAATCATCGAAAGGAAAGTCCCCCTAACCTGGCCAGTATAGCTGTTCCCCACGAAGAGAACTCGTGATATTTGGTCCTTAGCTTCAAGAGAAGCCGAAAGTAACAACGCAGTCAGAATATAGAGGATTTTTTGCATGGGTATTATTCTTACTCAGACTTTGCACGTTCTACTGAGGAAAATCCACCGTCGCCTCTCCTTTTTTGAAAGGGAGCGCTCTCAATCACACCGTAAATAATTTCTTTAAGTGTTCCGCCATTCGCTTCCACATCTGCGACAATTTTATCAATCGTCGGGGCATCGAAATACTCGACCCCCCGACCAGCGGCGTAAGTGAGCAACTTCTCCGAAAGAGCGCGATGGAAATCTGATTTTCGGTCTGTGGCCAAAATCTGGCTGAGTTCTTTAGCATTGGAAAACGATTCGCCCGTTATTAGTTTGCCTGATGCATCAATCGGCTGCCCTTTTTCTTCGTCCCTCCAGAGTCCAATTTGGTTGAAGTTCTCCAAGGCCAGACCAATTGGATCCATGCGAGCATGACAGGAGGCACACATTTTCTCCTCGGCGTGGAGTTCCAGTAGCTTTCTTAATGGCACGTTTTTTGGCAGCCCTCTTCCAGCATCTTCAAGCGCTGGAACATCAGGAACTGCCGGAGGTGCTGGTGTTGCTAGGAAGTTTTCCAGAACGAACAGACCGCGCTTCACCGGGGACGTCCTTGTCGGGTTGGAGGTCACAATCTGAAAAGTTGCCTGATTGAGTAACCCCCCTCGCTTGGAATCCTTCGGTAAGTCGACATATCGCATGCTAGACCCCCTGATGCCTTCCACGTCATACCAATTCGCTAGTTCCTCGTTGAGGAACGAGTAATTCGCGGTCAGAAGCTCTGTCGCTGGCCGTTCATGTTTGAGAACGTATTGAAAAAAGAGTTCACTCTCGTCTTTCATCGCCTGCCGCAGTCGCCCGCTGAATCTGCGCCGAACTCGTCTACTGCTCCCAGCTTCAAGCGCACTGCCTACGTCAACAAAGACAGTCTGAACATCCCGTGCCTGGAGCCATTGCCCAACAAAGTTTTTGAAAAAGCGCTGCGCTTTGATATCTGAAAGCATTCTATCCACCTGCGGCCTTAAGTTTTTCCGCAATTCCCCTTTCGCCGCGAGATCGAGAAGTTGCTCGTCAGGACATGAACTCCAAAGGAAATAGGACAGCCTAGAAGCGAGAGCAAACTCATCAATCGCGACAACCTTGGAAGGATTGTCCGGTTCCGTCTGGATCTCTGCCCGCATGAGGAATCTCGGACTTACCAAAATAGCGGTCATTGCCCGCTGGATCCCGGTCTCAAATCCATTATCTCGAAGCTCATCGGTCTCACGCGCAATCGCCACCAACCGTTCTATCGTTTCTTTATCAACCGGACGGCGAAAAGCCATCGTCGCGACCCGGCCCAAAATACTGCGCCGATAGAAATCCTTATTGCTTTTATCAGCTGAAGGTAACCCCGCAGGGAAGAGATGCCTTACATGCTTGGGATAGTCTTTCTGACTGCCGTCAAGAGGAACGACTTCGGTCACGACTTCACGAGCGGCCTCAAGATATTTCTCCATCAACAAAGGCGAAATGCTGAGCACATCCCCAATGGTATCGAATCCGTAGCCAGTATCGTCAGGAGGTAGTATATTTTTCACGTCCAAATTAATCCTGAAGATGTCTTTAACGGTGTAGCGATATTCTTCACGATTGAGTCGGCGGATTGTCACCCTTCCCGGATCCGGGTTGTCCCGATCAATCTTAAAAATCTTGCTTTCGATGAACGCGATAACCTCTGCGCGCTCTTCCTCCTTAAATGGCTTCTTATTCGCTGGCGGCATTAAGTTACTGCGAATATTTTTCCAGATCTCATACCAAACGTTGAAATCCTTAAGGTGCTCCTCGACCGAATCCCATTCGTCCATGGCAAAGGCGCCCTTCTCCATGCCATCACCGTGACAATCATAGCAAAGATCCATCAGGATTGGCTCGACTCTTTCAAAAGCTGCGGTATCGCTCCCAACCGCCGGAGCGGCAAGCAACAGCAGAGCGGTTAGGCTCAAAGCAGAATTTAGCATCATCATTGCTGTTTAACATTCACCGCCCAAGCGGCCATCACCACCGGCGCAACAACGTGTCACCCCTCACCTGAATCGGACCACTTATTTTAGAGGGCGCACGGAAACTGACTGCAAACGCCATCGCCCGTCATCTTCAACCCCATAGTGGGGGGCGCTGCTAAGCAACAATTTATCGCCTTTCTTCAGCACTCCAATATCACTTAGGACTCCGGACTGATCATTCATATCGATCGCCGCGTCGATGCAGTAGATCGCCAAAGGCGATTTGTCTCCCACTTGGTAAAATCCGCCGCATTGGCCATTCCCGGCAACGATGGCGACATTCTGAACCACGACATCTCGATCAAAGGAAAGTAATAGTGTCTCACCACCGTCGACCTGCTCGAATGCCCCGCTGGAAGCACCCATTCCAGTTCGATTAAAAGATGGCTTCCCGTCCGAAAATTCCACGGAAATAGCAACGTTTCCTCCCGACGCTGAAAGTTTCCCATCAGCAAACTCGTATTTCATTTCCGGCTTGAACTCAAAGACCTGCTCTCGCCCAACATCCAAGAGTGCCAGTCGATGCCCCCCGATATTTCGGTGGTCCATCGCCAGTTGGCTCATGTGTTTCACCAGCGACTCCACTTCAGGTTCGCTGACTCGATTATCTTCTTCCATTTGATCACTTGCCAAATCGTAAAGCTCGATGGGAACGGCCTTGCCCATACGCAACAAAGAAGCGTCAAAAAATAACTTCCACTGGCCTTCGATCCTTTCGCCGTTAAACGTCGGCGAGTCTAGTCTCAGTGCAGAAACCGCCGGATCGTCTTTTGCTTCCTTGTGATCATGGGCAAACATCGGCGGTCGCTCATGGAGCACCTCTCCCTGCCACGCCTTCAAGACACTGAAACTATCCTCCGCTCCCTTTTCACCGTTGGCAGGATCTGGCAGTTCATGTCCGATAATTTCTGAAAAAGTGGCATAAATATCCGTATGGCAAATGGGGGAGGCATTGGTTTCCCCGGGCGTCGACGCGTCACCGTCACCTACATTGCCGCCGGGCCACGATACAATGTAAGGCACGCGGTGTCCTCCCTCGTAGGTAGATCCTTTGTTACTGCGAAACGGACCCGATGCCTCCTGCGTGTTTTTCTCCGCACCGTTGTCGCTTGTAAAGATCACCAAAGTGGTTTCGACCAACTTTTTACCGGGATGACGAGGATCATCATTGGATTCCAGCCAATCGAGAAATCGGCCGAGGATCAGATCATTTTCGTAGATGTAATCGTGACGCAAATCCATCGGCTTTCCTGCCTTGGTTCGGGAAGCTCCGCGAGATGACTTTCCATCAATCGCTTCATCGGGCGTGTAGGGCCCGTGGTTTGAGGGAGACGGATAGTAGAGAAAGAACGGCTTACCTTCATTCTCCCCCCCAGCCAGATGAGATTCGAGATATTTGACAGATAGATCGGAAAAGCGACTGCCAAGCTTGGCGTGAACATAGGCGTTTTCTCCGTCTCTCCGAAGAGCCTTTCCATCTCCAGTCGCTGCCACCGCGGCCCGATCATGGAGGTGTCCAGGACCGACGGTTTGCTGAGGGCCATTTTTCTTTTTGTTTCCGGCATCCGGACCGGAAGTTCCATGAGATCGGGACGTAAAACGGGCCATGTCAAAGCCATGATCGACCGGAGTGTCAGTCAGTGGCTGTGTGATATCTGCGTCTTCCCAAGCCGCCGCCGGTGAACCGTCGGAGCGAGTATACCGCAAACCCACATGCCACTTCCCGGTCATTGCCGTTGTGTAACCCTCTTCGCGAAACATAGTGGCAAGAGTCGGGCGGTCTTTCTCAATCATTGGATCCCCCTGGCTCCCAAACAACACCCAGTGCTTGAGACGGTTTCGCCATGGATAACGGCCTGTCAGTAGACCATAGCGAGTGGGCGAACAGCGCGACGATGGCGTATGGGCATCAGTGAAACGTACTCCAGTGCGGGCAAGTTTCTCCATGTTTGGAGTATCAACCTGAACTTCATCAGTATTCCCCGTGAAATCCTGAAAAGCACTGGTATCTCCCATTCCCATGTCATCAGCCATCATCAGGATGACGTTGGGCTTCTGAGCTTCAGTCGCGGGAAGGAGCGAGCCAAACGCGACAGTAAGCGAGAGAAAAATAGAGTATTTCATGACTAATAACGTGGCGTCAACGCTAGGGGTTTGTCGACGCTGATTCTTGGCGCATTCGGATAAATTTTGCATCCTTTCACCGCAGTTTTGCCTTTTTTCTATTCCACGTAGCCGGGAGGGCGCGACGTCAGGCTCATTTCTTCCTGGAACAGGACAGCCATGCCCCTCATGCGACGAAGCATTTCACGTCCTCGAACCGGCGTAGACTCCGAAGGGTCTTCTTTTAGATTATATACCGTGATACGTGGAGCTATCGTCATCTTGAAATCACCTGAACGAACTGCCGCAAAAGCTCCTTCGGCCCCATGGTAGAAAAACGTGTTGAGATACTCCTCACGATTGAAATACTCGGACCACTCAAGCCCCGGGTCCCAATGGCGCCGCAAGGGAACTTCGGCATTGAGAGAAAGCTTGTCGGAGGGTGATGGAATTCCTTTACATTCCCCCTTGAGCATGGGTAGGAGATCACGCCCATCGATGATGGGGTGTTCTTCGGCAATTTTAATTCCAGCGAGGCTGGCAAGAGTCGGATACCAGTCCATCGCATTGACTATTTCGTGGTTTTCTACACCACGAAGAATTCCAAGCCCCGGGCCCCAAACGATTCCAGGAACCCGAATGCCGCATTCCCACGTTGTCAGCTTAGTACCGATCAGATCCTGCCCCTTTGAACGACCGGGGCCACGACCATTATCAGAAGCATAGATCACCACGGTATTGTCAGCAATACCGTTGGCATCAAGGGTATCCATTAGGCGCCCTACGTGAAAGTCCATCTCGTGAATGGCGTCGCCATATTCCCCGAAATCCGAAGTGCCGCGAAACTCTTCGCTGACACCCAAAGGCACATGAAGCATGGTGTGTGGGAAGTACATAAAGAACGGTCCATCCTTATGGCGTTCGATATAGGCAATCGCCTCATCGGTGTAGCTACGAGTCAATTCTTCCGGAATCGCTTCATTCTTCACCACCTCACCGTTCCGCATCACGGGTACTTTTCCGTCTTCGAAGTAAACGATCTCAACAGGGTCCAGATTCGAATAGAGCCCATAATGATAATCAAAGCCCTGTGAGTGAGGCAAAAACTCTTCTTTATCGCCCAAGTGCCATTTGCCAATACAGGCCGTTTCGTAGCCATTCGCCTTGAACAATTCGCCAAGGGTAATTTCATCGGAGTGAATTCCCCGCTTGGAATCTGCTCGCTGAACCCAGGTCTCCATACCGACCCGCCGTGGGTAACTCCCAGTGAGGAGTCCGACCCGTGAAGGCGAACAGATGGGCGCCGCTGCGTAATAGTCAGTAAATCGAATTCCCTCCTCTGCGAGCGTATCGATGCGTGGCGTCTTAATTTCTTTCGCACCATAAGAGCCAAGGTCGTAGTAACCCTGATCATCGATCAAAATAATGATCACGTTGGGCTTCTTAGCCGCTTCGACAGTCGACAAAGTGCTGAAACCAGCGAGGAACAGAACCAACAGTATAGATCTCATACCTCTTTAAACTCCCAAGCCTACGGGAATTGCCCAGACATTTTTTTCTCAGCGCGCAAGATCTTCCTACCAAAAGAGACTGTCGGCAAACGCCGGCACGAAGTTGCCTAGAAGTGACACTCGCCTTTTATCGTCTGTTAGATCGCAACACCAACTAAGGGGCTAAAACGCAGCCCGGAGCCTCTCAAACGTCTAGTCAAAGATGGGGTAGAAGGTGTTAAAGGCTGCCTCACCGAACTCTGCTGGATCATTAAATCGTCGATTACGATTCAACCCATTGACTACCCGCATTTCGTCTTCAGACAGCTCAAAGTCATAGATCTCTATGTTCTCCTTCAGATGTCCGGCTGTTTGCGTTTTTGGGATTGCTACAGTGCCGCGCTGCACTGCCCATCGCAACGCAACTTGGCCGATTGTTCTATTATGGGCCTCGGCAATTCCCTTCATCAACTCATCGTCAAAAAGGGACTCATTTGCCTCGGCCATACTTAGAGGCACGTAAGAACTGGCACCAAAAGGGGAGAACGCAGTGACTTGGATATCATCTTCGCGGCAATAGCGAAGTAGCCGCTCCTGACTCAAATAAGGATGCATTTCGACCTGATTAACCGAGGGCTGGATTCTCGCGCGGGACCGAACGTCGCGCAGCATTGCTGTCCCAAGATTGCAGACACCAATTCGTTTGACCAGTCCGGCATCGACCAACTCTTCCATCGCACCATAGGTATCCGCATAGGGAATGTCGACGTGTTTCATGGCAGGCTTTTCAGCATCGGGGTCAAAAAGCCAACCTGGTGGATAACGCTCTTCGAAAGGCACATAGGCCAATGTCACCGGAAAGTGGATCAGGTAGAGATCGAGTTCGGCCACTCCAAGATCTGACAACGATTTTTCGCAAGCTGCACGCACATGTTGAGGGTGATGGTAGGTGTTCCACAGCTTGGATGTAATCCACAAATCATCTCGGCTGACCTGCCCACCGGAAAGAGCAGCGCTGAGGCCTTGCCCGACAGAAACCTCATTCCCGTAGTCGCAGGCACAGTCAAAATGACGGTATCCCATCGCTACCGCGTCGGGAATCAAGGTGGGGAGCACCTCATCGGGAATTTTCCAGGTTCCAAGGCCAATAGAAGGAAAGGCACCTCCATCTCTACTGACAAAAGTTCTTTTAGAGTCATCCATATAGTCACGCTCATACAACGGGCCTTGCTCCAAATCAAGCAACACAACCGTCCTCTTTCCGCTTCTGAGAAAACTCATCATCAAATTACTACAACGATGAGTGATTGACGAACTCAGTGAGCTGCCGGTATTCTAGTAGCGCTTCACTTTTTTACCCTTCTATCATGAAATTACTGCTTTTGATTGCCCTGACTTCTTTGCTATCGGGCAGTTCCCTGCTCGCCGACACTCCGCCGGCTCTTTCCGCAACAATGGCCGCTCAAATTGCTCAAGACGACTTGAGCAGCCGCGGCCTCGAGGAGGAAATATATATTTGGCAGATGACCTATAAAAAAGACTCCCTCGTGAATGAAGAAGCTTACTGGGAAGTCCTCTGGAATAAGGCCTTCAAAGCCCAGACCAAAGGGCGCAAAGAATATGGTCTCCGCATTCGCATGACCGGGGACTACCGCCGAGCAGTAAAGTAAGGTCCAATCACTCTGGTCCATCTACGAGTAACTTCACAAAATACTGAAGGCAGGGATTCGATTGCCCTAAACATAATCCGGCCCGACAATCCATCAATGGCCGCGGCCGTTTTTTGGGGGCGCTGGTTCGCATTGAGGTCCCAAAAAAACCATCACACAGTCGCCGGCAAGGCTCCAATCTGTCACCTCCACGCTCGGATCAATACCATCCTGACTAACTCTACTCGGCGTGGACAGGAGCTTCGCGAGCAATTCGGGCCTGGAAATCGCCGAGTCCTGTCCAGATCGTGGGACGATTCAGATCGACCTCGTGAACCACGACGGTGTCCCACTCCTGCGCGTGGCTAAGCCAATTGCCTTCCCGGTCCCACACGGCCGTCTTCATCCAGTTTGCCTCGTGATTCGTGTAGGTGGAGCTCACCAGGAAAATTCCGTTTTCAGCGCACCGCGCTGCGGCAAGGCGCGGATTTCCTCCCCAAATAGGAAGCGCGATTACTTCCGCACCTTTCATCGCGAGATTACGAGCAACCTCGGGAAAGAAAACGTCGTAGCAAACCATCATCCCCAGCATTCCAAAGCGGGTTTGGAAAACAGGATAGTCATTACCGGGAGCGATACCCTTCGCAATTTCCTCCCGTGGAAGAGTCACCTTTCGATATTTTCCGACAACCTCACCCGAAGGTCCCATTAGAACAGCGACATTGTAGATAAGGGGTCCATCTCGTTCGAGAAGGCCTGCCACAAGATAGAGGTCATGCTTCTTGGCGATTTTGCCGAAGAATTCGGTTGATGGTCCGGGAATGGTTTCGGCCAGATCCACATAGTCTTTCCGCATTCCCCTACAGGTCAATAACTCGGGCAGGACGATTAAGTCTGCCCCTTCTGCTGCCGCAGCGTCAATCAGGGGGACTAGTAACTGGCGATTTCCATCGGGAGTCTTTTCCACACCAGACAGTTTAGTGTGTACTGCCGCCAATGTTACTTTGCGTTCCGTCGGCGCTACCGACTTAAGCAACGAAATATCTTTCCACTCAGCCATCCCTCCAGGAGCCCACCGCAAATGCAACTGAACGACCGCCGCCAAAGCGTTCTCCGGCACGAGGTAACGGTCGGATACCCTGATCCAATCATCCACTTCGAAGCCTTGGTCGCGCGGAAAGTCAGGACGAGCCTGATCAGTTTCGGAACCGAAATATTCGGGATTTACCTGATGTGGGCTCTCTACAGATTCACCATTTGGCCCTAACCATTCAATTCGAACGATGCAAGAACGTTTCGGATAGCCCACGTTTTCACAACGTCTGAGGGCAGAAAATTCAACCCACTCCCCCCCCGTCACAGGATACGATGATTCCCAGTATCCATTTAAACCTTCGAGTTCGGGGGAAAAGAGAAGAAGTTCACCTGAACGTCCCAACTCACCTTTAACACCGATCTCAGGTCGCGGTGATTTCAACTCCCATTGAGTAGGGTTGCGCTCATCAGCCAGAGCTCCCATAACGGATAGTGTCAGAAGGCCAAATAGAATCCTACCAATCGAAGCTAAAAATTGCATAACAAAAGTAGACTAGCGATGCTTCCAAGGTAAGGCGACCGCGTAATTCTGCATTCTTTCAACTGCTTAGCACGGTAACTCATACGAGACCCGATTTGGATAATTTTTTAATCAAGCTCTCGACTGCCACACAGCCCTGCGCGCTGCGAGTGAGGACAACAACTTTCACTATCCTGAATGATCACGAACTTTAGTCACAACTAACCGGAATTCATTACAGATTGACCCTCAAAGAAATGGTTCGTCTGCATTGAGTATGGGCATATAACTGAACCTCAGGGCAAGGGGTAGTGCCGTTCTCACCATATCACACAAAATCCTTCTTCAGCTCAGCTGCTGTATTCTACCGAAGGACAATTCTGGCCGGAGATGCGCGAGTTCTGATCAGAGCCAGTCTTAAGCCCGGATCCATTTCTTGAGCCTCTCGCTGTTGGAGAATCGTTTTCAGACTCGCTCGAACGCTTCAACTGCTCTCTCGAAGGCGTTGCAGGCTTAATTGCCCGATCTTCAATCACCTTCAAGAATCCAAATCGAGCACATTTCGCATCCAGCTGGCCATGCGCTCCAACCTTATACGATCCCCACCTCTCACCTCAGCCGTGGCCCAGCCACCGAATTGAATCCCGTTAAGGATATCTCTTACCTTTTGCCAATGCACTTCCCCGCCATTGGTCCCCACGACGCCCTCGCGCTTTGTCTTCGGATCCCCAAATTCTGGATGCCCGCGGTCCTTTATATCTAACTTGTAGATCCGTTGACCGAGGGCGCTGGCCCAGTCCTGAGCTGACTGCTCAGTCCAGGAAATAGTATTGCCAAGATCAAAGTAGGACTTCACCCAGTCCGACTCACAGGAATCAATAAACTCGGCCATTTGCTGACCAGTTTTGAGAAAGGTCGCACGGACATTCTCAACACAAAGATTGATTCCCAACTCTTCTGCCAACGGAACGGCTTTCACAATATGACCACGCCAGATATTAAAATTTTCCTCATAGGAAAGGCTAGAGTCTTCTCTCGCCCAAGTGAGAACAGAGTCACAACCAAATCGCTTTGCCATCTTAAGTGCAGGAACAATGACAGGATCACTTCCATTGATGATGCCGTGCACCGGAATTCCGGTCATCTCGACCGCGTCGACCACTTCGTCATGGTTTACCGCGGCATTGGTCTTCAGCTCAGTCCCCTCAAGTCCGACGTCACGTAGCAAATTGAACTTTTCTCTCACCGAAAGCTCTGGCTCGAAAATCATATCGTACTTCACCGCCAACTTGATGCGACCCACCAGTGGTCCAGCCGTCGCCATACCTGACAGGCACGCCATTGACCCCAGAACCGCAGAGCGGCGGGAAAAACTTTTCTCCTCCATCGCTTCATTTTGATAACTCATAACACTCAACCAAGCAAAACTGCTTACGTGTTCACGATATCCGCCCCATTGACCTTACCTTCCTATCTCCTGTTATACTCGCTGCATGAGCGTTCCCCCCATCCAGCGCCGAACCTTCGTCAAAAACTCGACTCTACTCGCAGCGGCTGCTTCAACTTTCCCGGCGGGAGTTCAGTCACAGAACGAGAATAGCGAAAAAGTTCGCGTCGCCTTGATCGGATGCGGTGGTCGTGGCACCGGGGCCGCGGCTCAGGCACTCGCCGCGGATGACAAAGCTGAAGTGCGGGCAATGGCTGACATCGACCAACGACAGATCGAGATTAGTCGCGAAACGCTCGAAAAAAACGTCTCGGATCCAAAACAGGTTAATGTCGACCCAGAGCGCCGGTTTATCGGACTCAACGCCTACCAACAGATTATGGCAATGGACGATATCGATGTCGTCATTCTCACAACTCCCCCCGGATTCCGACCATTTCATTTCGAAGCAGCGGTGAATGCAGGAAAACATGTCTTCATGGAAAAGCCAGTTGCCGTCGATGCCGCCGGCGCTCGGAAAGTCCTCGAAGCCGCGAAGGCAGCCAAAGCCAAAAACCTCAAAGTTGGTGTAGGGTTTAATCGCCGTCACAGCCCCCTCCATCGTGAAGTGATCGACAAGTTGCACGATGGCATTATCGGAGAGCTTCCACTCATCCAAATTTTCAATTGCCGCTCTGACGTTAACAAACGCCGAGAACGCCAGCCGGGCGAATCAGAACTCGAATTTCAGGTTCGTAATTGGTACTATTTTACTTGGCTTAGCGGGGACTTCATGGTCGAGCAGAGCGTTCACGAATTCGACGTGGTGCGCTGGATCAAGCACGATCAATTTCCAGTCAGTTGCCAGGGCCAAGGGGGGCGCCTCGTAAGAACAGGACCGACCAACGGACAGATCTACGATCACTTCAGCGTCGACTACCAATTTGCTGACGGGTCGCTTGTGACCACCCAACACCGCCACATTCCCAAATGCTGGAATTGGTTCGGCGAGAAAATTGTAGGCACCGCGGGAACTGCTGAACTGTCTTTCAAAGCCAACGGAGCCATCCACCCGTCTCAGGGTTCAGCGACCCGCTATAAGGAAACCGGCAACTCCTACCAACTCGAGCACGATGCCCTTTTCTCAGCCATCCGCAACGGAACCGAGTTTAACGAAGGAGATCGAGGCGCTTATTCCACCCTCTTTTCCATCATGGGCCGCATGGCTGCCTATACCGGACAGGAAATTAAGTGGGAGGATGCTCTCAACTCTGAAGAAACACTCGCATTCAATCCCTCCAACTGGGACGAAGATCCCCCACTTTTTCCTGACGAGAATCTTGAATACGCATCGTTCCAACCGGGAATGACCTCATTTTAAATTCAGCCTAACGAGCGAGATTCGGCCTACCTCGTTCAACCAACTTTTTAGGCAGTTCCTTTATCACTGGCAACTTGCCTCGCAACATCAGTCGCCCTGTCCCTATGACCCGCAAGTAGTGATCCGGGTCCTTGCTTTCGTAGGTGAGAAACTTCACCCCTTCGCCAACCGGCACATCATTTGTGCATTTGAAGATCGCAGTTCCTTCATCGACTTCATCAAACATCGCGACGTAGATCATTCGGGCGCCAGCCTCTTTCGCCGCTACTATTTGCGACCAAAGAAACTGCCCACCTTCGCGCGGAATCGCATTGAGCTCATCGCCGTGCAGGTTAAACCAGCTGAATCCGGGAAACACGACAGGTAGGTAGTCGACACCGTTCTCCCGGCACCACTTCATATCAGGGACGAGACACTTATCCTTGTGGTTGGCCACACTTTTCTCATCGCGGTAGCGACCAATCGTCCAGGGACTCACCACGTCGGCCAACTTGATTATGTCGTGCAGTTTCTCATCCGTGACTGAGTCGCGATCAAGAGAACGCCACCCAGTCGGAACACCAAGCATCACAGCGCAACCCTCTTTTTTAAGCTTTTCTACCAATTGAAGACACTCTTCGATCGTGTAGTCACGTGGCTTGTAATCATCAAAGCCAACTCCCCAAATCGAAACGAGAGGTTTCCCTTTGTGCTTCAAATAGGCTGGGTCACCGGTAATATCCATTTTTTTACGAAGCTCCTGCCAGTCTTGCCAGACCCACTCACTTCCTCCAGCTGGAATACCACTCAAGTCATACATCACCGCATACGCACGACCGTTTCGATTAGCCGCTTCTCTCACATGTGACAGCACGAGGTCTTTGTGAGACTTCGAATCTACTCGTTTCAACCCGTTGGCGAATCGCTGGATAAAAGCGCCGTCCAATCCATACTCTCGCATCCACTGGAAGTGCTTCATCACCGTTGCTTTATCGATGCTACTGAACACAGCCGCCGGCGAACCATCCGCCAGTTTAAAACCCGTCTCATAGCGAACTGATGATGGGTATTCCGTCATGTCTGGCCAGAGATCGACCGTGACATTACCGGGTCCAAACGGCTGATGGCGATTCTTAGCCCAATGCCCCCAGCCACGACCGAGGCTATCACCCTTAGTCGAAAACCAACCCTGATAACCTACCATGACTTTACCATCGAGGGTCTTACAGTTCACGCCCTTGTTGGATGGCCCACGGTATGGGGCAAGGACTTCTGGCTCCTCGCTAAAGAGGGGCAGACAGGCAAATAATAGAAATATCTGAATCCTAAACCCCATTTCTTATGAGTCTGACCTGTTTTTCAAAGCGCGTCCACCAGCTATTCAGTGCCAAACTCAGCGCAAGCGCGTCGAACCCAAGCAATTCGCGGCGAACTGTGGAAAAATCGGTGAATCCAGGCATGAGGACTGCCGGGAACAGAATCGGGAGTTCTCTTCCCAGCACTTAGCGAAGTACTGAAATCAACGCTTTAGCGACGCTTCTTCCTCCTTCTCAGCCAGGGCAACTCTGAACTCTTCAAGGCGTGCTTCAAACTCGGGGTGATTCGCCAGATTTCTTTTTTCGTGGGGATCATTGGTCAGGTTGTAGAGTTCTTCCCCATCCTGCCATTTTCCGTAACGCCAACGCTGGTTGCGGATAGAATAACCGAGGTTCTGGCTTTTGGAGACAACGCTGTATGCGAACTTCTTGCGACCCGGGCGCTCCGGACGTGGGAGCAACGGTTGGAGTGACATTCCCTGGAGATGCTCCGGAGGAGTCAGCCCAGTGAGTTCGACCAAAGTGGGATAGATGTCGATTAACTCGACCATGGCGTCAGAGCGAGTGCCTCCAGTGGTCAATCCTGGCGCATGAATGATGAACGGGACTTTGGCTCCGATATCGAAGAGAGTTACTTTGCCCCAGACGAAGTGATCGCCCAAGTGGTAACCGTGGTCTGAGGTAAAGATCACCACAGTATCGTCCCAGTGACCGCTCTCCTTTAGCGCATCCAAGACAATTTTTACCTGAGCATCAATAAACGAAACGCAAGCATGATAAGCCTGCATGTATTCGCGGCGGAGTTGATCATTCTCCTTGCTGAACTCAAATCCGAACGCCTCATATCGCCTTGAAATCGCAGATTTGGGCAAATTATCCCAAAGGTTCGGCTTATCAGCTTCGTAGGTGATTTGGTCAATCGGATAGAGATCGAACCACTTATCTGGAGCAAGGAACGGCACGTGAGGCTTCTGGATCCCACAGGCAATAAAGAAGGGCTTATCGCCATTCGATTTCTCCCTGAGCCAATTCGCGACCTGGCGAGCATTCTTGCCGTCCTTATGTTGTTCGTCGGTCAGGCCACTGCGCCCGTAGCCAGGGGGCGTCTGAGCATCGAGCTTGCTCTTGGCCGATTTCTCAATCGGCTTCCAGAGTTTCTTGTTTTTTGGGTTATCAACCGATCCGTGTTCCGCCTCAAATTTTCTACGGGCTTCAGTTACTACCGGAAGTTCATCATTCTCAAATCGAACAAACTCGTCCCAGGCCACATCGCCATGCTCATGACGCGGCGAGTGAAAAACCTTTCCGACTGAAGCGGTCCAGAATCCGTTCTCTTTAAAGAATTGTGGCATCGATACGGTACCCGGTCGCGTCTCGCGAATGTCAGCGGTATTGTCGAGCACTCCGCTCGACTGAGGATAGAGCCCATTCATAAAAGAAGCTCGTGATGGACCGCATACCGGATACTGGCAGAATGCTCGATTGAAGGTCATGGCCTCGGAAGAAAGCTCAGCAAGACCGGGAGTCATGATATGGTCATAACCCGAAGGAGACACGTGGGTATTCAAGTCATCACAGACGATAAAGAGAACATTCTTCGCCTCACTCCTTCTGCCGCCTTTCGGCGGAGGCGCGGCTGCTCCCCTATCACTTTTTACGATCGTTTCCGAGCCTGCTGATTCGTCTGCCTTTGAAGACTTGTCCCTCTTCTTTTTTGATTCGGCTTCAGCGCCCGCGGACCAGCGTTTCGGCGCTCCGTTAAGCGGTTCCGCCATCTCATCAAGCCAGGCGTCGTATTTCTTCGTCAGGCTTTTAACCATCTCGGGATGCTCTGCCTTTAAGTTATTGGTCTCACCGATATCAGATTCCAGATCAAACAACTCGATCTGATCCTTCATTGTGACGAGCTTCCACTTCCCGGAACGAATCGCCCACTGCGCTCTTTGCCCTGCGGAACTCCAGAACAAATTATCATGCAATTTGTCAGTCCTACCCATGAGCGCAGGTATCATATCGACACCATCAAGAGGCTTCTCAGTCGGAAGTTGCTGACCGGTCGCTGAGAGAATCGTCGGCAAGATGTCATTTGACCATAACGGCACATCACATGTCGCTCCACCTTTCAATTGCCTCGGCCACGAGACAATGAATGGGACACGAATACCGCCTTCATAGTCCTGCTGTTTAAACCCGCGCAAAGGGTCGTTGTTCGCGTTCATAGCACCTGCTCCACCATTGTCAGAGAGATAAAACAACAGCGTGTTGTCGAAGAGTTTCTCTTCTTTCAACTTCCCGACAATCTCCCCAACGCCGTTGTCGAGATGCCTCAGCATCGCCATGAGCGTGTTGCGCAGCGGATCATCTGTCAGCGGCTTGATATCCTCCTCCGGTGCTTCCGCCGGTGAGTGTACCGCATTGTAAGCGACGTAGAGAAAGAATGGCTCCTCTTTACGGCGATCGATGAAGTCGACAGCTTCCTCAGTGATGCGAGTCGTCAGATAACCTTCCTCATCGATCACTGGTTCTAGCCCTTTGAAAATGGGATGACCTGGATCGGAATGATCAAAGTAGGGATGTGCCCCCCGGCCCATGAATCCATAGAACTCATCAAAACCACGATTCATCGGGTGACGGGACATATCTAAGCCAAGGTGCCATTTACCATAGGCTCCGGACACATAACCCGCCTCGCCCATAAATATGGGAATCCACTTCTCATCGAGCGGCATACCGCTGCCCCCTTCACCCGCTGTGTAGATACCAAAGCGCTGCTGATAGCGCCCTGTCATCAAGCCGGCCCGTGTTGGCGAACAAACATGCCCACTCGCATAGCCACTTGTGCAAATCACGCTTTCTGCCGCAAGGGCATCAATATGTGGCGTGCTCACCTCTGGAGGGGAATGGGGATTATAACTCACATCAGCGTATCCTTGGTCATCTGAGACGATCACGACAATGTTGGGACGATCGGCAGCTCCAAGCGTCAGGGACACAAGAAGAGTGGAAAAGGAGATAAGGGTCTTCATGAGTTGATCAATTTTTCAAACTATTCTAGTGGCGCCAAAGTCTGGTTTACTGATGAGTAGCGAAAACCCTGTAAATCGTTAACAAGAAATCGACTCGCGAACGCGCCTATGCTCTTTCAGCCGAATATCTCGCTAGGCACGCGGACCGGCCGAAGCGTTTTTTTATCGAGGCAAGCATGCACCGTGTATCCCGACGCGAGAAGCTCCTCCCCACGCCAGACTTCAGCGTGGCATTTGATCCTCGCTTTTCCGACAATTTCGCCCCAACCCACGATTTTTAAAATATCATCGTACTTTGCTGGAAGCCGATATTCACAATGAGCTTCCAAAACGGGAAGAATCACCCCTCTTTCTTCCAATTCGACATAGGGGATGCCAAGATCCCTAAGAATCTCGTTCCGGCTGCGTTCAAAGTAGACCAAGAAATTGGCGTAGTAGACGAACCCCATTTGGTCCGTATCCGCATAGGGCACGCGATATTGGAGTGAAGCTTTGGGAGTGACCTCTGGCATACTCGAAGGTCGCGAGGCCAGCGTCTCAACGCAAGTCCTCACTGCTTATTTTCCTTCGCCTTCGGCTCAACGGCGTATTGCTCCATCTCGTAGCTATCGAGAATAACCTGCAACTTGGCTCGGTATTTTTCGCTCTCCTTCTTCTTTTCGCCGTAGCGTTCTTCGTTCGAGGTCACGGGGATGTAATAGAGCTCTCCGGAATCGTGCAGTCGCCATTTGTCAGTACGAACAAAGCAGTCTTCCCTGTAGCAGACGAAAATGTGATCGCGATCCTCACCGTCTTCACCGGTAAAGTAGTGGCTCAAATTAAGGCCGTTCACCTTCTCTTCGGTTTTGATCCCGGAAAGGGCGTTGAAGGTCGGTACTAGATCGACCAGAGAAATGAATTGCTCGCTGACATACCCATCTATCGCTGCAGCGGGCCACTTAGCGATAAAGGGCACCCGCGCGCCGGCCTCGGTCATACTGCCCTTGCCACCAGGGATGACAAGATCACCGATTCTTGACCCTTTGATGTTTCTATCCGTGCCGTTGTCGGCCGTAAAAATCACGAGGGTTTTATCCGCAATCTCAAGCTCCTCCAGCAAAGCATTGATATTCCCGACAATTTCGTCGGCGTAGGTGATCATCTTGGCAAAAGGTTGCTGTTTTTTCAGCTCAAGGTCTGGATTCTGTTTAGAGTCCAAAGCTCGGGCCGGCGGATCAACAAAAGGACTGTGTGTCAGGGCCATTGGGAAATAGATAAAGAACGGCTTATTCTTCTTCTCCTGGATAAAGTTCATTAGGAAACTTGAATAGCGATCCGGACCATAGACCTCCTCATCCCCGTCAACGGACTTGCCATTCTCCCAGATGCCCGGCTTCCAGTAGCGCTGGGTCTTAGTTCCTTCGAAAACCCATTTCCACAGGCTATACTGGTCAAAACCCATCTCTACGGGATGATCCGGGTAGACATCGAACTGGCCGAGCTGCCACTTGCCGGCAATAGCCGTGGCATAACCTGCGTCGCGCAGGTAGTGCCCGAAGGTTTTGACCTGAGGAGACATGCGAACCTCCGGCGCCTTCCCGATCAATCCTCGATGCCCAGTCACCTGCGGATAAAGGCCGCTCATGATCATAGCCCGCGTCGGCGTGCAGAGTGGCGTTGCGTAAGCATTATTAAATCGAATCCCCGAGGCCGCCATGGCGTCGAGATTCGGAGTCAGGTAGGACGTGCTGCCGTAACAGCCCACAGACTCAGCCCCTAGATCATCTGCCATGATGAGAATGATATTGGGAGGGGAAACTTCTTTAGCCACGACAGAAATCTCGAGCACCAAAAAAGCCGGAATTATAATTGAGAACAGAACCTTCATTTTTAGGGGGGTGATCAAACGATAAAGATAAAAATTACTTATTATTATTTTTCGCCGGCTTGGGCGCCGGCTTCATCCAGCGAAAGGTCTCCCCATCAAAAAGTAGGTCTCGTTTCGCGTTCAGTTTCGTGCCGGGGTTAGCAAATTCAGTGGGCGCAAGCAGATCCATTTCCTGCATTTTGCCAGCCATCTCTGGGGAGGAAGAAAGGTTTTCCCACTCATTGGGGTCGTTTTTCAGATCGTAGAGTTCTTCACCGTCTTTGCCGTAGCGGATGTAGCGCCATTCACGATTGATGATGGCAAACTCGCCTGGATTCATGTGAGGAAGAAAAATGTTTCGATCTTCTGCCAAATCCGGATCTGCCAACGTCGCCGCGATGGAAGTTCCCTCGAGCGCTTGGAATGGCTCCGGCAGATCACACATCTCAACAAAGGTGGGATACATATCAATCAGGCTGACCGTCACATCCGTCTTCTTGCCCTTAGCAACTCCGGGCCCAGCCCATATAAACGGAACATTAGAGGTACGCTCCCAGAGGGTATGCTTACCCCAGTCCCCCTTTTCGCCGTGGTGGTAACCGTGATCACTCCACAGAACCACGATCGTGTTGTCCGCATAAGGGCTCGCTTCGAGAGCATCCAGCACACGGCCCATCATCGCGTCAGCGTAGCTGATGCAGGCTAGGTAACCTAGAATCGCTTCTTCGACCGCACCGAGGGATTCGAGGCGCTGGTGAATACGAGAGCGGTTCGTTTTTATTTTCTTAATCTTTTCCGGCAGATCATCGAGGTCATCGACCTTATAGGGTGGCGCCTCGATTTCCTCGATATTGTAGAGATCAAAATACTTCTGAGGGCAGTAGTTGGGAAAATGAGGGGCATAAATGCCACATGCAAGAAAGAACGGTTTTTCGTGAATCTTCTGGAGTTGTTCCACGGCCCAGTTGATGCGTTGGGTGTCAGCCATCCTCTCTTCTTTCTCGTCAGGAATCGCTCCCCATTCGAGAAACAGCCCTCCGGTCACCTCCTCATCACGATTGTAGACACTGGCCGGGAACGGATCTGGAAAAGGTGTCTCCTCGCTCCAACTGTTGAGTGGCCAACCGGTCTCCTTTTGAACCTGGTTTCTCAGGAAAAACTCAGTCCAGCCACGCACGTCAATAGCCCCCGCTGGATGGTGAAACAGCTTTCCGGCGCCGTAGGTGTTGTATCCCGCTCGCGCAAAGCTCGACTGTAACGGGACAATGTGAGGATGGTCCACAAAGTAAGTTGCTGTGGTGTAGCATCCGGTTGTCGAGGCGAACTGACCCGAAAAAATCGCCGCTCGGGAAGGAGCGCAAAAAACACCCGCGGTGTGTGCATTACTAAAATTCAAACCACGCGCTGCCAATCGGTCGATATTGGGTGTTATTGCACGGGGCGTCGTCTCAAGACAGCCCAGCCAGTCATTCATATCGTCGACCGCAAGAAACAATACATTAGGCCTATCCGCCGCCACGGATATCGCAGTCAATGCCGTTAGCAGACTCAATAAAGATCGGAATATCATGGGGTAAATTCTCGAAACGGGCAGTTTTCAAAGAGCGGCAATGCCTAAGACATATTCCTCTTGAGAAGTAGCGCTATTTTCGGGTTTTGTGTGAAAATGTTTTTTATGGACAGTCGCGAAGACTTTAACTCATTAACTAGCCATCTATTGGCAATTAATTAACATCAAACCATACCAAAACCGAAGAAACTATGACAGATCAAGAGAGCCACTCTTCCGGAACGGAATCGCGTCCGGCAAAGTCTTGGACCTCTCCGTAAAAATTTCTCAACATCATGTTATACCAAAGCTCTGCCATGAAATCATCCACACTTCCACACGCTGCCACTCTTATTGCCATATTTTGTTTGACTACAATTATCTTTGCTGACGACTGGCCTCAGTGGCGCGGAAAGGAGCGCAATGGCATATCGCAAGAGACGGGGCTACTCCAGTCATGGCCCGAAGGCGGCCCAAATCTCGCCTGGGAAACCCACGGTCTGGGGGCTGGCTACTCGAGTGTCTCCATTTCAGACGGCAAGATCTTTACTCTGGGTGATCTTGAAGACGGCAGCTACGCCATTGCTTTGAATGAGGCTGATGGTAGCACCGCGTGGAGAACACGAATAGGCGAAGCTGGCGGTCATCAGAAATACCCAGGCACCCGAAGCACGCCAACGGTAGCTGGAGGTGAGGTATTCGTGCTTAATCAACACTCCGATCTCGCCTGCCTCGACGCCTCCACTGGAAAGCCCAAATGGAAGGTGAACCTAACCAACGATTTTGGCGGTAAGATGATGTCAGGTTGGAAATACAGCGAGTCTCCGCTCGTCGATGGCGATCAGGTGGTAGTCACACCGGGAGGCGATGAGGGTACTGTAATGGCAATCGATCGTAAGACTGGTAAGAAGCGATGGCAGACCAGCGACTGGACCGATACCGCTGGCTATTCTTCCGTGGTCACTGCGGCCATCCACGAAGTGCGCCAGTACATCCAGCTCACTGGAAAGAGTCTTGCTGGACTTGACCCGGAGACCGGCAACATCCTCTGGAGAGCCAATCGCCCCGGTAAAACGGCAGTTATCACCACACCGGTAATCGATGGCGACATGATTTTTGTCACTTCCTCCTACGGAATCGGCTGCAATGGATTTAAAGTTAGTAAGAGTGGAAACAACTGGTCTGCGGAAGAAATCTATGCCAGCAAAGAAATTTCAAATCATCATGGCGGAGTGATCCTACTCGATGGGCACGTCTTCGGCGGTAGCGGATCGACCTTTCGCTGCGTAGATATCCGGACCGGTGAACCTAGGTTCACCGAGCGCAGCGCTGGCAAAGGTGCCACACTTTACGCCGACGGCCGCTTCTACCTTCGTTCTGAGCACGGTCCTGTTGCCCTAATTAATGCGTCGCCGGACGGCTATGAAGAGGTGAGCCGCTTCGATCAACCCTATCGCAGTGATCATAAGGCTTGGCCGCACCCGGTCGTCGCAAACGGTAAACTCTATTTGCGGGACCAAGACTTGCTGCTTTGCTACGATGTGAGTGTCAGGTGAAAGACCGATTTTAGCTAGCGTAGAGAATAAGCATACTGAAGATGCCGCATCGTTAACGAAATATAATCACCGATTCTCTTTTCATCTCCACCCTTGACTAACGGTTTTCAAAATTACGACGTTATTTATCAGCGGATTTTTTCAATATGTCAGAAGTCATAATCTACCACTACCCCCACTGAGGCTCTTCCGTAAATGCCTTGGCGGTCGCTGAGGAACTGGGAGTAAAATATAATGTCGTCCTCTATATCAAGGAACCGCCCGGGCGAAAAGAACTCGAGACGATTATTGAAGGACTTGAAGATCCCGTAGAGGACTTGGTTCGCAAGGACTCCAAGTTCAATAAGCTGCAGCTTAACCCCGACGACTTTGTCGCCAATCCGGAGGCCGTCATCGAGATTCTGATCAAGCATAAGCAACTGCTGCAACGCCCCGTTCTGTTGAAAGGTAAAAAATCCATCATCGGCAGGCCGAAGGCACGAATCTACGATTTTCTATCGTAGCCCTGCCACGCATTGCTTTTGGTGTATTGCGCATTGCTACAAGCCGGAGGTTGAATCAGGATGGGGCGATGCGATTCATTCCGTTTGTTCTCACGTCCACTTTGTCTCTCGGTATTCTCGTCGGTATTCTTGCAGCACAGGACAAACCAAGGCCAGACCGTGGCAGGGGTATCGCTGCTCAACCCAACGCCCTCGTTCCCCGCTCGGAGATCGAGAAACTCACCGGTAACTATGAGCAAACCGAACTGGGTCGGGATGTACATATTCTCTGGCTGAGTGGCCCCGAAGATCACAGAGGAGGCGAGCACGATTACATTCGCATTCAGGAAGTTTTCACTCCGCTGCTCGACGCCGTCTCTCGCGTCACGGTCGAGGAAGCCTACAGTTTCCCGACGCAGGAACAATTCGATCGCGCCGACCTGCTGATCAAGTATCTCCACCTCCCTGATCTGACCGACAAGCAGTTCGCGATGTATCAGGCGTTCGTCGATAGCGGCGGAGCCGTGTTCTCAATTCACGAATCGTGTATCATGCGCCCAGTTGACCGTGCAGAAAAACTGGCGGGCTGCATCGGCTGTTCCTGGGCCGGCAACGATAGCTCGCAGTGGAGCAAGTTCACCCATGACAAGCCACTCTTTTTAAAGACCGAACATCCCGCATTCTCTGGTCTCCCCCGCTCCATGCAATTCAATGACGAGTCGTACTGGAACCTTCTTGGGCGTGAAAATGTGGAAGACATTGCGGTTGTTGCACCGGAAACCAACGGAGCATCTTTTGACGAAATCAGCCAGAGCGAAGGTGCACGTGGCAACGCTTTCTGGACCTACACTTCAGGCAAGGGCCGGGTGATCGGCACCACGACGGGTCACTATACCTATACCTGGCACGACCCGTTTTACCGTCTCCTCATCGCTCGCGGAATCGCTTGGGCATTGGACGAGGAACCCGCTCCGTTCATGTCCATCGTCTTCGACGGAATCACCGACGAAAACGATCTGGTCGGCACCACTGACAACATGCTTGATTATGAGAACCGCGCACGCTGATTTTGCGTCAACACGACTCACTCCAGGCCCACTCAATTGCAGCAGGATCCGCCGGAACAACAACTCTCCCCTTCGGAAGCCCCACCTTTTCTTGGCATAATAGAAATCCCGCCGGAAATCACTCGCTTGACCGGTACGCCGGTTTCAGGGTGCGTCGAAAGAGCATCGTCCTTGATACTCTGCTTAATCTCGAATTGTATCACTCCCTCTGATGGATCTTCAGGAATCGTTTCGTAAACGTAGGTCGGCATAGGGGAACGGTGAACGGCTGCGCCAGTGGCGTCAAGCAGCGTAATAACTCGATTAATGCAACACTACAATCTCCATCAGTTTCTCTCAGTCAATCCGCCTAATCGACTTCGGCCACGGATCAGGAAAGTCTTCGCTTCGCTGCCACGCTGCCACTTCTTCGTCACTGCATAGCGCTTCCTGTAATGCTGTGAAGAATGCTTCGCGGGCAGCTTTGAGCCCAATTAAGGTTAGTTCGTTATGTCGGTCTCCGAATACAGGATGTTCCGCTTCGACTTTAGCCTTCAGGCGTTCGACCTCCTCGGGCAGCAGTTCGCCATTCCGATTATGAACCATCTCGGCACGCCAGTAGCCAGTAAGTTCCAAGGCAATTTGGCTACCGGATTGCTGCCACAGCAGGACCTGACCCGGGCGTGAGGCAAGCCAGAGGAATCCCTTGGTCCGATAGAGCCCAGTCCCCAACTGGGTCTGGCAAGCGTCGTATAAGCGCTGAGGATGAAATGGCCGCAGATCACGGAACACCACGGCCTCAACGTCGTCGGCTGTCGAGGCCTGACCGGCTAGACCAAATTGATCAGCTCGTTCCTTGAGACGAGTTAAATCGGGTGCCGGAGCGCTCTCAAGATGCGAGAGCAATAAACCCGCTTGAGCCGAAAGACCGATTGCAACTTTCGGATGAAGCTTCTGCAGCGTCTTCACTTGAGCATCAACAACAGACTCAGGAATCATGTCGATCTTGGTTAGAATAATGATACTGGCAAAGGCAATCTGTTCCGCTAGGACTCCAGCGGCTAGTGAAAGCGCTTCATCCTGAGGCGCGGGCTCTTCTCCCGTCAACACTCGTCCGTCGGCAAAGTCGCGGTGAAGATTCAGAGCATCAGCAGTGACAATAAAGTGCCGCAGGGAAAATCGTTCGTCCTGAGTCAGCGCCTTAATCAATGGCCACGGGCGGGCCGCTCCGGTACTTTCGCAGAGCACTAGCGGGGGGGCTGGATCCAGCTCAGCAATTTCTTGAAGAGAGGTTCCCACCGAATCATGAAGTTGCTCTCTTGCGTGATTTCCATGTAATGCCGCGACGCGATCAACGAGCTGTCCCGGTGCCGGCAAAGACTCTTCGTCGGAGAGCAATTCCGCATCCAGACCGAACTCACTCAAGTCATGCACGATCACCGCCGCATTGCGAACAGCCTCGTCACGCCGCCAACGACGCAGCAGTGTCGTTTTTCCGGAACCAAGGAAACCGCAAAGAGCGACGATAGGCGTCTGGGTCATGAGTGGAATAGACAATCGCCGGGCCGCTAACGCAAGCAGCTTGCCATTCAAGCCGAGTCTGGGATCGCCTCCCTCTACCTAGTAGGAATTCTGAAAAATCGATTTAGGCTTCCCAGCTCAGGGGCCATAACACCAAAGTCCTTCTGCTCCAGCAACAGGGTAGCGTTAACTTGTGTTTTCTCTTACCCCGACTGCCAAATGTCCAAACATTTACGAAAATCTAATTCCTCAGGAACTCTTCGATTTTACCGCATTATAAGAAAGGAAAAACCTTGTGCTACTGAGGTCGCTTAAGATATCTAGATACCTGATATGAATAGACTTGGAAAAACACTCTTCTTTGCCACTTTGGGACTTTTTACTTCGCTGGGCACCTCAGCCGAGGTTGCACCACTCAAAATCCTCCTGATCAACGGAGGTTGCTGTCACGACTATGATCTTCAAGGTCCAGTCATCAAAGGAGTCGTCGAGGAGCGGCTAAACGCCGTCGTCACTATCGCCTCAAGCCCCAGCAAAAAAACCGACGCACTTTTCGATGTTTACGAAAATGATGACTGGGCGGACGGCTATGACCTCATCATTCACAACGAATGCTCCGCTAACGTGACAGATACGGAATACGTTAACCGGATTTTGGAAGCCCACCGCAGCGGTGTTCCAGCCGTCAATATTCACTGTGCGATGCATAGCTACCGTTGGGGTAAATTCAAAGAATCGGTCACCTTGGGCGAAGACAATGCCCATTGGTTTGAGATGATCGGCGTGCAGTCAAGTGGGCACGGCCCTAAATTCCCCGTGAAGGTAACTTATCATCAGGATGTCGACCACCCCATCACCAAGGACTTGAAAGACTGGGTCACCCCAACGGGAGAGCTCTACAACAACATCCAGATTTTTGATTCGGCTATCGCCTTAGCAACGGGCTCACAAACCCTGAAAGACGGACGCGTCGCAGAAGCAGTTATTGTCTGGACCAATCTTTATGGTCCCAACAAAACCCGAATTTTCTCAGCTTCAATCGGCCATTCCAGCGAAGAGGTCGCGGACGATAATTTTGCCGATCTTCTCGTCCAAGGTATTCTCTGGTCTGTGAATAAGCTTGATGACGAGGGAAAGGCTGCCGAGGGCTTCCTCGCCAACCACTAGACTTAGCCACAGATTGTAGTCTTCTCCGACACTTACGATCCCGTAAAAAAGTCACTCAAATCCCAACGGGTTGTTGGGATCAACCGGAGGAGGGTTCTGTTTTGTCGTTTTGGGATACTCCTCTGAAGCCGAGACCGTGGTGTCTTTTAACAACTTTGCGAAGCTCTCTACCCAATTCCTGATATCGGGATGTTCAGGATTGGCACGCACAATTTGGATCAACGCAGCGGCTCCCTGCTTCTGAGATACGGAGACATAAAGGTCCATTGACTTCCTCCAGTAAAGGGTAGGCAGGCCTTCCCTCTGGAACTTTTCGAGCGCCTCCACATTGCCTTCATGAGTCCGGGAAAAGAGTCCCGACTCGAGGGCAATTCTACGATCCCAGGCGGCGGCTAGTTCCTGCGTTGCCGTCGCCCGAAAGAAGGGAAATATCGTCCGCTCATAAACCTCGCTGCAATTACCCGGTGAGTAAGACCAGTTCTCCATCGTGAGTGATTTATCCAAATCGTAAGCCTGCGCAAAAATCGTTTTCGTCACCGGCTCCTGCATTTTCCTCATATTCAGGCTCTCCGAATTCGCAACTATGTTCCCGACAAATTGCTCCAACTCTGGAATGATCGCATCGAGCTCAGCCGATTCAGCAGCCTTCATCGAGAGGACAAGGTATTGAAGCTGCACACGCATCGCCGACAGGTTTGATTCTGTTTTGACCTTGTCTTCTTGGCGATCCCTCCAATTCCGGAATTCCGTGTATGAGGCTCCTTTCGGGTCAAAGTTGAGGATCTTGTGACACTTGAGGTAGAACTCGTAAGCAGCATCATTGCTCGCCGAGGCCGCTTGAAAGGTCTGGCCCGCACTGGTGCGCAGAGAGAGTTGTTTCCCGTCGAGGACGTCTTGGATTCCGTTGAGTTCCAGAAGGATGGAGCCCCGTTCGTCGCCGTTGAGAGAATCAGCGGTCGAGGGGGTGGCGAGACCAGCGACCAAACAGATGGCGCTAGGGATGAGGAAGTTTTTTGACGAGAGTTTCATCCGAGACAGAGCGTAACTCTAGCATTTGAAGCAAGGCTGTCACCGATTTTGGTGTGAAAAGAAGACCCGCAAATCATCAAAAATAGTTGTAACAGCGGAAGGTCAGATAGCTCTGTAAGGGAACGAAATGTCACCTCTCGAGCTGCTTTAGAAGCAAAATCAGTCCCAGACCCAACATCTATATTCCTCAGCCTAATGCTCTAATTCGGCAGACCTGCCCATGCTCGGCTGGAGATCTCCATCCGGTCAAGCGCCTGAAACGTTGACTGGCGACCATTTGCTATTCTACAAACGCGCTTGTTGTCAGTCCAACCACGCCCATCTAAAGTATTCTATGGCGAAAATCATCTCCATCATTCTAACGTGCCTATTGGTTCAAAATACAGAGTTACTTCAAGCCGACCTTTCCAACGAAGGCAACTGGCCGGCTTTCCGTGGGAATGGAAACAGCACTACTTCCCTGGCAGAGCTTCCACTCAGTTGGTCAGATACCGAAGGTATTGCGTGGAAGGTGAATCTCACCGGATACGGACAATCCAGCCCCGTCATCTGGGGAGAAACAGTTTATGTCACGAGCACGGGTGGAGATGGAAAAGAGAAACTATTCATCGAAGCCTACGACCTTTCTTCCGGCGAAAAGCAATGGGTGCAGGAATTTGAGGCCTCCCGTACGCCCAAAGAAGTGAACGACTACATCTCACGCGGGGCTCCAACTCCCGTCGTCGATGAAGCGGGCGTTTACGCCTTTTTTGAGAGCGGTGACCTAGTCGCACTCGATTCTTCCGGGGGAGTTCGCTGGCAGCGCAGCCTCACCGAGGAATACGGCGATTTCGTTGGAAACCACGGTGTGGGCAGTTCGCTCATCAATACACCCAATTCGATCGTGCTTCTAGTTGATCACGACGGCCCCTCCTACCTCATCAATATCGACAAAGCATCAGGAAAAAACCGTTGGAAGATCAAACGCAAAGCCCGCGTCTCATGGTCGACTCCGCTCTACCTAACCCATAATAGTCTCGAGCAGATCGTCGTAAGTTCCAACGGAGAAGCAGCGGCCTTCAAACTCGAAGATGGCGAGAAACTGTGGTGGGTCGAAGGCATTGAAAAAAACACCGTCAACGCCCCCACCACCAACGGTGATATCGTTATCATCGGTTCCTCGGAACCCACCCAGACCATGGCCATCTCCCTGGGCGGTTCGGGCGACATTTCTGAATCTCATGTAAAATGGCGCGCCGGTCAGGGGGTGACCTCCAGCTTCGGTTCCCCTCTCATTCACGATGACACCGTTTTCTTTGTAAATCGCGCCGGAGCACTCCAGGCTGCCAGTGTCGAAGACGGATCCGTTCTCTGGGAACGCCGTCTTCCCGGAAGCACCTGGGCCTCGCCGCTCGCTACCGCTGACCGACTCTATTTCTTCTGCAAAGAAGGTCCCACCGCCGTTCACTCACTCGATGTCAGCAAGACTTCAGAAGAGCTCGCGATCAATCCATTGACCGTCGCTGAAGGTGATCGCCTTTACGGCTTCGCAGTGGCGCCGGGGCGCATTGTCATCCGACTGGCGGAGCAACTGATTGCCGTGGGAGAATAATTCTTTCTCCTCAGTCTCTCTTTCCTTCAAAGACCTCGAAATTATCAAACCAAGCATAGACCGTGATTGGCTTTCCTTTTTTATCGACTGGCGAGTAGCGAGGTGACTGCCCCCCATGGAAAGTGTTGAACATAAATTGTTGAATTTTGGTTTCCTCTCCCCCTTCGCCACGAAATTCTACGTCTTCTGTTTTTATGACCGTTTTACCGTCGATCCTGATGAAAGCCCTACCGTTATTTTTCCCGGGGTCATTGAGGCGGACCTGGAATACGACCTGATGCCACTGCCCTGCTCTGAAGATACCTTCCTTGGTTCGATCACCTACTCCGAACGCCTTTGATGGGCTCTGATCATAGAGGTAGGTCTCGACACGACCTTCTTCTCGCCACATCAAGCGGGCGCTCCACCCTTCTGGTCGTCGTTTCGCACCGCCGGTGATCGTTTTCTTCGGTCCCAGCCCATGCAGTTTACCCCCTTTCACCCACTTGAAGTCTTCCTCAAATTTCACCGCAAACGAAAGGGTGGCTTCTTTCATCCCATCGCCGAGCGGAAAAGAAGCTAAGACCCGCTCACTCCCGTGAGAATTGGCCACGTAAGCGACCCGAATGGCATCCGAACCGTCTGGACCTTCGCCTTCGGCTAGGGAAATTCTAGAGTTCGAGAGCAACTCCTTGGCAGGACTCTCACCCACCGTTTCAAAATCAATCCACAAGCGAGAGCTGTCATCATTATCACCCTTGGGGCTCCGTTCTTCCATCTGGGCTTTCTGCTCTTTATCCGAGGACTGGGCCTCGAGAGAGGCGGTGATGCAGGCGATGGCAACAGCAAGGAGATAAACGGGCAGTGGTTTCATGGGAGCTCCTCAAGTTCTTGAATTTC
>MDTC01197325.1_pt1 | contig 34800 bp, 43 predicted proteins | sample 811181 | NCBI WGS metagenome assembly MDTC01 (sample SAMN05326644, study PRJNA326480) | marine metagenome | isolation source: seawater | place: Pacific Ocean: North | collected 2011
CGGCTAGACGTGGAGCCCGCCGTTCGGCTAGACGTGGAGCCCGCCGCTCCTCGCGCCGTAGAACAATGAGAGGTGGTGCGGATGGTGTTGAACCATATGATTCTGGTTCTAGCTGTGCTGCAAATGCTTCTGGAGTCCCAGCCAACCCTTAAATTAAGTAGTTAGCCATATATGGACTTTTCCATTATGTATTACTTGTCTCTCCTTAGGTTTATCAACCGTTCCAAAATTCCATTCATATCCACCTAAGTTATAATGCCTTTTACAAAAATCACCATAATCTTTATGTTTATTACGACTACATTGACCACCCATTCCTTCATTCCATACACGTGCCATGCATTTACAATTGTTTATTACATTTGTTCTAGGTCTATATTTATGGGTCTTTGATTCTTTTATACCATATCGTTCTTTATCATCTTTAAAATCTACTTTATTATTTTTAAAGTATTCATTTATTACATCCTTAATTAATACTTCTTCACAATCTAATTCAATACCCAAAATCTCATCTGTCACATCTTTTTTAAGTTTATTAACTAGAAGATTTTTGTAATAATCTTCCATCAAAGGGTTCAAGTATTAATATAGAAATAATAGTATCAATTACTTCTTTCACAGTATTTTTAATGGTACAGTCTATACATAAACTTTCAATTTTTTTTAAAATTTGTTTTTCATCTACTATTGAAATTAAAGAACCCTTATATTTATCTTTAATAGAATCTATAATTACTTCGTCTAAATCTACTTCTATATTTTCGTCATATTCAATAGACTTAATATGATAGGGGTTAGCCAATAAGAAATATTCTTTAGAATCTACCATTTAATAAGTATTTTTATTATATAATGAAAATTTGAACTCTATTATTATCATTTATATTCTTAAGACTGTTTATATTAATATCAATATGATTCTCATTATTCTTTTTAATATTCCCTTTAATCTTAATTATTCCTTTTTTAATAAATGTTTCATAATTGGTTATATTTTCTTTTAAGAATTTATCAATTTCTTTAAGGTTATCTAATTGTTTTTTATCTTTTAATGTAATGAATGAAAAATTACCATTATAATTACATTCAAATGATTTTAATGTAAAGGTAATTCCTATAATTTTTACATTTTTAAAATTATAAATTATCTTTGTAGATCTTTTTGATTTTTTAAGTATTACATTATTAATTGAAAATTTATTATCATTTATAATTAAGTTCATATTAATATTATCATCATATTAATACTAATAAAGTAAACATATGGAACATGGGGGTATGAACCTGATTTCAGAGAATATACTTGATTTATTGCATTATAAAGAAACAGAAAATATAAGAAAGTTCATCAAAAATAGAAATCATTCTAATTTAATATTATATGGCCCTCCTAGGTGCGGTAAATCTCTAATAATAAGGGAACTTTTTAAAAGTCTATATGGAGATATCTCTATCATTGAAGATAATAATAAACTAAAGGTATTTGGTAATTTATCATATTACTACATTTATTCTAATATGATATACGATAAAGAATATTTTAAAAAATTTATTAATAATCTTATACAATCATATGATTATTATACTGATAAAATTAAGTATATAATTATAGATAATTTTGAGGATGTAAATGTCATTATTCAAAGATTCTTAAAAGTAATATTAGAAAAATCATATAAAACAACAAGATTTATCTTAATAACTAAGAGGTTAAATAGTATAGATGTCGCCATCAATAGTAGGTGTACATTAATACGTATTAAAATGCCAAAGACTATTGATAAGAAGATTTATCTCATGAATATATTTAATAAAAATGGAATCATCTTTAATGAATTCCTCTTAGAAAAAGATTGTGAGAAATATAATTTAGAAACTTTAATATTTAAATATCAAAGTAATGGTGTATATGAAGATATTTACTATACTTATAAAGATAAGATATTAGAACTGATTATTATGGATGATTTTAATATTCTAAATATAAGAGCTTTATCTTCTACAATTAAAGAAATAAATATAAACCTTAATGAACTTTTAAAATTGCTATTAATAAGCTTAGTAAAATTATTCAAGAATGATAATGAAAAGATTTTTCTACTAATTAAAGAAATAGCGAAATACAATCATATATTAGAAGGCTCGTATAGAGATATAATCTATATTGAATTAATAATAATAAGTATATTTAAAATAATTAATACATGATAGTTGATTATTACAAAGTACTTGATCTTAAAAGTAATTGTACAAAAGAAGAAATAAGAAAAAGATATAAAGAATTATGCATCATTTATCATCCTGATAAAAATAATGGAGGAAATGAAGACTTTATAAAGATTAAAGAAGCATATGATAATCTTTATGATGATGAACTTAGAAAAAAACATAATATATACCTTATTTTTGGAGATATCCAGTTTACAGAAGAAGATTATCTACTATTAAATAAATACTACACTAATATTATTAATTCTAAAGAATTTCGTCTTATGAAGTTAATGTATAAATCTATACCAGATAGAATTAAGAAAGATATATGGAGAAAATTTAAAGGAATCCATAATAATCAAATTGTTAAAGCACATAAATCTATAGATATTACTAAACTCTTTAATGATGTAGTTATTAATTTATGTATTAATAGAGAAGAATTTATTAATAGAACATTAAAAGTCATTATTATAATTAGTAATAATGGAATCTATTACCTTTATCTAAGAGGACAGAAAGATAAAATTATTATTGACAATCTTAACTGTTATTTATCATTAAATTTTTTTATAAATGATTAATAAATGTCATCTAAGTTTACGGATGATTCAATAGAACTCAGAAATTTTATGTTCCCAAAGATGGAAACATATAATAAAAACAGCCTTAAAAAACTTTACAATCACTTAGATAAAACTACTCTTAAAAATGTTAAAATAGTATCATATGAAGATGACATTCATATAAACAGTGGAGTTAAAAAAGATTTATCTTCACCTTACATGGGCAATAAAATAAAGGAATATGTTAACGGAAAATTAGAGAAAATAGCAACTTGTAAATTAATGATTGGAATGTTAAATATAACTTTGAGAGTATATTATAAGAATGAAGATGTAAAACAATTTATCTCTAGATTAATTCAATATATAAGATTTATTTCAAGTATTGCTGATATATCTTTAATTAATCTCGAAATAAATTACTATTTAACAGATTTCAAGAAACTATTAAACAAGAATATAAACCTTATAAAAGATCAAGTAAATTCTGGTTCATGTTTAATAAAAGGTGCTCATTCGGCGTGGATTAATATATGGAGGAAAGAAGAAATTTTAAAGGTAACATTACATGAATTAATACATGCATTCGGTTTTTCTAAATATTCAGATACGGAGGGCCTTATAGACCATTATAATAAAAGGTATAATATTAATACTAAAACAATTACCTCGGATGAAGCATATACAGAAATATGGGCAAATATATTAAATTGTTATCTAATATCTCAAACAACTAAAAAAGATCCACTTAAATTCTTTATAACTATGATATCTTTAGAAAGAAGTTATAGTATTTATTTAGCACAAAAAATACTTCATAGAAAAGGAATAAATAAGCAAGATATCAATAAAGATACACATGTATTTGCTTATTATATTATAAGGGCAGAGATTTATGAAAGATTTTCAAAATTCATAGAACATTGCGAGGCTAAAAATAAAGATTATATTAATATTACAAATGGTAATGAAATTATTCAATTTTTACTGAATAATAATCAATTAAAACAGGACAATAGAAAATTTAATAACATAAATAAAAACAAATTCACTTATAAAACATTAAGAATGACAGTCAACGAACTTTCAGCATTTTAAGCACCTACGAATACACCCTCCTTGTTAGGATAGTGGATCTTCATGTACTTCTGGAGGTTGAAGAAGGTTAGTTCATCGCCCTTGGCAAGGCGGAGTAGCTTGCGGAGAGGGGCATCAACGTGAATAGTTCTCTTGTCTTCTTCCTTCTGGAGATTGTGTTCCTTGCAGTACTGAGTAATTTTCTTGGTTACTTCAGTTCTGGCAATGAGCTCATCCTTGCTGAGCTTGAGGAAAGTGCGAAGCTCGTCCGATACAGGACCGGGCTTCGCAAAACCACTTGGGGGCTTGTTCGGGTCAACGACTCTCTTTTGGCGACCCTTCATCTTTCTGTCCATAACCTTGCGGTCGCGGGCAACACGCTTCTCAAGCTTGTTAATGTCAGTCATGACACCTCTAACAAGGGTCATGGCATCCTTTAGCTTAGCACTCAAATCAGAAAATTCCTGATCATAGCTAGTTGATTCTTCCGGAGTATCCTGAACAGCTGTTTCTACAACTGGGGTCTCCTCAACCTGTTCCTGGACAGGGGGGTCAACGACTTTCTTAGTCTGTTTCTTCGTGGCAGAAGTTTTCTTCGCTTTGGTGGTTTTCGTTTTTCCAGGCATTTTATTATTGTTTATTTTTTTTTTTATCTCTTTAACCGCACTATTTATTATGATATACTATATAGATATTTGTTTAAATAATTTAATTATTATTTTTTACGAAGCGTCCTTTTTTTCCTCTTATTTTTCTTCTTCCTAGATTTTTTCCTTGTACGGGGCCTTTTTTTCGCATATCCACCATCTACCTGATTCATTGGATCAGAACTATCACTTGAATCAGAATCAAGTAATGTTGGATCTTCTTTTAACATTGCTGCTAAAGTTCTATCTAATTCTTCTTCTTCTCTTTTCAATTTCTCAATATATTCTCTGGTATATTTTTTAGGTTCAGGTTCAGGTTCAGGTTCAGGTTCAGGTTCAGGTTCAGGTTCAGGTTCAGGTTCTTCAATTATATCAGGTCTATCTCTAAAATACCGGTTCACCCGGCGTTCAGAAAATGGAATATTACCCTTTTCCAAATAAATGTCACGAATTCTATTTGACACATTGATATCATCATCTCCTAAATAAGATTCATCCTTTTCTCCAGGATACAACATTTTTGCGGCTTCTAATCTTTTTTGTGCATCAAATAACGCTTTCTTACCCGATAATCTTCCAACAGTTTGTCTTCTTAAAGCCCGAGCAGCTTTATTACTACTGCCTCTCCCGGGGAGACCAATTTTTTCAAATAATTTAGATTCATGAATATCTGATAAATATGAATAAGGGTCATTCATCCCTTTTGCTAAAGAAAGATTTTGTTGAGCTTTTTGAAGTTTAATAGTATTCATCCATAATTTCCTTATTGATTGAACATTATAAGGATTATTAACTGGCACGATAGCATATCCTAAGTGCGTAGTGCCCGAGACATCATTTTCACATAAGTGAAACAATGTTTTGGGTTCCTGGAGGCTTCTTGTTGATCCTTGGGGTAAAATATTTGTTAATGAATTAATTGGTTCATATTGCATTAAATGGCCGATCGGGCCATGGCGCCGCTGAGCCGTGGCGGGCTGATCGGGTATTCCTTCTTCAACTTGTTCTGTTGAAAATTGTGAAAGATGCCATCCATTCCCCCCTACAATTAAATCAAAATCTCGAATAGTATCATACCGCTGGTTCTTTAATCCATGTTCAAACAGTAAAAGAAGTATATCAAGATTATGTTTCCAATGTATTCCTAAACCATATTGATTGAAGTGTGGATAACCACGGTTTACCTCCGTATTCACTTTGTTTGCCGATAAAATAATATTTATCATTACATTGATAGAAGATGGATCGTTTATTAATTCAACATCATAAATATGCTCTAAGAGTAATTTAGTTATTTCTAATCCATGTTGACTCATACTTTGTAAAGTCTTCATTGAAGCAGATACTATATTTTTGTGATCATGAAGTTCATGTGCCCAACTAATATCTGTCCTATTATCATATCCAATAGAACGATAATCAATCAATGAATGGATAGTGAATAAAGGATTGGCAAAGTACATTAGATCGCGACATGCTTCCTCCTGATAGACACCGCTATCAATATCCTGGATATCTTTGAATCGTAACAAACCATGTGAACCAGGGCGAATACCCCGAATAAGGCGTTGTAGAGTCTCTTTATTTTCTTTTAAAAAAGAAGATATTTCACCTTCTTCATCAAAAGGATATGAATCATCTTTATAATTTATGCGGAGTTCTTCTCTTGCACGAATGTTTAATAATTCACCTTTTCTCATACTCCCTTTTCCAACGACATTTGTTTGACTTCGTAAATCTTTGACAGTTAATTTATTGTCTTTCATTGCTTGGATCATTGGTTCCATTCTATCTTGTTGCCATTCACGGACACCATACTGAAGTATCATGTAGTTCAATATAACTAATATTTCCCAACCTTCGGGTAACTTACTTACTGCGTTACGATATTTTTCTGATTTTTGATAGGCGTCGGAAAGATATTCCATATATATATTGATAATATAATTAATTCAAATACATCATCCAAGGGTGAGCATTATAACATTGTAATGAAATAGTCCCTAAACCAATTAAAAAATACATGTATCCTAATTTTTTATCTTCAAGGGATATAGCATTATTGAATTTCATAGCTTCATTAATAATAATTTCCTGAATATTTTCTCTATTATTTATTCTCTGAACATCATTTACAGGTATATTAAAAACTAAACCATTTGGTGGTGATATTCTAGACTTTGTATCCTGGTCTAATTGAAGTCTGTAATTCCATATGTCTTCTAGACTTCTATATAATTGCTTTAGTTTCCGCACATTTAATGATAAAAACCAATCAATATTACCTTCATAACCAAATTGTTCTATCTGAGAAAATAAATCAATAACTTTTTGTTTTATTATTTGAGATTTAGTTTTATTTATCATTGTAATATTTAATATTTCATCCTTTTCTGTTAAATTAATAAGTAGTGATAATTGTTTGGAACGATCGATACTTTCATTTGTTAATTCTTCTCTTGTATAAGGGTTATTCTGTTTTAATTCAATTAATTTATTAAATGATCTTATATCAAAAAACCATATGAATTGATTATTATCTTTATATGAGAAAAAATATCTATTTTCAACTTCTTCAATTGTATCATAGGTAAAGAAATCGGTATCATTATTACATAATTTTTTATTGAAAAACCCTTCTCCTCTTAACTTATCAATTAATTTAGGTTTATTTTTAATATATCGTTGAATCCGAATGATACCACCAATATCCTTTTGGTATCTATCTAAAATTTCAAATTCATTTATTAAATCATTAAAAAGAGTTTCCTTCTTAACACTTGACCACTCTCTCCTATGAATATTACCTTTTAATGTTTTGATTATATCTTTTTTTAAATAGTCACTACTCTTACCTGTGAATTTTTCCCTTAATATTAAATCATTACTAGTGAGGTATTCCCTTTTATGTTTACTACAATATCCTCCATATACATTTTTTCCTTTATTATTGCAATTCTCAATTTTACACATTTGTCCTATATTACTTCTTTGAAAAAAATATTTAAATAATATCAATCGTTGAATCAAAATATGTCCATATTTAATAAATTTGAAAGTTATTTATAGAGATATTACATAATATAAACAGAAAGCAAAGAGATATAACAGTAAACAACAAACACAAAACACAAAACACTAAACACTAAACACTAAAACAACAGACAACAGAAAAGACAAAAGACAAAAAACAAAAGACAAAAGAATATGTCTTCTGCTATGAATGCTAAGGATATTGACCTGTCCAAGGTCACTTTCTCCACCCCCAAGACGCTTGACAATGGTGGGAAGATGCTGTACCTTAACTACAATGGGGGTATGAGTCCTCTCTATGTGACTATTCCAGAATCAAAGCTTCCATTTGAACCCTCCTACTATCCAGACAATGATTCCTCTGGAAAGTGGAGTATTAAGGTGTCAATGAGTAACCTCGATACCAATAAGAGTATGAAGGAGTTTCATTCAAAGTTTACAGAGCTTGATAACTACCTTATGAATAAGGCGGTTGAGAATTCTCAGGCATGGTTTCGCAAGCCTAAGCTAAGCCTTGAGACAGTTAAGGAGCTTTATACTCCAATGGTAAAGTGTTCTCTTGATGCTGAGACTGGAGAACCAAATGGCAAGTACCCGGACCAGTTTGGATTTAAGGTTGTGAAGAGGGATGGGCGTTTTCCTAACCTTTCAATCTATGATAACAAGAAGACTAACTTTGATATTAATGGAGATACTGATACTCCAGCAGATGTAGCCAATATCCTAGTCCAGGGTTGTCAGATTAAGGCCGTGCTTAAGTGTAATGGTATTTGGATCGCGAATGGTAAGTTCGGATGTACATGGAGGGCCGAACAGGTTCGAGTAAAGGTTCCTGAGGGAGGTCTCCGTGATTTTGCAATTCTATCTGATTCTGACGATGAAGATGTTGAGGAAGTGGAGGCTGTTAATACTTCTAAGGATGTATCTAACATGATTGAAGACTCTTCTGAGGAAGAGGAGAAGGAGGTTGAGACGGAAGTAGTTGAGGCAGCCGAGGAATCAGAGGATGAAGTTAAGGAACCAGAGCCTGAGCCAGTCAAGAAGGTAGTTAAGAAGAAGCGTGCTGTGCGGGTTAAGAAGCCCGAAGCTTAAGTTCAAACAAATAAATCTATAAAATGCGTATATAAATCATAATAAAAATATGATCAATATTAATTAATTAATAATTTTTTTTTAAAGTAAAAATAAGCTCAGTGGCGCAGTGGTTAGCGTGCCAGGCCCATAACCTGGAGGACCGGGGATCGAAACCTCGCTGAGCTATAAAGCGTCGTTGGTGTAGGGGTTAGCATATCAGCCTTCCAAGCTGGTGTCCCGGGTTCGAGTCCCGGACGACGCACTTTTGGCACTTTGGTCTAGTGGTATGATTCTTGCTTTGGGTGCAAGAGGTCCCGGGTTCGATTCCCGGAAGTGCCCACTAACTATATAAATAAAGATACATTAACATTAATTTTGTAGAATTTGATACAAAATTATTTGTTCCCCATGACATAATTACATATCCAGACAATAGAATATATTGTATGCTTATTGGTATTTGTGTATATTCTTTTTCTATTATTGTAGTATTCATATTATTATGTTATATAATATAAAATGCCTCTTTATGTTTTTACAGTAAGAAGAGCTAAGATTGATGGTGATGATAAATATATTGGTATGATACCTAAATTAGTTGATGAAATGTATCAAAGTGATGACAGTGGTATGTTAGATATTTATAAAGAAATGATTGAAGATGGACATTCTAAGAAGGATTTATTTGATGGCATTTTATCTTGGCCTAATAATTGTTTGAACCGCTCCAAATATATTAATAAACAAGACATACCTAAAATTATTAAACTAAACGAAGAATTTTATCTTAGAGATAATTTTGAAGAAGATGATGACAAACTGATACGTCTAATTGAACATCTATTCCGTGCACACAGTACAATGGAGTATGGTATCTATTTTGGTTCATTGAAAGCAGATAATGATGAAGATTTTTTAAAAAATATTGTTAATCCATCCCAATTAAAAGATAGAACATATCGTATTGTCCATTATACACAACTGGATAATCTCCTAGACTATGTTGATAGAATAAAAAAAGTACATGGGATGGTGTCTAACCTTTTGTATTTTAATGAAGGTTGGCAATATGGTGAAAAAGAGGAAACATCAATGGATTATAATGGAGAAAATAGAGAAGAATTTAAAAAATATCTTGAAAAGTATGATAATGAAGAATTAAGTACTTCAGAGATATTAGTACAATGTCCTATAGAACCCCACATATTTAATTTTACTTATCGCCAACATGGTGGGAGTAAGTCAAAAAAGAAGAAAAAGAAAAAGAAAAATTAAAGTCTTTTTTTATCGTAACATTCTTCACATATATTCTTATTATAATATTTACACCAATCCTTTATTGTATATACTTCTTCACTCCTTTTTTTACACCAATCACATTTTTTATGATAAATACATTTAAACATATATATAAAAGGGTTTAATTAAAATCTAAAACGACAGATATATTATTTGAATTTAATCCACGGGATGCAGACTTAGATAATTCTTGTCTCTTCTTCCTTTCATTTGTTGTCTTTTTTTCTTTTTTAATTAAATGATAACTTTGATTCATGTCAGTTTCAATTTCATCATAATTATCTTGTATATAATCTATTATAAGATTATCAATAGCCCATTTAAAGAAATTTAATTGCCCGACAGTTGTTTCTATTTTTTTCCCTTCAGAATATTCAAAATTTATACGATCTCTCCTACAAAATGGATCAAAACGTTTCTTAGAATATGATTTTAGTTGTGCTTTATAGGAATGATAAGTATTAAATTGTTTCCTATCTTTTAACTTTTCAGCATCTATTTCTTTAAAACTTTTATTTCCTTCTTTATCTTCATAAATCATATAATATATACCATGCTTTTTTGAATAATTTGTTACAAACCAATCAATTATACGCAATGAAACTTTATTATTATCCTCTAGAACATCTAATAACTTTTGAACATTTGAATCCGATCCATCGGATGTATAGTATTTATATAAAGCTGTTAATAAGATATTACTCATTATTTTCATATTAATAAAATAAATTCTTTAAATATTAATATTATAAGATTTAAACGCTCACATATTTAAATATTTGTATTTACAAATGAAACTAAATAAAAACCAATTATTTATATCTTATTTTATTATATCTGTATTATTAATCTTTATATATGGTTTTTATAGATGTAAGAGTCCTGAGAAAAAAGATATTTTAGAAAAAGAATATATATTAAATCTCGATGGATGGTCTCTTACTCATCTCATATTTTTCTCAATTGTTGCTTATAATTTCCCAACTAAAAAATATCTAATAGCTTCATTTATATTAGGAATTATTTGGGAATTAGGAGAATTAATATTATCATGGGTGACTATTAATAATAGATTAGGTAGCTGGAGTTTATTTGATTGTAAAAAACTAAACACAGATAAGAATGACGAAGGCGTATGGTGGTATGCAAAAGAGAGTGATATATTTATGAACTTATTAGGATTAATTATAGGTTATTCATTACATAAATACATTTAATATTATTTCTTCTCTATCCAATATATACCTTGTAGATAAGCATCTGCTAAATCATCTTTCTTTTTAGACTGATCAAATAATTCTTTATAACATTCTTCTTCTTCATTTATCATTTTTTCAGTATAAGCTATACTCAGGAATTTATTCTGAGCATATTTATCCTTTTTATTACATTCTATTTTTGGACCTTTGTAAACTTTTAATTTATTTCGAGCATTAACCATATGGATAGTTTCAATTGATGATTTATCATTCATTACACCATCCATTACAAAATAAGTATATATAATCATCTGTACGCTCTTCATCACAGGATTCTTTAACGCGGGTTGATTTTCTATTAATACATATTTAACATTTGATATATCCAATTCTTTTAACTTACTAATACATGTTTGTGATAATTTTAATATATCATGATTAGAATTTAACTTTTTCTTTTTCTTAAACTTCTTTGAGTGTGCTGTACAACAATATTTTACCTTTGAATCACCCTTCACTTCATATGTTGCTTGCTTCTCACATTTTTTCCTTAATTTTACATCACACACAGGATCTGTATTCATATTAATAATACCCCATTGTTTAATTGTTTTATTTTCATTTAAACAACAGTATGCAAGATTCTTAATTCCAACATCAAAAGATAAATATTCCATAAAAAATATATCATATTAAACCTTAAATATCTTAAGGTACCAATATATATTATAATACAATATTACTAAACCAAGGATATATATAGGGTAAGTATGGTCTGTATATCTTAGATCTATCATTGGATCTAATATTTTATTTACAATTGAATATCCACGAGAAACACCTCTCATCTTACATTCAACATAAGCAACGGTACAAACTCTATAATCAAATGACATTTTTAACATCCCAGTTAATAAAACAATTAAATATAATGGATTTAATAGTCTTTTTTCATAAACCATATATAAACCATATATGAGGTATAAATAAACAAGTATCTCAGTTAACATTTATATTATATTATATAAGAATAAAATAAATTAATTAGAAAGGGGCTCCGCCACCACTGCCCCCGTTATCAAGTCCACCAATCGGTGTTCCATTAAATGCTCCTGAATTTAAGGGTGGTGCCATCCCCATAGAGTTACTAGATGAATTACTAATTTCATTTCTTAATGTATTTCCATGTTGAGGTTGCTGCTGCTGCTGCTGCTGCTGATGCTGTTCATTTACATTGTTTTGATTATTTTGTTCTTGTCTAACTTGTTGAACATATGATGGATCCATCATACCATGTTTAGGTTCGTTTTGACGGGCATTTGAAACAGAAACAAATACTAAAATATTCCTTAACATTAAATAAATAATCGGGAATATCAAGAATATCCATGCTAAATTAACCTGATTATATTGACATAAACCATAAATAGTAGCCCCCAATACAACTAAGAGTTTAACTTCTTGGAGCGAATGATAATTAAATAGATTATTCATCTTATTATTATTATACTTGTTTAATGATGACCGTGTCATATATATACCACAACCAATAACTAATGCAAAGACTACATATACAACCATCGGTGAACACATGTTCATTGATAGTAAATTCAAGGGGTTTGATTCTTCCATTATAATATTAATAATATTTTAATTCTACTATATAAAAATAAATTGAGAAAGATATATTAAATTAAATGGGTATCCCCTTATATTATAAAAATATTATCAATGATTACCCTGAAATTATTAATAAATCTTCAGGATTTAAAACATGTATAAATAATCTACTATTTGATCTTAATTGCGCGATTCACCCTTGTTGTGCAAATAAAACAGACGAAAAAGAAATGTTTGAAGCAATACTTCAGAAAATAGAAGAATGTATACAAATTACAAATGTAAAAGATATTGTTTATATTGCGATTGATGGGCCAGCGCCAAGAACGAAAATGGAGCAACAAAGGCACAGAAGACTTAAATCTTCTTATGAAAAAAAAATATGGGATACAAATCAAATTACACCTGGTACAGATTTTATGATTAGATTAAATCAATTTTTAAAAGATAAAATATCATCGTTCAAGGTTAAAACAATACTTTCAGATTCAAACGAAGCTGGAGAAGGAGAACATAAAATAATGGACTATCTAGATAAACACATTAATACAAACGAAATTAGCGTAGTCTATGGATTAGATGCTGATTTAATCATGTTATCTATGATAAGGAAACATAACATTTACCTTCTTAGAGAAAGAACAGAATATAATATAGAAAATGTAATAGATCCATATGTTTATTTAGATGTTCCTCTTCTTAAAAAATATGTTATTGAAAAAATAAAAGACTCTAGGATTGAATATAAAATTAATGATGAAATGATACTCAACGACTACTTATTCATTTGTTTTTTAATAGGTAATGATTTTATAATAAATAGCCCTTCTATTAATATTAGATATGAAGGACTTCCTTTATTAGTGACAACATATTGTGAATTACAAGATGATTACTCTGGTACTTTTTATATTATAGATAATAAAGAAATTAATATTGAGAATTTCTATAGATTTATTAAAAAATTATCAGAAAAAGAAAAACATTCAATTGATAGAATATTAAAAAAGAGAGACATACAACAATACCGTAATAAGAATAAATACTCTGAATATTTAGAAAAAATTAAATCTATAGAAGATATATCCAATTACAAATATCAAGATTTTTATTCACAAAATGAATATGAATTTAACAACTTTACTAATTTTTCACCTTTAATGTTCAGAGAAAATGAAAATATTATATTTAAAAATGATAATTATAGAAAGAAATACTATATATACAATACTTACAATACATTAGAATATAACCCTAGTTATGATATGGTTATTGAAGAAGATATCCACGAAATATGTCAGGAATATTTTAAAGCGATTCAATGGACATTTAATTATTATTTTAATAAATGTGAATCATGGAGATGGTATTATAGATACCATTATGCTCCGTTATTAGTTGATTTCTGTAGTTATTTATCATCCTTAAAGGATAAACCCACATTTAAAAAAGATAAACCATACACTCCAAAAGAACAACTAAAAATAGTACTCCCACATCAAGATAAAAATTATATGTATCCGTTTAAAGCCCCTGAATATTCACTTTTAAAATCCTATTTATGGGAATGTCATCAAATATTACCTCATGAAAAGATTTAAAAATAATTATATTACTAAGTAATAAATGGGAATTACTATAAATGATACAATAACGCTAGATAGTGGATTATCAACCAGTACAGGGTATGGATCTTTTTTTAAGAGTAGCATTTATATAGAAAAAGAAATAACTGATGGTGTTGTACCAGCAGATATGAATGCATCAACTATTACTGAATCTGGAAATGTTGTTATAAGAGCAAATGGTCATTTGTGGGCTTCAAAAGGAGCACGCGATGGAAACAAAAGTATAATCCGCGTTGATAATATTCAAACAATTGTTACACTCAGTAGTTTTGTATCAACGAGTATTTATACATTACTCTACGAAGCATGGAAACAACAGTATTCTTCTGTATCAGATGCTATCTAATCATCTTTCACATCTAGGATTACAATTTTTAATGAGATATTTCACTTTTTCACATTGATCTAATGCCCTCAATTCAAATTCTGTTATTTTTATACGGTCAATCCATACATCTACTCCATCCTTTTTTACTCTAACAAGGTTAAATATCGCTGAATTAGAATGTGGATATTTAAATGCTGATTTATAGAATTCTAATTCTTTCTTAATTTTATCATATTCATTTTCTAATTTATTATATTCGTTATTCATTTTTTCAATTGTTTTGAAACATTCAGGTGTTTCATTATAATAATCAATTACCTTTGGTTCAAAATCCATAGTTAAATACAGTTACTACCCTTCAATTTATAATTCAAATTTGATATAAAAGTAAGATATAAAAGTAAAGTAATATTAATTATGGATTTTCAAAAATTATCACAAAGAGAATTAATTTATTTAGCAACAAAACTCCGTGTTGATTATAAAGATAAAATAGATAAATCATTACACAAGGAATTACATGCCATTGTACATCATCAAGAAAAAACTAATCCATATCACGGTGAATGGGATTTATATAGAAAGAATTGTGTTATTCATCAAATATTTAATAGAATCGTACCCAAAGAAGAAAGACATCAATTTATTGAAAAACATCCTATTGAGTTAATTAATGAAAAGTTAATAGAAAATATTAAAGAAAAACAATTTTATATTAAGGAGCAACAGAAAGAATTAGTTTCTATGAGAATAAAAGAAGCATCCATAGATACAAAGATAAAAAATTACAACGAAATTAAAAACTCAAGTGATAAAGATAAAGCAGAAGCTATAAGTATTTATAAAGAAGATTTCTTAAATAGGATTAGTGCACAGCGCCATTGGAAAACAACTATATTTGACCCTCTTATAAATATGGGGTGGATAGATCCATTATATCTTGAACTCCCTGGGAAAGATTCAGGGGGTTGGGAAAGGTATGGGAAAATTGAATATTTCACGGATTCAGATGGAAATGGTGGTTTCAACCCCTATGAAAAGCCTGATCTAATTTATAATCCATCACATTCTATTCCTTTTAGAAAAGATGACGGAACTGAAGTTAGAAATGAAGATATATTAGCTGCAAGGCTTCCTTCAGTTGATACAGTAAATGGTATTATTGAATTTAGAAATAAATTAATGGATAGATGTAAAGCTCTAAAAGAAGAAAATAAAAATCTGAATGACGATAAGAGAAAATTATTAAAAATAATTCAGAATAATAAAATGGATCTATAATCTACTTTCTAGGAGAAAAATCAATCGTTTCATATCTTTCATGAAATGGTATCTTATTGGGTTTAATACCTTTTACTAATGGACATGATTGTATTATATTTTGTCTAGGATAAAAATCTACAGTTTCATATCTTTCATTATATGGTATTTTTTTATTCATCCTAGGTAATAAATAACTATGATTGAATATATTATAACTAGTGATATTATTTATTTTATATTGTTCAAACATTAAACGTTGATTTAATAAGAATCGCTTATAATAAAAAGAATACATGTTTCCTAAACTATATTATATATTTATCATTTAAATATTTTTACCGGACAAATCCTATTGGCGGACCTTCTGAAGAACTCATACCTGATAAATTAGATTCTATTAAATCAATTTCACTATTTGATTTTTTAATATTTGCAAACTTATTTTTCATATAGATAAGAGAACCTTCAAGTGTTATAACCGATAGACAATTAAACATAATTGGATATTGTTCATTCACAATGGTATAAAATAAAAAGCAACTATTCGCAGTTATATTTATTACCATTGTATTTGTAGATAAATCTCCAGCTGATTTAGTAGTATATGTTCTATATACCTGAGGTACTCTTGAAAATAAGCCACAACATGTCCCTATTATAGATATGTAATTTGCTAAATCATATATATTCATTTCTTTAAAATAATAAAAATATGTTTAAATAATATAAATGAATAAGATTTATTGTATCATCGGTACAACTCTATTATTATCAAGTTTCTATATGGCCCTTGATAATAAAGATGTTAAAATAAAAGATTTTAGAAAAATATTAAATGAAGAACAAAAGGTAACATATGATGAAATAACTAAAGAAAGATTATATATCTATTTTACAGGATACCTTATTGGTATAATATGTGGTTACCTTTATTATTTAAAATATCCAAATGATAATGTAGTTGTATGTAAAATTATTGCGATTATTCTTTCTGTTAAATTAATGGTTTATAAACTATACCCTAAAAAACCACTCATGTTATATTCTTTAACAACAAAAGAACAAGTGAGTGCATGGGCTGACGTATATACTATCATGAAGAAAAAATGGATGGTTTCAATAATATTTGGATTCATTGGAGCAATTATTTTATCTTATTCATTTACTAAGTAATTAGATATCGTCAAGATTAATATCTCCTTCTTCGTCGGTTTCTTCTTCGGTATCTTCTTTTTCTTCCTTTTCTTCCTCATCAGAACTATCTGGGATATCACTTGAAAAAGTGATAGAATCATCCATGACTTCAGAAAACGGATTATCTTCTTCAAGCTTAAAACTATCAGGAAGGTGTCCCCCATCTTTTAGTTTACGCGATTGATTTTCATCATATGAATCAATTATATCACAAATATTATCCTGAAAATCTCTAATTGAAATAAGGACAAGGTCTCTCGCACCGATGAATCTTCGTTTACGCATCGCACCACATAATATTGCTGCGCGTTCTTTTCCATCTCCACAGCGCACATCAAATCGGCAATTTCCCTTACATCGAGTGACCTGCGCGTATTCTTGTCCTTCTAATTCTTCTTTTAATCTCAATGCAGAGGATCCATACGAATCTCTCTTATTCTTCTTATGTTTTTTTCCACCCTTTTTGTTTTTAGGCATAATGTAGTTTATAACTTACTATATATTACAGTTAATTGTTTAAATTATTTATCAATTAATTAAAGTTCTTCAAGGAGATTACATGGTATATGGGTATAACCTTTATATAAACTAATGATATAACGGTGTCTTCCATCAATAATTTCATATCTATCATCTCTACCATTAAAATTTATAACCTTAATAGGATCTAGACCTTTATCATTTTCAAAATCGTTTTTTACTATATCAATTCTTTTCATATCACCATAATTTTTAGTTTTAAAATCTCTAAACTTCTTGAGGCCAGTTCCATTATATTTATCACCACATAATCTAGTTAATTCTTCTGACATACTTTTATCTAGGATGATTTTATTATACTCAATTAAGATATAATCAATATTAGACATACCATTTTGTTTGTTTTCTGCTATTTTATAATGTGTTGGTGGTTCCAGTGACTCTGTATCTTCCGCCATTTTAAATTTGATATATAATAGATAAAATAAATCAAATTTAAATGTCAATACTCATTACAGAGTCACCCGCAAAAGCTAAAAAGATTCAAGGTTTCTTTCCAAATAATAGAGACTATTGTGTAAAGTCTTCATGTGGACATATTAGAGATCTATATAAGAAAAAAACAACTGAATATGGTATTCCTATTAATTTTGGAATAGATGTTGAGAATGATTTTAAAGCCAAATATATTATCCTTTCTGATAAAAAAGAAGTTGTTAAACAACTAAAACAATATTCTAAAGATAGAGAAGTTATTCTGGCAGCAGACGATGATAGAGAAGGAGAAGCAATTGCATGGCATGTAGCAAAAGTATTAAATGTGAATGTTAAGAAAACAAAACGTATTGTATTTAGAGAAATTTCAAAAAAAGCAATTCTTAAATCCCTTGAAACACCAACTGTAATTGATATTAATCAAGTTAATTCACAACAGGCTAGAAGAATAATTGATCGTTTAATTGGCTTTCTAATATCCCCATGTTTATGGAAAAATATAGACTCTAATGTGATGGGTTTATCTGCTGGAAGGGTTCAAAGTGCTCTTCTCAACCTTCTTGAAGAAAGAGAAACCCAAATTAATAATTATGAAACAGAAATACAATTAGATATATTTGGACAATTTGATAAATTAGAAAAATCAGAGTTCTTTATAGATCCATCCTGTGAAGAAGATGATTTTGATGATGAATTTATTGATAATCTGTTTAAAACATTTAACAAGAACCGTACATTTAAAGTAGAGAGTTCATCTATAAAAAAAAATAAAGTATACCCTGATAAACCATTTATAACATCATCCCTTCAACAAACAGCTCAGAAACATGGATTTACAATTAAGAAAACAATGAATATAGCCCAATCACTATATGAAAGTGGCCATATTACGTATATGAGAACAGACTCTACATTCATTTCTGATGATTTTCAAAAGAAAATTAAACATAAAATTGTGAATGATTTTGGTAAGGGGTATTTCTCAAAACCATTAACTAAAAAAGTAATGGGTGCTCAAGAAGCACATGAAGCGATTAGAGTAACTTCTATTGAAAAACCAGAATTAGATGGTGAATTTAAAACACTATATAACATGATCTATGATAGAACAATTATCTCTCATATGAAACCAGCTGAATATGATGTTCATAAACTATTATTAAAAAATAAAGAAACAAAAACAATAGGATATTTTGAAAGTAATTATAGACAACTCATATTTCCAGGGTTTAAGGTATACAATAATAAAGATATAACTGTGGATAATAAACCATCTTTTACTAATGAATATGTATTAAATGAAGCTTATAGCAATGAAAAAGAAGGAGCAAAACCTACATTATATGATGAAGGTGGTATAGTAAATCTATTAGAAAAAACAGGGATAGGTCGGCCATCAACCTATTCATCTATTATTTCCACACTTGATAATAGAAATTATACTGTAAAAGAAAATGTTAAAGCTGAAGATATAGAAGTTAAGAAGAAGACCTTACATAAGGATGGATTAATAACAAATAAAATTGAGATTAATAGGGGTAAAGTTTCAAAAAATCGTATTCTATTAACCCCCCTTGGTTCAAAGGTCCTCAAATATCTTCAAGATAATTTTATGAACATCATTTGTAAAGACTTTACAGTTAGAGTTGAGTCTGACCTTGATTTAATAGCATGTGGTAAATTAAATTATATAGATGTAATTAAGAAAGTATATAAATCATTTATCACTAAAGCACAAGAACAAATAAAAACTGTTAAATACAATACTTCAAATCTCAAAAAATTAGGTAATAAAAAAGGACTTGATATATTTATTGGTTCTGGTAAATATGGTGCTTATCTACATATTGTTAATAAAGATAAAACACATAGGAACATTAATATTTCTAAATATCTTAAAATAATAAAAAAGAATAATAAAACATTAACATTTGATGAGGCAGTTAATTTCTTAAAATACCCTAAAAAAATTAATGACGATATTACAGTATATATTGGTACCAATGGATATTATATGAAATGTAAAACTAGAACATATAGTATAAAGCAGGACGGAGATTATACTGAAGAATACTGTCGTTCTATATTAAGTGGTTAATTAGACTTATCTGTTATAAATCTTGGAGCAATATTCATACATTGTAGCTCTTGCATAAGTAGCTTACATGAATACGGCAATTCTATTTTCTTAAAATTCTTGTAGTTACTACATTTCTTACATTCATACATATTTTTTTGAGGATTAGCAATAATAGGCATATTACATTCACAACAGATGAATATCTGATATTTATCTGATACATCCATCATTCTTTCCTTCAGGAAATTTGATGTTCCATGGGCGATCATACAATCCCTTTCCATTTCTCCAAAACGAAGGCCTCCATGCGATGATCTACCTTCAGCTGGTTGCCTAGTCATAGTAACTATCGGACCACTAGACCTACTATGTATCTTATCGCCGGACATGTGCTTTAATCTTTGATAATATGTTGGACCCATGAAAATCTGTGTATTTATCTGTTCTCCTGTAAATCCATTATATAGGATTTCATTTCCAGTCATTTCATGACCCGCTTGAAGGAGCATCCTGGTTACATCTTTTACTACAACCTTATTAAATGCTGTTCCATCTCCAAAATTACCTGTTTCACAACATACTTTACCAAGGATACATTCAATTAATTGTGCGATAGTCATTCTGCTAGGGATAGCATGAGGATTAATGATAATATCTGGAATAATTCCAGAGGATGTGAATGGCATATCTTCAGAATTATATATCATTCCAACAGTTCCCTTTTGTCCATGGCGGGAAGAGAACTTATCTCCAATTTGAGGTTTCCTAAAACTTCTGATCCTTGTTTTACATATCTTATAACCATCTCCATTCGTAGTAACATAGTTTTCATCAACATAACCTTTTTCATTCCTTCTAAGAGTAGTACTATTGTCCTTATAGTTATAATTACTATTACTTTTAATAGGAATAACTTTTCCAATTAGAATATCTGTATCATCTACTAAGGTATCTTTGTCTACGAATCCATTTTTGTTAAGCTTTGAATAGTTACATGGTTTTGGGAATAGTAATCTTTCTTTATTAGGCTTACAGAACTTCTCCTCTTCTCCAGATAATTGATTTTTCTTTTCTTCATCTTTATATGTCCTGTAAAATGTTGAAGAGAATAAACCTCTATCAATTGACGCTTTATTAAAGATAATGGAATCCTCTTGATTATATCCACCATATGTGGCAATCGCAACAATTACATTAATTCCATTGGGAAGTTTATCTCCATTAAGGTATTTCATCATTTTAGTCCCAATGAGGGGTTTCTGTGGATAACTTAACACATGACTAAATGTATCAAAACGTTTATTATAATTCGTACAGTGGACTCCCACAGCCTGTTTACCCATAGCAGATTGATATGTATTCCTAGGGGCCTGGTTATGGTGTGGGAATGGGATACAAGATGCAAGGGCTCCAAGAATAAGTGAAGGATGTATTTCACAGTGTGTTGATTTTTTACCACTATGGTCTTCTTTTAGATCCATTGAAATAATACAGTTATTTGTTTCGTATGGGTCAATATACTCTATACATTTATTATTCTCATCTTTCATATTTAGAACAAGGTCAAACCATGATATCTTATTCCTAGTCACTTTTTCATGGATCCTATCATTATACAAGACATTACCATCTTTAACCATTAATAGAGGCCTTAGAGGTCTTCCACTATCACTAAATATATTAATTGTATTTGTAATTTGTTCCCAGTAGATCGATGTGTGTGCATTAATCTTACCAGAATCCCTTGAATATTTAAAACATTCAACAAGTTTAATCGGTTCTTTGGTATAACCTATCCAATCACCATTAATAAAGACTTTAATATCCTTAGTCTTATCAAAGGTAAATACATCTATCCCTTTAAAATTATAAATATAATCTTTGATATAAAATCTAACCGTTTCAGATGTAGAAGTTACTGATATTTCACAATTCATAGATAAATTCTTAACAATACCAACGGCCTGTCCCTCCGGTGTCTCAGAAGGACAGACATAACCCCATGCCGTACCATGTAGTTTTCTAGGAGGAATTAATTTTCCAGTATTATCTGATGGTGTTTGTACCCTTCTTAGATGTGAAAGGCTTGCTGGATATGTTAATCTGTTGAGGACCTGCGAAACTCCCTGCTTACTTGCATTTACTTTCATTCCCCAATTACCAGTTGCCATAGCACCTTTAATAATATTCTCTATATATGAAGATCTAATAATCTTATGAATATTGATTTCATTAATAATATCATTATATTGTTTATTAAGATTCCACAATCCAGAATTAACTTCCTTGTTCAAGTAGTTCTTAATATCCTTTGTAATCTTATGAACACACTGATAAGTTAGACTCCCCAGTAGATATCCAGGTGTCTCAAATCGTTTGTTCAAATAACTATCTCTGTCATCAAATGGTATGATCCCAACATAGCATTTGATTAGCTTATTAATCATATTACCTGTAAAGAATATCTTCTTCTGGACATCATCTCCAATATGGTTAAGGTATTCCTTGAGGATTACTTCTTTAACATAAGATATCTTTTTCTCTTCATTTTGAATATAATATGAATTATTGTTAATATTCCTACTAATAAACTTAATTGCTTCTGTTTCTGTTTTAACTTCAAATGCTTCTTCTATAGATAATTTTAGAACCTTCAACATTGTTTTGTCAATCTTTGAACCATTATTATCAATAATATGATATACTATTTCTTTGTCTGATACACAACCAAGGGCCCTGAACAATATGAATATTGGTATTTCGGTTTTCATATGTGGGAGCATAATGCGTAAATGGTTATTGTAAATGTCTGGTTTATTTGTGATCTTTATGGATGAAACCTTCGGGATTCCAAATATGTTTTCATCGAGAGAACGAGTTTCACAGATGTGAGAATATTTGGATGAATTCTTAGGGTTTTTAAATACTTGAATCAAATTATTTGCTATCTTTTCTTGTGAAATAATAACTTTTTCATTACCGTTGATTATGAAATATCCTCCAAGATCATAACAACATTCATCATCCATACCTTTCTGATTAAGGATACAATATTTAGAATAGACCATAATAGGAATTTTCCCAATTACAATATTGGGGATAATATTTTCATTTAATTCAATCTTCGCTCCATTTTCCTCAATAGTTATCTTAGATATAAAATCTACGATAATAGGTGACAGGTATGTACTATTCCTTATACGAGCCATTTGTGGTGTCATTAATTTAGAACAACCATTGTTTTCAACCATGAGAGGTTTTCCTATTCTTAAATCTTTGATCCCTAACTCTATCTTTCTTATAGAACAATTACTATCATTAAAATTGATGGTAACAGGAAACCTTTCGGCTAGAATCGCTGGAATAATTTCATCAACGTAATAATTATATGAATTTATTTGATGTGCAATGATAATATTTTTTTGCTTAAAATAAGATTCAATCAAGGAATCTGTATTAAGTGTCATAATAGACTAATTTACGAAATAATTTTAAATAATTTTCAAATTTAAATTATTTAAAATATAATGGAGAATAAATAATAAATGGATTATAGATTATTTCTTGTATTACTACTACTTTTCGTTTTATATTTTGCGGTTAGTATGTTCCATGAATATTATATCTTTAAAATGAAAAATAAATATAGTAAAAAGACTGACTAATAATTAAGATAGAGCTAATTTCTTTATTTCTTCATAATTAAAACCATCCATATAATTTATTTCATTGCTACTAAATTCTTCTTTATTTAATTTATGTTCTTCAGTTAATAATGGTAAATATTCCTGGAAAATATTATATGTATCACAATAATTCTTAATATCTAATATTCTTTTCTGATAAAATTCTCTAACTTGCCCTTCAATATGCCTACCACTATGACCGGTGCCATTTAGAGTATAATCATATTTCTTAATATCTTTACATAATTGATTATGGACTATAAGCGACTGTATTACATAAGAATCTATTAACAATGAATTATTCCTCATTGTATTTATTATTAATTTAAAAAGGAATATAGGGTCATCATATGATAAATCTGTTTCTTCTTTAATATTTTTCATTTCAATTAGTATTTTTTCTTTTGAACATACTCTATTAATTAATATATGGCTATAATACGCAAAATCATCTATAGTTTCATCATTTGCTTTAAAAAATGTATTGTCAATTCCTGTGAGGTGGTCAATTAATGAATCAGGAATATACCAACAGAAACCAAAATCATAAATAACTATCTTAATATCTTTATTACCTTTAGTATCCTCCATTCTAACACACCAATTTCCTTTATGAAGATCTCCATGTGTAAAGTTTAAAATATGTTCATTATTTTTAATGAATAATTTCATTAAGATAAATATTTTGTTCCTATTATAATTAGATATCTGTTTGTCATCATGTTTTATTCCATCCTCATAGGACATAATCAATATATTACTTGAAACACGACTAATCGTTGGAATAATAACTTTATCATTTTCCCTGTAATAGTCATAAAATTTCAAACAATTATTCCCTTCATTTATTAGATCAGTCTGTGTTTTAAAATCTTTAATAAAATCATTCAACTTAATTGGTAAATAATACTTAATATATCTATTAACAATGGGAGTATTATATAACATCCATATAATAATATTAAAAAATAGGATGTGTTTATTTAGATCAGGATGAAGGCATTTTAATGCATAATATTGATTATCTATCTTAGATTTAACTTTATAAACCTGTCCAATACTCCCTGAAGCAATTAATTTAATAATTTCATAGTCTTTTTCTATATTTGTATTAAACTCATTAGAATATAATTGTTTCGTATATTCTATTGGATGCTCATTACAATTGTCATACAAAGTTTCTAATTTCTTAAACCATGTATGTTCACCGTTTTCATAATCTATTTCATAAATACTCTCAACCTTGGGTAGTATCCATTGTGAAAATTTTATAGCTATACACCCACAATCTTTTATATTCTTAACTATAATATCTTCTATTATTTCAGATTTATCATTCTGAAAATAATAGATTGATGACCACAGGAATAATTTAATATAATTTAGTAAAAATATCATTATCTATAAAGTTTATATTTTTTTAAATGATTAAACTTATTTAAACTTATTTAAACAAATTAAAATACTTATTATAAAATGGAATCATCATCAGCAAAAAAAACTACCGGATTGAATAGTACTATCCAAGAATTAATTATGTTCTATATTAAGGAAAACTACAAACAGTACATTAAAGAAAAGAATATAGATAAAATACCAACTTCTGAATTAAAACAAGTAATTTCAACCATGTATACAGAAAAAAAACAACATCTTAGAGTATTTCTAAAGAGTTCATTGAAACAGATTACTAAAGAGGAATATCCCGGAGATATTGTAGTGGATGGTATATGTAATGATATATACGCAGATAATGAATTATGTATAAATAGACTTGTTTTGGAAATTAAGAATTACCAGGATACTAATTCGCAAGCTAAAAAATAAAAATTATAATGTATTATAATATAGTATGGTAAGAGGTCTACTAAGCAAACATATTGATGATGGAATTATCAATATTAAGAAAAAGAATGGTGGAGCAGATAAGAAGTTATCACCATTATCAAAGAATTATTCAAATTATCTTAATAAGAATAATAAAAGAAGAAGTAATACTAGGGATAAGATGAAAATAGATGATATTAAAATAAATATTATCAAAAAAGAAAACCCCGCTTTAGTCAAGAAGAAAGCTGTAGCGAAAGTTGAAAAACCTATCGTAGTTAAGAAGAAGGTTGAGGCGAAAGTTGAAAAACCTACCGTAGTTAAGAAGAAGGTTGGAAAGCCCACAGTAGTCAAGAAGAAAGTTGAAAAACCAACTCCTACAGTTATAACTAAGAATAAAGTTAGTAAGCCTGATGCGAAAGAAGAACCTATTGCAATTAAAAAGAGAAATAGTAAAAGGTCTAATAGAAGGATTTCAAAGAAATCTAAAAAAAGATCTTCTAAAAGAAGAAAAACACTTCATAAAAAACACACAAAATCAAGAAGAATATCTTTTAGATGTTATCCACAAAAAGATAATGTAAATATTGACAAAATGTTAAAAAAAGTTGAAAAAATGTCAGATGAAAATATTAAAAAAGAACTTCTTAAGAACGGTATAGAAATTAAAACTAATAATAATAAATTATTAAAAGATATGTATATGTTCTCTAATATGGGTGGAATAAGGATTAACAAAGAATAATTTAATTTAATACATCTTCCCCATCACCATCACCACCGCCATCACCATCACCGCCACCATCACCATCACCGCCACCATCACCCTCTTCTTGGTCACCACCATTTACTCTCTTTTTCTTTATGACTTTGATAATGTAGGTATCATTATCAATTAACATCGGATTCCCATATAGTCCAGTAATGTTGTCACACTTGGATCTATCACCTGAATCTACAAGTGTAAAAGAGACATATTCTCCAGGGTAAACCTTTTTAAATGTATTCACTGAATTAATAGCTGAATAATGGAAGAAGACTTCACTATTAATATTATCAGATGAGGGAGTGATTAACTGAATAAACCCAAACCCTTTCTTTTGATCAAACCATAAAACACGTCCGATTTCATTGCCAAAATTATTTTCATTATTGCTCATATCCGTTTATTTAATTATTTATATATAAATTACCTTTATATATGTTTCGTTTTATTTTTCAAACGATTATACTTTTATATGTCATACTATTAATTTATAGTATAATAGATATTCAAAAATATAATATAAATGGAATATTAAAAGATATAGATAACTACGAAGATATAGAAGAAGAAATAAAAAACTTAAACCCTATAATGGTTCATTATGAACATAATTTTTCTCCAAATAATTTACCTCAGAGAGTTATATTTAATGATAATAACATAAATATAAATGATATTTATAACTACTCTAAGAATCAAATAATTATCACTAAAGGTGAAAATATTTTAAATAGTTCTAAACCACCTTTCTTATATGATTTATTTAATTCGTCTAACTTCTATGTACACACTAACCAAACAACATCAATTTATAGATCAGATATTAACATACCAATTAGTCAAGCCTTACATAATATTAATATTATAGGAGTAATTGATGGAGAAACATATATATATTTAATTAATCCTAAACATAAAGATGAAATATTAATGAAAGAAAATCATGAAGTAAAAAAATGGGCCCATAAAATCAAAGTTAAGAAAAATGATATATTATTTATCCCTACAAACTGGTTCTATATACAAGAAACAAAAGACAATTGTATACAGTATAACCTTGATATTGACACATATTTCACAATTATACCACTTTATATTAAGGAGTTAACTAATATATAAAGAATTAATCATTATAGATACTAAATGAAAACAGTTTACTATTATCAAACCTTTGAAGGCCTTGACAAATTAATGACACACCCAGAAGATGTAGATATAATTATTGTTTCGTCCATTCATTTTGGAAAAGATGGGAATGGTACACCCAATATTTATTTAAACGATAATTTACCAAGCGACGATAAATTTACTACTTTATGGAAGGAAACTGAAGAATTATCAAAGAAAAATGTCACGATTACATGTATGATGGGTGGGGCAGGACTTGCATATAGAGTATTATTTGATAATTTTGATACATATTATCCATTACTCGTTCAAATGATACAAACATACTCATGGATATCAGGTATAGATTTAGATATTGAAGAAGAAGTTGATTTAGACAATGTAAAAATGCTAATTGATAAGCTAAATCAAGATTTTGGAAGTGATTTTATAATCTCAATGGCCCCCGTATCTTCTTCTTTAGAAAATGATGGAGTTGGTATGGGTAACTTTAGTTATAAAACATTATATAATACAGAACAAGGTAAAAGGATTAACTGGTTTAATTGTCAAGCATATAATTCTTTTAGCTCAGATACACTTTCTAAAATAGTTGCCAACGGTTATCCAGCAGATAAAATTATAATGGGAATGGAATCGGCACAATTTACAGGTGATGAATATCTACCAGAAATAAGAAAAATGAAAGAAACACATCCAGATATAAATGGTGTTTATGATTGGGAATATTTTGATGCTCCACCAGAATGTCAAAAAGATCCTTCTGAATGGTGTAAATTAATAAAAAACTTAAATTAATCCATAACTATATTTACCCATAGTTAATTGTACTCCCTTCATTTCTTTTATAATAGTTTATTATCTTAATCCTTTCTTCCTTTGAAGGTCGCTTAATCAACTTTCCAGAAATTGGATCTATTATATTAAATAATTTTTTGGAAGGGAACTCCATACCATACCTATGCGAGATACAGTTCAAACATTTCTCTAAAATAATTCCATTGATATAATAATTATTTCTTCTACCATATAGAATCTCAGAGGCCCTTCCGTCTATTAAAGCACCCACATTTTTACCTTTTAGAAATACACGACCTTCATTAACCCCGGGTCTACACATTTCATATAGTTTTTTATAAGGCCTTCTTTCTCTCCATTCACTATTCATATGTTTCAATACCTTTTCCTTATGGATAATCTTCCAATATTTTTCTTTAATAATATCAAGTATGTCATTTGTTATCGGGAATAATGTCATAATCTAGTTATTTACTATTAATTTATAGTGTTTTATCAAATTTGTTATAACCTAAAAATAATTTATTAATTGTTAAATAATGAGCTATTTTAAAATTTTCAATCAAAGAATGGTAAATAGAAAAATATATATACCATTCCCTCTGATTGATATTTATTATTTTCAATGGAATAAAATGAACCCTTTACCGATCCATGATCATGCCGAGGGAGGGTGTGTCATGATGTTATTAAAGGGTAAACTCAAAGAAAAAAGATATGATAAAAATATTAAATTAATAAAAGAAAATACATATTATTCTCCAAAAATATCATTTATAAATAATGATATTGGTTATCATTCTATCAAACCAGAAGTAATATCACGTTCTATACATTTTTATTACCCTAAAAATCATAAAACAAAATATTTTAATAGTAATAAAGATGAAATTAATTCCATTTATAATACTGATTAGTTTATTATTCTTTATATATGTAGAGCTCTCTGTTGGTAATGTATTTATAAGAATAAATTCAGAAGGGAAAAAGTGTTTTAATATCTCAAGTGTTTTTCAATATATGATTGAACCCCTTAAAAATAGATTCCTTTGGAATATTGAATTATTGGACGTTAATTATGTATTTATAATTTCTACAAGTATTATGTTGTATTATAGTATATAAATGGCATTAAATTGCGGTGATTTAGATAATACACTTAAATCCGAAATAAATGAATTATGTTCCCTACAAGAAACGAGTGTAGATTACATGGACACAGGCTCAGGGATGAGACTTGATGGAGGCCCTCTTTATTGTGAAGTAGACCCTAGTTCTGGAACAGGAACAACGTGTCCAGATGACAGTGATCTATGCCCTGACTATCCAAATTGTCAGTTTACTTATTTTGATAATTCTAATAATTTTGATTTCACGTGTAAAAATGATGAAGGTACACCATGTAGTTTCTATAGTCAAGGTGATGGTACAGTAGATATTAATAGTGAATGGGTGAATCCATTGGACCAAGATACATATAATTCACAAATTATAACGGGATTTAATAATCTATTACATCCAATTGAAGGTTGTAATGCATGTTGCTCTCCCCCACAAATCGCTAACCTCCCCCTACCTGATTCAAGTGTTTGTGATATTACAAGTAATCTTCAGAATCTAATTAATTTAAAGGCCACTATGTCATTGCCATCATCTACAAATGAATGTCAATTTTGGAATAGAGATAATGTAGATGATGGAACCCTGTGTAATGATGGAGATGATCAAACGGTTAATGATCTGTGTATTACAGGTACGTGTATTGGAACCAGTATATGTACTGAAGGTCATCAATACCTTCAAGATAATAACCTTACACTTGTATATGGTCCAACATGTGATTTATCTAATATGTATCATGGTAGTGGTTTATGCGAAGTACAATGTATTGTAGAAGGTTCAAGTTCTAATACACGTTTAATATGTAGCGAGGATGGTGTCCTCTCTACAACAGATACATATACATGTTCAGCACCTAGTACTACGGCTGAAGCAGAAGCCCAAGCAGAATCACAAGCAGAATCACAAGCAGAATCACAAGCAGAAACACAGGCTGAAACACAGGCAGAAGCACAAGCAGAAGCCCAAGCTGATGTAGCAATGACAGAAGCATCTCAAGCGCAGACAGCAGCCGACGCCGCACAAGCACTGGCAGATACTGCTTTACTAGAAGCCCAATTAGCACAGGCTGAAGCGGATACTGCTTTAGCAGAAGCCCAATTAGCACAGGCTTCCGCAGATACTTCTTTAGTAGAAGCCCAATTAGCACAGGCTGAAGCGGATACTGCTTTAGCAGATGCACAATTAGCACAGGCCGAAGCTGATTTAGCTCAAGCAGCGGCTGATGAAGCTCAAAGTTTAGCAGATTCAGCACTAGAATCGGCTAGGGTAGCAGCACAAGCCGCAAGTACCACTACTACTGAAGATTCATCCAATGAAATGGTATGGGTTATAGTTATATTATTTTTGATTGTTTTTATTATGATTTTATTTGGTCTAAGTATTAAATTTTAATATACTATTTATAATATACATGGAAAGTGAAAGAATAATAAAGATAGAAAGTGACATTGAGCTTTCTGGAGGATTTGATCAATATGTATCTGAAACACATAATAATCCAGAAAAGGTTAGTGATTTATCATTTTATATCAATCAAAGTATTAAAACACGTGTTTCTGATTGTGATAAATGTGAATTATCTGATATAAATACATTATTAGATAGTTTATACCCCATAATATCAAACGAAGATGCACAAAAAATAGTTGAATCAAGGGAAACTGGCAATACTTTAAATAAATCTGAATTAGACTCTTATTCATCACTTGAAGATATTAAAAATGGAATTACGGGTATCCCTAATAGTTGTATTAGCTGTTTTAAAGAAAAATCTTCAAATACAAAATTAAATGATTCAAGGACATGTGAAAATACATATGGGATATCAGGTATTCCAGAGGAAGAATCACAGTTCACTTGTCCCGATGGTTATTCTAATAAAAGTGATTTATCTTTAATAAATTGCCCTGATCAAAATAATTGTAATAAAGAATTATGTTGTGATGTTAAAGATGAAAAATATTACCTTCGTTTTATATTTCCGGCATTAATGTTATTTTGTATTATCATATTTATAATGACATTAGTAGGGTACGTATTAAAGGGTAAACAATCTAATTATCAAGAAATAGTATTCAAATAAATTTGAATAAATATGTATTGATTAGGTACTATAATTATGCGTAGTTTCCTTGAAGAAATTATATATGAACAAAATAAAGAATTCCTTGAAAACATAGCAACTGAAATGTATGACTCTGAGGAAAATAGAAAATTATTTATTCAAAAATATCATAAAAAAAACTTCTCTGTCCTTATTCAAGTTAATAAAGATCAGATTAATTCTCAAAAGAAAAAATGCAATAGACTACGTTCAAAAAAAGAATAAAATATAAAACCTTTATTTGGTGGGCACAACCAAATAAATGGTGTCAGTTAACGATTTCTAAGTAACATGAGATTATTTTAAGTTTACAATAGTCCGCAATAATTATAACATGACATAAACATACCGAGCCTTAGTAACAAGATATCTCCCAATAATTGTGGTGGTGGTGAATTTATTGGGGTTTGCGATGTCCTTTAAAGATGTTTATGTATTGCGTTATAATCCATTTCTAAAATAACTATTTCCTACTTCTAATTTACAACATTTGAAGTATTTTATATTTCTTCTATTTCAGATTGAATCATATCCAATAGAGTTGGTTTTTTTCCAGAACCTTCTAATGCTTTATAAAGGGCAAGTGTTTTTTTGTAATGTGCTTTTTTTTCTTCTGGACTTTCATATTCATATACATGTCTTATAGAATTATCCCCCGAAGATAATGGTATATTCATAATATCCTCCTTTGCCATTCGGTTAAATAATTTAGTGAATTTCTTTTTATCAATTTTATCTTCTTCTGTTTCACCTGGTATCGGTGGCATTTTTTTGGATGATCTAAATAAACTATCATTAGTACTTTTATTAACCGCAGTTAGGTATTTATCATCCGATACTTTATATTCTAATTCTTCGGGCTGTAGCTTCACGCGCGCCGCCGACGAGATCCAGTCCCGGAATAGTGAACTATCATTTTCTTCCGCAACCTTCCTTAGTTTACCTTTTAGAGATCTTCTATTAATATATTTAGATTCGTATCCAGATACTAAAACTAATAAATCTTCAATTCTCTGAATGGTACCCGATTGATCCTCATTTAAAGAATTTTTTATAACTTCAATGCTTTCCCCTTTATTTAAAGTCAAGTCCTCCATTATAACCTGGTATATCTTATAAATATTTTCGCTTGGATATTTAGATTTGATACTTAGATATATCTGTTCATCTACGCTTTCATCCCAAGCTGAATTACCAACTATTTTAGGAATAAAATAGTTAATAATAACATCTTTATTAATAATAAACTTGCCGATTTTAAAATTTCCACGTTTTTCCCTTACTACTGGATCGGCTCCACCATTCATTCTTATCGGAGGAGGATCAATTTTATTATTTTCCTTTTTTAAATTATCTGCAGCGCGCTCTAACAAATCTAGCCGACCTGGAGAAATAAGGGATCCAGTATTTGTCCTCGTACGCCTTCTTGGGATAATTGTTTCAATTTCGTTAATATTCTGAGAGATAATATCCTCTGATATTTCTGGAGTTTTTTCATCCTTTTCTTTCTTTTTAACAACTAAATTACGGTCAAATTGATCTTTACACCAGTAACATGATTCTGTAATTCTTTTAAGCTGTCTTAAATCTTTGTCACACATATTTTTATTTCTAAATGCTTCGTTTGAATATTTTTTAGCTTTCTCTTTTGTAGCTGTGCCTTTCTTAACTTTTTTATCAAACAGATTTACTAATAAACTACATTCATGTCTCATTTCATCACTTCGAGATTGTAGTTTAGAATTTAATATTTGTTCTTCCCTTTCTTCTTTTGCCTTTCGTAACCTTTCTTTTTTTTCCCTCTCATTTCTATTATAAGTGGATTCTCTTTCTAGTGTCCCCTGTAGTTCATCGTATTCTTGTTGAGTTTCGTAACCAGAACCACCTTTAAATAATTTCTTTTTAGTTCTTCTTCTAATACCCATTAATATTATATTATATCACAATATAATTAAATACCTAGACACCACAGAAATTAAGTACTTCTTTAGCTAAAATTTTCCATCCATCACCATTTGCTTCATATTTATGATCTCCAAGTGTTGGGCATATTTCTATTTCATTAATGAAAAATTCTCTACATCTTTTATCATTATCCATACAACAAGCAAAGTCAATACGACATTGTACAAGGGGTTCTTGATCTTTAAAAAGGTCATCCAGTAATTTTTTCCCAGTTACAAGACATTCTTTAAGGAGATCAGGGTCTATTTTATCTTGATGTTTAAATACTCCTTCTCCATCTTTCCATTGCTGTTTGTAAGAATATATATTCTTTCCATTAATCCAGTATGTTTTAATTTCTCCAAATTTATTAAACTCTGGGATAAATGGTTGTAATAAAAGTCTTTTATATTCTTGTTTTCTAAGTCTTTCTAATTGAGCATCTATCTTTTTTTCTGTTGGATTTTTAATTATTTTAAACCCGGATTTAAATGCCCCTAATTCTGGTTTAATAATTATTTCATTTAATTTATTCTTAGTAATAAATTGTAATATAGATTTCGTTGTTGTCCTTGATAAATCAATAAATTTAGTTGGTGGAATATTATATTTCTTATCTCCAAGATACTTCATATACTTATGTTTATCAATGATAAATTGTTGCATCTTTTGTGAAGGAAATACTTTCGCATTTGTCTTTCTAAGTATGTTCATGTATTTCTTATATTGATCCATTCCACCATTCATAAATGAATAAACGCCTTCAAAAATAGAAAAAATACAGTCACATTTATTACAATCTTTAAGAGTAAGTTCATTTCCAAATAAAGGAACTACATTCACACCTTTCTTTTCACCCTGTTTTTTTATTTCAGCAAAAATAGCAAAATCATAAGGAATATAATCACTATAAATATCATAATCTTCTAATACTTTTAATGATGATTTATTACTATTATAGTATTTTTTTGAAACAGCTTCGTCTTCAGTCCCTATAATTACTCCTATTGTTTTCATTTATATTATATATTATATTATATATTATAAAATGAATAATTTTTCGCCATATCCAATCACTGACTCAACATTTTACTCAACTGAAAATCAGGCATTATATAAAGATAATACTAGTGGTAATTGTTTAAATACACAGGGATATACAAAAACTATGGAACCTAATACAACTGTTGGTTATCACAAACCAATAAATGAATTATGTAAAGATATC
>MDTC01257840.1_pt1 | contig 34791 bp, 42 predicted proteins | sample 811181 | NCBI WGS metagenome assembly MDTC01 (sample SAMN05326644, study PRJNA326480) | marine metagenome | isolation source: seawater | place: Pacific Ocean: North | collected 2011
AGTTTTGGTTGAAACAGATTTAGGAGCAGAAGAAATTGCAAGAAAAGCTATAAAAGTTGCTTCTGATATATGTGTTTTTACGAATAACAATGTATCTTTAGAAAAGATTTAAATATGTCAGAAACAAAAAAAAAAATTACTAATTTTAACATAGTTAAAAATACGAAATCTAAAAATAGCAAAGTCAGTGCTCTATCTCCTAGAGAAATAGTTTCTGAATTAGATCGCTACGTGATCGGGCAAAAAGAAGCAAAAAAAGCTGTTGCTGTCGCATTAAGAAACAGGTGGAGAAGACAAGCTTTATCAGATGAAATGAGAGATGAGGTTTTGCCAAAAAATATTCTAATGATTGGTCCTACAGGAGTTGGTAAAACTGAGATATCAAGGAGACTTTCAAAATTAGCTCAAGCACCATTTATAAAAGTTGAAGCAACTAGGTTTACCGAAGTTGGTTATGTAGGTAGAGATGTTGAACAAATTATCAGAGACCTAATTGAGATAGCTATAGCTATGGAGAGAGAGAAAAGAAGAAAAGAAGTTAATGCTAAAGCTCAATTATTAGCTGAAGAAAAAGTCCTCGATGCTTTAGTAGGAAACAAGGCAAGTGTTGCAACCAGAGAAAGTTTTAAAAAAAGGTTAAGAAACGGAGACCTAGATAACAATGAAATAGAAATTGAGGTACATGACAACCCCTCTACAACTCAAAGTTTTGAAATTCCTGGCATGCCAGGGTCGAACATTGGAATGGTAAATATTGGCGATATTTTTGGTAAATCAATGAGCCATAAAAAAGGGAAGAAAAAAAAGATGAGCGTCAAAGAATCACACGATATTCTAGTTGCTCAAGAATCAGATAAAATGATTGAAGAAGATAAAATAATTAAAGAAGCAAAAAAAGCTACGGAAGAAAATGGAATAGTTTTTCTTGACGAAATAGATAAGGTTTCTGCTAGAGGAGATAGAGTCGGGGGTGATGTTTCTAGGGAAGGAGTTCAAAGAGATTTACTTCCTTTGATAGAAGGAACTACGGTTAATACTAAACATGGCACGATCAAAACAGATCATATTTTGTTCATTGCTTCAGGGGCTTTCCAATTATCTAAACCTTCAGACTTGTTACCTGAATTACAAGGCAGGCTCCCTATTAGAGTTGAGCTAAGCGCACTTGATGAAAATGATTTTAAAAGAATCCTTAAAGAACCTGACAATAGTTTAATTAAACAGTACAAAGCACTTCTTAAAACAGAAGATGTTGAACTTGAATTTACAGATGAGGGTATTGATATGTTGGCTAAAATATCTGCAGAAGTAAATTCGTCAATTGAAAACATAGGCGCAAGAAGACTTCACACAATTATTGAAAAAGTTTTAGATGAAGTAAGTTTTAATGCTTCAGACAATCCTGGAGAAACAATAATCGTTGATGAAAAATTTGTGCAAAAAAATCTAGGCAATTTAGTAAAAGATACTGATTTATCTAAATTTATATTATAAAGATTTTATTTTTATTATTAGAGCTCCTTCACCGCCATCTTTTTTTTCAGCAACTGTAATTGAAGAGATAAATTCCTTTATTTTTTCATTTTCATTTAAATAGTTTGGGATTGAATACCTTAATTTACCAGAGTTTTTAGATAGATAGATATCTTCAGACTTAGAGTGTAACCCTTTTCCGGTTATTAATAATAACTCTTGATAATTATTTTCAACACAATGTTCAATAATTTGAACCACTTTTAAATTTGCTTCGTCAAGTGTAAATCCATGAAGATCAAACTTATATCTTCTTCTTTTCTCATTAGATTCTTCTTTTGGTTCTTTATCGTAAATATCTTTAGGATTTTTAATATAATCCAGCCAATCATCAAGATCTGGCTGTGAAATTCTTTTTTTCTTGATCACTTACTAATAATTTCTGCCAAATGCCAATTTGGGTTTTTACTAAATATATTTTTAGTAAATTTCCAGTGGTCAGTAACAGTTTTAATCTTATCAGGATTTCCTTCGATGATATTATTATTTTTATCTTTTTTTACAGAAATTATTTCTGATACGAATTTTACAGAAGCAATAAAATCATTATTTGTTTTTTCGTATTTCTCTAACTTAGATTCTTTTATTCCTACAAATGTTAATTCAGTTTTAATTTGATTTCTTTTTCTTTCAGAAATAGCTTCTTCAAAATTTTTTGACATTTCTGGAGTTAATAAGGTTTTCAAATTTTTTTCATCACCTTTGGAAAAAGCAACAATTATCGTTTCATATGCTAGCTCTGCACCTTTTAAAAAAGTTATTTTTTCATCACCTTCTAAAATATTGTTTTTAGATGAATCTAACTTTGAGCTTTCTTTCTGAAATTTTTTAAACTTTTCTTGTGAAAAAGTTGGAAATGGTTTGTCCTCATGTCCAGTTCTTTTGCCCAGTATATTTCTTAGCCTTAAAATGATAAATCCAGCTATCATAGCAAGTAGAATAATGTCTATATATCCAAATGTATTACTCATTATTTGATAAATATACATTAATAATATAATTTTGTATCAGACAAATGAACTCATTTTTGCTTATTATTATTGCGCTGCCAATATTAGAAATATTGCTCATTATCGAGGTTGGTCAAGCTTTTGGCTCAATAAATGCCATAATGTTAATAATATTTACCGCAGTACTTGGGATTTATTTCGCTAGAATTCAAGGTTTTAATACTTTGAGCGATGGATTAAAAAATATTTATCAAAACAAAACTCCTATTTTTGAAATAATCTCTGGAGCATCTATCGCTCTTGCTGCTTTTTTATTAATAATACCTGGTTTTATAACTGATACACTTGGTTTTGTTTTATTAATTCCTTTTACAAGAAAAATCTTGATAAATTTTTTTATTAAGAAAAATAATTTTAAAAAAAAGGAAGAAAGCGACGTACTAGAGGCTGAAATAATTGAAGATAAAGATGATAAATTATAAAATTGTTGCAAAATACATAAAAGATTTTAAATTTGAAATTCCAACTCCTAATATTTTTTTTTCATTAACTGAAAATATATCAAACTACAAAGTTAATATAGACATAAAAAGTAATGCTTATAAAGATAAAGTAGTTGCGATTGACATAAGTTTGTCATTAATTCCAAAAGATACTATTGAAAAAATTAATGCTAAAATAGTTTATACAACATTAGTTCAGCTAAATGATGAGATAAAAAAAAAAGAAGAATTAGCAGAAATTATATTAATAAAAATACCTACTACTGTTTATCCAGAAATTAGGAAAATTCTTATAAATATTTTTGAGAGGTCTGGATTTAAAAATATTAAAATTGATAAAGAAATAGATTTTCAAAAATTATATAATTCAAAAAAAAATTAAAAGAAATTCTTTTTTAATTCTTTTTTTAAAAATTGATTATGTGATTTTAATTCTTCTTGAGTTGGTTGAGTGATTTTTTTTGAATATTTAATATTTTCATTATTAGTGCCTAAATACTCTTTATTGTTAATATCTGAGCTCACAAACTCTAATTTTGGTTCTTTTGCGCCCAAAAGATTAATGTAGACTTCTCTGAGTAATTCACAGTCTAAGAGTGCATTGTGTTTTGTTCGTCTTGAAAGATCTATGTTAAATCTTTTACAGAGAGCATCGAGAGAATTTGAAGCACCGGGAAATTTTCCTCTAGCTATTTCAAGAGTATCGATAATATTGTTTTTGATCTCCCCTTTTTTTGATTGCTTTAATTGATGATTTAAAAACCCTAAGTCGAAACTTGCATTATGAATTATCAGTTTTTTATCTTTAATAAAATCTAAAAAACTCTCTACAACTTTGTTAAAAGTTTCTTTTCCCTTAAGAAATTCTGTAGAAAAGCCATGAACATTGAAAGCCTCTTGGGGAACATCTCTTTCAGGATCAATCACTTTATGAAATACGTTTTTTGTAGGTACTAAATCGCTAGTTTCTATGCAGGCAATTTCTACCAACTTATGACCGTCTCTGAAAGATAGACCTGTTGTCTCTGTATCTAAAAAAATTTCATTCATAAGTCCTCTATTCTTGAAATTTGATTTTTTAGATGTTTAAGTGATTTATTGTTAATTATAACATGATCGGCATATTTAGTCTTTTTACTATTTTTTATTTGTCGATTGTTTAAAAACAAAAACATTTTTTTTCCCCCACCTTTATTAATGTACCTTTTTAATCTAATTTTTTTTGAAGCTCCAACTAAAATTACTAAATCAAAAAAATTTTCTAGCTTACTTTCAATTAAAAGTGGAATTTCAAATAAAACATTTTTTCTCTTTTTATTTTGATTTGCAAAGCTTACCATATTTTTTCTTACGATAGGGTGAATTATTTTTTCCAAATTTTTTAATTCAATTTCTTTATTTGCAATCATTTTTGAGATAACCTTTTTAAAGTTTTTTTTTACTTTTATTTTAAATTTTTTTGATAACTTTCTTACAAATGATTTATTTTTATATAAATTTTTAACTATTAGATCGGCGTTGAATATGGGAAATTTTTCCTTTGCTATTAGTTTAGTAACTGTTGTTTTGCCCGAAGCCAGAGAACCTGTAATACCAATTTTCATTATTTAATTTTACTCATTAAAAGATCTAATAATTCATTATTTATTTCTGGATTTTTTTTAGTCCAAGTATAAAAGGATTTTTGACCTTGATATATAAACATGTCTAAGCCATTATAAGTTTTTATATTTTTAGATTTTAAATGTTTTATCATTTTAGTTTGGGTAGGATTGTATATAGTATCAATATATACTGTTTCTTTTTTTAAATTTTGAAACAAATTTTCAAAATCGTCACCACTTTTAAGGCCCAAACTTGTGGCATTAATAATTATATCAAAATTTTCTATTAAATCATTGTATTTTTCCCATTTTATGATTTTAATATTTTTAAATTGTTTTTTTAAAAACAAAGTTTTCTCATTTGTTCTATTTGTTACACTGATATCTAAAATATTCGATTTGATTAGGGCTAGTATTATTGAGGGAGCAACACCTCCTGCTCCTAAAATCAACGCTTTTGCATTGTTGTTTTTTGGGTAAATTATTTCTTTTAAATAGCCAGCTTGAAAACCATAAACATCAGTATTTTCCCCCACAACATCGTTTCCTTCCAGATAAACAGTATTTACTGATTTACTATCTTTTGCATCATTTATAACTTTTGATAGATAAGGAATTATTTTCCTTTTATATGGGAGTGTTATGTTTAAACCATCTAACTCTTTATTTTTAATTTTATCAATTACATCTTTTATTTCATTTTCACTAATTTCTAATAAATTATATTCTGCATCAATATTATATTTTTTAAACCAATAATTATGCAATATAGGAGACAAAGAATGTGATACCGGTTTACCTATTATACAAAATTTTTTACTCATTTTTATTAATATTAATATAATCCAAAATTTGATTTATAGGCAGACCCATTATTGAATTTTTATCCCCTTTTATGTATTCAAACAAATTTAATCCATCTGCCTCAACTTGATAAACTCCATAAGCTAGTAAAATTTCTGTTCTTATTTTCGACAAATATTTTGTTAATTGCTCATCACTGAAATATTTCATCTTTAATTCCGACTTGTCGCTATAGTTCCATATCATAGACCCATTCTTAGATATACAAACTGAGCTAATAAGGTGATGGGTCGTATTGTTAAGTTTTTTTAATATATTAAATGCTTCTTCTCTAGAATTTGGTTTATTAATTAAATTATCATTAAGTGAGATCACGCTATCTGCACCGAGTACTAGCTGATCTGGAAACTTGTTGCTTACTTTAACAGATTTAAGTTCTGCAAGATTCTTTGAGATAATTTCTGGCGTCGCACCACTTTCTAATAATGATTCTTTAGCTTGATCTTCATCTACGTTTGAGTGCACCACCTCACAATCAATATTGTAATCTTCTAAAATTTTCTTTCTTACTCCACTTTTTGAAGCTAAAATAATTTTCATTTACTTTTTCTTATCTCATAAATCTTTATTATTGAAGCCGCTGTTTCTTCTACAGATTTTCTTGTTACATCAATTGTGGGCCAATTATATTTTTTAAATAATTTTTTTGAATCTTCTACTTCTTTTTTGATTGATTCTAAGTCTGTGTAACTTGAAATGTTAGTATCGTTCATTATAGCAACCCTGTTTCGTCTAATATCATAAAGTCTTTCTGGGTCTGCATATAAACCAATGACGCAAGTATTTAAATTTTGTTTTTTTAAATCGTCTGGAATTGATTGATTAAGAACTAAGGGAATATTTACTGTTTTATATCCTCTATTAGCGAGATATATAGATGTTGGTGTTTTACTAGTTCGACTTACTCCCAACAAAACAATATCTGAGTTTTTTAAATCTTCTGTTTTTTTTCCATCATCATGATTCATTGTAAATTGTATTGCTTCGATTCTCTTGTAATAATCGGCATCAAGAACGTGCTGTGCACTGGGCTTATGTATTGCTTTTTGGTTAAGTAGTTTTGAAAAATTAAGTATTAAGTTCCCAAGAATACCTATGCAAGGAACATTAGAATCTGCACTTTTTTGAGCCATATATTTAGCAAGTTTTGTTTCCACAATTGTATAAAGTATTATAGAGTTTTCATGAGAAATACTTTCTGATACAATTTTATCAATTTGCTGTTCTGTTCTAGTAAATGCAAATTCTTTTTTTTCATATTCGAAGTCGGAGAACTGAGATTTAATTGATAAAAATATTCTATCGAGTGTCTCTCCGGTTGAATCTGATACTAGATATACATTGTATTTATGGTGCATAAGTTTGTTAGTTTTTTTCTAATAAATTATTTTTTTTCATATTTTTCATTTTACAAAAAAAATTATTAACATTAATTAACACAGTTTAAACATTTTATTAATTGTTGATAATTTTAACGGTTTTTTTTTATAAAATGTTAGTAATTAAATTAATTTAATGATTTTGCTTTAAATTAAGCAAGTTTCAATGAAGAAAATTGTGAAAAACTCTGTATAAATAGTTATTTTATCTACCAACATAAACTATTACTAATAAAACCGCTTATAAATATATAATTATAAATACAATGAATAAATTTCAAAACTTTTTAAAACAAAAAAATAATTCTTTTGTTCCTGTTTGGTTTATGAGACAAGCAGGAAGATATCTACCTGAATTCAGAAAAATTAGAAAAGAAAATCCCAATTTCATCGATTTATGTTTAAATAGCAAGCTATCTTCTGAGATTACATTACAACCAATTAAAAGGTTTAATGTTGATGCAGCTATAATTTTTTCAGATATATTAATAGTTCCATACACTCTAAATCAAAATGTAGTTTTTGAAAAAAAGATAGGACCTATACTGTCAGATTTTAATATTGAAAATTTTTTAAAAAACAACAAGTTAAATTTCATAAATAAACTTAATCCAGTTTATGAAGCAATTCGAATCACTAGAAAAAATTTAGATAAAAAAAAATCTCTAATAGCATTTGTGGGCGCACCTTGGACTTTATTAGTTTACATGTTTGGCCTAAAGACAAAGGAAGATAAATTAGATATTGATAAATATAATAAAAAAATTAGTGAAATTAATATCGTTTTAGATAAATTAATTGAATATCTTAAATTTCATATAAATAAACAAGTTGAAGCAGGTGCAGATATTGTTCAGATTTTTGACTCCTGGGCAGGTTTAATTCCAGATGATAAAATTAATAAATATTGTTATCAGCCTAATTTAGAATTATTTAACTTTTGTTTAGAAAAAAACATACCAACAATTTTATTTCCAAAAGGTATTAACAAAAAATATTTAGAATTTGTCAATGTTGTAAAACCCCAAATAATTAATATTGACTATAACTTAAATCCTGAATGGGCAGCAGAAAAGCTAAATGGCGTTTGTATACAAGGTGGAATGAACCCTAACATCCTTCTTAAGGACGAAAAGGAAATATTCAAAGAGGCCGAGAGATATCTTAAAATTTTTAAAGATTATCCATATATATTTAATTTAGGACATGGTCTGTTGCCAGAAACAAACCCAGATAAAGTTTCAAAATTAATTAAATTTGTGCGAGGTTATAGATAGAATGGATAATAATAAAAATCACCCACCAATTAAATTCGGAAAAACAGGTGTCTTAATAGTTAATTTGGGTACTCCAGATTCAACAAGTTGGTGGGATATACGAAAATATTTAAAAGAGTTTTTGTCAGACAAAAGAGTTATAGAAGTAAATCCAATTATCTGGAAAATTATATTAAATTTATTCATCTTAACTTTTAGACCGTCAAAAACAGCTCATGCATATAAACAAATTTGGTTTAAAGAAAACGATGAGTCACCTCTTCGCTATTATACTAGGAGTCAAACTGAAAAATTAAGAAAAAAAATAAAAGAGGAGCAAATAATCATTGATTACGCGATGAGATATGGAAATCCTAGCATTAAAAAAAAGCTAATCTCGTTAAAGAACGGGGGTTGTGAAAATATAATTATTTTACCACTTTACCCACAATACGCTGCCGCAACAACCGCAACTGTTTGTGATGAAGTCTATAGAAGTTTAATGCAAATGCGTTGGCAACCAAGTTTACAAATAATACCACATTATGAAAGCAACCCTTTATATATTGAAGCTTTAATAAAAAGCATTAGAAAAAAAATATCAGAAACAAATTGGAAACCTGATCTAATTGTGGCTTCATATCATGGAATACCAAAATCTTATTTTGACAAAGGTGACCCTTACCAGTGTTACTGTCAAAAAACTACACGGTTAATTAAAGAAAAATTTAATGATGTAGCTGTAGAAACAACTTTTCAATCTAGATTTGGTCCTCAAGAATGGTTAACACCATATACAGATAAAACGCTAGAGAAACTTCCAAGTCAGGGAAAAAAAAATATTATGGTCATATGCCCTGGTTTTTCGTCTGATTGCGTAGAGACATTAGAAGAAATAAACATTCAAGGAAGAAATAGCTTTATTGAAAATGGAGGTCAAAATTTTGATATGATCCCGTGTTTAAATGATAGTGACGATCATATAAATCTTCTAGAGAACTTAGTTAGAAAATACTTTATTTTGAATAAATGATAATTTTACCAGCAATAGATTTAAAAAAAGGTAGATGTGTAAGACTTACCAAGGGCGAATTCAAAAGTGAAAAAATTTATAATGAAGACCCAATTAACCAAGCAGAAATTTTTTATGAAGCTGGGTTAAATAATTTACATATTGTAGATTTAGACGGTGCTTTGGAAGGTAATTTAATTAATCTAGATATTATAAAAAAAATAATAAATAAATTTAACATAAAGGTAGAGGTTGGCGGGGGTATAAGAAATGATGAAAGCATTTCAAAGTTGATAGACATAGGAGCAGACAAGATTATATTGGGCACAGCAGCTATTAAAGATAAGAACTTTTTAGAATCAAGTTGTAAAAAATACCCTAAAAAAATTGCATTAGCTTTAGACGTTAGAAAAAATAATATTGCTGCATCCGGCTGGAAAGAACAGACAAATATTAATGCTGTAGATTATCTGAATTTGATTAAAGAATTCGGGGTTTCAAGAATTATCTATACAGATATTGAAAAAGATGGAACTAACTCAGGTCCAAATTATAATGATAGTTATGAAATAGCAGATAATTTTGAAATTCCTTTGGTGATTTCTGGGGGCATAAGTTCAATTAAAGATGTAAATAAAATTATAAAAGAAAATCAAAAAATTGAAGGAATTATTATAGGTAAGGCTATTTACGAAAAAAGAATTTCATTAGAAGATTTAAGTAAAATTAAGTAAAATAAAAAATGTTAAAAAATAGAATTATTCCTTGTCTAGATGTTAACAATGGCAGAGTAGTTAAAGGTATTAATTTTTTAGATTTAAAAGACGCTGGAGATCCCGTGGAACAAGCGGAATTTTACGATAAAAGTGGAGCTGATGAGATATGTTTTTTAGACATAACCGCCAGCAACGAGAACAGAAATACCATTATAGATATTGTCAGTAAAACTGCTGAAAAGTGTTTTGTTCCTTTGACAGTTGGGGGCGGTATCAAAACTTTGCAAAATATTAGAGATTTATTGTTAGCGGGCGCTGATAAAGTTTCAATCAATACTGCAGCAGTAAAAAATGTTAATTTTGTTAAAGAAGCATCTAAAAAATTTGGATCTCAATGCATGGTAGTAGCTATAGATGCTAAAAGAGTTTCAGAAAATAAATGGGAAGTTTTTACACACGGAGGAAGAAACAAAACAGGTATTGATGTTGTAGAATTTGCCAAACAAATGGAGTCAAATGGAGCCGGAGAAATCTTATTAACCTCAATGGATAGAGACGGAACTAAGTCTGGTTATGACATTGATTTATTAAAAGCAATCACTGAAAGCATTAATATTCCAGTTATTGCATCCGGTGGTGTTGGAACACTTAATCATTTATATGATGGTATAGTTAAAGGTGGAGCAAGCGCAGTTTTAGCTGCTTCTATTTTTCACTACGGTGAATATAAAATCAAAGAAGCCAAAGAATATTTGAATTCCAAGAATGTATTGGTAAGATTATAAAATGCTTGAAAACCTAGAACAGTTAATAAAAATAATTAGAGGGCGAAAAAACTCTCATCCTGACAAATCCTATACGAATAAACTTCTTAATGATAAAAACTTAATTCTTGCAAAAGTTAAAGAGGAAGTAGGAGAATTAATCGAAGCAGTAGAACAAGATTCTAACAAAATTCATGAAGCAGCAGATGTAATTTATCATTTGATGGTTTATCTTGAAGCTAATAATATTAAGGTGGAAGATGTAATGAGTGAACTTAAGAAAAGACAAAAATGAGTTATGATAAAAACAACATCTTTGCAAAAATCCTTAGAGGAGAAATTCCTTGCAAGAAAGTTTATGAAAATGATTACGTCCTAGCTTTTCATGATATTAATCCTCAAAAGAAAGTACATGTTTTAGTTATACCCAAAGGTGAGTATGTAAACTTTGATGATTTTAATATCAAAGCATCTGATAAAGAGATTATTGAATTGAGTAAAGCCGTTACCCATGTAGCAAACTTGCTGGGCTCTACAGATAAAGGTTACCGGACGTTAACAAATATTGGTAGCAATGGTGGACAAGAAGTTGCTCATCTGCACTTTCATATTTTTGCAGGTGAAAAAATTGGTAAAATGGTAAGCTAATGGTTTCAAGAGTTACAAGATATTTTTTAGAGATAAAAGACTTTTCAAATACTATTGATTTAAATCTTCCTGAAAATTATAAAATTATTTTAGATGGTAAAAATGATTTTCAACTGAATAAATTTTTTTATAAAGAAATAGGACTAGACCATTATTGGCGAGATAGATTGCTTTGGTCAGACAAAGAATGGATCAGGTATGTTACTAATAAAAATTTAGAAACTCACGTTTTAAAAAAAGGTGTCAATCTTGTTGGATATTACGAGCAAGAATATCACCCAGGTTCTAATGAAGTAGAATTAATTAATATGGGTGTGTTAAAAGAATTTAGAGGTTTAAAACTAGGATCTACGCTTGTAAATCATGCTATTGCAAGTGCATCTAGAAAGAACCCAGAAAAAATGTGGGTTCATACATGTAGCTTAGATCATAAATATGCGCTACAAAATTACAAATCAAAAGGTTTTGAAATTTTTAAAGAAGAAGAAATTGATTTTGTAGCCTAATTAATTTTAGGAATTTTAAAAGTTCCTTTTTTAAAAACATCATTTTTAGCGATAATATTTAGAGAGAAATTTATACTATTGTTATACTGATCGATGATTTGCCAGCCTTTTAAATCTAATGTTTTTCTATCAAAAAAAATCGTAATCTCATCATCACCCAAATATATTAGTTTAATAATCTGATTAGATAATTCCAATTCTCCAAACTGTATAATATTTAAAAGTTTGTCTTTATATAAAATATTTAGAAATGGAGATTTTGAAATTGGATAATGATAAGTTTTATCGTATCTTTTTTGAGTTATTGCTAATCTTTTATTTTTAATAACTAATTCTTTTTTTTTATCATCAAAATAATTACATTTTAATTTTCCAGGAAATTCTAACAGACAACTTCCCTTTTCAGTTTTGTTGTTTACAGTTTGATCAAAGGTAAATTCTAAAGAATTTAAATCATTTAATTTATTAATTATTTGATCTTTTTCACTAGCAAAAAGATTTACTGGTAATAAGATAAATATTAAGAATATTTTTTTAAAGAACTTCACGTTTACCAACATGATTTGCTTTACTGACGATGCCCTTTTCTTCCATCATGTCAATAATTCTGGCGGCTCTGTTGTATCCAATTTGTAATTTTCTTTGTAGAAAACTAGTTGAAGCCTTGCCTTCTGATTTGATAATTTCTAATGCTTCTCCATACAATGAATCTTCGTCAAAATCTGTTTCTTTTAAATCCGTGCTTTCTTTATCTTCAGTAGTAATCTCTTCAATATAGTCAGGTGTTCCTTGGGACCTAAGAATGTTTGTTATTTTTTCTATTTCTTGTTCTGAAACATAAGGTCCATGAATCCTAACTATTCTGTTTGCTGAGGACATAAAAAGCATATCACCTTTGCCTAGTAATTGTTCAGCTCCTTGTTCGCCTAGTATAGTTCTGCTGTCTATTTTAGAACTGACTTGAAAAGATACTCTGGTTGGAAAATTAGCTTTTATTGTACCAGTTATCACATCAACGCTCGGTCTTTGAGTAGCCATTATAATATGAATTCCAGCAGCTCTTGCCATTTGGGAAAGTTTTTGTATGTAATTTTCAATCTCTTTTCCTGCTACCAACATTAAGTCGGACATCTCATCCACGACAACAACAATATAAGGCATTTTAAGTTTATGTTTTGAATTATATCCATCTATGTTTCTTACCCCCACCTTACTCATCAATTTATATCTGCTGTTCATTTCTCTTACTGTCCATCCAAGAGCAGAAGTCGCTTTCTTAGCATCTGTTATCACTGGTGTTAAAAGATGGGGGATCCCTTCATAAGCGGATAGCTCTAACATTTTTGGATCTATTAATATTAGTTTGCATAAGTCAGGGCTAAGCTTATAAAGCAAAGAAACTATTATTGTATTGATACAAACTGATTTACCAGATCCAGTTGTACCCGCAATTAATAAGTGAGGCATTGATGTTAAATCACCAACAATAGGTGTGCCTGAAATACTTTTCCCTAAAGCTATTGGAAGCCTTATGTCTTTCTTTTGAAACCGTTCATTAGATATTATTTCCCTAAGTAAAACACCCTCTCTATTTTCATTTGGTATTTCTATACCCACTGTATTTTTTCCAGGAATAACGGCAACTCTTGCAGATGTTGAGCTGGTGTTACGCGCTAAATCATCAGAAAGATTTATAATTTTTGAAACTTTTACTCCGGCAGCTGGTTCAAATTCGTACAAACTTACTACTGGCCCATTATTAATCATTTTAATTTTACCATCAACACCAAAGTCTAGCAGAATTTTTTCCATAAACTCAGAGCCAGGTCTGTTTTTATTTAGATCAGATGGTGATGCTCTTAGCGAATTTTTTTCTAAAAAATCTATTGAAGGTAATTTAAAGTTAACTTTTTTAGTTTCCTCAGTAGTTTTTTTTTCTTTAATATTTTTTTCAAATAAAAAACTTTGTTGATTTATTTCTTCAATTTTTTCATCATTTTTTATTTTTAAAGAGAAATTTTCAGAATTAATATTTGAGTTATTATTTTTTATTTTAATTAAATTAAAAGCTTTTTTAATTAAATTAAAAATATTTATACCTGTAGCAAAAGTAAAAAATAAAATAGTTGTAAAAATTAAAATAAAATTAAAATAGTCATTATTTATTAATGGAAAAAATTCATAAATGTAATTATAAGCAATCTCTCCAACAAAACCAGAATTGCCGTTATCTATAAGCCAAAAGGAATTATTAAATGTAATGTACACAAATGAACAACCAAATAACAAATATAACACCACAAAGAATAATTTTAAAATCACTTGCTTTATTTCTTTTTTTATTAGCAACTTAATTCCCCAAGAAAATAAAGTTGCAAGAAGTAAAAAAGAAACCAAACCAAAACTTTGAAGTAAAAAATCAGAAACATTACTTCCATAAATCCCAAAAAAATTTTTAATCGTTATGTCTTCTTTCCCGTAAACAAATGATGGATCTGAAGGAGAATATGTAATAAAAGATATTATTAAGCCTATACTTAAAGAAATCAGCAGTAATCCAACAAACTCAAAGGTTCGTTTTTTTAAAAAATTTGTTAAACTGTTTAAATAATTTGTATTCATGGCGAATCGTCTAGATTACTTTTTACCATTTTTATGAAACCTATAAAAATTTTATAATATGAAAAATAGCAAAATATGTATCATAGGAAACGGATTATCAGGTCTAACCCTAGCTAATGTGCTAAAAAACCGTAATATTGATATAGATCTTTATTATAGCAATAAAAATTCAAAGAACATTCAAGATAAAAGAACAACAGCTATTTCACATAGCAATTATAATTTTCTAAATAAAATCATAGGCGGGTTAAAACCAAATATATTTTGGCCAAATAAAAAAATTAATCTTTTTTTTGAATATGACGGAAAATTTAACAATTTTTTAAATTTTGATGATAAAAAAAATATTTTGTATGTATTTGAAAATCTAAAATTTAAATCTTTATTAACAAAACTATTAAAAGATAAAAAAGTTAATTTTATAAGTAAAAATATTAAAACAATTAGTGACTTAAAAGAAAAATATGATCTAAAAGTTTTGTGTTTAGGAAATAATTCTAATTTGTACGAATCATTGACTAATAATCGAAGTATTAATAAGGATTATAAAGAAATTTCTGTTGTAGGCTACGTTAAACATAGTGAAAATTGTATAAATGCTAAACAATATTTTTTATATGAAGGACCTTTTGCAATTTTACCATTTAGTAAAAAAGAATTTTCATTTGTATGGAGTATAGAAAAAAATTTTTTTTTAAACAATAAAAATAAATTAGAAAAATTAATTTTAGAAAAATTAAAAATATTTTTGAATACTAAAAAAAATCTTTCAATATATAGTGTTCAACATTTTCCTATCAAATTGGACTTAAAAATTAAATACTACAAAAAAAATCTACTTATCCTTGGTGAGGGTTTGCATTCTGTACATCCTTTAGCAGGGCAAGGTTTTAACTTAGTTATAAGGGATATTATGAAATTATATGAGATTATTGATTACAATTTAAAACTAGGACTCGATCTTAAAAATTCATCTGTTTTACAAAAATTTTATGAAGAAAGAAAACCAGAAAATATATTGTTAGGAATGGGTATAGATTTTACTCATACCTTTTTCAAAAAAAATAAATATATCGATCCTCTTAAAAACTTATTATTAAAAAATATTGAAAATAATGAAAAAATTAAAAGTTTTAGTAGGTTTGTTGCTGACAAAGGAATTTATAATTAATTATTTTTTAAGTTCGCAAAAAAATATAACTGAGTTAGCTATAACCAATTTTTGTACGTAATTTTTTTTATTATAAAATTTTTTAAGAATCTTTTTATATTCACTTTTAGTTGTTTTAGATGCTTGAATTAAAATTATAGATGTCATTCACAACGGCAAATAACAAATAAAATGTAAAGTAAATGAAAATCAAATTAATCTTAATTTTATTTTTAAGAAAAGATCTGAAATAATCAGTATCCAACAAAAGCAGAGATATAATTAAAATAAATGGTTCAAAGTACTTTTGGGGGATTATAGAAGCTGAAAAACCAAAAATTACAAGGCCAAATAAGATAATATTACTTAATTTTTTTTTTGATAATATTCCTATAAGGAACAATCCAACAAATGATGTGAAATAAAATAAATTTAAATTATTAAAAATTAAAATAGACAGTTTAATAAATGCACCTCCACCCAATCTAAAATTGTAATTAAAATAGTTAGAAAGTATTAATACTGAAATAGCTGAAAACAGTGAAGTCATTATATAATATTTATTTTTAAAACTAATTTTTTTATTGAAAATAAAATTAATTAAAAAAAACGGTACCAAATAAAAAGAAGTAATGGATGCATTAATTAAAATACTATTTTGTAAATTTGAGTCAAAAGACAAAGTTAAAGTTTTGGGCCAGTTAAGAACCAAATAAAAACCTGGTATAGCTAAGATAAATATTAAAGCTGATGTTATTAAAAAAAATTTAAAGTCCATTTTTTTAAAAAAAATATATACAAAATATAAATATACTATTGCATATAATTGACGCGTGTAGACAGCAAGCGCCATCAATAAAAGAGATAAAAATAAATTTAAGTTAATTCTGTTAAGTATTTTTTGTTTTTCCCATTTGATAAAAAAATACAAAGAACCCAAAAAGAAAAATGTTGCTGTTAAATGAGAATTTGGCCAAATAGCAGAAGTTCGTAAAGCAGGTAATAAAAATAAAATTAAAGAAAATAAAAAAAGATTATTTTTATTTAAACTTTCATATTTGATTTTTAAGCATGAATAAAAAACAAAAGGTAAAAAAATAGTTATAACTACAAAAAAAAGTTTTAGATAAAATTGTGAACCAAATATATAGTAAAAAAATCCAGCAAAATAATAATGAAGTGGAAAATGCCAATTTATGTCATCTCTAAAATTTAGAGGGTCTTCAACAGCTGGAAAAGTACTATAAAAATCAGTGATAGTTCCACCTCCTGAGGTGTCTTCACCAAAATATAATCCTAAAAATAATGTAAATGAGAGAATCAAATATAATAATTTATTTAATAAATTTATTTCTTTCATCTCTTTTGAAAAAAAACTATTAATTAAATTAAACATAAAAGAAAATAGCAAATTGAGTGTAATAAGTATAGAAATATAGTTTTACAAGTTTTTATTATTGAAATGAACATTTATGCTTTATCTTCAGGCCGTGCTCCTTCAGGAATTGCTATAATACGTATTTCTGGAACGAACGTTTTAGAAATTTCAAAAAAAATTACAAAAGAAAAAGATATAAAATCTAAGTATATTAATTATTGCAAATTTTATGATCCATCTGATCATACTTTAATAGACGAGGGTTTATTATTGTGGTTCCCAAAACCTGATAGTTTTACTGGAGACAATTTAGTAGAATTCCATGTACATGGTAGTAACGCTGTTATAAATAAATTTTTAAATATATTATCTAAAGAGACTAATTGCAGACTAGCAGAACCAGGAGAATTTACAAAAATTGCATTTCAGAATAACAAAATAGATTTACTTAAAGCTGAAAGCATCGGTGATCTAATTCACGCAGAAACAGAGCTCCAAAGACAGCAAGCACTTAGATTAGCTCAGGGGAATGCTTCTAACTATTACAATGAATTAAGAGAAAAACTCATTAAATCACTTTCGTACATAGAAGCTAAAATAGACTTTGCCGAAGATGATCTACCTGAAAAGGTTCTTAAGGAAGTTCATAAATCTATTACAGGTATACATTGTGATATTCAAAAAATTTTAGAGGATAACAAAATTGGTGAAAAAATAAGAGATGGTTTTAAAGTATCAATTATAGGAGATGTAAATGCAGGTAAATCATCGTTATTAAACCTTTTATCTAAAAGAGAAGTTGCAATTGTTTCAGAGGAAGAAGGAACTACAAGAGATATTATTGAGGTATTTCTTAATGTAGATGGATACCCTATTATTTTAGCAGATACAGCTGGAATTAGAGAAGCTAAAAATGAGGTGGAAAAAAAAGGTATTTCACTCGCTCTAGATAAATCAAAGGAAGCTGACCTAAATATTATTATGATCGATAATTCATCGAAAGTAATAAATAACAAAATCAAAAATTTAATTAACAAAAACTCAATAGTCCTTCTAAATAAATCAGATATTGATGATAACCAGAATCACGAATTTGATACAGATACTATTTTAGTTTCTGTAAAAGATAATAAAAATATAAATATTCTTATTAAAAAAATAAAAGATAAGTTAAGTAATAGATTTACTTTAAGTAATAATACGTTAATTACAAGACAGAGACACCGAGCTAAGTTAAATGAGTGTTTAAAAGAAATCGATAATTTTATGAACAAGGATCACAATAAAGATATAGAACTAGCAGCGGAAGACTTAAGAATGGCTACAAGACATCTTGGAAGCATAGTTGGAAAAGTCGATGTTGAGGAAATACTTGGATCAATCTTTAAGGATTTTTGTATTGGTAAATAAAATACAGCTTGTAATATTAATTTAGACAGATACATTCATATTATGAAAATACATGAGTATGATGTAGTGGTTATAGGTGGAGGTCACGCTGGTTGTGAGGCAGCTGCTGCATCCGCTAGAATCGGTGTTAATACTGCTCTTTTTACACATAAAATAGAGACCATTGGTGAAATGTCATGCAATCCAGCCATAGGTGGACTAGGAAAGGGTCATTTAGTGAGAGAAATTGATGCCCTCGACGGCGTTATGGGCATTGTAGCAGACAAATCAGGTATTCAATTCAGATTACTCAACAGAAGTAGAGGACCTGCTGTCCAGGGACCAAGAACTCAATCTGATAGAGCACTTTATAAGGAACACATGCAAAAAATTTTATTAAATTACAAAAATTTAGCTGTAATAGCTGATCCAGTTGTAAAATTTATATTTGATGATAATGAAAATAAAGTTGTCGGGTTTTTGTGCCAAAGTGGAGCAGAAATTAAATGCAAGGAATTAATTTTAACAACTGGTACATTTTTAAATGGATTAATACATATTGGTGATAACCAAATACCCGCTGGCCGTTTCGATGAGAAACCATCTACTGGATTAAGTGAACAATTAGCAAAGTATCAAATGAAAATTGGTAGACTTAAAACTGGAACGCCACCAAGATTAGATGGTGACACCATTAATTATAATGATTTAGAAATGCAGCCTGCTGATGAAGATCCGTATTATTTTTCGTTTTTAACAAATAAAATTCATAATAAACAAATTAAATGTGGAATGACTTATACTAATAATGTTGTTCATAAAATTATTAGTGACAATATTTCTAAGAGCGCAATGTATTCAGGAAATATAAGAGGTGTTGGCCCTAGATACTGTCCTGCAATTGAAGATAAGATTGTAAAATTTAAAGAGAAAGAGAAGCATCAGATATTTCTAGAGCCTGAAGGATTAAAGGACAATACTGTTTACCCAAATGGTATTTCAACTTCTCTTCCTGAGCAAGTTCAGCTTCAAATATTAGCTAATATAAAGGGTTTAGAGCAAGTAAAGATGAAGCGGGCAGGGTACGCAATTGAGTACGATTATGTTGATCCTAGAGAGCTATACTCCACTCTTGAGACTAAAAAAATTAAATCATTATTTCTTGCCGGTCAAATTAATGGAACAACCGGTTATGAAGAAGCTGCTGCTCAAGGTTTAATGGCAGGGGCTAATGCAGCTTTAAAAGTTTTGAAAAAAGATCCATTTATTTTAGATCGTTCAACATCTTATATTGGTGTGATGATAGACGATTTAATTACAAAAGGAGTTTCTGAACCTTACCGAATGTTTACATCAAGAGCAGAATATAGGTTGACTTTAAGAGCTGATAATTCTGATCAAAGATTAACAGAATTAGGAATTAGTTTGGAACTAGTAAAAGAAAATCGAAAAAAAATATTTTTAGAAAAGAAAAAAAATATCCTTGCATTAACTGAATCGCTGCAGACAAATTATCTTACACCTAACGAAGCTAGGAAATATGATATTAAAATTGCTATGGATGGAGTTAAAAGATCATGTTTAGATATAATAGCTCAAAGAAATGTAAATATGGCCAAAATAAGGCAAATATTTCCTCATATCCCTCCTTATAATGCCTCAATTGAGAATCAAGTTGTAATAGATTCTCATTACAAAGGATATCTTAACAGACAGCAGCAAGATATAGATTCTTTTAAAAAGGATGAGGGAATTCATATACCTAGGGGCATAAACTACGAATTGTTAAATGGGTTGTCTAATGAGATTAAGTCAAAGCTTAAAAAAATTAGGCCATCAACACTAGGTCAAGCACTAAGAATAGATGGCGTAACCCCAGCTGCAGCTACAATACTGTTATCACACGTAAAAAAACAGAAATATAAAGTGTCTGGTTGATGCTCGAGAAGAAAGTTATAGAGATTTTAATAAAAAATTACTTATTTAAGGACAATACAATCAATAAATTGAAGGAATTCTCAAGAGAATTGCTTATCTATAATCGTCGTTATAATTTAATATCAAAAAACACTGAAAAATCAATTTGGATTAGGCATATTTTGGATTCCGCACAATTATTATCTTTTATTGATTTTTCTGACCAACATAACCTTGCTGATTTAGGTTCTGGAGGTGGTTTCCCTGGACTAGTTTTAGCTATTTGTAATACTAATTCAAAATTTCACGTGAAATTATATGAGAAATCTCCTGTAAAAAGAGAATTTCTGAATAATATGATAAAAAAATTGAACTTAAATGCAAAAGTTGAAGAAAATGTATATTCAGAGGAAATATCTGCAAATTATATAACTTGCCGAGCTTTTAAAAAACTTAAAGAAATAATGAATATTTCACGTGAAAACACAGTAAAACCTCACAAATTGATAATTTTAAAGGGAAAGAATGCACAGGAAGAAATAAATAATGTATCTCTGGGACCGAAATATAAGTATAAGTTAGAAAAAAGTATAACAAGTGTTGATTCGAAGATCATTATCATCGAAGCGGAATAAATATGAACTATAGGTCTACAATAGCAGTTATAAATCAGAAGGGTGGTGTAGGAAAAACTACCACTGTTATAAATTTAGCAGCATCACTGTCCATTTTGGGTCAAAATAATTTAATAATTGATTTAGACCCACAGGGTAATGCTACAACAGGCTTAGGGAAATCAAACAACGACGAGAACATAAATGTTTACAATCTTTTAATAAAAAAAATCAATTTAGAAGAAGCTATTCAAAAAACTAATATTAAAAATTTAGACGTCATAGTATCAAATGTAAATTTATCTGGTCTAGAAGTAGAAACAGCTAATGACGGAGACAGAGCTTTTTTTTTAAAAAAAATATTAAATGAAAAAGATAACTTACTATCAAAATATGACAATATTTTTATAGATTGCCCACCATCTTTGAGCTTGTTAACAATAATGGCTTTGGTGGCATCAGATGAGTTAATGGTTCCTCTACAGACAGAGTTTTTTGCTCTTGAAGGAATAACTCAATTGGTCAAAACAATAGATCGCATAAAAGTTAATTTAAACCCTGATCTTAAAGTTAGGGGAATTTTACTAACAATGTTTGATAAGAGAAATAAACTATCCTCTCAAGTTGACAAAGAAGCTAGAAATTTTTTTAAAGAAAAAGTTTATAAAACCGTCATACCAAGAAACGTAAGATTATCGGAAGCCCCATCGCATGGCTTACCATGTGTTATTTATGACAAAAATTGCTTAGGTAGTAAATCGTATTTTGAGTTAGCTGAAGAATTCACAAATAAAAAAAAAACAGTTGATAGTGCAGCATGACAGTTATTAAAAAAAAAGGGTTAGGAAGAGGTTTGTCGGCGTTATTTGGAGATCAAAAAATAATATCCAAAGAGAAGAAGTTCAGTCCAATCAAAAAATGGCGTTAATAGGAGATTTAAATAGAAACAAATTTCAGCCTAGAATAAATTTTGACAAAGAAAAAATATCTGAACTTGCGAGTTCAATAAAGAAAAATGGGCTCATACAACCTATAGCTGTGCGTATAGATGAAAATGATAATGATAGGTACGAAATCATTGCAGGTGAAAGAAGATGGCTAGCAGCCCAGAAAGCTGGTCTTCATGAAGTTCCTATAGTAATTCTAGATTTAAATAACAATGAGTCGCTTGAAGTTGCTATTGTAGAAAATATTCAAAGAGAAGACTTAAATGTAATTGAAGAGGCTAAAGGATATTTAAGATTAAATGAAGAATTTGGTTATGACCAAGAAAAAATATCTAAATTTATGTCTAAAAGCAGAAGTCACATAAGTAATACAATGAGATTATTGTCATTACCCGAGGATGTAATTTCAATGTTAAATGAAGGATCAATTACAGCTGGCCAAGCTAGACCTCTTATAGGTTTGTCAAATGCTTCTCAAATTGCTGAAGAAATAGTTACAAAAAAACTTAGTTCAAGAATGGTTGAAGATTTAACTAGAAAATCAAAAAATATAAAAAAAAATGTTCAGGACCCAAACATTTTAAATGAAGCCAAAAGACTAGAGGAGATTTTAGGTTTGAAAGTTGGCATAGTTAATAAAAAAAACAATTCAGGTAAAATATCTGTTGAATATAAAAACCTTGATCAGTATGAGTTAATCATTAATTTATTAAATAAGAATTAACTTATTATTCAGCAATTTCTACTAATAATTTTTTTAATATTATTTCTTTTTTAATTTCTGATTTTGATTTCATAATTAATTCTATTTCAGATATTTTATTTTTAAGTTTTTCAAGTTTTTTCAAACTCCAAATATTTGATATATTGGTATAGTCTGGTTTATCTTTCCAGAATATGGGAGGCCTCATTTTTTCTATAATACTACTCAAGCTATTTTCAGAGTCTTTTTGATTAATTTTTATTTGTAGTAATATAGATATTTTTTGATCTAATTTAAATAAATAATTAAATATATCTGTTTCAAAAATTAGCTGATTACCCAAAATAGTATTTAAGTCTTTTCTATTTTTTAGTAGAGACGCATTAATTAACTCATTTATATTGCTTGTTTTTTTATAATTTAAAAGTTGTTCTAACTCAGATCTATTTATAATTTTATCTATAAAATAACCCTCGATCTTAGTAATTTCATTTCTTATTATTTCTCTTTCATGATTAGAGTTTTCAATTAAATATTCTATTATTTCGTTGTTAACTCCTTTAAATTCACTCAATCTTTTTAAAATGTAATCTTTTAGCTGTGCTTTATTATCTTTGTAACAAGCTATTATTCCTACTTTATTGTTTTTTTCAAAGTAACTTCTTAATTTAGATCTTTTTTCTAAAACATCAGAAAAAATTATAATTTTACAATCTTTAGAGTTTGTTTCGTTAATATCTATAATTATGTCGTAAAGTTTATCATTAGCTTCATTAATTAAAATAATTTTTTTTGACTCAAATAAAGACAAGTTACTAGTTTCTTTTTCCAGCAAGTTTTTTTTTTGTAAAATTTCTTCTTGAAATAAAGTAATTATCTCAGCAGTCTTAGCTTTAATCTTTATTTGTTCTTTTAAATCGTTTTTGAGTCCTTCGTTTTCTCCGTAAAAAATAATTGGATTATAGTCTTTTAATGTACTTAAATTATTCTCAACAATCGTGCTTTTTAAAATCATTTACTGTAAATTTGTATTTAAAAAATCTACAAATTCTTCTGTTATTTGTTCAGCTAAAATTTTAAGTTTGTATTCCTCATTTTTTTTTGTATTTATCACCGTTGGTTCTCTAACAAAATCTGAAATATTTGTCTTGTTAAAATTAAATTTTTCTCCAGTATTTTTTTCAATAACACTAGCACTAAAATTTAAACTTATAGAATATTTGTTTACTTTATTATTTGATTTTTTTTCTTTGACCCCCCTTTTTTTTAAAAGGTTTATTTTTATATCTAAAAGACTTTGACTTTTGTTGTTGGTGTAAAGAGATAATTTGTTTTTAATTATAAAATTAAGACTTTTTTCTCCAGTTATGTATAAATTGTCTAGAGTGAAAAGTTTAACACTTTCTGTATTCATTTTTTTGTAACCACATGAATTTAAAGAAGTGATAATTATAAGAAAAATTATAAGTGATTTAAGTTTCATATTTATATCTAAAAAATATAATTCAACACTCTATTTTTTACAAAAATTATTTTTTTTATTTTTTTATCTTTTAAAAACTTGTTTAGTTTCAAGTTCGAATGAATGTCTTTTTTGATTTGATTTTCACTAGAGTCTTTTTGCATTTCAATAATTTCTTTAGTTCTCCCATTTATTTGTATAGCAATCTTAACCATTTGACTTTCTTTAAATTTGTCATTTATCTTAGGCCAAATATCAGCGTTTAAAACTCCGAACTTTTCCAAACACTCATTTGCAATATGGGGTGTGATTGGCATAATCAATTTCATAAAATCTATCATAACCTTTTTTAAAAAATGATTACTAACCTTATTTTCAATATTGTTATTTACTAGCCTATATAGTTCAAAAAAACATGCGATAGCCACATTAAATTGAAAATTATTTATCAGTTCTGATATTTTGTAAAATAATCCATATATTTTGTTTTCTAATTCTTGTTCTAGATTTTTATCAGAAGTTTTGTCTTTCCTATTAAGTACAAGATTATTTAAATTCCATAATTTTTGCATAAATTTGTATGAGGCACTTATTCCTTCAGAGGACCATTGAATATCTTTGTCGGGAGGGCTATCTGATAAGACAAACCACCTAACTGAGTCAGCACCAAATTCTTTAATAATATTTTCTGGATCCACTGTGTTTTTTTTAGACTTAGACATGGACTCTGAGGGTCCTACTACAACTTTTTCTCCATCAGTTTTATTGACAGCCTTATTTTTTTCTACTTTTTCTATTTGATTTGGTGATAGCCATTTACCATTGATATCTTTATAGGTTTCATGACAGACCATTCCCTGTGTAAATAGGTTTTTAAATGGTTCCGTGCTTTTAATTTTTTTATCACTTTGATTTATTGCTCTCATAAAAAATCTTGAATAAAGCAGATGAAGAATTGCATGTTCCACTCCCCCTATGTATTGATCAACTGGCATCCAGTAATTCAAAAGTTTAATATCAAAAGGTTTTGATTTTAGTTTAGGAGAACAAAAACGTAAAAAATACCAAGAAGAGTCCACAAAGGTGTCTAAAGTGTCAGTTTCTCTTCTAGCCCTTTCTCCAGTTTTTTTACAAGTTGTTTTACTCCAACTAGGGTGTTCTTCTAAAGGGTTTCCTTTAGAGTTTAAATTTACATCGTCAGGTAATTTTATTGGTAGTTCACTTTTGTCTACTGGTAAAATTTTCCCATTTTCTAGATAAATCATTGGAATTGGACAGCCCCAGTATCTTTGTCTCGATATTCCCCAGTCTTTTAATCTATAAGAAGTTTTTTTTACCCCAATTTTTAAATTATGAATTTTACTAATTATCATTTCTTTTGCCTCTTTAACGTTTAATTTATTAAGAAATGATGAATTAATTATTGTGCCATCGTCCAAGAATGGAAGTAATGAAGGTTCATCACCATTTTCATTATTTGTAACCACAGGTATTATTTCAAGATTATATTTCTTAGCAAAATCAAAATCTCTTTGGTCGTGTGCTGGGCAACCAAAAATTGCACCAGATCCATAATCCATCAAAACAAAATTTGCTACATACACTGGTAAGATTTTATTAGTAATAAATGGGTGAGTAACGTTAAATTTGGTTTTAAAACCTAGTTTTTCAGTGTTTGCTATAGCTTCCTCTGTAGTTCCCATTTTAGAACACTCTTTTTTAAAATTCAAAAACTCTTTATCATTTGAAAGGTCTTTACATATTTCGTGATCAGGTGAGACTGCAATAAAGCTAGCTCCAAAAATTGTATCAGGTCTTGTGGTGAACACCTTAATTTTTTTGCTATTTTTATTCACTGAAAAGTCAATTTCACATCCTGTAGATTTACCTATCCAGTTTTTTTGCATTAATTTAACTTTTGCAGGCCAACCTTTTAAATCAACCAATCCTTCCAATAAATTGTCTGAAAATTTTGTAATGTTGAAAAACCATTGTGATAATTTTTTCCTTTCAACTGGCACTCCTGATCTCCAACCTTTTCCATCTACAACTTGTTCATTTGCTAAAACAGTTTTTTCTATTGGATCCCAGTTGACATAGGTTTCCTTTCTAGAAACCAAACCAAGATTATAGAAATCAATAAATAGCTCCTGCTGATGCTTATAATAATCCTCATTACAAGTGGCGATTTCTTGATCCCAATCAATTGATAGACCCAGCATTTTCAATTGCTTCTTCATTGTTTTGATATTTGACAAGGTCCATTCTTTAGGACTCAAATTATTTTCTCTTGCTGCGTTCTCGGCTGGCAAACCAAAAGCATCCCAACCCATAGGATGAAGAACGTTGTAACCATTTAAGTATTTGTATCTTGCTATGACATCACCTATTGTATAATTTCTCACATGCCCCATATGGATGTTGCCAGATGGATAAGGGAACATTTCTAGGCAATAAAATTTTTTATTACTGTCTTTTCTGTAGAGTTTTTTTTTAGAAAAAACCGATTGCCATTTTTTTTCAATTGATTGAAAATTAACTCTTTCCATTGATCAAAGTATTATCTCTTTTTGTTTTTTTCTAGCACGACAGCTTTTGCTAAAATAGTTCTAGTTAGTTCTTCTGAAATTTTTGATTGTAAAATATTAGTTTTGCATTTGTTAAATTCTTTGCAAGTTCTTTTGTGCACTATTACTTTTAAGCTATTTGTTTTTATTTCGTTAGATAAAAATCTTACAGTTATTTTTAATGAGTCTGATGCAGCATCAGTATCTGTATACCAATCTGTAATAACTAAACCTCCAGAATAGTCTACGGTTGCTAGGGGAAGGAAATCTAAAGTTTCTAGCGTAGCTCTCCACATCGGATTAGAAGTACTAAACTCATAGCTTGTTTTACCTCTACCCCTTGCCATTTCTCCTATAGAAATACCTCTTCCTTCCTTAACATTTTGTTTTGCTCGATCCATGCCTTTTATAGGCACTTTTCTGTTATCTACTTTCTTAAAACCGCCACAGCCAGCCGTAATTAGAGATATAAGAAGTATAGTTATAAGTTTTTTCATAATAATTTTAATATCTAATCATTAATATTCAAAAATCCAATAAAAATCAGTCTTATTTAGATGTTGCATATTTGCAACTATTCGTAAAAAAAAGACCTTTTATTAAAGAAAATAATACAAAAGCGCTTAAAAACAAATAATTTACGATTGTTATAAACGTTTAAAACAACAAAAACAAAGGATAATAAATGAAAAACATACTAAAAATTACATTAGCTGTAATCACTTCATTTGCTATTGCGTCAAGTACTTTTGCAGGAGAATTTTCTGTAACTGGTGCTGCTAAAATGACTTACTCAGTACAATCTTCTGAGTCTGCTTCTGGCGGTAACGACGGTGGTAAAGGAATTGGTATCGCTAATGAATTCTCATTAGGTGCATCTGGTGAACTAGACAATGGTTACACTTGGACTTACGCGCAAGACATTGATGGTGCTACAGTACAAGATGACGCTAAAATGACGTTAACGACACCTTACGGAACAGTTGGAGCATTCGTTTCAGAAGGTTCAATCAGTACAAAATACGCGAACTCATTTGCAGCATACGCAACGGGTTCTGACTTCGGTTTGTCTGGTGGATCTACTAAACATGATGCAGGTGCTGACGGTGCAGGTTTTACATACGGAGATAACGTAAGTAATACTAACAACCTTCAATATCACACTCCAGCAGATTTCTTACCTTTCAGCACAGTAGCTAAAATAGCTTATGCTCCTAGTAATAGTGGCTCAGCTAACGCTTCTTCTAACTCAACAGATGGACAAGGTTCAGCTTCAACTGGTACAGAAGATGGTGACGAAGCAATTCAATACTCTTTAGTAACATCACCTATGGATGGATTGAACTTAAACGCTTCTTACTATGAGAAGAAAAAAATAGCAGTTGCTGATGGTAAAAAACAAACTTATGAAACTGGAAGTTACGGTGCTAACTATTCTATCGGAAATTTATCTGTTGGATATGGTAAAACACTTATAGCTCCTTCATTAGCAGTACTAACTACAGGTACTAAAGTACAAGATTACGAAAACAACATGTACTCAATTGGTTATGCTGTAAATGATGCTTTATCTGTTTCTTACGAAATTGAAAAATCAGATGCTAACAAACAAACGTTTGCTGTAACTGGTAACACTGACTCTAGCGTAGAGGCAGAAATTCAAACTATCCAAGCTGCTTACACAGCTGGTGGAATGACACTTTCACTTTCTAACAAAGAAATAGAAAACATGGATTACACGACTGGTAAAGAAGCTGCAGAAACAGTATTTGCTGTTTCAATGGCGTTTTAATTAGTAGTTAATACAATTCTAAAAAAGCCGGCTAGTAATAGCCGGCTTTTTTTTTATCTCACTCAATAAACAAAAAGCATTAGAATTAACTAATTTTAACCTATTAATATTTTTAGATTTGATACCTCCTAAAGGTACTAATATGTTTTTATAAAAATTAGAAATTACGTTAAATTTTACAATTCCTAAAAACCCTTTTTTACCTTTGTAATTAGTCGCAAACAACCTAGATAATATAATAGTTTCGCATTTTTGGTTCTTTTTTTGAATAATTTCTTTAAAATTATGAGCTGATCCAATAATTTTGAATGCTTTGTTTAAAGATCTTCTAACCCTTAAAGATTTGTTATGTGCTGAGATATATAATCCATCTGCGTTAATTTTTGTAAGTAATTTTATATCGTTAGCTATAAAAAAAGCTATACCTTTAAGCTTACATTTATTTTTAAATTTTTTTAGTTTTTGTATATTTTCAACATTTTTATTATTTCTATAGATTATTGTAAATTTCCTTTTAATTTTTATAAAATGAAAATCAATATTTGTAGTATTTTCAATAAACAAGTAGTATTGATTTTTTATAGGAAACATATGATTAATATAGTAGATAATTTTATAAATTTAAAATCGAAAATTAATTTAATTAATAATGGCAACAAGACCAAAATAATTGCAGTAAGCAAAACTTTTACTATTGAACACATTAAGCCATTAATAGATTACGGCCATCAAGATTTTGGTGAAAACAAAGTCCAAGAAGCAGAACATAAATGGAATAATTTAAATGAAAGATCTAATATAAATTTACACATGATTGGTAAATTACAATCTAATAAGGCAAAAAAAGCTGTTCAAATATTTGATTATATTCATTCTCTAGATAATCAGAAGTTGGCTAATACTCTTTCTAAATATGAAAGAGATTTAAATAAAAAAATTAAATACTTTATTCAGGTTAATATTGGGAATGAAGTCCAAAAGTCTGGTATTAATGTTTCCGAGATTGATCAGTTTTATGATTATTGTCAAAAAGATTTAAATTTAAATATAGTTGGCTTAATGGCGATCCCGCCGATAGATAATTTTAAAGAAAATTTTAAAACAATTAGTAAACTTAATACAATGCTTAATTTGCCCGAATTAAGTTTAGGTATGTCTAACGACTATATAGACGCTATTAATAATAAAGCTACCTATGTAAGAATTGGAAGTTTAATTTTTGGTAAAAGATTTAATAAATAATAATCTTGTTTTTTTTCCCTAAATTTTTCAAAAGTATTCTCATATTTTTTTTTGATATCGCCACGCAGCCTTTTGTCGGTGAGTAATTTTTTTTAGCAATATGCAAAAATATAGCACTTCCTTTATTTTTTACTGTCGGATTCATATTGTAATTTATCACTATAACTAAATCATAAATATGATCTTTTATATAAAGTTTTTCATGTTTTAAATTCGATGGAAGAATTATCAACTTATTATATTTTTTAGAATTAACATCATCACACCAGCCCATATTTTTTTTTATTGAGTACTTTTTTAATTTAGTTCTAACACCTGAAAGTCTATCTTTCCTGTATAATAAGTATTTAATTTTAAATATTCCTTTAGGTGTGCTTTTATCACCTTCCGTTCTTTTTTTTCTAATTCCTCTTTTACCTATTGAACATTTTATTCTATAATCCAAAAAGATAATTTTTTTATTTTTTAAAAAAACATGCATACAAATAAAGATCTAAATATATTGTTATTAAGTGATAGTGATTTTAGCAATTCTATCAAAGAACTAAAAGAAGAATTAAGTTTTAAAATAAGTTTTTTACCCGATAAAGTAGAAAATCTTCCATTGAATGCTTTTAATGTTCTTTTAATTCAAAGCTCATTTATCGAAAAAAAAGAAAAACTATTAAGCCAAATCAAAAAAAATAATATTTTAAAGATATTTCTTTTTAGTGGTAAATTAAAAAAAGATTATGAAAGACTGGAAAATATTAAGCTACCAACATATATTTATGATTTTAATAACAAAATATTAAAAATAATTAGTAAGAATGAGTTTCATATCAACTCAAAGATTAATATTAACAACTATATTTTAGATAAAAATGAGAGAAAACTATGGAAAAATAAATCTTTTATAATTTTAACAGAAAAAGAAATCCAACTTTTGCAGCTTCTAAACAAAGAACCTAAAACTTTTTCAAAAAAAGAAATACTTAATTCGGTTTGGAGGTATGCCTCAGATGCAGACACACATACAGTAGAAACCCATATTTATAGATTAAGAAAAAAAATAAAAAAATCTTTTTTAGATGAAAATTTAATACTCAATAATAATCAAGGTTATCAAATTGAAAAAAATAAATAGAATAGCTCTAGAACTTCGTACCTCTAAATACAAGAAAAGAGTTATTAAACCAAAAAAAGGTAAAGGAAGTTTTAAGAGAAAAAAAAAATAGTTTTATTAAAGTCTCGCACCAATTTGTTGAATAATTTTAGAAGACATTTCAGTTCCTTTTTGAAGACTTTCTTCTAACGAAAGCTTGTTTACTACACCATGAAGAAAACCAGCTGCAAAAAGGTCGCCAGCACCTGTCAAGTCAATCACTTTTAGATTTTTTATTGCTTTGCATTCAGCCACTTCATTCCCATGAATAGCTATAGCTCCATTTTCACCTTTGGTGATTGCAATTAATTTATTTAAATTTTTAGAAAAACTTATTACTTCTTCAAAATTTTTAGCACCAGTTAGTGAAATAATTTCCTGTTCATTTGCAAAAATTATATCTAATTGATTTTTTACTAGATTTAGAAATTGGCTTTTATGTCTTTCAACACAAAACAGATCAGACAAAGACATAGCAGCTCTATTTGAATATTGTATAGCTTTATTGAAAGCTTTTTTAGGATCACCTTCATCCCATAAATAACCTTCTAAAAATAATATTTCACTATTTTTAATAGCATCAACATTAATGTCTTCTTCACTTATTTTTCCTGCGGTTCCCAGGAATGTACACATTGTTCTCTCCGAGTCGGGTGTTATTAATATTAAACAGGTTCCTGTCGCCATTTCTTCTTTTTTTTTTGAATAAAAAAATTTTACATTCTCCTTTGTTAGACCTGTTTCATATTTATCTCCCAATTTATCATCGTTTATTTTTCCAATAAAACCAACTTCATTTCCAAGCTGAGATAGCCCTACAATAGAATTAGCTATTGACCCTCCAGAAACTGTTTCTTCAATTATAAGTTTAGAAAGTAATTTTTTAAATTCTGACTCATTAACAAGCTTCATTGTACTTTTGGTTAGGTTATTGTCAGATAAATAATTTTCATCAACTTTACAAATTACATCTACAATTGCATTGCCTATACCTAGAATTTTCATAATAATTTTTTAAGCTTTTTTTGTTTTAACTGGTTTTTTTCTATTTGGAAAACAAGTAGTACAAATTTTACAGTTTATACCATAACAATCTCTAGCCTTGCAATACTCCCTTCCATAATAAATTATTTGTAAATGTAACTTATTCCAAGATTTTTTTGGAAATAATTTCTTCAAATCTTTTTCAGTTTGTACAACGCTTTTACCATTTGTTAAGCCCCATCTTTGAGCCAGACGATGTATGTGAGTATCAACGGGGAATGCAGGCACACCAAACCCTTGTGACATAACTACACTAGCAGTCTTGTGCCCAACACCAGGAAGTTTTTCTAATTCTTCAAAACTTCTAGGTACTTTACCTTTGTGATGATCAATTAATTGTTTAGACATTAAATATATACTTTTTGCTTTAATTCTAAAAATTCCTATACTCTTAATAAGTTTTTCAATTTTTTTTCTTCTTAATTTAACAAAGTGTTCTGGTTTGTTGTATTTTGGATATATATGTTTTGTCACGTTGTTAACGTTTTTATCAGTACATTGAGCAGACAAAAGCACAGAGATTAGTAGAGTAAATATATTATTATATTTAAGAGGAATAGGTGTTCTGGGATAGATTTTGTTTAATGTTTTTAATATTAGTCTAGCTCTTTGAATTTCATTCATTAATTTACAGGTTTAAAAAAAAGACACAATCCATTATTACAAAATCTTTTTTGGCTTGTTCCAGGACCGTCATCAAAAACATGCCCATGATGAACTCCACATTTTGCACAATGATATTCAACTCTCTTCATTCCAAACGAATAATCAATTTTAGTTTTAAACGCACCAGGTAATGATTCTGTAAATGACGGCCAGCCTGTCCCACTATCAAATTTTGCATCAGAAGAAAAAAGCTTGACTCCACAATTAGCGCAATGAAAGAAGCCCTTTCTTTTTTCTTCATTTAAGGGACTAGTAAATGCTCGTTCAGTAGACTCGTCAAACATTATTTTTTTTTGTTCATCAGTTAAATTTGGATTAATTAGTTTTTTTGTAGCTGAGTACAATAAATTGAAAGGTATAAAGATTGTTGAAAAAAAAGATAACCCTAATAATTTTACAATTTTTCTTCTAAAATTTTTCATTTATTTTGTCTTTTATTTTAATTTATTTAAAATTTAAAACATTTCTCATTGAATATAAGCCTGGTTTTTTTTTCATTAACCATTTTGAGGCTGTTAATGCACCTTCAGCAAAAAGTGCTCTGTCAAAAGACTCATGGTTTAAACTAATTACTTCTTTGCCGTTTGAAAATTTTACTTCATGTTCACCAATAATCTTACCTTTTCTCAATGAATTAAAATTTATTTTATTTCCATACGAAAAAGATTTTTTATTTTGGAGTTTTTTACCCATTAATTTATTAAATTGTCTATTTTTGCCTATTGCAATTCCCTGCCCAAGCATAAGAGCGGTTCCGGATGGATAATCTTTTTTATTTTTATGATGAACTTCATAAATTTTACTTAAGAAATTTTTTCCTAAAGACCTAGATGCAATTTCAGTCAAGTATACAAGCAAGTTTACCCCCAAACTCATATTGCCAGCTTTTAAAATAGGAATTTTCTTAGAATAGGTTTTAATTAATTTTTCTTCTTTTTTAGTAAAACCAGTTGTTCCAATAACAACCTTTTTTTTCATTTTTGAAGCTATTTTTAAAATTTCCAAGGTAGATCTGGGAACACTGAAATCTATAATAAGATCTACATTTCTAAATGTTTTCTCTCTGTTTAAATCGATTTTTATTCCGTTTATCTTTTTTTTTATAATTTTATTTTCCGTAAGGGCTACAAGTTTAAATTTTTTATCTTTTTTATATGATTTAATGATTTGATTACCCATTCTTCCTAAACATCCAGTAATCGCCAGGTTTATTTTTTTCATTATTTTGATCCCCAAAATTTCTTAGCTTTTTCAAAAAAACTTTTTATTACAGGACTAGGTTTTGTTTCTTCAATTTTTTTAAATTCCTCTAAAAGTTCTTTTTGTTTTTTTGTTAATGATACAGGAACCTCGGTTATAATTCTAATATATAAATCACCAAGTAAAGTTCTTCTTAATATAGGCATACCTTTGCCCTTAAGTCTAAACTGTTTTCCGTGTTGTGTTCCAGCAGGAATCTTAATTTTTGATTTGCCGCCATCGATAGATGGAACCTCGACTGTAGTTCCAAGAGCAGCATCAGTAAAGTTTATTGGTAGTTCGTAGTATAAATTTTCCTCAGATCTTTTAAAGATATTATGATTATCGATTGATACAAACAAATATAAATCTCCGTTAGAACCGCCCTTAGTACCTGCTTCGCCTTTTCCTGAGACTCTGATTCTAGTTCCATCATCTACGCCCCTTGGTATTTTTACGGTAACATTTTCATTGCTTTGAGTTTTTCCACTACCACTACAATCTTGACATGGTTTACTTATTGTCTCACCATAGCCACTACACTGCGGACAAGTTTGTTGTATCGTAAAAAATCCTTGATTAGTTCTGACTTTGCCTTTTCCACCACAGTAATTGCAACTAACAGGTTTTGAACCTTTGGCCGCACCACTTCCTGTGCAGTCTGAGCACTTTTTAAAAGTAGTGTATTGAACATTTTTTTCTATACCTTGATAAGCATCTTTTAAATTTATATTAATGTCGTATCTTAAGTCATTACCTCTATTGCTTGATCTTCTAGATGTATTATTACCTCCAAAATCTCCAAAGAAGTCCTCAAATATATCTGAGAAAGATGAAGTATCAAATCCGCCAAAACCTTGACCACTGCCAGCACCTTCGAAGGCCGCATGGCCAAATTGATCGTAGTTATTTTTTCTCTTTTCGTCCGACAGTACATGGTAAGCTTCACTAGCTTCTTTAAATTTTTCTTCGGACTTTTTATCGCCTTTAGTTTTGTCTGGGTGATATTTTAAAGCTAGTTTACGGTATGCTTTTTTTATTTCATCTTTTGAAGATGACTTAGAAATACCTAAGACATCATAATAATCTCTTTTAGTCACAGGACGTCTCCTCTATTTATTATAACTTAGGCGCTTTTTTCTTTGTCTTCTTTTACGTCTTCAAAATCTGCATCAACTAC
>MDTC01101178.1_pt1 | contig 34788 bp, 26 predicted proteins | sample 811181 | NCBI WGS metagenome assembly MDTC01 (sample SAMN05326644, study PRJNA326480) | marine metagenome | isolation source: seawater | place: Pacific Ocean: North | collected 2011
ATTCGGGTACTAGTGATGATTTAAGCTTTGTAAAGGTTGATGGTTTGTGCTATTTCGGCTATTCTTCAGATGAGGTTTTGAAACTTGTTTACAGATTCTTTCTAAAGAAAGAATTGAAGCGTATTATACATATTGATGCCTTCGGCTTGGTTCTAGATGTTTTGTATAGAAACACTGAGTTTAAGTCTGATATAGAAACACTTGAAAATAATAAGTTTGTCAAACTACAAAAAGGTGATGTTGTGTTAGAAGGTGGCGCTTATATAGGCTTGTATGCTATGCAGATTTCTAAAAAGGTAGGAAATACTGGGAAGGTTATTGCAGTGGAAGCAATAGAGGAAAACTTCAATGTGCTTAAAAAGAATTTGGCAGTTAATAATATTACTAATGTTATTCCTGTTAATTGCGCCATTTGGGAAAAGGAAGAAACACTTACCTTTTACAGAAGAAATAAACAAATAGCCAGTTTTTCCAATGAAATTGTTCAAGAATCAAATCAAGAATTTAAAGTATCTGCTAAGCAAGTTGATACTATTTTGATTGAGTTAGGAATAAAGCATATTGATTATGTTCGTTTGCAACTCAATGGAGCAGAAATAAATGGCTTAAGAGGAATGGAAGAGACGCTCAAACAAAGACCGGGATTAATGATTGCGGCTCCATATAAATTGAAAGGTCAATCCTTGAAAATTCAAATTGCAGACTACCTAAAATTAAAAGGATTTGAAACATCTTATCATGGAGTAAGTGTTTATTTTGAAAATGAGAAAATCAGGGCTTAGCAAGAAAATTAGTAATGGTTGCTATCTGTTCTGTTGTTAATACTTTCTTCTTTTTTTGTGCATTCGTCTTTCTTTGGGTTATTCTTTTAATCGGAGCGTCTTGACCTAATATAAACTTTAGAACCTTTACTTGCATTTCTTCATTTTTGAACAAATCAGTAGATTTGACCGCCAGATATTTGGAAGCATCTATCTTAGAAAAAAAGTCTTGAATGAATTCATGGGTAGCTTTCCATTGAAAAGCTATCTTTTCCAATTGCGAAAGATTGTTCCACTGGTCTTTATCCGAAGCTTCAATTCTTCCTTCATCTCTAATATTTTGGTTCATGTACCAGTCTCTAGAATAACCACTTTCAACAAATTTTATTGGATCTCTTTTCAGGGAAACAAACTTTGCCTTCGGGTATAACTCCAATAGCGCTTTACTAAAGAACGTAATTTTATTATTGGTTTCTACATAAACCTTTCCTTGTATGTACGCATCTCTAATTTGCTCGTAGCGACAAGCATCAACCACTAACTTTATTTGGTTTAAATTATCTTGGTTCTCAAATGCAAATTGTCCAAAATGGCTTAATTCTGGAGTTCCCGTATGCTTTACTACAAGCTCTTTATAATTTTCTAAGACTTTTGTGAGATACTTTGTTCCACTTCTTCCAGGAGATAAAATGAAAATGACTTCGGCATTTTCATGAACCTCTTTATATAGTTTTGTTATATCTTTAGATCTATATTTAGAGATTTTGGAACTCGCAATCTCATTTTTGAAGAATTGTCGAATAGATTCTGGTAGTTTTTCCGTTAATATTTTAAGCGTATTCATAAGTAATGATACAAGAAGTTAAAACATACATGTCAGCATTAATTAGTGCAAGTTATCAGCAAAAAGTTAAAGCTAACCTTTCTTTCTCTGACAAATTTAATCATTTACTATTGAATAAATTGTTTAATCATGAATATTGGTTTGAAGATAAACCTTTGTTAATTGATGAAAGTGGGAATCCAGATTATCTAGGGAGTGCTTTCTATATGGTTAATTCCTTGCAAGAGCATGGCAACAGGGATAGAGATCATTTCAATAGATTTAAATATGTCAACAGTTATCAGTCTAAATTTTCTTGTACTAAAGAGAATTTAGTCGACCAATATTTAAGAGCATTTTTAAAAAGTCAAGGAGTTGATCTAGCTAAACCTAAGTCCAAAGTTTTTATTTCACATGATATAGATTTAATAAATTCTTCTATTAAACAGGATAGTTATTATCTGCTCAAACAAGGTGATTTCGCCTATCTTTTTCAACATATTTTCAATTTTCTTGTAGGTAAGAGAGCGTGGAGAAACATAGACAAAATTATGAGCATTGAAAGTTTGTATGATTTCAAGGCAACCTATTTTTGGATTGCCCAAAATGATTTTGACAAGAATTCCGGTATTAAGAATGGTGATTATAAGATAAATTCAAAATACGTAAAGAATACTTTACAGGAAATTGCAAATTCAGATAATTATGAAAACGGCCTGCATAAAAGTTCTTTATCCAGCACCTTGAATGATGAAATTGCCAAATTTCCAATAGAGGAGGAGCTCAGCTCAAATCGCTATCATTATCTGAAATTTAATCCCGAAGAGAATTATCCTAAACTTTCTAATTCAAAAGTAAGAGTGGATTGTTCTTTAGGTTTTGCTGAAAAAATTGGGTTTAGAAATTCTTTTGGCTTACCCTTCAAACCTTTTGATCTTGAAACGAAGAAGTCGTATAATTTCTTAGAGGTACCACTACATGTAATGGATACCACGTTTTTGACCTACGGAGATAGTGATGCGGAAAAGATGGAAGAGAATATTATTTCATTCTTTGAAGCAAACAATAGAAATGCAGTCATGTCCTTGCTTTGGCATAATGATAAATGCTCGCACATGAAGTATGGAGAGTACCTAAAAGTGTTTAAAAACTTGATGGCCTATTTATATGAAAATAGAATAGAGTCTTGTTCTCTCACTGAATTGTACAATGATTATACTAAAGGATACTAGACAGTTTCTGCGTGATTTGCTTTCTTGAATACTGTAAATGCAATTCATTGTTTATCTGATAGTTGTATCCATTATTGGATTTAAATATTTCCAATTCAGTTTTAATCTGTTGATACAGCAACTCCCCATCCTTATATTCTACGGCCTTATTGCGTAGGCAATTTTGTAAAATTGAATCAGCATCACCACCTTTTGGGCCAATCGTTATCACAGGGTTTTTAGAAGCAAGATATTCGAATAATTTACCTGTATTGATACTCATTTTAGATTCTACATCAGGAATTATAATTAACAAAGCATTTGATTGCATCATCACACTTAAAGCTTCTTTATGCGCTAAATAACCATGGCGAAAGATGAATCCTTCTAGCTTGTATGAGCGTATAGAAGCTTCAATATTACTAGCAATATTTCCAACTAAAGCCAGCTCAAAATTATCTGTAGTTATAAGCTTGTCTTCTTGAAGTTTATTTAATGTGCTCCATAGAATAGATACATCTTGATTATTCCTGAAGTTGCCAATGTAACTTAAGATGAATTTTTTATTTTTTTTGGAAACAAAAGGAGGAATATCTGAAGCGTCATAGCCATTGGATAAAACGGTTATTTTCTCTTTAAACAATTCAAAATTTTTAGAAATTCCATTGGTAGCTGTTACAATTTCGTCGGCATTTTTAAGAACATTTTGCTCGTTTTTTAAATCCATTTTTTTAATAAAAGACAAGCGTGGCAGGTCTTCATTGAACATGAAATTTGTCCAAGGATCTCTAAAATCTGCCAGCCATTTAATTCCTGTTTTCTTCTTTAATTCCAATCCTATGAGGTGAACACTGTGCGGAGGTCCAGTAGTAACTATACACGCTATATCTTGTTTAGTAATTATAGATAAAGCTTCCTTAATAGCATATTTTTTCCAGTATTTTCTTGGGTCTGGAACAAAAAAATTAGCTCGAATAAAATTAATTATTTTGCCTTTTATACTTTTTTTAGAGGAAACATTACCATGCTTTGGTTTTTCCTGGTTACTTATTTTTTTATAAATGTTAAATGGTTCCCATGTCTTTGTCTTGTGTATCTTAAGTTTGGGATGAACATCTTGAACAAGACTTAAGTCTAAGTTGGGGTATTCTGCATATTGTTCATCCACAGTTAAAATAATTGGTTCAACATCAAAATCAAATAGATATTTTGAAAACTTTAACCATCGCTGTACACCAGCACCTCCACTTGGGGGCCAATAATAGCTTAGTATGAGAACTTTTTTAGGCACTTAACTCCTTTTTATTTGAAAAGGGATCTGTCATGAATCCCAGTAGAACAATTGCCGCATAAATAATGACTATAAGGGAAAGAATAGAAGCGATCAAAGATATAATTGTCCCTTTTGCTTCAGGTTTGAACTCCATAACGATTTCATGATTTCCACTAGGAACTTCTAATGCTCTCAGTATATAGTTTGAGCGCAGTATATCAACTTCTGCTCCATCAATGAACGCCTTCCAATCTGGGCTCCCTCCATACCAAATTTCAGAAAAAACGGCAAATTGATCGGAGGAACTTTCCGAATTATACACCAAGCGGTTAGGCTCATATTTAGTCAATACAATGCTGCCTTCAGAGTCACCAGCCTTTAAATCTTCCCCAAATTCAGTAGCAAGAATAACTGCGGTATTTTTATTGTCTGTAGTTGTCAAAGCCGCAATTTCTTCCATATCTGTTTGAACAAAATCAAGCTTATCGACAAACCAAGCATTCCCATTGGCATTAGGATTCGTTTGTAATTCCCCATTGCTAGTGATAAAGTATTTGGTATTCAACATATTTAAAACATCCATATTGTTATTCGCAATATGGTAATCAATCAGATCTTGATAACGTTGAAGCTTCGTCGGGTCATATCCTCCAATTTGGTTGTGATAATAAGCTGGTTTAGCATCATTAAAAGTGTTTACAGACAAATCTAAAACTCTATAATATCCTCTCCCTTTTGGTTCTAATGAGCTTATTTGCTTGTCAGCAGGTCTTGGATTAAACTGCTGCATATATAATTTCTCATTGATGAAATTTTCTGCAGTGACTGTTCTTCTGTCAATTGGGAGCATATCCAAAATGAAAATTAAAAATAAAGCAAATGCAAAAATTATTGGGTGCTTAATCTTTTTCAGAATCAACAACCAAATCAATAATGCTGTTGCTAATACAAATCCAATACTTCTATAACTGTCTGATTTGAATAGATCTAAACGACCTTCTTTAAGAATTGACTGGATTTCAAAAGGGTAGTTGGCATCATTGGCAGAAAGAAAAGAAAAAGTGCTCATACCTATTAAGAGGATTAATACAAGTATTCCAGCAGATATTCCAACGGCAATGAAGAATTTCTTATTTAAATTTTCAACTCCTTGTCCCTCAACAATTTTATTAATACCTATTCCAATGGCAATTGCGATAAAGGCCGGAAGGATAGATACTGCAGAACTAGGAGCTCTAAACTTATCAAATAAGGGTAGATAGTCGTACAAAGGTCTGTTGAACCATTCCGCATGTTCTCCAAGACTTAGTAAAAAGATGAGAAAGAATGCTATACCAAATGCAAGGGCAAGATCTTTCTTCATAAGGATGAGGGAAAGGATATAGAGAAAAAAGAATCCAGCTCCGATATACGCACCACCAGAAGTGAATGGCATACTACTCCAATATCCTGGGATGGCTACTTTCCCTTTCTTTACTGGAGAGGGTTTTGAATTTTCTTTTGCATTCTGAATCAATAATTGTGCTATGGTATTTTCTTTTTCTACATTTTCTTGACTTCCACCACCCACTATTCGAGGAATGACGATGTTAAAAAAGTCCTTTGGTTCATAACTCCAAGACATGGCATATGCCCAGCTTAATCCTGCTTTATCTATTTGTTCGTCAGCAGCTTTCTTGGGTAGAACACCACCACCACGCATAGTTTGATTAGAAAAATTTTGAGAAGAATTTAACTGTGCAAAGTTTGAAGCAGCTCCTAGCATAGCTATGATTATTGCAATTCCAATGGCTGGAGCAAATCTATTCATTCTTTTCTCTTTCACTGCAAAAACTAACAAGGGAACCCCAAAGCCTACAAGTGCAATTAAAGTATAGTAAACCATTTGTATGTGACCTAAATAGATGGATAGGGCAACACCTAAAACTAATGCAGCACCACCTTTTAAGTATTCATTTCTAAGAATTACAATAAGACCTGAGACTATCAAAGGAAGGAATGCCAAAGTATTAACCTTTTTAAAATGTCCAGCATCAAGTAAGGTGAAAAAGACATAACTCAGCATATAGGCTAAGCTGATGACGAGACTTAACCATTTATTAACTCTTAATGCGATTAAGGATAGATACATGATTAATCCAATTCCGAAAAACATTCCAATTGGGCCTGCATTGTTTAGAGTGAAAAGCTTCTGGACATAAGCTAATAGGTTACTTTCTCGCCCTAAGTTTAATAGATATATTGGGCCACCCGAGAATTGAGCAGCATTCCAATAACTGCGTTCGCCAGAATCAGCTAAGTAATCCTTGATGTGTTTTGTCTTTGCATCGGAAGAAACAATATCTCCGGCTACAATTCTGTCCCCATTTAATTGTGGAAGAAATAAAAGTATACTAAATAGTAGGATTGCGGCAATAGAAATGAAGTGATATAATAAATCTTTATTGAACGTACCTTGCTTTTTCATTTAATATATGATTGATTTCATGACAAAGTAAAACATTTTTTTTTTCTTTGTATTCACATTAGAAAATGAAATGATTGAACGTAGGAATAAAAGAGAAATTTATTTTCAAGAACAAGATTATACTACGGAAAAGTATGTTGTTCCATATATTCAAAAACATTTTGCTGTAGATAGTAATACGCGAGTTCTAGAAATAGGTTGTGGGGAAGGAGGCAATTTGAAATATTTCATAGATAAAGGATGTGAGGTACTTGGATTGGATCTCAATAAGCGACAACTAGAAAATGCCAAAGAATTCACACAGAATTTTTGCAAAGATACCTCTAAAACAAGTTTCTTGAATTTAAATGTATATAATGCGAAACCAGAAGAACTCGGTAAGTTTGATTTAGTTATGATGCGGGATGTAATTGAACACATCCCTGACCAAGAGAAATTCATTTCTTTTTTACTGAATTTCGTAAAGGAAGATGGGGTAGTATTTTTTGGATTTCCACCGTGGTATATGCCATTTGGAGGACATCAACAAGGATGTAATAGTTTTTTGCGAAAAGTCCCTTATTTCCATATTCTTCCCAACTTTTTGTATAAAATCATATTGAAGATGTTCGGAGAGCCAGAAAACAAAATAAATGGCCTACTTCAAACCAAGTCTACTGGTATTTCAATAGATAGGTTTAAAAGTATTGCTCGATCCAAACATTGGCGTATTCTGGATGAAACACTTTATCTTATCAACCCGAACTATGATATTAAGTTTAAGCTCAAACCCAGAAAGCAGTTGCCCGTTATTCGCTCAATACCTTTTTTAAGAAACTTTGTGACCACTTGCGCGTATTATATAATCACACCTTTAAAGTAATTGTTGAAATATTCCATCATTATAGCAGTCTATAACCGCTTAGGAGAAGTTAAAGAACTTTTAGCCTCAGCTGAGCTAATGCCTTTTGCACGTGATGCTTTTGAATTACTATTTGTCGATGATGGCTCTACAGATGGCTTTAAAGAATTTATAGAAGCCTATAAATCGGAGAGTGGATTAATTACTCGAGCAATTTTTCAACAAAATCAAGGACCTGGCAAAGCAAGAAACTATGGAATGGAAAACGCGAATAGCGACTATTTCATTTTTATTGATTCAGATTGTATGTTTCCACCAGAATGGATTCAAAAGGTAGATGATTATCTTACTGCTAATGCCTTAGATGCTTTCGGTGGGCCAGATGCTGCTCATGAATCTTTTTCACCTTTAGTGAAAGCCATCAACTATAGTATGACCTCATTCATAGGTACTGGTGGAACGAGGGGAGGAAAAAAAAGTATAGGTAAGTTTTACCCGAGAAGCTTTAATATGGGTATTGCTAAGGGCGTGTATCAAAAATTAGGAGGTATGAACATGTTGCGTCATGGTCAAGACATGGATTACTCGGCTCGAGTTTATCAAGCTGGATTTAAAGTTGGACTTATACCGGATGCTTTTGTTTATCACAAACGGAGAACTAGCCTTAAGAAGTTCTTTAAACAAATCTTCAATTGGGGAGTAGCTCGAATTAACTTAGGTACTACCCATAAAGAGTTATTAAAACCTGTTCATTTTTTGCCGGCATTTATACTATTAATGTATAACGTACTTTTTATATTATCTGTGTTTTTCCCAGTTTTTGATGTTTTATTTCAAATTGCTGTATTTGGCCATTTTCTAGTTTGTATACTTGCTTTTGTCCAAGCTTTTTTAAAACATCGACAAATCCTTGTAGCTTTGTACGCTGTTATCACCTTGAATATTCAAGTTTTCGCCTATGGCGCAGGTTTGATTTATGCAGTGATTCAAAAGTTAATGGGGAAAGAAGAAGCTTTGGGCTTTGTAAAAAATTATTACGGTAAATCTAAAAAGAAGTAATAAATTAAGGACATGCAAGAGATTATCGAACGTATTCAAGCAAGCGCTGACCTTAAAGCGGCTCTGATTCAGGACCAAGCTTTAGTTTCAAGTTTAGGTCAGGTTACCCATAAATTTATAGATACATTGAAAGCCGGGAATCAGATTCTGATTTGCGGAAATGGGGGGAGTGCAGCAGATGCTCTTCACCTGGCCGCAGAATTCTCAGGAAGATTTTATTTAAACCGTAAAGCTTTACCTGTTGAAGCATTAAATGTAAATGAGGCAGCATTGACTGCTATATCCAATGATTATGGTTTTGATAAGCTCTATGCTCGTTTGCTAGAGGCAAAAGCTAAGAAAGGAGATATGCTGTGGCTTTTAAGCACTTCGGGTAAATCTCCCAATATAGTTAATGCAGCGATGCAAGCCCAGAAGATGGGAGTGGAATCTGTCGCTTTTACAGGAAGTACTGCGAGTATCTTAGATGAGAATTGTAGCCTAATAGTTAAAGTACCTAGCACAGATACTCCTCGAATACAAGAATGTCATTTGCTGTTGGGACATATTATTTGTGAATTAGTTGAAAAAAAAATGTTTAGTGAAAAAAACAATTGAAGTTGATGAAACCTGGACCTTATTTCTCGATAGAGATGGGGTAATCAATAAAAACATTGAAGATGGCTATGTGACATCTTGGGAGGAGTTTGAATTTTTACCTGATGTACATCGTGCCTTGCGTTACTTTGGAATGATTATCGGTCGTATTGTTGTAGTGACCAATCAGCAAGGTGTTGGCAAAGAACTTATGACCAAAGATCAATTGCATGAAATTCATAACAAATTAGTTGAAGAGGTTCGTGAAGAAGATGGTCGGATTGATCGGATATATTATTGTCCGGATTTAGAAGAAGAGGATTCTCCTTGTCGGAAGCCAGAGATTGGAATGGCTATGTGGGCGAAACGAGATTTCCCAGAAATTGATTTCACCAAGTCCATTATGGTCGGAGATAAACTTTCCGATATGCGCTTTGGATTAACTCTTGGAATGGAATGTTTTATGGTTACTTCTAAAGAAATTCCTGACGATACCGGCTTAACAAGAGTGGAAGGCTTAAGTGACGTATTGCTGCACATATCCTTGTAGGTATTAAAAATTATCCTCAAAAGTTGTTCTTTAACTCAGGATGCGTTCCATTTGACATTGGATACAACAAATACTTTAGTTTTCTTCTTAAAAGAATTATCAAGCTTAAGGATTGCGATATAACTTCGCCTTTCGCTTAAAAGATTTATTCTAAAGTTGCCAAACAATTTGAAACGAATGAAATTGCTGATTTTAATGAACAAATCTTCATTTTGCTGGTTGTTGGTATGGGTGCAGCCGAGTATACAATTATTTAGATATTTTCTAAATAATTTTTTCAGTCATCTTAGTTTTGATTACTAGGCATACATTAATTATCTTTGTGAAAAATTTAAGTAGATGTCAAAATTGTCCACTATTAGCAGAAAAATTTTAATGGCTTTGTCAGGATTCTTTCTGATGTTTTTTCTTCTACAACATTTCTCAATTAATCTTTTATCAGTATTTAATCCCGCCGCTTTCAATGAGGTATCTCAATTTATGGGAACGAACTTTTTCGTGCAAGGTGTGCTTCAACCAGTGCTGATGTTTGGTATTATTTTCCATTTTATAATGGCGATTGTTTTAGAAATTCAAAACAGAAAGGCTCGACCAGTGAAATATTTCTCTTCAAACCATACTGGAGGATCGAAACTAAGTAAGAATATGATTTATACCGGTGTAGCAATCATGCTTTTTATGCTTCTGCACCTTTACGATTTTTGGGTACATGAAATGATTGTTAAGTATGGTCAAGGGAATATGACTGGCTTAAATGAAAGTGGAGAGTTTCGTTACCATGAAGAATTGGTAGCCAAATTTCAAAGTATAGTGCGTGTAGCGATATATATAGCTGCGTTTTTCTTTCTAGGATTACATACAAACCATGGCTTTCAATCATCCTTTCAGTCTGTTGGGGCGAATCATCCGAAATACACACCGGTAATTAAAAAAATTGGATTCTTTTACAGTGTAGTTATTCCAGCTGGTTTTGCTTTCATTGCACTTTACCACTTTTTAATCCACTAAAACCATATAAAAATGTCTGTATTAAATTCTAATGTTCCTGAAGGGAAAATGAGCGAAAAGTGGGTCAATCATAAAGGTCATATTGACTTAGTAAACCCAGCTAACAAAAGAAATATTGATGTTATTGTTATTGGGACAGGCTTAGCAGGGTCGTCTGCTTCAGCAACTTTAGGTGAACTTGGGTACAATGTCAAGACTTTTTGTTTTCAAGATAGCCCAAGAAGAGCTCACTCCATTGCAGCCCAAGGAGGCATTAACGCAGCTAAGAATTATCAAGGAGATGGTGATTCAATTTATAGATTATTTTACGATACGGTAAAGGGTGGAGATTATAGAAGTAGAGAAGCCAATGTGCATAGGCTAGCTGAAGTGTCGAGTAATATTATTGATCAATGTGTAGCTCAAGGTGTTCCTTTTGCTCGTGAATATGGAGGTTTGTTAGACAATCGTTCTTTTGGCGGCGTTTTAGTTTCTAGAACTTTTTATGCAGCAGGCCAAACGGGTCAACAATTACTTTTAGGAGCTTATTCTGCCTTAAGCCGACAAATAGCGACGGGTAAAGTGAAAATGTTTAACAGGCATGAGATGCTTGATGTAGTTTTGGTCGATGGCAAAGCAAGAGGTATTATAGCAAGAGATTTAATTTCAGGCGAAATTGAACGACACTCTGCGCATGCAGTGGTATTGGCTAATGGCGGATATGGTAATGTCTTTTTTCTTTCAACAAATGCAATGGGTAGTAATGTTACTGCATCTTGGAAAGCATACAAAAAAGGAGCTTTTTTTGCTAATCCATGCTATACGCAGATTCATCCAACATGTATTCCACGTAGTGGCGATCATCAAAGTAAGTTGACTTTGATGTCTGAATCATTGAGAAACGATGGGCGTATCTGGGTTCCTAAGAATAAGGAGGATGCGGAGAATATAAGAAATGGCTCCTTGAAACCAACAGAACTAGCAGAAGAGAGAAGAGACTATTACCTGGAAAGGAGATATCCTGCTTTTGGAAATTTAGTGCCGCGAGATGTTGCATCAAGAGCTGCTAAAGAAAGATGCGATGAAGGCTTTGGTGTCAATCAAACCGGAGAAGCGGTATACTTAGATTTCACTGCAGCAATTATCCGATATGGAAAAGTTAAAGCGCGCATGCTTGATGTAGATGAAAACAATGCGGCAGAAGTTAAACGATTAGGGCAGGAAGTAGTTAAAGAAAAGTATGGCAACCTTTTTGAAATGTATGAGAAAATAGTCGATCAAAATCCTTATGAAACACCCATGATGATATATCCTGCGGTGCACTATACCATGGGTGGTACTTGGGTTGATTATAACTTAATGACATCAATCAAAGGATTATATTCAATTGGTGAAGCCAATTTTTCTGATCACGGTGCCAACAGATTAGGTGCCTCTGCTTTGATGCAAGGATTAGCTGATGGATATTTCGTGCTTCCATACACCATTGGAGACTATCTAGCAAATGAGATAAGAACTGGTGAAATTTCAACAGATTCGCCAGAATTTGATACTGCTGAAAAAGAAGTAAAAGAAAGAATCAATAAACTTATTACCAATAAAGGATCTAAACCGGTAGACTATTTCCATAAGCGTTTAGGAAAGGTAATGTGGGACAAAGTGGGTATGGCTAGAAATGAGAAAGGCCTGAAAGAAGCTATCGCTGAGATTAAAGCAATTAAAAAAGAATTTTGGAGTGAAGTCTTAGTTCCAGGCTCCAATGAATCGTTTAATCAAGAACTTGAAAAAGCAGGTAGAGTTGCCGATTTCATTGAACTAGGAGAGTTGTTTGCGATTGACGCCCTGAATCGCACGGAATCCTGTGGTGGTCATTTTAGAGAAGAACATCAAACTCCTGAAGGAGAAGCATTAAGAGACGATAAAAACTTCGCATATGTTTCAGCATGGGAATTCAAGGGAGAGGATGCACAGCCAAAATTACATAAAGAAGAACTAACATTTGAAGCGGTAGAATTAAAAACAAGATCCTATAAATAGAATGCTATCTATCTAGTAAACTAGTGATTTAAATACTAATAAAATGAATTTAAAATTAAAAATTTGGCGCCAAACAGGAGCAAATGACAACGGTAAAATGGTGGATTATCAAGTAAGTGATATCTCGCCAGATTCATCTTTTTTAGAAATGATTGATGTGTTAAACATGCAATTGGTTTTATCGGGTGAAGATCCTGTTGCTTTTGATCATGATTGTCGCGAAGGTATCTGTGGGATGTGCTCAATGTATATCAATGGGCAACCACATGGACCTGGAGATAGAGTCACAACCTGTCAGCTCCATATGCGTTCATTTAAAGATGGAGATACTATTACTATCGAGCCTTGGAGAGCAAGTGCATTTCCTATTATAAAGGATCTGGCAGTAGATAGAGGCTCATTTGATAGAATTATACAAGCTGGGGGTTACGTTTCAGTAAATACAAGTGGTAATACACAGGATGCGAATTCTATTCCTATTCCAAAACACGATGCGGATGCCGCCTTTGATGCAGCGACATGCATAGGCTGTGGTGCATGTGTCGCCGCCTGTAAGAATTCTAGTGCTATGTTATTCGTTTCTGCTAAAGTTTCTCAGCTGGATTTGTTGCCACAGGGTAAAGTGGAAAGCGATAAAAGAGTATTAAATATGGTTGCTCAAATGGATAAGGAAGGTTTTGGGAATTGCACAAACACGGGTGCTTGCGAAGCTGAATGTCCAAAAGGTATCTCGCTAGAGAATATTGCAAGGATGAATAGGCTTTATGCCAAAAGCTCTCTTGCTTCTGAGTAAAGCATTAATAAAAGTATAGAAGCTTCGTTATATTTCTAGAACATCTTGAGATTACGAAGCTTTTTTTATTTTATGTATTTGGCTGCCAAAAAAAATAAGGTAAATACAAGGGATGTTTTGTATTTTCGTTATATAAAATGAAAAGTAAATTACTTATAAAATTTCTAGTACTTTTTTTGTTTGTTTTAACAAGCTTAAGTAGCTATGCTACGCATAACAGAGCTGGCGAATTGCTTTATGAGTATATTTCACCATTAAGTTATAGAGTTAAGGTCATTAGCTATTCAAAGATTAGTGATATTAGTGCCAATGCAGATAGGGACTCACTTGACCTAGATTGGGGCGATGGTACCATAGAAAGTATCGTCCGTATTAATGGCCCATTGTTTAACGGTATTCCAAATGGGGAGTTGATTGGTAATGATATCAAAGAAAACATTTATCAAAGTGGGATTCATACCTATAGTGGTGCACTTCCTTTTTATATCATTTCAGTGACTGATCAGAATCGAATAGCGAACATTGTTAATATATCTGCGGGTACTGGATCAGTTAGCGTTCCTATTTATTTTGAAGATACCTTGAAGTATATTCCACCTGAGCTCTTTGAAAGTAATTCATCTCCTATATTATTAAATCCACCTATAGATTTTGCCAATGTTAATGATACCTTTTATCATAATCCAAATGCCTATGATTTAGACGGAGACAGTTTACATTTTCGACTAGTTCCCTCTTTGGAAGCTAATGGAGTAGAGGTCCCCCTTTACCTATTTCCAGATCAATTTCCTCCTGGGCCAAACAATAGCTTCACCATAGATGAAAATACGGGAGAAATTGTTTGGGCAACTCCCCAACTTCAAGGCACCTATAACATCGCCATACTCATTCGTGAGTTTAGGGGAGGAAGATGCATTGGAACTCTCCTAAGGGATATGGAAATCATTGTTGAGGCCATTATAGATGACCCACCACAAATCGAAGAACTCCGAGATACCTGCGTTATTGGCGGTTCAAATTTTACTATTAATGTAAGCGCTCAAGATCCGAATGGAGAGCTTGTCAGAATTTCTGCGCTCGGGGCTCCTTTTATTCTTTCTTCATCTCAGGCTACTTTCCAGTCAGATACAGGCTTAAATCCTGTTGGCATTTTTTCTTGGAATACGGTTTGTGAGCATATTCGCCCTCAATTTTATCAAGTTGTATTTAAAGCCGAAGATGAGCCCAATGGAAATGGTGTTATTTTGTCTGATTTAGAAACATGGCTCATCACAGTAGTGCCTCCGCCTCCGACGGGATTACAAGCTACAATAACAGGAAATGATGTATTATTGAACTGGGATGACCCTTACGATTGTATTGCTAGCCCTGATTTTCAGTTTTTCTCTGTTTGGCGGAAAGTTGGTTGTGATAGTTTTGATATTGGCCTATGCGATCTAGGATTGGAAAACACTTCTTATGAGCTTTTGGCAGATAATATTCAGGCATATGATTATCTGGATTTGAACCTAGATCGAGGAAATCAATATTCTTATAGGGTTTTGGCTCATTTTGGAAAGAACCCTACCTCGTCGCAAGGTAGTGTATACAATCGGATGGTAAGTGCCCCAAGCAACGCAGCCTGTGTGGAGCTGCCATTAGACCTTCCAGTTCTATTGAATGTTTCTGTAGAAGAAACAGATTCAGTTAATGGCGAAATGTTTATTCGATGGACTAAGCCATTAGCGGGTGTCGATTTATTAGATACAATTTTAGACCCACCACCGTATCTATTTGAATTATATCGTTCTCAAGATTTTATAGGGAGTAATCTGCAACTTATTCAAAGCTTTTCTGCGCCGAGTTATGCATTGATGAATGATACTATCCTTAATGATTTGGTTTTAAATACAAGTGCTAATGAATATAGTTATCAAGTTATTTTTTATGCAAATGGGGGGATGGACACCATAGGTAATTCTTCGGTGGCATCTTCTATATTTTTGACTATTGGCTCAGGTGATGGTCTTTTGGCTTTAAATTGGGATGAAGATGTCCCATGGTTAAATGATAGTTATACGATATACAGAAGGGATAGTATCAATGGAGTTTTTGACAGTTTAACTACGACCATGGCTAGAAGTTATATTGATTCAGGCTTGATAAATGATTCTGCTTATTGCTATTATATTGAAAGTACAGGAGAGTACACAAACAATAGTTTACCACGCCCATTAATTAATTTATCACAACGGGTTTGCGCAATACCCATTGATACAATAGCTCCTTGCCCTCCAGAATTGGTTATTCGTAATGACTGTGAAAGTATTCAAGAGCAAGCTTGGACAAATAATAATTTCCAAAATAGATTATCTTGGAGTACACTTTTATGTGGGGACGATGCCTTGCAATTTGAGTTATATTACGCAGAGAATGAATTTGACTTTCAATTGTTGAATTCAACCACTGACACCTTTTTTGTCCACCAGCTAAATACAACCCTAGCGGGCTGCTATATAATAAGAGCTATCGATGAAAAAGCGAATGTAGGTATGTTTAGTGATACAATTTGTGTGGAGAATTGCCCTTTCTATGACTTACCTAACAGTTTTACACCCAATGGAGATGGAGCAAATGATTTATTTACGCCATTTCCTGGCTGGAGATTTGTAGCAAAAATTGATATGAAAATTTTTAACCGATGGGGTAATGTGGTTTGGCAAACTGAAAATCCAAATATAAATTGGGATGGAACTGATCAAAAAACACATAAATCACTCAATGATGGCGTCTATCTTTATAGCGGTTTCTACTTTGTTTTGAGGAGCGATGGCACTTTAGAAAAACGTCCTCTCCCGCAAGATAGCGATGGTGGTGGTTTCATTCATTTAATTAAGAATAACTAAACAGTTAGAAAAGATGTTTACAGGTATTATTGAAAATGTAGGACTATTAGTTGATATTCAGAAAGAAGAAGAAAATATCCATTTTACGATTCAGTCAATTCTAGCAAATGAATTGAAAGTGGATCAGAGTGTTGCACACAATGGTGTTTGCTTAACCGTTGTGAAACAATGGAAAGATAAGTATACGGTTACGGCTGTAAAGGAAACCTTAGAGGTAAGTAATCTTTCAAATTTAAAACTTGGGCAAAAAGTTAACTTAGAAAGGTGCATGCAAATGAATGGAAGGCTAGACGGTCATATCGTTCAAGGTCATGTAGATGATACAGCTGTCTGTACGGTTAAAGAATCTAATGAGGGGAGTTGGCGTTTTGGCTTTGATTATAGTACCAGCCGCAATAAGCTAATTGTTGAGAAAGGCTCAATTTGTATTAATGGGGTCAGCTTAACAGCATTTAATGTAACGGATACAAGCTTTGAAGTTGCCATTATTCCATTTACTTATGAGCATACTGGTTTTCAGGACCTAGTTACAGGTGATCATGTAAATTTGGAGTTTGATATTATAGGTAAATATATTGCTCGATTACAGGAAGTATAATGGAAAAGATAAGGTGCCCATGGGTCACTAGCGATCCATTATATATAAAGTATCATGATGAGGAATGGGGTGTTCCTTGTTATAAAAATCAGCAGCTTTTTGAAATGCTTTGTTTAGAAGGGCAGCAAGCTGGTTTGTCTTGGATTACAGTCCTCAAGAAACGAGCGCAATATCGTAATCTTTTCTGTTCCTTTTCGCCTGTAAATATTGCAAATTTAACGGATGAATACTTGGAGCAGGTATTATTGAATCCCGGTATTATTCGTAATCGTTTAAAAGTTTTTGGAATAAGAAAAAATGCTCAAGCATATCTAAAAATAGAAGAAGTCCATGATTCATTTAGTAATTATATTTGGGCCTTTGTAGAAGGAAAAGTAATTAAAAATAAGTTCAAGAAGTCCAGCAAGATTCCCGTGGAAACTGCTGTTAGTGTTAATATGAGTAAACAGTTAAAGAAAGATGGTTTTACCTTTGTGGGAAGTAAAATATGTTACGCCTTTATGCAGGCAAGCGGAATGGTAAATGATCATAATATTTCCTGCTTTAAAAGGTGATATACTTATAGTCTATTACTGCTGTTTAACGCAATAAGGTCACACTTCCTTTGCGAGTTATGGTCTTGCCATCTAAGTATTCAATACTAACAAAGTAGGTATAGACACCTGGATTTTGAAGTTCACCTTTATAGGTTCCGTTCCAAGAAGCTTTTTGATTAGAACTTTCAAAGATTTTCTCTCCCCATCTATTATAGATTTGCATGGTAATATATTCTATCCCCTCTCCAAACACTTCAAAAGTGCGATTGATTTCGTCAAAATTACTAGGAGTAAATGCATTAGGAATAAATAACGCTAGATTATTTTCAACAGTAATTATTGTATTTGAAAAGCTATTACATAATTCGTTATCGTCACCTTCATAATAAACGGTCGCAGTATATTCAGTATAACTATCGTAAGTAAGCAGAGTAGGGTCAATACAATCATCACAATCTAAGCCAGCAGTTGGGAACCAGTTTACCTGAGCAATATCTGCGTTGGTATAATTTGGTGAAGTAACTTCCAAGGAGAGGCTCAGGCTTTGCTCCAATTGCAAAGTGGTATCGTCTGGATTAATCACAAACGAAAAATAGGGCTGTTCGTAAATAGTTGTAGAAACTTGAACAGATAAACATTCCTCTGAAGATCCTAAATCCTGAACAATTATTTCATCATAAACACCTGCAGGTAGATTGAAAAAGTCTGCACTAGATTGAAAATTTTCACCTCCATCTATCGAATATCCATAAGCTATCGTTGTGCCTCCATTAGCTTGAATAGTAATTGCACCACTAGCATCTCCAAAACAATTCGTTGAGTCAGGTATTGCAACTATGAAGATGGGAGTGGGTTCATTAATTGAAACCAATCCAATCTCGGTGCACCCATTTGCATCTGTAACGATTACTTGATAACTACCTGGCGCTAAGTCGGTTGCGATATTATTAGTTTGAGCTTGTGGGTCATTCCACAAGTATACATAACCTGGTGTTCCTCCATTAGGCGAAACTGATCCAATACCATTATTGTACCCGGCACATGAAACATTGGTGCTATCCATTAGAATATTTAAGGGTAAAACAGGCTCTGATACATTAGCGTTATCCGTGAAATCACAACCATTACCATCAGTAATCATAACAGTGTATATGCCTTGAGATAAACCTGTTGCTGTTGCAGTATTTTGGTTATTAGCAGCTGGGCCCCATTGGTAGGCGTAGGGAGCAGTCCCTCCTGCGGTAACATTTGCAGTTAAACTTCCATCATTTCCACCAAAGCAACTAACAGAATTTTGGCTAAAGCTAATACTTATAGTGGGTGGTTGTGTTAGCGCAATGTTTTGAGTAAGTATACAACTGTTGCTGTCTGATACAGTTAGTGTGTAGTTTCCTGCCGCAAGCGAAGATATATCTTCCGTATTGGCGGTAAAAGCATTTGGCCCAGCCCAGGCGTATACATAAGGTGCAACTCCTCCTATAATAGTAGCATCAATACTGGCTGTGCTTGTACCAAAACAAGCGGCGTTTGTTCCAGCTAGATTAATGCTTAATGGTGCAGGCTCTGTAATTATAGTGTTTATTGAATTTGGACATCCATTTGCATCCGTTACCGTTAATGTATATGCTCCTGCGGGAGCATTACTAAGGTCTTCATTGTTGCCACCACCATTACTCCATACGTATGTATAATTCGGTGTACCGCCAAAAGTACTTATAGATATAGATCCGCTGCTATCTCCATTGCAAGTTACATTATCTATATTATCTATTGTCAAAGTAATAGAATCTGTAGGTTCAATGATTTGAACTGAAATAGAATCAGCACAAGTACCTCCATCGGTAACTACGACAGTATAAACACCAGCAAATAAATTATTGGCAGTCGATGTTGTTTGACCGGTACCATTCCAATTGTAAGTGTAAGGTAAAGTGCCACCTATAGTAAGGACAGATGCGGATCCATTATTAAAGCCATTACAGGACACATCTATTTGGGTCGTTGATAAATTCAGTGAGTCAGGCTGAGAGACTTCAGTACTATCCACATAAATACATCCCTTTGAATCAGTTAATGTCAATGTATACACTCCTGCACTCAGGCCGCAAACATCTTCTATAGTTGGTCCATGTGACCAAGAATAGGTATAGGGCGCAGAACCACCACTTACAGCTGCATCAATACAAGCTGAAGTATCCGCATTGCAATCTAAAATTGTTGGAGTTAGATTGATGTTAAGAGGCGAAGGTTCAAAAATAACCGTGGTATCGGAAACAGTACAACCATTAAAATCGGCAATTGTTAAAACATATTGTCCGGCAGGAAGGGTAGCGGCTGTATCGATCCCCGTTACTAGACCTAGAGGGCCTTCCCAATTATACGTATAGATTGGAGTTCCTCCTGAAAAAGAATCAATATATGCCAAACCAGAATTTTGACCACTACACAAAACACTATCAGAAGTAATACCTAAAAACAACGGATTGGGCTGTGCAATGATTACACTATCGGATTTCATACATGAATTCAAGTCTGTAACTTGAACCCAATAGTTGCCAAATACAATATTTTGAATACTTTGAGTTACTTCATTGGTGTTCCATAGATAAGTATAATTTTGGGTTCCTCCTGAAACGTCAGCACTTAAACTATCGATAGTTCCTCCGGCACAAAGTACATTGCCAGGAACGGTGATTTGAACGTCTAGTGCATCCGGTTGAGTAATATCAAACTGCACAGAATCATTACAACCATTTGAATCAATTGCAAAAGCCATATATAGTCCTGTATCCAAATTAGTAAAGGAATTGGAAGGAAAATAATTTAAATCATCCAATGAATATTGCAAGGGAGTCTGCCCACCCGTTGTGGTTAAAGCAAGTGCGCCATCTGAGGCACCAAAGCAAGAGACCATACTTATACTATCAGCAATCAAATCGAAAGGGAGGGTTTCCTCAAGTTCAATAAGAGTATCTAGTATACAACCAAAATTATCTTGAATGCTAACATCATATTGTCCTCCTGCTAAATTTGAGTAAAATGAATCAATACTAAAAGTGGCTCCACTATCAATACTGTATTGCAAAGGAGGATTTCCTCCTGATGCATATACAGCTATAGATCCTAAGGTGCCGCAATTTGAATTAACAACAAGAATAGAGTCTGCAGTGATTAAGGATGCACCTGCGATTATATTAACACTGTAGGCTGTGTCACAATTGGCGCTTCCAATTCTAATGTCATAACTCCCACCAGATAAACCATTGAATACGCTAGATGCTTGATAATTTGCGCCATCGTCTATTGAGTATTGCAAACCTAGCGTTTGACCAGAAACATAAATCGTTATGGAGCCAGAGTTAGCTATGCAAACTTCATCTACCAAGGTATTCGAGTCAACAATAAAACTCGATATACCCACAACAACCGTATCGAATGCAACACAACCATTAAGATTGGCTTCCAAAATATAACTTGTTGTAGTATCAGGACTCACCGTGGGGTTTAATACTGTATTATTTATAATACTTGAGTCATTAGGTGTCCAATCGAAAACAATTCCTCCTCCTACAGCAGTCGTTGTCGCTGGGATAACGAGGTTTTCTCCAAGGCAAATACTTGTATCCGGGCTGGCATCTATACTTAATGATTCCTCTACTAAAATGGTTACCGTATCCGAGTATGTGCAAGAATCTGAATTGTTAATTACAGTTACCGTATAGGTCGTAGTGGTATCAGGCGTAACAAGTGGCGCTAGAGTATTCGCACCAAAAACATTCAAAGCTGGTGTCCATGTTATGGTTTGAGAAGTTGCACTAGGTGTATTTGGTATAAATCGATGTCCTGAATTAACTGCCTCCCAGTTAGTATTATTTCTACCAGGTGTCGCTTGACCTGAAAAACCCGTAGAGTTCTCTATTCCCTGTGTTGAAGTAGGGTCGCTATCATCATTCATACAATTTTCGCAAAGAAAATCTATGAAATTAGTAGTCTCATGTAAAATAATTTGTCCTTGAACTTGTTCCGTTTGAGGTGTTCCTCCCTTATGAACTAGATCAAACTCTACAACCATTTTTCTATTGGGTGCAGTTCCCGTAACGAAAAAACTCGATAATCCTGAAGAATCCACTAGATCATCCCACATCAATGCTGCAATTTGATTGGGTAGAATGTTTACGGGTATGGTGAGGTTATTAGCGAAAGATGGAAAAGCGGATGAACTCATCATTAAGTAACCGTCCACCGCTGCTCTTACTTGAGTAATTGGCGAGCAATAAAACTCGAAGGGGAAAGGAAGATTAATTATAGTACTCGTCCCGTTATCTGGGTTGGAAAAGTTTAAAGGTGTTTGATTTGCTGAAAACTCTTTATAATAAGGAATAGAAAACCCTGTATAACTTTCATTACAATCTTGCGATATTCCGGACACATTTGCGAATAATTGATCAATTTCACCAGGACAGACAGTCCCTTTTTCTGCCACAGCACTCACGCCGTAGAACGTAGTAGTCACTGAGTCAGCTCCACAAGCGGAGGTAGCTGTATAAGTTTGCGATGGCCCCGGACTTGGTGGGTTGGCAAATGGAGTCTGGCTAGTTGGGTCATCTAAACCAATTGCTGGAGTCCACAAAACAGGCGCCCATGGAGCAACTCCCGTCATGGTTAAGGTATCTCCTGTGCCAATTCCCTCACAGATAAAGAAATCATCGAGTACAAGCGTCGGATTTACATTAATTAATACAGTCCCGGTGCAAGTATCATCAATACCATTGGTATAAGTTATGGTATAAGATTGGGTATCGGTTGGAGAAACATAAATGAAGTTAGTGTCAATCAATACAAAATTATCATCATAAAAACTGTAAGCCGGATCGGCAAGTTGTACTGTAATATTATCAAGACCCCAATGGTCGCAGCATGCACCAGAATTAAACTCTTGGATCCATTGGAACGAAGTGTTTGCTCCTAGAGCACCCGGCGGTATAGTAAAGCAAACTGAATTCCATACAGTGTATGGAGTTCCTGTATTACTGAAAGGAGGATTATTCATTGGGAAACCAGGTCCAGGATTACTTGTAAGTTGTTCTCCATTAGGCATGAAATAAACAATATCCACCCAAGTAATTCCTCCATCGGGAGAATATTGCAAGGTAATTCCTTCCTCAGATAAATCAGGTCCTTCAGCGATATTAGTAGGTCCACCTTGAATAGCATAAACGAAATCAAAACAAATCTGTCCACCAAAAGTCACATTAAATGGAACAGTTTCGAGTGCTGCAGGCAGCACATTAGTAGCACCCATCCAAAAATAAATACCACCATCAACCGCACCAGAATTGGGAGCTGGAGGACTAGGAATGAAAGGATTGTTATAAACTGCACCCGCGGTTGTTTGCCATCCTGGATCAGTGGGTCCTGCAGCCGAAAATGATTCCGATATGGCAGAGAGGGCAAATCCCGTAATTTGAATTTCCGAAGAATCGCCACAATCAATTAAAGAGTCGATTAAAATTGGTGTTACCGTACATTGACCAAACACGATTGAATTTAGGGTCAGAGATACAAGTAATATTAAAAAAAAATTCTTCATGAAACACTGTTAATAATCTTCAAAAATACACAATAATCGCCTAAGCGCTATCATTCTATGAAGAGTTTTTATATTGTACAGCGAACTTCCATTAGATTGGATAATTATTATTTAGATTAATTCTACTCGTTTTTGATGTCTACCTCCTTCAAAATCAGCGTCTAGGTATGCAGTTAATATATTTTTTGCTTTCTTAGTACTGATGTATCTTGCCGGCAAGCAGAGCACATTGGCATTGTTATGCTGCTTAGCTAAGGCAGCAATCTCCGGTTGCCAGGCTATTGCCGCACGTATTTTTTTATATTTATTCGCAGTCATGCAGACCCCGTTGGCACTCCCACAAATTAGGATTCCAAGATTATCCTTGTCTTTTAGTACAGTTTTAGCGACCTCATGCGCATAATCCGGATAATTAACAGAATCTATACCGTACGTACCCTTGTCATCTACCGCTATCTCTAGAGACTGCAAGAACTTGATCAGGTCTTTTTTTAACTTAAATCCCGCATGGTCAGAACCGATGATAATTTTCATAATAAGTATAAGTTTATGGGTTAACTTTTTTTGCAATTAAAATACTTCCTAAATATAAACAAAACAATGGTACGGTAACCATAACCATTGAAGCAACATCAGGTGGGGTAATTATTGCCGAGAGAATTATGCAAATTATTAATGCATAGCGCCAATATTCACGCATCATTCTTGAAGTGATAATCTCCATTTTTGCTAATAGAAAAACAGCCATGGGCAGTTGGAACATGATTCCGCTTGCTAAAACCAAAGTACTAATAAAGCTGATGTAGTTTGTCAAGGTAAAGGTGTTCGCTACGATGTTACTTACATTATATTTTGATAGGAAATCCAAGGAGAAAGGGGTTAAAACATAATATCCAAATAAAATTCCTATGAAGAATAGTATTGCACTTCCAAGAATTGCCTTTCTAGAAGCCTTAACTTCTTTTAAATGAAGACCTGGACTTATAAAAAGCCAAAGCTCCCAAACCAAATAAGGAAATGCAATGATAACTCCCAAGGCCATTGCTATTTTGATATGTACCATAAACTGACCAGCCATTTCCGTATTGATGATAGTGAAATCTAGATTACCTAAACAAAGTTCCTTAGATACGCCAATACTTTGAATGAACATACACCAATATTCGTATGCAATAAAGTTTCTGTAAGTCGGTGCAAAAATGATGTTATCAAAAACGAAGCCCTTAAAGGTAAAGGAAAGAAGTGCAAATAGAAGAATCACACCGCCTGTCCGGAACAATCGCCACCTCAACTCTTCTAGATGGTCAAAAAATGACATTTCTTTAACGTGTTCTGACACCTTTTAGTTATTTAAAAGGTTCATAATTCTATCCAAATTAGGTTTGAGAATGATTTCCGTTCTCCGGTTTTTGGCCTTTTCTACAGGATCACTATTTTCATTTAAAGGGATGAATTCCCCACGACCACTGGCTGAAACATTTTCAGGTAGTACACCTCCATTTTGTGTTAATATTCGCACAACTGATGTTGCTCGCTTTACACTTAGATCCCAATTATCCAACAGCACCCCAGAGCCATTGAAAGGATCATTATCCGTATGCCCTTCAACTACTATATTGAAATCGGTTTGATTTCTTAATACTTGCCCTAATTTACTGATAGCATCCTTCCCTTTAACATCGATTGCAAAACTTCCCGAGGAAAAAAGTAATTTCTCTGAAAGTGACACATATAAATTGCCATTTTTCTCCTCTACGCTTATCTCATCTGAGCTAAAACCTTTTAGAGCAGCTGAGATAGTCGCTTTTAGGTTTTGTAAAGCGAGATCTTTTTCTTTTAATCGATCCTCTAATTCTTTGATTCGGTTACTTTGCAATTGATTTTCCTCTTCTAACATGTTCAATTCAGCTTCACGTGCTTGCAATATTTCATCCAATACTTCTTGGGCTGCTGATATGGCATTCAATTCTTTTTCTTTTAAAGCTAGCTTGTCGGCTAAAATCTTTTGATTGGAACTTGCTTCATCTAGCAAACTCTTCTTAGATGAAAATAAATCATCATTTAGTTTTTTATATTCTTCCAAAAGATTTTCCAACTGATTTTTATCTGTTAGCAATTGATCCCGTTCAGATTGAATCAAACTAAAGTCATTTGCTAACTTTTCTTTGGCTTGAAGACAATCATCCCTTTCTTCTGTTATAATTGCCAGTTTTTCTTCCACATCTCTCCGGTCACTTAAATGTTTATCACTTAATGCATTTAACTCATCGTACTTTTTTGAAGTAACACATGAACTTATCATAATCAAGACCACCATTAATAAACTTAACTTCTTCATAAATATAAATTTTACACAAAAATAGATTAGTTATTCGAGATATTATACTTGGCTTATTCACGTTTGATAGTGGATAACAATAGAAAGCTTGTTTTTCAAGCTAAGTATAGCGCAGAAGACTTTAATTTCATCTTAAATTCAAAATTTTTCCTGTTGAATCGCTTTGAGATTGAAGAGCATGTCTCGCAGTCGAGCCGCTTCTAAATAATCTTTTTGTCCAGCTGCTTTTTTCATTGACTTTTCTACAGAATCTATTTTAGCGTTTAGATTTTTTAGTGAGGTGTATTCACTTCCATCCTCTTCAGCTAATTGCTGATGTTTGTCAAAAATCTCTTCAGTTTTACCTGCATGCATAAAATCGAGAACTGAGCCAGATTTAATAATCTCTTCACGGGACTTAAATACTGTTTCAGGAATAATGTTGTGTTTACGATTGTATTGGATTTGTTTTTCTCTTCTGCGTTCAGTCTCATTAATTGTTTCTTGCATGCTCCGAGTAACTTTGTCCGCATACATAATTACAAATCCTTTAGCATTTCTTGCTGCACGTCCTGACGTCTGTATCAAACTTCGTTTATTTCTCAGGAACCCCTCTTTATCTGCATCCAATATCGCAACTAATGAAACTTCAGGAATATCCAAACCTTCACGAAGTAAATTGACACCGATAAGCACATCAAACTTACCTAACCGCAAGTCCCTAATAATTTCCACTCGCTCGAGTGTATCAATGTCGGAATGAATGTATCGGCATCTTACTCCCATCTTAGCGAAGTACTTTGCCAATTCTTCCGCCATTCGTTTCGTAAGAGTAGTTACTAAAACTCTTTCATTAAGTTTTCTTCTTTTTCTAATTTCCTCCAAAAGATCATCAATTTGATTTTGGGTAGGTCTTACCTCAATTTCTGGATCAAGAAGTCCTGTAGGCCGAACAACTTGCTCAATAACAACTCCCTCACATCTTTCTAGTTCATAATCCGTAGGCGTCGCACTCACAAAGATACTTTGATTCATAATCCCTTCAAATTCTTGAAAATTAAGTGGCCGATTATCCAATGCAGCAGGCAGTCTGAATCCATACTCAACAAGGTTGGTTTTTCGGGATCGATCTCCTCCATACATGCCTTTTACTTGAGGCAAGGTCACATGGCTCTCATCAACTACAAACAAGAAATCATCTGGGAAATAATCGATTAGACAAAAGGGACGTTCACCCTCATTACGTTTATCCAAATACCTCGAATAATTTTCAATACCTGAACAATATCCGAGTTCCTTAATCATCTCCAAATCGAATTCTACTCTTTCTTTTAGGCGGGCCGCTTCCAAATGTTTATCAATGCTATTGAAATAATCTACTTGCTTAACTAAGTCATCTTGTATATTATTGACCAACGAGCTCATTTGGTTTTTGGGTGCTACATATAGATTAGCCGGAAAAATGGTCATCTCTTCTAGGTCAGCTTCTGTCTTGCCAGATTGTACGTCAAACTTTGAAAGCTCCTCGATTTCATCTCCAAAAAAACTAACTCGATAACCGTAGTCTGCATAAGGTACATTGATATCAATAGTATCGCCGTTAACCCGAAAAGTAGCCCTGGAGAAATCACTAATTGTTCTGCTGTATAGCGAAGAAACTAAGTCGTACAAAAATGTATTTCTACTAATTATTTGGCCGATACTTAGTTTGATAATTCCACTAGCAAAATCAGTAGGATTTCCCATACCATAAATACATGATACAGAGGCCACCACTATAATATCTCGACGACCGGAGAGGAGAGAAGCGGTAGTGCTTAGCCGTAACTTATCAATTTCCTCATTGATTTGTAAATCTTTTTCAATATAGGTATCAGATGAGGGCATATAAGCTTCTGGCTGATAGTAGTCGTAGTAAGAAACAAAATATTCAACCGCATTGTTAGGAAAGAATTGTTTAAATTCTCCATAAAGTTGAGCAACTAATGTTTTATTATGGGTTAGTATTAGTGTCGGCTTTTGAGTTCGCTCAATCAAATTTGCTATGGTAAATGTTTTTCCAGAGCCGGTCACACCCAATAAAGTTTGCGCTTCTTGTTGGGTCTCGATACCTTTTACCAATTCATTGATTGCTTTTGGTTGATCGCCTTTGGGTTTAAATTTAGATACTAGTTCAAATTTCATATGCCTTACAAAAATGAATATTTTTTTTGTCTAATCTGATAAGCTTGAACTTAAAATGTTTTTTTCTTGAGATTTAGACAATATTGTTTTTTCAAGCTACGTTCTTAAGTCAAAATCACCAATTAAAATTCTATGAAAAGAAACTTTACTCTCAACGATTTATTATTACATCATTACAACGAAATGCCTGCCGAAGAAGTTCAGGCGTTTGAGTTATGCCTTCAATTTGATGAAACATTGGGTGAGGAGCATGCAAGCTTAATAAAAGTTAAAGACTTACTAGATTCACAAAAAGTTACACCAAGTGATTCAAGCATACGTTTAATTTTGGATTACAATAGAAAGAATAGCAATGAGTTAGAAGCTATTTAGTTAAGCCACCTTAATCAGTTTATTCAGCTTTGATTTGCTCAGCTTTTCCCTTGCATATTCCAAAGTTACTTCAAAAAATTTAACATCTTCTGAGGGAAGATCAAACATCGCATCCGTAATTATGGCCTCGCATATTGATCTTAAACCACGTGCCCCTAGTTTGTATTCAAGCGCCTTGTCGGTTATGTATTCTAAAGCAGAATTATTGAATTTAAATTCGATACCATCTAATTCAAAAAGCTTTTGATATTGTTTTACTAATGCATTCTTTGGTTCAGTAAGGATACTAAAAAGATCTGCTTTTCTTAGGGGGTTTAAGTGAGATACCACAGGAATTCTGCCTATCAACTCAGGGATAAGTCCAAAACGTCGCAGATCTTCAGGGTTGATGTATTGTAATAAGTTACTTTTATCCACCTCTTCTTCATCCTTTTCCATTGAACGGAAACCTAATACTGACGTATTTATTCTCTTCGCAATATTTTTCTCAATTCCATCAAAGGCCCCTCCACAAATAAAAAGAATATTTTGAGTGTTGACCTTGACCATCTTTTGATCGGGGTGCTTTCTTCCACCTTGCGGTGGAACGAGTACCTCAGCACCTTCTAATAGCTTCAGTAAAGCTTGCTGGACACCTTCGCCTGACACATCCCTAGTTATCGATGGATTATCTGATTTACGCGCAATTTTATCAATTTCATCGATATAAATTATACCCCTTTCTGCAGCCTCTGTATCATAGTCGCAAACTTGAAGTAATCTAGATAAAATACTTTCTACATCTTCTCCTACGTAACCTGCTTCAGTAAACACGGTAGCATCTACAATAGTAAATGGGACATTTAAAAAACGAGCAATAGATTTTGCTAGTAGAGTTTTACCGGTACCAGTGCGTCCAACTAATAAAATATTTGATTTTTCAATCTCAATATCTCCTTCTTTTCCTTGATTAAGTCGCTTATAATGATTGTATACCGCAACCGCAATCACTTTCTTTGCTTCCTCTTGGCCAATTACATACTCATCAAGAAAGTGGGCAATATTCTGAGGTTTGATTGACTTGGGAAGGGTAAATCTAAAGCCGGCAGAAGAATTCTTTCCAACTTCCTCATTGACGATAATTTGAGCCTGTTCTACACAATTCTCGCAAATATTAGCATCAATACCTGAAACCAATATTTTAGTCTCATTTTTTAATTTACCACAAAAGGAACAATTTGATATTTTGGTTTTATCAGCCATTGTAAATAGAATAAATGTAGGTCAGTTTGCTTATTTTTTCCGAATGAGAACTTCATCAATCATACCATAATCCATAGCTTCTTGTGCCTTCATCCAGAAATCACGATCAGAATCTTGTTCGATTTTTTCATAGGTTTGACCTGAATGCTCGCTCAGAATATCGTACAACTCTTTTTTCAATTTTCTAATTTCATTTATCGTAATCTGAACGTCACTGGCTTTGCCGCCAGCTCCGCCTAAAGGCTGGTGAATCATTACTCGACTGTGTCTTAGAGCTGTTCTTTTACCCTTGGTTCCTGCACACAATAAAACTGCCCCCATTGACGCTGCCATGCCTGTGCATATTGTAGCAACATCAGGAAGAATATACTGCATGGTATCGTAAATGCCAAGGCCAGCATAAACTCCACCTCCTGGACTATTTACATATATTTGAACGTCGCTTTTCGCATCTATTGACTCTAAAAATAGAAGTTGTGCAGTCACAATATTAGCTACGGTATCATCAATGGGAACTCCTAGAAATATTATTCTATCCATCATCAAACGAGAGAAAACATCCATTGCTACGGCATTCATTTTTCGCTCTTCAATAATATTAGGCGTGATCATATAATTATGGATCGAAGCATAGTCATCATATACTGAACCACTAATTCCTTGATGTTTTACTGCAAAATCTCTTACTTCTTTGTCAAAATTTTTCATATTCTAGGCAACTATTGTTTGTAAAATTCTTCTAAACTAACTTTTTTATCCTTAGTTTTTATTTGTCCTTTAAAAAATTCGAACAATTTTTCTTCTAATAAAGTTTCACGTGTCTGGCTAGAGTGATCTTTTTTGGCCATCATATTTTGAACAAATTTTTCCATTTCCTCTTCAGGCATGTCAGGAATTCCATAGCTAGCCATTTGTTGACGAACTTGATCAGCGGTGCGTGCCTTCACCTCTTCCATACTTACATCCACACCATTCTCTTTGCTAACTTTTTTTACAATCAAACTCCATTTCAAATTTTTAGCAAATGCAGGATATTCCTTATCAATTTGTTCTTCGCTTATTGGGTTTTCGTTGGTCAATTTAATCCATCGCTTTAAAAAATCATCAGGAAAGGACATTGCTGTTTTCTCAATAAGTGTTTCAGCTAATTTATTGTAAAGCCTTGAATCCTCTTGTTTTTCGAAGTATACCTTAATCTCTTTTTCAATATGAGATCGCATCCCTGCCTCATCTTTCACATCACTTCCTTCACCATATACAGTTTTCAAGAAATCTTCTGTTATTTCAGCTGGATGCACTCGTTTTACATCTACTAAACTTGCTTGAACTCCGGGCAAGGTTTCAGGAGTTAAGTCCAAATTCAAAATTTGCTTAGCTAACTCATCTGCGGTCTTTTCAAAAGTCTTCTCTAAATCTTTGATCAGAAAGTTTTCTCCTTTTTTAAGCCCTTTTACTTTTTTCTGAATCTTTTGATCCTTAATCATATCCAATGCAATTGGCGCATTGTGGCTAACACCATTCTCTACTAAAGTATCATTCGAATCAATCTCATCAAATTGTAAGGTGAGCATGTCATCTTTTTCCATCTTTCCTAAAACTTCTTCAACATTTCCATATCGTTTACGCACACGATCCATTTCTTCATCAATCATTTTGGCGGTAATATTGATTACATCTTTATTTAGTGTAGGTTTCTTTTTGAAAAAGTCTAAATCGAACTCAGGAGCAAGCCCAATTTCATATTCAAAATCAAAATCTTTAAGGTCATTTATTTCGATATCAAATTTTTGATCTTTTTTGGGTAGTGGATTCCCTAAAACATCTAACTTATTTTCGATGATGTAATTATTAACTAACTCATTAAGCATCTCGTTAACGGTCTCCGCTAGAATATGGTTGCCATACATCTTTTTAACGACTCCTAACGGAACTTGACCTCTTCGGAAGCCTTTCAAGTCAACTTTTTTACGATACTCGTTTAATGATTTTAAAATCTTAGGTTCGTAATCTTCTTTCTTTACTTTAAGTTTCAGAATAGCATTTAAGCTATCTACATTTTTCTGAGTAATTTGCACAGATAGTAATTTTAATTAAGAATAATTCGTGAGCGTTTATTTATAAGAGTGCGGGTAAAGGGAGTCGAACCCCCACGCCTCGCGGCACTAGATCCTAAATCTAGCGTGTCTACCAATTCCACCATACCCGCATGTAAATGAACTTCGCTTCTAAAGCGGGTGCAAAGATAATATTTATTTGATTTTAAGTAGGATAAATCATCTTTTCTTTCTTTTTTTTTCGAATTCTAAAAAAAGCAACATTGAGTTGAGCAATATTTAGTAGTTTAGCAATACGTAGCGCTTAAGTATTAAAATGTTAGAAACTAAAGATATAACACTAAGTCCATCAGAGAAAAAGGAGATTTTAAAAGAGTATCGACGGCTTCTAGGAAATGTGCAGTTCAATCTTCGTAAAGGAGATAGAGAACGAATTCGTCAAGCTTTTGAAATGGCAATTGAACATCATGCTGGTATGCGCCGAAAATCGGGAGAACCTTATATTTTCCATCCCTTAGCAGTCGCGCGCATTGTGAGTGAAGAAATTGGCTTAGAAACGACTTCCATAGTTTGCGCCCTTCTTCATGATACTGTAGAAGATACTGAGCTAACTTTAGAGGACGTTGAACATGCATTTGATAAGAACACGGCTAAAATCATTAATGGACTTACAAAAATTTCGGGTGTTTTTGATTTAAACAGTTCCATTCAGGCAGAAAATTTCAGGAAACTTTTATTGACACTTACGGATGACATTCGGGTTATCTTAATTAAGCTAGCAGATCGATTGCATAATATGCGAACATTATTCAGTATGCCTCGTGATAAGCAGTTAAAAATAGCCTCTGAAACTGATTTCTTGTATGCGCCTATTGCTCATAGAATGGGATTGTACAAAGTGAAATCTGAGTTAGAAGATTTATCCATGAAATATCGGGAACCAGAGATGTATAAGTTCATAGCGAAAAAGTTGAACGAAACGAAGCGCTCAAGAAACAGATATATTAACAATTTCATTACCCCTTTAAATGATTTATTTTCTAAGAAAAAGTTAAATCTAGAGATTTATGGTCGCTCCAAGTCCATTCATTCTATTTGGAGCAAAATGAAAAAGCAAGGAGTTAGCTTTGAAGAAGTATATGACTTGTTCGCTATTCGAATAATTGTCAATAGTCCAGATGCAAAAGAAAAAAGTGATTGTTGGAATGTTTATTCGATAATTTCTGATTTATATAGACCCAACCCTAAACGATTAAGAGATTGGATCTCCAATCCAAAGTCTAACGGTTATGAAGCACTTCATACCACTGTTGTTGGGCTCAAAGGTAAATGGGTTGAGGTTCAGATACGTTCGAAGAGAATGCATGAGATTGCTGAAAAAGGAGTTGCTGCCCATTGGAAATACAAAGAAGGGGGAACTGTTCATTCGGAGGATGGAGTGGATCGATGGTTGGCTAGTATCCAATCCTTATTAAACGATAAAGAGCAAAATGCTTTGGAGATGGTTAACAACTTCAAAATGAATTTATTCAGCTCAGAAATATTTGTTTTTACCCCTAAGGGAGATCTTAAACGTCTAAGAAGAGATGCAACTGCACTTGATTTTGCCTATGATGTTCACTCCGATATTGGAAATAAGTGCATTGGAGCGAAGGTTAATCAAAAGTTAGTGCCTTTAAGTTATATATTGAAAACAGGCGATCAGATTGAGATTTTAACTTCTAAGAAACAAAAACCAAATGAAGACTGGTTGAGTTTTGTGGTAACAGGTAAGGCTAAGAGTGCCGTAAAGAAAGCCATAAATGAGGAGTTGCGTCTCATTGCGGATGACGGTAAGCAAGTATTAATAAGAAAGTTTAAGCAGCTTAAAATTAATGCTGTTGATGAGAATTTTTGGACGATAAGCAATTACTTCAAACTTTCATCTCCATTGGATTTGTTTGTTGCGATTTCCAAAAACAAAATAAAGTTTGGAGACTTAAAAAATCTTGAAGTTGTTCATGGCATAGTTAAAGCTAATCGACCGAAAGTTCAAGTAAGTAAAGATGATTTCCAAGAAACTATTGCTAAAACGCTGTCTAAGAATGCCGAGCTAATTATTATGGGGCAGAGTTCCGACCAATTGGATTATTCTTTTGCACCATGCTGTAATCCTATCCCAGGGGATGATGTATTTGGTTTTATTACAATAAACGATGGAATTAAAATCCATCGAACGACTTGTCCTAATTCGGTGCAATTGATGTCTAAGTATAGTTATCGAGTTGTAAAAACAAAATGGAATAATCAACGAGATGTAGCCTTTCTCTCGGGTTTAAAACTGAATGGCATAGATACTATGGGCGTTATTAGCCAAGTGTCTGAAATAATTACAAACAACTTACATATCAATATGAAATCGATTTCCTTCGAAAGTAAAGATGGAATATATGAAGGTAAAATAATGTTATATGTTACGGATAGTGAGCAGCTAGAAATTGTAATCAAACAAATGAAAGCGATTGAAGGACTCGTCTCTATTACCAGATTTGAAGTAGAAGAGGACCAAAGTGTATAAATGTTAGTACTTTTAGTAACATACTTTATAAAAACCTTTAAATTTGCCTCGTGCTTGCAAATACTGATACAATAGAAGCTGTAAAAGATATTTTTTCTACATATTTAGAAAAAAATGGGTTGCGTAAAACATCTGAACGTTTTGCTATCTTAGAAGAGATCTATTCAAGAGAAGATCATTTTGAGGCAGAAACATTGTACATTGATATCAAAAATAAAAATTTCAACGTGAGCAGGGCGACGGTATATAATACCTTGGACCTCCTAAATTCTTGTGATTTGATACGCAAGCATCAATTTGGTAAGAATTTAGCTCAGTACGAAAAGTCTTATGGATACAAGCAACACGATCATATTATTTGTGTAAAATGTGGCAAGGTCGTAGAGTTTTGCGATCCTAGAGTGCAGCAAATTAAAAATTTGATGGGAGGATTACTTGACTTCGAAATTACACATCATTCATTAAATTTGTTTGGATATTGTAGTGGTTGTCAATTAAATAAGAAAAATAAAAATTCACAAAATGGAAATTAGTAGAATAATTGAAAACAAGATAACAATCCTAGAATTAAGCGGTAATCTATTGGGTGAAAAAGATGCCAGTCCTATTCTTGAAGCGGTAGACATAAGTTTGGCTAATGACAGTAATCAATTTGTACTTGAGTTATCCAAAATGAAATTTATCAATAGTACAGGATTATCGGTGCTAATTAATATCCTTACTAAGAGTAAAAACGCCGGAGGAGATATGGTTATCGTTTCTATTCCAGAGCAACTAAGTAATTTATTAGCAATCACAAAATTGACGGATGTGTTTCCACAGGCGGCAACAAAAGAAGAAGCTATAGCTTCACTATAATTAAAGAAAACTTATGAATGTAGATGTTTTAATTGGAATGCAATGGGGCGATGAAGGCAAGGGTAAAATTGTCGATCATCTAGCACCTAAATATGATATCATCGCTCGTTTTCAGGGTGGTCCAAATGCAGGTCATACGCTTGTAGTAAATAATGAGAAAATTGTTTTGCATACAATTCCCTCTGGAATCTTGCATGATAATACGTATAATCTAATC